>JGI20225J20221_1001079_pt1 | contig 32819 bp, 30 predicted proteins | sample BioMet4_FD_20221 | JGI IMG/M metagenome (IMG submission 20221)
ACTCTTCATTGTATAATCTCTCTCTCCCTCTCTGACTCCTCTTTTCTTGACGTCGGTTCCCCAACTGTCTTTACTTAGACTTCGCTACCTTTATTTTTGGTTTCCTTTTATTTTCAATTATCTTCTCTCCCCTTTCTGTTCCTAACTCCCTATCCTTTCTCTCTCCCTCTTTCGTTATTCCCAAACGGGAGTGCAAAAGTACAACCTTTTTCTTTATTACCAAACTTTTTCTATTCTTTTTTTTCACTTTTTTTTACTCCAATCTCTCAACTTGCTTTATTACACTATCTTACTTAATCAACTTTTTTTACTACTTCTCTCGCTACTTAATACTCTTTGCTACCTTTTTTGACCTGTTTTCTTCTACTTTTCTCTTCTTGAAGTGGAATTTTCAAGTACTGACCAATCTTTTTCACAATTACAGCTATCAATAAAGTCTTCAGAGTTGAAATCTTCTATTCTTATTTTCTTCGTTTTTAGCCAACGTTTTTTCTCCTTCCCTCTAAAGTCACATATTCTTTTTACCTTAGACAAACAAAAATCATAATCTATCCTCTCAAAATAGAAAACATAGTGATATACATACGCCATTCCCTTAGAAAGAGTCAGACAAAAGCCCTTATTTGTTAATTTAATTCCATTAAAAGATGAAAGAGTACAAGCCTCAGAAGGAATAACATTAGAATAGACTTGGCTTATTTTAAACTTACCACACTCTGGCGAAGAAGAAACAATGGAAACCAAAAGTTCTTTTGCATTGCTGTCAAGCAAGAAACTCTCCGGATTCTCCAACACATAAGGAGAAAGTATCAACAGATAATCATCAACATCATCGTCATTCAAATTAATCTTTAAAGTATCAATACATATATAATAATTTGAAATAGCAATATCTTTAAAATAGTAATACTGTTTTGCATTTTCAAACACTGCTTGAGCATTTGAAGAAGCTTTTATGCTATCTGTTTGAGCATAAAGGCAATTAGCACAAACCAGTAATGAAAACAAAAATAATATTTTTTTCATACTATGATTAGATTTTACTTCTTACTTGCTGATAGTTCCACATAATTGCCTTCAGGGTCAAGAATTGCAACCTCATAATAGCCGTCTCCAGTATGACACGTTGGACTTGCTATAATATAACCATCATTTTTAAGTTGCGTTGCCAAAAAATCCACCGCTAACTCGTCTCCCACTTCTATATCACAATGAGCGATACCTTTAGAAAAACATCTTAGCTTTGCCTCTTGGCTTATTTCTGATTTATTCATTAGCTCTATTCTTGTATTGCCATCAGGAAATGATAGAAAATAAGAAGTAAAACCTTTTGTAGGATCACTATACTTTGCATTACTTTTGCAACCAAAATATTTTATATAGAACGCTCTCATTGCTTCTATATCATCACACCACAGTGCTAAATGATCTATTCTCATATTGTATGTTTAAATCTTATGTCTTGTTGTACTCTTAATATGCAAAGATAATATTTTTCTCTGAATCGGTCATTGCGCGTTACAAATCAGTCATTGCGCACTATGAATGACTGATTGAGAAAATTAAAACAGTCATTGCGTAGAAAAAAACGAAGAAATATTCAGCTAAAATGAAGAAATAATTTTCCAAAACAAAAAAGAAGAACAACCTTTATAGTCATTCTTCTTTTTAAAATTTGTACAGAAATTGTGCAAACACTTTTTCTGCTACAGCCAACTTGCATTAATTAAACGATGTACAAGTTCTAAATGTGATCTCGGGGGGATTCAAACCCCCAACCTTCTGATCCGTAGTCAGATGCTCTATTCAGTTAAGCTACGAAACCTTTTTGTTTGCGAGTGCAAAAGTAATACTATTTTTCTTCCCCACCAAATAAATGTAAAGAAAAATATATACAGCAACTTTTCAAACCACACTCCTCACATAAAGGACGGCGTGCCTTGCAAACATAACGTCCATGAAACAAAATCCAATGATGTGCATTGGGAATTAAATCTTTGGGTATGTTAGCCTCTAATTGTTTTTGACATTGCAAGACATTGCTGCTTTTTGTGAGACCTATACGATTGCTAACTCTGAAAACATGAGTATCAACTGCCATATTGGGCTGACCAAACAGTTCCAACGTTACAACATTTGCTGTTTTGCGACCCACGCCTTCAAGTTTCATCAAATTCTCTACTGTAGAGGGTACAACGCCATCAAAATCGCTCATAATTCTTTTTGCCATTGCAATTAGATGTTTAGCTTTGTTATTGGGATAAGATATACTCTTGATAAGATTATATACTTGTTCAAAAGATGCTTGTGAGAGTTCCTTTGGTGAATGAAAAGCTGCAAAAAATGCAGGAGTTGTCATATTAACCCTTTTATCTGTACATTGAGCAGAAAGCATAACAGCAACTACCAACTGAAAAGGTGAGTAATAAGAAAGCTCACTACTCTTTGGTCCCATAGTCTTTTGGAAATAGTCCAATACTATTTTGTAACGTTCTTTCTTTGTCATATCTTTTTAACTCTTACAAGACAAGAAACAGGATAATGGTCGGACACTTTTATTTCGTCTTTTTGGTAAGATAGAATTTGGAATTGATCTTTGTTATAGAAGATATAGTCTATACGGAAAGGAGGAAAATCTCCATTATATGTTGTTCCGAACCCCTTTCCCTGAGCAACAAAAGCATCAGAAAAACTCTTACGCATTTGACGATAAGTATAAGAATATGGAGTGTCGTTAAAATCTCCCAAAACCAATATTGGCAAATAAGATTCTTTTAACTCTGGCAGCACATAATTTATTTCTGTTGATCTAACGCGGTTTGCGAATTTCAATTTTTCTATTATTGAAGCCTTTGCTTTTTCATCAATAGAAAGATCTGCCTCTTTGAGTTTAGTAAAAACCTCACCCTCTCTTTTCTCTAAGTGAAATGAAGCCAAATGAAAGTTGCATATTCTTACCACATGAGCTTTCTGCACCTCTATATCAGCATAGATAATATCATTTATGTTATCCTCCCCATCTGCAAGCAAAGTGCCGGCTTTAACAATAGGATACTTGGAATATATCACACTATTTGTGATATATGGTGTTTTACTATTTAATGGAGAATAAAAATAAGAATAACCTACATTTAATAATCTGTTGTGTAAAGAATGAGAGTCTTTACGTGAACTATAATACTCTTGAAACGCAATTACTGCTGGTCGCAATTCTTTTATATAATCAAACAGTGAATCTATTTTTTTGTCAGATGCTGCGCGATTATCTCTCCACTCAGCCTTTTGATTAAGTCCATAACTAACAGAACCAATGTTGTATGTCAGCACTTTGAAGTCATCATCTCTCAATTGTGCTTTCACTTGACTATGCTGGGCACCACCAAGATTAAAAAATGTTGGAATATAATCCACTCTTATCATAATACAAACCAATGGAAAAATCATATATCTCCATTTCACAAAAGCCCATATTAGTATAAAAAGCACATTCACACATAACACTACAGGATAAAGGAACTCTAATAGTGAAAGCGTTGGAAAAGTGTCAGGAGAAATAAAAGCTACGCCATAAATAGTAAGCAAAAGCAAGCAAAACAAAATGTTAATGATGTGGAAAATTGTCTTTGTCATTATATTGTATGTTTATTGATTTGTGTTTGTTTGAGTTGACTTATTTGGTGAAGCAGAAGGCATAAATCCATCAACATTTGTGATTATCCATTGCCTATTTTTCTGTAACAAGATCTCATGATAGAACATTTTCCCGTATGTATCCCAAACTCTTACTTGAACTTTAGCATGGTCATTAGTTACGTCTGTAGATATAATCTGTGTTGAGTCAATTTGCATAAGGTCTTGCCCAATCATTTCAAAGAAATCTATTAGCGTGGCAACTCTTGGTGTGGAAATTGCTTTCATTTTGGCAAAATTTCTTTGATTGAAATAACGGTAAAATTCATCTACTTTTTTATTTACTTGCACTTGTTGGTCAGTTTTAGAGCAACAAATAAACAGTATAGAGCATAAAACTACAGCAGTTGTTGATAAAGACAAGGCTCTTTTCATTTCAGTTTATTGGTTTGTGAATGCAAAAATAAGAGTTTTTTATGTAACTGAGATAATTTTATATCCATTTTAGTAAAGGAAAGTCTTGACGATGTGGCATCAGTATATGTTTTGGGTATATTCTTATTGCCCAATCATAGACTCCTGCTTGCTTTGGAGTATATGAAAGAGAATAAGTTGCTCTACTGTGAGAAAAGGCAGTTTCTTGCATTGGTATTATGTCGTAATAGTCATTTATTTGGTCATTTTCTTTTCTTACCACAACAACTTCTACACCTATTTGCTCTGAGTCTATGTCTCCAAGATGTAGAGTTATCTTTCCTTCCATTTGTTTACCCATTACAGCACGTTTATTATTTGTATCAGGAAAAGAAAAATCAACAACCTCAATATTATTAAATACTCTACGTATATGGTGTTTCCATGAAGCATACTCTCTTGCCAATTTCCCTTCATTGGCTTGCAAAAGCTTACTTCTGTCTATGAGTTTTGAATAGAATTTTGTGTAGTAATCATCTATCTGTCTTTTCATTGTGAAATGCGGAGCTATTTGACAGATTGTATTTTTTATGCCTTTAACCCAATCAGAACTTATTCCCTCTGAGTCTTGTTTATAATAGAGCGGAACTATCTGTAATTCCAAAAGTTCATATATCATTTGAGCATCAAAAATGTTTTGATAATCATTATTTATATAAAGAGGTTTCTCATCTAATGCCCAACCAGCTCCTTCTTTGTAGCCCTCTGCCCACCAGCCGTCAAGCACAGAGAAATTTAAAACTCCATTCATTGCAGCCTTTTCTCCAGAAGTGCCAGAAGCCTCCAATGGTCGTGTTGGCGTATTGAGCCAAACATCAACTCCTCTAACCAAATACTTAGCTACAAACATATCATAATTATCTATAAAGATGATTTTGCCTATAAATTGTGGCATTTTAGAGATTTCTATTATCCTTTTAATCAAGTTTTGTCCTGCTTTGTCTGCTGGATGAGCCTTGCCAGCAAATATGAATTGCACAGGTCTTGTTGGATTATTTACTATTTTCTCTAACCTTTTCAAATCTGTAAAGAGCAAACAAGCTCTCTTGTATGTAGCAAAACGTCTTGCAAAACCAATAGTGAGAGCTTTTGGGTCAAATCTTTCTTTTATCTTATGGAAAAGGTTTGGATCTTCTGCCCTTTGGCACAACTCGTCTTGAAGTCTTGAGAACATAAATCTAACAAGACTTTCCTTTGCGCTTTGATGAACGCTCCAAATGTCTTTGTCGCTGACTGAATAAATCTTTTTCCAATACTTGTCATTTGATTGGTCAGAAAGAAATTCCTTTCCAAATGTTTTCTCATACAAAGCTCTCCAACGTCTATCTACCCAAGTAGGAAAATGGACTCCATTAGTAACATAGTCAATGTAAAGCTCACGTGCGAAATATCCCTTATACATCGGAGCAAACATTTCCTTTGTAACTCGTCCATGTATTTTGCTAACACCATTGACTTCTTGTGAGAAATTCATAGCAAGCACACTCATAGAGAATTTTTCTTCTGTATTCTCTTTATTCATTCTGCCAAGAGCCATAAAATCTTCCCATTCCAAAGACAGAATTTGAGAAAAGTGAGAAAAATATATTCGCATCAAGTCTTCTGAAAAAGCATCATGTCCTGCGGCAACAGGTGTATGAGTTGTGAAAAGAGTGGAAGAGCGCACTATTTCTTTGGCTTGAGAGTAAGACAACTTTGATTCCTGCATCAACATTCGCATTCTCTCCAAAGAGTTAAAAGCACTATGACCTTCATTTGAGTGATATATTAGTGGTTTTTGACCAAATTCTCTTAGCATTCTCACACCTCCAATACCCAAGAGTATCTCTTGCTTAAGTCTCATTTCCCAATCACCACCATAGAGCTGAGCTGTAATCAAACGATCTTGTTCATTATTCTGCTCAATATCTGTATCAAGTAAATAAAGCGGCACTCTACCAACATCACAACGCCATATCTTTGCCCAGACCTCTCTCCCTGGGAAATTAACTGATATTTTCTTCCATTTACCTTCACTATCTCTAACAGCTTTCATCGGCAAGTGAGAGAATTTTTGAGGATACATTTGGCTAATTTGTTCTCCTTGCTTTGTGATTTTTTGATTGAAATAACCATAACGATAAAGCAAACCTACACCTATTATATTATGATTGCTGTCTGAGGCTTCTTTCAAATAGTCTCCAGCTAACATACCCAAACCTCCTGAAAATATCTTAAGAGTATCGCTGATACCAAACTCCATAGAGAAATATGCAATTTGCGCCTCTTGTTTATTGTTTTGTCCTTCTTGCATATAGGTCTCAAATCTTTGGGCAACAGAGTCCATTTTGTCAAGAAAGTACTGGTTATGCAAAAGAGAGTCAATTTCACTCTTTGTTAAAGACTCCAACAAATGAATAGGCGAACGGTCAAAAGAGTCAAATCGTTGTGGATTTATGCTATAAAACAAATCATAAGCATCATTGTTCCAACTCCACCAAAGATTTTGACTTAACTTTACCAAAAAAGATAAACGCTCAGGCAAAACTTGATCAACCAAAACTTTCTTCCATACTGGCTTTATGCCCCAATTAGTATCCATTTCTAATTTCTCATTCATTGGTTGCTTTTGAATGTAGCAATTTTTTCTACCGTCAGCTTTTTGAAGTGCTATATCATAAGCCTGCTGATAGTATTGTATTAGGTTTTGCCAAAGTGTTGTTTTGGAGATTTCAAAAGCCTCATCTTTCAAGCTCTGAGTTTCCTGAGGGGTTAGAGCAAGGCTCTCTACTATTTTTTGAACTATGGTTTGCTCTGTTTGCTCTGTTTGACCATCTTCTCTTTGCACCACAGCCAATGCTCCTTTTGAAGAGTGAATGCTATCTTTTATCCACAAACCAAAACCTGCCAGCGTTGTAGTTATTGAAGGTATATGAAAAGCCATTGATTCCATTGGTGTGTATCCCCAAGGTTCATAATAAGACGGAAAGACTGAAATATCAAAACCTATCAAAAAGTCAAAGTAAGACAAATTTACCACATAATCATCACCATTCAAATAAGAAGGTATAAATATTATCTTAACTCTATCAGAAGGAGAGTTGTGTAAATCATTATTTTTAATAGCTCTTAATATAGGGTCATTCTCTGGATCTGCAAGATGATGAGTTAAAAATTGGTCTGGAGTTGGAGAATCAAAGTTTTCTTCTTGCATAGCTTGAAGCAAAGATTTATAAATATCAACATTTGCAGCCGGAACAGCAATAACAGCCACTATATCCTTGTCTATATTTTGCTTATTGAGAAACCCCATTGAGTTAATGAATACATCTATACCTTTGTTCTTAAATTCATATCTTCCGCTATTTATGATAAGAGTTGCATCTTGAGAAATCCTTTGGTGTGTAAGCCCTCGAGCTATGTCAATTATCTTTTTGCGAGCCAAAAGTCTTTTGCTTTCAAATTCCTCTTTCTCTGGTACAAATGTAGGTTCAAATCCGTTAGGAGTAACAACATCAACTGCTTTATGAAGGAACTGCTTGCATTCTTTATTTGTCAATTCTGAAACTGTTGTAAAACTATCTGCTTCGTATGCTGCAATCTTTTCCATTGAGTATTTGGCTCTAACATTGAATTGATTGGCTACATTGTCTGCATCATAATGCTGAAGGTCTGAATATAACGGCAGATTATTGCCTGCAATACAGCGTCCCAATACTGTGGCATGAGTTGTGAAGACGGTTGCTATTTGAGGACAATTCTTTTTTAAGTACAATAGTCCTGAGGCTGTCATCCATTCATGCCATTGTGTTATGATTTTGTCTGTGCAAGCAAGATAATATTCATAGTAACCCTCAATTACTTTTGCACAAGCATAGCCAAAGAGCACTGGTTCTATGTAATCCCAACCTCCTGTTATACTATCAAGATTATATTGTTTCCAAAAATCAGTCAGAATTTTATCCTTTTCAGATATAAAAGGAGTAAAATCTACTAATATAGCTATTGGCTCTCCTTGTATGCGCCAACGACCAATACGTATTCTTAAACCCTTACTTTCAATGTAACCTTTAAGGTTTTTGAGTATGTATGGGTCTTCTTCAAACTCACTAATTGCGCCTTTGTCTTTTATAATATCAGGTCCAAGAACTATATAGTTATCATTATATTTTTCAACCATTGTTTTGGCTTTGGTAGAAACCACCGTATGTATTCCACCCACCTTATTACATACTTCCCATGAACATTCAAAAACAAAATCAGCTTGCATATTACTTTTAAATATTTAGTAATTCTTTGATTTAATACATTCCAAATGGAGCAAAATCCATTCTATTTGACGCAAAAATACAAGAAAATTTGCACCTAAGAAATATTATTTGTAATTTTGGCACCTGAAACATAAGTAGTATAAACTTAAAAACAAAAATATAATGAAGAGAACTTTGATATTCTTTGTTGCTAATTTACTTGCAATTAGTGCTTTCTCTCAAGATTGGAGAGACGCTTCCTATATGCGCAATCCAACTGAAAATTTTATTTCAGTCAATGCTGTAGGCGAAATGATGATGGGCGATTGCTCTGATTTAAATCCTTATGGCTATGGATTTACTGTAAATTATCAATTCAAAACAAAAAGAAAACCGGGCAACTATTCCTTAGCTCAAGGATTTGGAGGCTACCTTGGTTTGACTTTTTATCACGGAAAGAATGTTAACAACAATAGTTTCGGTACTTCTTATGTATATGATTTCTCTAAATATGAGGATTTTGCTCTTATTCCAATGATGTTGTCATACAATGTCTATCTTACACACAAAAAATTCCATTATTTCGTTGGCATAGACGCTGGCGCAAAGATGATGCTCAAAGAAAGAGACTACAAACAAGAGGAAATGATTCATTTCTATAACGAAGATAACGATTTAAAAATAACACGTTTCCTTCCTTCTGGCAAGATATACATTGGCGCAATGTACGAACTAAACCAGGACTTCAGACTAAGAGCTCAGATTGGTTATGACTACACATTTGGATATAAGTTTGATGCTGTTTCTCCTTTCTATTACAGCTACGATGGCTTGACAGGTTCTACAGAAAACAGAAGTGATGTGTATGCTGCACCAGTTGGAGAAATTAAAACTTCACCTATGAAGAATCTTTCTATATCCATAGGAATGGCTTATAGCCTATAAATACCGAAAACAAAGAAAATAAACGCAAAACAGCGAGTTTAGATTTATTACATAATACGAAAAGTGGCTTTAGAAATAGAGCCACTTTTTTATTACTTGATTTGATGCTTACATTTTCTTTGTTTGGTGAAAACGAATCTTTGTTTTATTCAAACGGATCTTTGTTTTAATTTTTTATTTCTTTGTTTGAGTGAAACAAGATGGCATGTTGAGCGATTGATTCTTTGTTTTAGTTTTCTCAATGACTGTTTTAATTTCCCCAATCAGTCATTGGTGGCACGCAATGACTGATTCAGAGTACGCAATGACTGATTGCATTCAACAAATGACTATTTCGCTAAAATAAATGAGTGTTTTAGGGTACAATAGTAATATTTTGAGTAAAAAAGTCCCCTTTTTCTGTCTCAAATACAACAAAATACTCTCCCTTTGTCAGAAAATGCACATCTAATCTATGCTCATAAGCCCCTTTTGTCAACATAGAGTAATATACTTGCCTACCATTTACATTATAGAGTCTTATATTTGTAATTCCTAAACCTCTAATAATCATATAATTTTTTATTGGCACTGGATAGATATAAACATTTTCATTTATATTCTCAATAATTGAATTAGCAGAATAAAAAGACAAATCCATACGGTGAAGTCTTTGTGGCACATTTACGCCATTACGACTAACATTCTCATTAGTAGTATAAAACACATAACCATTTTGGCGAGCAATTGCTTCCATTTGACAAAAAGGCAAAGCAATTGAGCATTTTTCAACACTACCACTAAAGAAACTATCAGTAACAAAAGATGACAAACGTACATAAAACGGCTCTAACAAAGTGGAATAGCCCACCAAAAAGACTTCTCCTTGCTCTTGCAAATACGTTGCACCGGTAACAAGTCCTGCAATATTATACTGGTCCATAAATTCTGCCACATGAGCACCCACTTGCTTATCCAAACGATAAAGAGCAGTTTGTTTTCTGTGCCATTGCTTTGAAAATAAGTAAATACTACTGTCTGTAACTATCATTGCCTCACAATCAAAATCTGTTTGATTTACTTGCAAAGGCGCAAAATCGCTTTGATTGGAATAAGAAAAAGTAATTGTATCAACATTTGTCACATTATTTGCATCAATTTCTGCCTTGGGAATACGAAAAATCCTAAGATTTTGCCTATTGCCAGAGCTGTTATTACCAAAATCACCTAAATAAATATAGAGAATATCTTGGCTTATCTCCTCACAATCCACAAAAGCCAAATGGGTATTTATGCTTCTCAAGCCATTACCAAGTGTATCAATAACATACAAATTGCTATCAGAGTGGTCATTCATTGTTATTAGATTTCCATTATAAGAGATAATGCCAGAAGTGCCACTAAGAAAAGAAGGCAAATCATAGTCTTGAGCTTGCAAGTCTACGCTAAAAAAAAGCACAAAAGCAACAAATAACTGCCGAGAGAAAAAATGTATTAGTTGATTTGTAATCATAATATTGATAATTTTCTGCTTGCAAAAATAAGATTTTTCCAGCAAAGAGTTGTATATAAACATCATAAAAAAAGATAGTAACGAGTTTATTCACATCTAATGTCAATAAGAAGATATAATTGTTTATATTTGCAAATGAAAAATCACATAACAAATTTTCTCAACTAATAGTATGCTAACACATAACACATATACACAAAAACGTGCAAAACCTTTTGTAAAGTGGGTTGGTGGAAAGACACAACTGCTTTATCAAATAGCCCATTCAATACCAAAATAAAAACAATACGGTAGAATGAATTTACATTTTAATACGAAACTTGCGACAAGTTACAAAAGTAATAGCCAAAAAATAAGAATTCTAAGTGAGGATTGGGTAGCAAAAAACCTATTTTGTCCAATATGTGGTAATCCAATATTGCAACATTATAAAGCGAATCGCCCAGTCGCTGACTTTTATTGTAATAATTGCAAAGCAGATTATGAACTAAAAAGTAAAGAGAGTTCTAAAAATTTTTTGGAGAAGAAGATATTAGATGGAGCTTACAACACAATGATTGAACGCATTACATCAATACAAAATCCAAACTTCTTTTTTATGACATATTGCAACAACTCCGTCAATAATTTCATATTGATACCTAATCACTTCTTTACAACATCTATTATTGAGAAAAGGAAACCGTTATCTTCTGAAGCTCGCAGAGCAGGTTGGATAGGCTGCAATATAAACATATCTGATATTCCTGAAAGTGGCAAAATTTATATTGTAAAAAACAATAAAGAAATTGACCACAACATAGTAATAACTAACTATAAAAAAGTCGAAACACTACATACAAATGATTTAAAAACTCGCAAGTGGATTATGGATATTTTAAAATGCATTGACAAAATTCAAGAAGATAATTTTTCTTTAAATCAAATGTATGCCTTTGAAAATATCTTAAAGACACAACATCCAAATAATAACCACATAAAAGATAAAATAAGACAGCAGTTACAAAAATTAAGAGATATCGGATTTTTAGAGTTCACAACAAAAGGAAATTACAAAATAATCAAAAATCAATAATGGAAAAATATATTTTTTACACTTTTGACGGATACACAATTGCACCAAATGGTAAACAGTTAGATAATTTACAGATTTTAGGAATAGAGGAATCCTATTCTTTAGAAGATGCATACAAAAAGCTCTTTGCTAATAATCCATTTATAAAAGAAAATCAATTTTCTGAATACAACATCAAATATTATAGAGTTGTTGAATAGCTTGCAAATACTTTACACACTCTACAGAGTATATATTATGGGCAAGGAAAAGCAAGGATGTAAGCCATTATTTCAATTATGAGTTAATGAAACAAATAAATGGAGGCACACAAATGAGAGATATTTGGTTTATGCCTGCAATTTCTCCTTGGGAAAAGTCTTGTGGAAAACACCCAACACAAAAGCCTCTTGGTCTTTTATGCAGAATAATTCTTGCAAGCAGTAAAGAAGATGAATGGATACTTGATCCTTTCTGTGGAAGTGGTACAACTGGAATTGCCGCAAATTTATTAAACAGACGCTTTTTGGGAATAGAAAAAGAAACTGAGTTTTTAGAAATGAGTAAGCAAAGAAAATTAGAATTAGAAAATCATTCCATAGCAGAAATATATCTTTCAAAAATCAAAAAAGCAAACAATCTTTAATATAAATAGTACTGATAATTGATTTAATTATTATTGCTTTCATTGGAAGTAAAGTTGTATCTTTGCAATTCATTTATTCATATCATAGATACCAAAGAAACAATGTGGCTATTTTATAAAGAAGATATTGCTTTAAATCAAATAACAGCTCTTTCCAAAGAAGAAGCTTTGCATTGCACCAAAGTACTACGCCTGAAAGAAGGAGACACTATTTTTCTCACCAATGGAAAAGGCTCACTATTTGAAGGCACTATTTCTTCTTGTCACAAAGATGAGTGTTTAGTTGCTCTCACTTCAGAGCAAACAGATTATCAGAAAAGAGATTACTACATTCACATTGCAATTGCACCGACAAAAAACCCCTCACGTATGGAATGGTTTATTGAAAAGGCTGTTGAAATGGGTGTAGATGAAATCACTCCTTTGATTTGTCAGCATTCCCAACGCACAAGTATAAAAACAGAGCGTTGGGAAAAGATAGCTATTGCAGCAGCCAAACAAAGCCTTAAATGTTATCTACCCAAAATAAATGAAGAAACTGCCTTTGACTCTCTTGTCACAAAAACAAAAGAACAAGAGTTATATATAGCCTATTGTGCACAAGATATTCAATACACAACTCTCAAAAAAAGCTACACCAAAGGTCAAAGCATAATAATACTTATTGGTCCTGAGGGTGATTTTGCAAAAGAAGAGATTGCTCTTGCAATGGAAAACAAATTCAAGCCTTTGACTTTTGGCTCCGAAAGACTACGCACAGAAACAGCAGCAATATATGCCGTTGCTTCAATTCATTTTCTCAATAACGATTAGTGCCATGAGAAAAACAATAGCCCTTTTAGCCACAGTTTTCTTTGCCTTTAACCTTTACTCACAAAGTAATAGCATAGCCTTATTGAAATATAATGGCGGTGGAGATTGGTATGCTAACCCCACTTCACTGACAAACCTGATAAATTTCTGCAATCACGAGCTTGGCACCTCACTAAATAACTCATATCCAGAAGTAGATGTGGGCAGTGAAAAGATTTTTCTTTATCCAATGCTACACATGACTGGTCATGGTAATGTTGTATTCTCTGATAGCGAAGCTCAAAACCTTAGAAAGTATCTTATTGGTGGAGGGTTTTTACATATTGATGACAATTATGGACTAAAACAATACATAGTTCCACAAATGAAAAAAGTTTTTCCAGAATTAGATTTTGTAGTTGTGCCTTTCTCTCACCCTATTTACCACCAAAAATTTGCCTTTCCCAATGGTTTGCCAAAGATTCACGAACATGATGGAAAACCACCAAAAGGTTATGCTCTGTTTTGGCAAGGCAGAATGGTTTGTTTTTTCTCTTGGGAGTGCGACTTAGGAGACGGTTGGGAAGACACAAGTGTTCATGGTGACACTCAAGAAAAACACCTACAAGCTTTACGTATGGGAGCAAATATTGTGCAATATGTCTTTTGTAATTAAATCTTTTGGTTAGTGCTTATATTACGATAAGCACTTGGAGTAATCTTAATGTTCCTTTTAAAGAACTTTGTGAATGTTGCAGGGTCTGCAAAATTGTATTCTTCTGCAATTTGAACTATGCTTTTGTCTGTTTCTCTCAACTCTCTCAATGTTTCTCCTATCAAATGCTTTTCTATAAAGCCATAAGTTGTTACACCTGAATTTTGTTTAACTAAAACTGTTACAAAAGGCAATTATTAGATAGCTTCTATAACTTAAATATCGTGAACAATTTCTTCTTCTGTATCTTGACTATTTCTGCAACATAATGGTAAAAGACATCAACCATATTGTAATATGTGAGACAGTAGTAAACATTTTTATTAATGACGGCACCTTTACACATATATCATTATTTATGGACGAAATAAAATCTCATCTCAATCCCGATATTTTCTTTTGTACTAGCCACCCGTACATATATTCATATAGAATACTCTACATATATAATTATTTTAACGGACGACTTGCATTAAGACTAAAAGGATATAATAATGACCCAGTAATAATCAGTCGTGATAAAGTATCAAAGTTAAGGGCATATATAGATAATTTTTTGTCTCACACGCTTAGAGTATAGCTTTTTTCATTGTAAGTTAAATTGCAATATCTGCATTTACTGTATTCTTCTCTTTGTTACTCATACGTATTAACATAGCATTTCCAAATGTAAGCACTCCCACACGACCAATGTACATAAGAATAGTAAGAATAATCTTACCAGCGTCAGACAAATTAGCAGTAATTCCTGTTGTCAGACCAACTGTTCCAAGAGCAGAGGTTGTCTCTACAAGTATCTGTGTGAAAGAGAAATTCTCAGTATAAGTCAATATATAAGTGCCAATAAAGAGTATTAAACCATAAAAAATTATATCTGTTAAAGCTGAATCTACTCTGTAAGTCGGAATACGATGTTTACCTATCCTAATATCACGTTTATCACCAAGTTTACAAAATACAAAAGCAAGTACAGCAGAAAGTGTTGTAGATTTAACACCACCTCCTGTTCCTGAAGGAGAAGATCCAATAAACATCAATGCAGATAAAGTTGACAATGAACCAATATTAAATGCCCCAAGATTAACAGTATTGAATCCAGATGTAGACCAAGCAGCAACTGTATGGAAAAAACCAATCATCAATCTATTTCCTATATTATAATGTGCAATTGATGGTTCAAAGAAAAATATTTGTAAGGTACCAACTATTGTTAACACTAAACTTATGCTACAAATAACCTTTGTTGTAAATGTTATACTGTAGTGTATATTTCTTATTTTATTCATTACGTCTCTTATAAAAATAAATCCCATAGCTCCTATAATAGAAAGTATAGAAACAACAATATTAACACCAATATTTGTGTCAAAAATAGTCAATGAATTATTGAATAAACTAAATCCAGCAGTACAAAAAGACGAAATAGAAATAAATATACCATTCCATAAAGGTAAAACAGTGCCTTTATCAGCAAATAGAATCCATAATAAAATTGCACCAACAAGTTCTATGAAAAAAGTAAATTTAACCACATCTCTAACTAACTCTTGCATATTAAACTCTGCAGGTAAAGTAAAAGAAGTTCTCATTACTCCATTTTTAATTCGCATAAAATGGTGAGTCATTCTGTAAAGTATGTAAGAAGAAAGGGTCATATAACCAATACCTCCTAATTGAATAAGCAAAAGCATTATAAACTGTCCAAAATATGTGTAATCTGTACATAGATTAACTGTTGCAAGACCAGTAGTAGATATAGCTGAGGTAACATTAAATAAATTATCCACAATAGATATTGGTACTCTCTGAGAAAAAGGCATCATTAAAAAAATAAGTCCAAATACTATGTAAGAAAAATAGCCCATGAGAAGATTTCTCTGCGGTAGTTTAGACACATAACCAAAGGTTAAAAGTCTTTCTAAATCAAACTTTAATAAGAATGATTTTACTTTGTTTTCTTGTTTCATTTTACTAATTATTCATTTAAATTGGGCGGCAAAAGTAGTAAAAAAACAATATCACAAACAAAAAAATTGAAAAAAAAATTGCTTTACAATTTCAACTAACAATAAATCATTGTCTTTTGATATTGTAAAGCAACCATTATAGTGCTGTAATTGCAATCTTTTTACTGGAACATTGACTTCATTTTATCAAAAAATGAACGATCTTTCTCTGTTGGATTAGGTTTAAAGTTCTCGCTTTTTTCTAACTGTTCTAAAATTTTCTTTTCGTCTTTATTAAATGTCTTTGGTATCCACACATCAACTCTTACTAACTCATCACCCTTACCGTAACCATTCATATCTGGAAGTCCTTTACCACGCAAACGATATACCTTTCCACTTGGCATACCTTGCTCTATCTTGAATTTAACTTTACCACCCAAGGTTGGAACCTCTATTGTTGTACCCATGATAGCCTCTGAAACTGTTATGTATGTTTGATGGCAAATATTATCTCCGTCTCTTTCAAAATCACTATGAGACAATTCTTCTATACCAACAATCAAATCTCCATTGACACCATTTCTTGCTCCTGCATTTCCTAAGCCTTCAAAAGAAAGTTGCATTCCATCACTAACCCCTGCAGGTATTTTGAATGTAATCACTTCTTCTGAACGAACAATTCCATCTCCATTACAATCTGGACATTTATCTTTGATTATACTTCCTTCCCCATTACAAGTTGGACAAACACTTTGAGTTTGCATTTGACCAAGAATCGTGCGTTGAATAGTTGTTACATAACCTCTACCACCACACTGAGTACAAGTTATTTTTTCACTGCCAGCTTTTGCACCAGAACCATGACAAGTATTACAAGGAACATACTTATTGACCTTTATCTTCTTTTCCACTCCCTTTGCAATATCTTCCAAAGAAATCTTTACTTTTATACGTAATGATGAGCCTTTATTTACTCTTCTACCTCCTCTTGAAGAACGAGAAGAAAAACCACCAAAGCCTCCAAAACTACCAGATGAGAAACCTCCTCTGCCACCAAAAATATCTCCAAACATAGAGAAAATATCATCCATGTTCATTCCTGCACCAGAACCTCCTGCAAAGCTCTGCCCATCTACTCCTGCCATTCCAAACTGGTCATAACGAGCTCTCTTATCTTTGTCTGAAAGTACTTGATAAGCCTCTGCTGCTTCCTTAAATTTTTCTTCTGCCTCTTTGTCTCCGGGATTGCGGTCTGGATGATATTTCAGGGCAAGCTTTCTATATGCCTTTTTCAGTTCATCATCGGTTGCAGTTTTGCTAACCCCTAAAACTTCATAATAGTCTCTTTTCTCTGCCATAGTGCAATATTTTCTTTGCTAACTTATTTCTTTTTCTTGTTTGTTTGTATTATATAGCTACCACCACCTTTGCAAAACGAATAACTTTGTCATACATACAATAGCCCTTAGTTATCTCATCTATAATTATACCTTTCTGTTCTGGACTTTGGGCTGGCACCTGTGCTGTAGCCTCATGAAGTGCCTCATCAAACTTTTGTCCTTTTGCCTCTATGGGTTTAACGCCCTTATTAGTAAGGAAAGTATTTAGCTTATTGTAAACCAAAAGCAATCCTTCTTTGCTCTCTTGAAGTATTGCCCCTTGTTTATTCAAGTCTTCAATAGCTCTGTCATAGTCATCAACAATAGGCAAAATATCCTTAATCGTATCTTCAGCAGCAAAACGCAAAGTATCTAGTTTCTCTTTTGATGTGCGTTTTCTATAATTTTCAAACTCTGAATATAAACGAAGATATTTGTCATTCATTTCTGCCAATTTGTTACCAAGAGCCTCAATCTTATCCTCTGTAGTCTGTTCTTTTTTATCCTCTATTTTTTCTACCTTTTCTGAGTCTTGATTACAAGTTTCTGTTTCTTTGTTTTGATTTTCTGTATCTTGATTACAAGTCGATGTTTCTTTGTTTTGATTTTCTATCTCTTTGTTTTGATTTTGGTCCATCTTTCTTTTAATTTTTAGTTTCATACCTTTTCTGTGTTCAATTTCTGTTCCCTTTACTAATCAATGACAGTTTGTCATCTTTGAATAAAAACATCTTCTTTAGTTTTTGGTCTTTCTTTATCTCTCCACTCAAAGCCTTTCAAAAACTTTTCATCTTTTGACACTCTTTGCTCATCATCAGCAAAGAATACTGGATTTGTTATAGTTGTTATTTTCTTTATCTTCTTATTCTCAACATAAATACGCATATCAGAGCCTTGTCCAACATTCAATCCCATTAATTCCTTTGGTTTATTCTTTTTTTCGTCCCAAAGATAATATATACTTTGTGCATTACCATGAACTTCCACCAAATAAAGATTGTTATGATTATCAAAGAAACCCTTCATTCTCCTACCTGAAACTTGATTATAACGACCTTGAGTCAATGTATCTGCATTCTGTACCACTAAAGGATTGGGATACATTAGTGCACTATAAATTGAATGCTTACCAATAGACAAAACAATAGTATCTGCCGTTAGCTGATTTCCATCATTAAAGATAATAGGTCTACCTATCATTGTAACAGTTGAGTCTTCCATTAAATAAAATATCGTATCTGCTGCACCTTGAAAGTCTGGACGGAAAAATTTTGTGTGTGAAAAAGCCAAAGCACTTTTAATATTCATTGCTGTGTCGTGATTTATCCAAATTGTATCGCTATGCAAATACAAAGTATCTTCTTTATCCACTTGCCGTATTTGCGCCATATTGGTCAAAAATGTATATGCCGAAGTATCATTATTGTTTATGTAAGCCCTATGACCTGTTGCAACAATTTTTTGCAAAGTATCTTCCATATATATATTGTGAAAGCCCTCTCCTATTTTTGTTACAGAACTATAAAATAGAGTATCTGCTTGCAAAAGTCTTTCTCTGTTAAGCATCTGACTTTGTTTAAAAGAATGGCTTTCCTCTGTTTTAGTATTATAAAAGCCTTCTTCTGTATATATAAAAGTGCTATCTTTGGAAATAATATTGGTTGGTCCATGAAAAGTAGCCAAATCTGTTTTTGTATTATAAGTAAGAGTATCACTAAACACCGAAGAGCTATCAGAATGAATAACCACATTGGTTAGAAAATCTATATCCTTGCTATCTAAATGATATACTCCAAAACGGGAACGAAGAGTAGATTTATCATCATTTATATCTGCCCAACGAGTGTAACTAACTGTCTTAGGTTCTCTTTCAAGTACAAGATATGTTGTTTTCAATATGGTCTTACGGTCTTTCATTGTAACCAGCTTACCAGGAGAAGAAAACATTTCTGCTATCTTTGAGGCTCCAACATAGTAAAGTTCATCACCCCAAACATGCAGAGTATCTCCTTGTTCAATATGTATGTGTCCAAAAGCGTTAAACCAATTTTCTTTCTCATTAAATATAGCCGAATCACAGTGCATTTTCATACCTTCGTGAATAAAAAGTACATTGCCTGTCATAATTATTTGGTCAGGCAAAGAAGGACGCATTTGACTAAAAGCACATTTGTAATTTATCTTTGTTTGTCCAAGACCAACAAAACAAAAACAAATTACAAATGTTATTGTTGAAAAAAATCTTCTGTTTGTAATAATATGGCTACTCTTCTTCTTGATTATCGTAGTCATCTCCTGATGAGGCTAAGCCTTGATACTTAAAGGACTTGTCATAGAGAAGTTTTATTGTTTTTACATCTCTTCTACCCTTTATCTTTTCAGTTAATTCAATGTAAAAATATTGTTCAAGTTTCCTATCTGTAACACTACGGCGATACTTTGCATCATATTCAACTTTTTGGAAAGTCTTTACATTAGCTTTTGGATAACGTTCTTTGAGATCTTTTTGTATCTGACGAGGGTAACGATCTTTATTAACCTCTGTAGTCATTGAAACAATGCTACCATCTGGTTTAAAAAGCGTTTGAACATCTACTCCTTGACGATTCTTGAAATAAGCCCTATAGCAAGTATCTTCTTGCTTCCATTGATTAACGTCTATTCTTGGATATTTCTTACCAAAAGCCTTAGTGATTGCATCTGGTATTTTAACTTCTTCTTTTGCCTCTGGAGTTTCAATATCTACTTTTCTTCCTTCTTTACCGCTCTTCTTTGGATCTTTGTTTGTCTTTACGTATTCATCGCTTCCGACTTCCAAACCACTACCTGCTAAAGATGTACGGTCAGCCATTTTCTTTTGTTGTCGTTCTATATCTTCTGGATTCAAACGTGCAATGTAGTCTTTCTTTACATAGTCTGGGTCAGGAGCATTTGTCTTTATCATTTTACCCTTTGGATTAAAAATCATTTCATACTCTGTTTGCCCAACTCCTTTCATTGCAATGATTAAACGATAATAGTTGTCTCCAGAAATATCTTCTACATATTCTGATTTCTTAATTCTATAGCCAGGATAGTTATTTATGAAATAATTATCCACAAGTGTTGGAAGTTCTTTTTCTTCAACATTAAAGATTGTGAATTGCCAATTTCCATTAGCTGTAAAATAAGCCTTGCCATTTTGATTGTCAATGTTTATTTCTGCCACATATTGTCCTGTTTCAAATGTCCAAGCAATAAGTTTGTAATCACTATAAGTATTTTCCAAACCCATTCTAACCTCTTGTGGCACATCGCTAAGTCTTAACTTTTGCCCCTGAACTCCAAAGGCACAAGCCATAAGGAGCAATGCTAAAAAAAACCTCTTCATATCTTTTTATTTCAGTTTTATTATTTATATCTCTTCTTTGAATATTGTGTCTTGTCTGTCTGGTGAGGTAGAAACTATAGATACCTTAACTCCTGTCCTTTGCTCTATTGCAGACACATAAGACTTTAATTCTTCTGGCAAATCATTATACGAAGAAATTCCGCTTAAGTTTCTTTTCCAACCACGACTTGCTGTTAATTGTGGTTCTATTCTACAACTAAGATCATAAGGAACTTGTAAAGACTCTTTACCTTCTACTTTATAAGAAGTACACATATTTATTGTTTCAAAATCATTCAAAACATCTATCTTCATAACAGCAAGATCCGTTACTCCGTTAAGCATGCAAGCATAGTTTAAAGCAACAATATCTAACCAGCCACATCTTCTTGCTCTGCCTGTTGTAGAGCCAAATTCACGTCCTTGCTGGCGAAGAGTCTCACCTATCTCATTTTCCAATTCTGTTGGGAAAGGTCCTGCTCCAACTCTTGTACAATAAGCCTTGCAAAGTCCAAAAACTCTTCCAATATTTGAAGGTGCCACACCTAAACCAGAGCAAACTCCAGCTGTAATTGTGTTAGATGAAGTAACAAATGGATAAGAGCCAAAATCTACATCAAGCATTGAGCCCTGAGCTCCTTCAGCCAGAACTTTCTTTCCTGATTTAAGAGCGTTATTTATAAAGTATTCACTATCTATAAATGTAAGCTTTTTCAGAGTATCCAAAGATTTAAACCACTTTTGCTCATAATCAGCAAAAGACATATCGTCTATTTTGAATGTATTTAAATCGCAACCCAATGAAGCAAGCATGCGAACATGTGTTGCTTTAAGAGCCTCATATTTTTCTTTCCAATCACTCTGCTGTATGTTGCCCACGCGAAAACCTGTGCGTGCAATCTTATCTGTGTATGCTGGTCCAATGCCCTTAAGAGTTGAACCTATTTTCTCTTTACCCTTGCTTCTTTCATTAGCAGCGTCAAGCAAACGGTGAGTTGGCAAAATTAAATGAGTTTTTCTTGAAACAAAAAGATTTAGAGTTGCATCTACACCCTTTTCTTTCAAAGCTCCGATTTCTCTTTCCAATATCACTGGTTCTACAAGCACGCCATTACCAATTATATTTTGCTTTTCTTGGTGAAAAATACCTGAAGGAATTATGTTTAGCACATGTTTGATACCGTTAAACTCTAAAGTGTGTCCAGCATTTGGACCTCCTTGAAAACGTGCTATTATATCATATTTTGGAGTCAATACATCTACTATTTTCCCCTTGCCCTCATCTCCCCATTGCAAGCCAAGTAAAACATCTACCTTGTTCATTATCTTGTTATGTATATATTGTGTTATTTCTTTATAGTAATACTCTCCAAAAGAACAAAATAACTCCTTTGGCCTATTTCTATTTAATTATCACAAAGCCATTGAGCACACTTTTGGAAGTGCGAAGATACAATTTATTTTCCAATGCAGACATATTATTCAAAAGAAAAATGGTATTGGATAAGACTTTCAAGAGGTGCTTTAATAAATTTCCCAGGCTCTAATCCATATTGTTCAGCTACTTGTTTGAAAACATATTTACAATAATAGCCCACGCTTCCCACAACATTAACCTTGTATTTTTCATAGTTAGGATAAGACTTTATTTGATACTCAAAAAAGGAAGAGAACGCCTGAGCTATCAAATCTCTACAATACTCATTGTCTTGACGATCTGTAACAAATTTTGCAAATGAAGCCAAATAATTATTAGGTCTTGTTCCCTTGTAAAGACGATTTAAAAAATCTGACTCTGCTCCAGGATGCAAAGCCTTAAACTCTTTATCTAAATCCTCTGGCAACAAATGGCGCAAATAGTTTCTAAGAATTAGCTTACCAATATTCGTGCCTGCCCCCTCATCACAAAGAACATAGCCTAAAGAAGGCACATTGTGAGTAATATTTTTGCCATCATACAAACAAGAGTTTGAACCCGTACCTAATATTGCACACAATCCAGCCTTATTTCCACATAATGCTCTTGCAGCACCCATTAAATCATGCTCTATATTCACACTTGCACAGGTAAAATATGTAGAAAACAAATCTTTTAATTCATCACACTTAGCCTGAGAACCACAACCGGTGCCATAGAACACAAAATCCTCAACTTCTTTGGGGTCTATAGCAGAACAAAGTACTGATTCAATCTCCTCACATATAGCCTCATGACTTATATTGTAAGGATTCATTCCACACGTTGTAAAATAAGTTCTCTTCTCATTCTTATTTATCATACACCAATCAGCTTTTGTGCTACCGCTGTCACATACAAGCAAAGTCTTCATTATGTTTTTTATCTTGTTTATTACTTATGTTTATATATAAATCTTTACCCTCACACTATAATAAAATGCAAGTGATTGCAAAGATAATGCTTTTCACTCAAAACAAAGATATAAATTAACCAAATCAAGATATATTTTCTCCTTTTCTGAAAAGAAGAACATTGTTCCTTTGTTTTGTTACACTGAAACAAAAATATTATGCTTATCTTTGTCGTTTATAATTTTATTGATCAAAAGAAAGAAAACATGTTCAAGAAAATAAGCATAAGTTTTTGCATAGTAGTAGTTTTAATCATTTATGTATGTACCATAAACACCTCTTGCATAAGCGAAGAAGACTATGCAACCGATAGTGGCATAGAACTAAAATGTTCAACAGACACTCTGCGTTTTGATACCGTTTTTACCACACTCGGTTCTGTAACAAAAACTATCATGATTTACAATAAAGAAACCAAGCCTTTGAAAATTGATCGTATAAGTCTTGGTGGTGGCTCTGCTTCTTTTTTTAGACTCAATGTAGATGGAGACACCTCAAAAGTGGTTAGCAATATTGAGATTGCAGCCAAAGACAGTATGTTCATCTTTGCCAAAGTTACCATTGACCCAAATAAACAAAGCAATCCTCTTTTGGTAAGAGACTCTATTATATTTTCTTTCAATAATCATAATCAGTACATTCAATTGCAAGCCTTTGGACAAGACGCATATTATCACTTACCAACAGACACATTAGTCGCAAGTGGTATTCTGTATTCCTTGGCTCAAGAAGGCGCAGAGAAAAGAGGATGTATTGTCAATGGAAAAACGCTTGAATGGAAAAACGATAAACCTCATGTAATCTTTGGAACTCTTGCTGTAGATGATGGTTATACTCTCAACATTGAAGAAGGTACACAAATATACTTAAATCACAACTCTGATTTCTGGGTTTATAGTGGTGGCACTCTTAAAGCCAACGGCTCAGTGCAAAATCCTATTGTATTTCAAGGTATGAGAGAAGACAGCTATTATGCAACCTTGCCCGGACAATGGGGAAAGCTTTGGTTTTGGGCTGCAAGCAAGGACAATACTCTAAACAATGTAGTGATTAAAAACGGGAATATTGGTATGATGGTTGATAGTTGCGTCACGACTTCCTCTCCTACTGTAGATATAAACAACACTCGTATAGAGAATATGTATTACTATGGTTTGTATTCAAGAGGAGGACACATAAATGCAGCCAATATGATTGTTCAGAACACTGGTCAAGAAACTGTTGCCCTAACAATGGGTGGAGAATATAGATTTGTGAATTGCACCTTTGCAAACTATTGGTGGTACAATTCAAAACGCACAGCCCCAACTCTGACTTTAAATAATTATTATATTGATGTCAATAACAATACTCAATTAAGGAATATGAGCTCTTGCAATTTTTACAACACTATCATTTATGGCTCACTCTCAGAAGAAGAGATAGCAATAGACAAAGCCGATGCAGGAGTTATGAATTACCATTTTGAGAATTGTCTTTTGAAAACCAAGTTACTCTCTGCCAATAGTGCAAATGTCAGTGATTGTATTTTCAATCAAAACCCAATGTTTAAGAACAGCGAGCAGGGAGATTTGCATCTTTTAGAGTCTTCTCCTGCAAAATATAATGGTTCTTACACATGGGCTTCTTACTATGCACCATTTGATATTGAAGGCATACAACGTTCCTCCACTCCTTCAATGGGGGCATTAGAATATGTGTTAGCCCCAAGCACTAAATTTAGACACATTGCCTACAAATAAACATTAATTTACTCTTACCCATAATAAAAACAAATAGATTAAACATATCCTTTGTCTTTCACAAAGCCTTTGATCAATAATTTAGATTATTAAATTAGTCATTGGAAATTCTAAATCAGTCATTGCGCGCGCCCAATCAGTCATTGGTGATTCTAAATCAGTCATTGAGTATTACCAAAAATAGGCTCATTATTATTATAGTTTAAGTAATGACTTTGAATATAACAAGCCTTTTGAATTCTGTTTCACAGTAGAAAACTAAAACGCCGCTTTAATAAAATAAAGCGGCGTTTTAGTAAATTATTTCTTTGTTTCAGCGCACGCTTTCTTTGTTTTATTTTACCCAAACAAAGTTTTATTTTGCTGAAACTTTTCAACCATAAAGTTACCAACCTTGATCGTATTCCGATTCACCTCCAGGCTCTTGAATAACTGTGGTTGTGCTTTCGGTTGGTTTTTTATCGCCCTGAATTTCTTGGATATATTTGTCACATTGATCAACTTGCAAGTCTGCCGGTTTATAGAAGTCTCCCTCATAAAAATGGAGGTTCTTGTCTCTCTCACATTTTTCTAAGAACTTTCCATATATAGGTAGTGCCATTGAAGCTCCTTGACCCAAGTATGTAGAACGGAAGTGAATTGAACGCACCTCACCGCCAACCCACACAGCTGTGGCTAAACGAGGATTGATACCTATAAACCAACCATCAGAGTTGTTATCTGTTGTTCCTGTTTTACCTGCAACAATGCTCTTTACACCATAGACATAACGCAATCTGCCGCCCGTACCTCCATCAACAACACCTTTCATCAGATCAAGCACAAGATAAGAAGTCTTTTCGTCAAGCACTTGGTTTGATTTCTGTTTAGCAACATCAAGAACAAGCCCTTTGTTATCTGTTATCTTTGTTATGAATATTGGTTCCATGTGAGTACCACGATTAGCAAATGTAGCCATTGCTTGAGACATCTCTAAGACTGTCAGGTCACATGTACCCAAACAAATAGATGGGACATTAGGAATAGCTGATTTTATACCCATACGATGAACCAAGGACACCACTGCCGAAGGAGTTGTGTAATCTTTTATAAGTTTTGCAGATATATAATTAACAGAGTTAGCCAAAGCCCACTTTAATGTAATCATTTCTCCATTACGACGAGAGTTTGAGTTGTTTGGACACCATGGCTTACCATTTACTTTGAAGTCTTCAAATGTTACCGGTATATTTGGCAACTGAAAACAAGGAGAAAGATTGTTATCCTGCATTGCAGAGGCATAAACAAATGGTTTAAATGTAGAACCAACTTGTCTGTGTCCCATGGTTGCAAAGTCGTATTTGAAATACTTGAAGTTTATTCCTCCAACATATACACGAACATAACCAGTTTGTGGTTCAATAGAAATCATACCAGTGTTAAGGAAATATTTATAGTATTGCAATGAATCCCATGGACTCATTACTGTGTCTCTGTCTCCATTCCATGTAAAGACACGCATACCAACTTTTTTATGAAACTCTGTTTCTATCTCACTATCTGAATAACCATCTTCTTTCATTTGCTGGTAGCGGTCAGAATTCTTCATGGCTTGAAGATACATCTTATGAATATCAACACTGGACATTCCCGTGAAAGGAGCATCTTTAACTCCTCTCATAGAAGAGACGAACTGAGGTTGAAGTGATTTTCCTAAATGTTCCAAAACTGCCTCCTCAGCATACTTTTGCATTCTTGAATCTATAGTTGTATATATCTTCAAACCATCACGCTCAACATTATAAGGATCTCCATTCTCTTTAGTATGAGTTTTGCCCCACTCTTTCATATATGCACGTATGTATTCACGGAAATATGTTGCTGTACCTTCATCATGTGATTGAGGAGAATAATGACTCATATCCAAAGGTTTTGATTGGTCTTGCATCATTGTTTCCTTTGTCAAATAGCCATACTTGTTCATTTGAGCCAAAACAACATTACGTCTTGCCATAGAGTTATCATGATTATATACTGGACTATATAAAGAAGGTCCTTTAAGTACTCCAACCAAAGTAGCTGCTTCTTCAACACTTAATTGTGAAGGTTCCTTATCAAAGAAAGTCTTTGCTGCTGTTTTTATTCCAAAAGCATTAGAACCAAAATCAACAGTATTCAAATACATTTTCAATATTTCATCTTTTGTGTAGTTTCTTTCCAATTTAATAGCAACAACCCATTCTTTTAGTTTTGAATAAACTAATCCCAAACGGCTCTTTCTGTCGCGAGGGAAAAGATTCTTAGCCAACTGCTGAGTCAGTGTACTACCTCCTCCTGAATCTCTGTTACCTGCAATAAGTGTCTTGCCTAAAACTCTAAATAATGAACGCATATCAACACCAGAGTGATCATAGAAACGAGCATCTTCCGTTGCCACAAGAGCATGAACCAAATGTGGTGGCAAGTCTTTGTACTGTACATCTGAACGATTTTGTACTCCAATATACCCTAGAAGTTCTCCGTCTGCAGCATAGACTTCCGAGGCTTGATTAGCATTAGGGTTTTCCAACTCTTCAAAAGAAGGCATAAACCCAAGCCAACCTATTGACAAGAAAAAGAAAAACGCTACCAAAAACAATAGCACTCCACCAAAAATTTTCCACATTAACTTAACGTAATGCATATCATCTTTGACAACACTCTTTTGATTTGTTTTGTTTTGAGCCATTACTTATTATTTTTTTCAGTGTGATATTCTATGTGCAAGCCTACATCCTTAATACCAAGCAAAGATGTATCTCGTGTTGCTTGAGTGATTTCAAAACGATATTTCCCCTTTTGAGGAAAAGCAACTTTCTGAGTAAACCAGAAACGATTATCCTTTATGTGTCCACTACCATTACCGTTCCAACCTCCGTCTAAATAAGCAACATAGCACTCAACAGTGTCTTGCATTCTGACAGAACCATCAGGGAATGTAGTCTTAACAAAGAAATATATATTACAATAAGGATAATCTGTTGTATTGCGCACATTGAGAGCAAAATCATAAAAAGAATGTGTATCAGTTATATTAACTACAAACTCCAATTTATCTTTTCGTTTCCAAGCTTTTTCATTTACAGTCTGGGTATTGTCATAAACTATATCACTATTACAACTGCCCAAAAAGCAAATAAGACTCAATCCCATTATAAATAATATCTTTCTCATAGTTTTATTGCTCTTCATTGTTATGTTTAGATTCTATCTTCACTTGATATTGTTCAAGACTATCGGGTTGCTGACGTTTGCGATTCATTGCTATAATTTCTTTAACTCCATCAGTATTCAAAACCATAAATTCCCCTCCATCTTCATACACATACCACATCAAATGGCGCAATACATCTGTTTTGATATAATTGGCTTTACCTTTCTTTGTATAAAGTGGCACTCCTATCTCTGGGAAAGACTTTAACTCATCTACATAAACATCATACTCAAAGTTTAAACAACATTTGAGCTTACCACATTGACCTGCCAATTTCTGAGGGTTAGGAAATATCTGTTGTGTTCTTGCAACACTTGTAGATACGGAGTTAAAAGTATTGAGCCAAGTAGAACAGCAAAGCTCCCTACCACAAGTTCCTATACCACCCAAGCGAGAAGCCTCTTGCCTTGCTCCTATCTGTTTCATTTCTATACGAACCCTAAACTCCTCTGCCAAAGATTTTATGAGCTGACGAAAATCTACTCTATCATCTGCTGTGTAATAAAAAATAGCTTTTGTGTTGTCTCCTTGATACTCTATATCATTTATTTTCATATCAAGTCCATAGTGATTTACTATCTGACGAGTGCGAAACAATGTTTGGTCTTCTCTTGATATGGCTTGTATCCATTTCTCTATATCTGTGGCTTTTGCACGTCTATACAACTTTTTGATTGTCTCAGAAGTAGAATCTATTTTTTTTCTCTTCATTTGCACCCTACATAACTCTCCAATTAAGGTAATAATACCTATATCATGTCCCGGAGAGCCCTCAACAGCCACTATATCTCCCTCTTCTATTTCTAATCCCTCAGGCATACGATAGAAGTCTTTTCTGGAATTTTTCAGTCTCACCTCAACACAATCAAATGTATTCTCAACAAATGGAGGCTTAATCTTGCTCATCCAATCATGTATTGTAAGCTTAGCATTTCTCTCCATTTCGCCTTTATCAACTGGAACGTAAGACTGTGGCATAGAAGTAAAACCTCTTGTAATCATTGTAGGCGCACTATATTGAGGCTTAAAGACCTTAGGGTCTTCATCATAGTAAGGGTGTGTAAATTGCTCTGCTTGTATAATTTCTTTCTCCTCATCAGCTGACAGAATATTTTTATCCACCTTCTGAATTGGAACTATCTCCTCTAATTGCACATCAAAATTATCTTCATTCTCAGAGGTATTCTCCTGCCCCTTTTGTATATCTTCTTTATCTATATTCATATTATATATATTTATTTTACAAGTATTTTAGCTCCTTTTACTCCAAATTTTTATAGTTTACTAACTCTTCATGACAGCTAAAAAGAACACGAGTAGTCAATTTGCAAAGATAAAAATCTTTTCTCTAATAGCGTATTTATAAAACCAAGAAATTATAATCAAGAAACATTTTTAGCAAACAAAGAAAGCGCAGCAGTAAAATCAAGAAAGAAAAATTTGTATCAAAGAAACAATTTTGTTTTTCAAAGAAAAAAAGGTTATATATGACCTTCTTTTATCACTGTAAAAATAAACCGAAAACACATCAAGAAATGAAACCACAAAGTCTGTGCAAGTCCATAGTTTTTTTTCATTATAGCAAATCGTTCACAATTTGCTGTAAACATTTTTTTGCGTGAAAGTCCTCCTGCCAAATAAGCTGCTATATGATGTTTTGTATACAGAACATCATTAGCCTTACAAAAACATTTTAACATCCAATCATAATCTGCATCTATTTTATATTGCAAATCATACTCAGGAGCAATACTACGCTTAACCAAAATAGATTGATGACACACCAACATACCCCAACGAAAATCCTTCCACTGCAAATCTGCCTTAGGTTTTAATCGTCGATTGCCCACTCTTTTGCCCACATTATCAACAATCATTGTGTCACCATAATAAATATCTCTTAATATATACTCCTTGTCAAAGAAATGATGTAAAACCCTTGTGTAGTGAATAATATCTCCTGCATTCAAAAACCACACATAATCTCCTGTGGCTAAAGACAATCCTTTATTCATTGCATCATAAAGTCCCTTATCCGTCTCACTAATGCATCTACTAACTAAATGAGAATATTTATTCACAATAGCCAAAGTGCCATCAGTTGAAGCTCCATCTATAATTAGCACTTCTATATTATCATAATGCAATCTTTCTATGCTTTTCAGAGTTCTTTCTAAAACAGTCTGAGCATTAAATGTTACAGTTATTATTGATATTTTTGGTGTCATTGGTTTTCTATCTCTTTTATTTTTTCTAAAACATCTTCAAGACTTATTGCCTCAATACATGGCCAAATAGTATTCTTATCTTTCACATAAGGACAGACATTAAAACAATTATAGCACTGCATATACTTATTTACCACCTTAGGCAAGAATTTCTCTTCTTCTTTATTAGATAATTCCACAACATAAGGATGAAAACGTCCATAATAATTGCCTGGTAAAAGTACAACAGAAGACGTATGAACCAAAGCACTTATATGTGCAGCAGAAGTGTCATTGCTTATCACATAACAAGCCTTGTCTATGACCGAAAACAAATCTAATAAAGAAGTTACCCCTATCAAATCACACACATTAACAGCAGTGTCTAAAAATGGTTTTATCTTCTCATATATCCATCTATCAGAGTTCCCACCACAGACAACAATATTTTTATTTATATTATTTATAACAGCGGCGTAATTATTGGCTTGCCAAACCCTATTTTTTGTGCTTGCACCCACAAACAACACCACATATTTCTCAAAAGGTAATCCCTTATACTTATCTAACTTAAACGGTAATGTAGGCAATGAAGATTTGAAATTCTTATCTAATAGACCCCTTATAAACTGAGCATTTCTTGTCAACTCCATAATTAAAGAATCGCTACATGGCACAAGCCGAGTATAATACTTATCAGCCTGTGCTTTGAGTCTTTTTGTTATTTGTTGCTGTTTATTCTTAGAAAAACCAAACCATCTCAATGAAGCTGTAGTATTGTTATAATTGCCTTGTGAAGCTATTTTTTCTTTAGCCCTCAAAGCTCTAATTAATATATCTTGCACAAAATAGTCCCTAGAATAAACTGGATTTATTATATGTGAAAATCTATTCTTACACATACCTATCAAGAATTTAAGCCTATAAGGCACATCAAAAGGCAACCGCTTTGTATCCACAGATATAACACAATCAAAGTAGCCCAGCCTAACAGCCAACGGCTTACAAGCCTTGCTACAAAGCAAGAGGATTTTTTGATTAGCGTAATGTTTCTTATATTCCTTAGCACTATCAAGCCACAAGACAAAATCTCCAATATTATCTAACTTTACAAGCAATATAGTATCCAATCTGTCCCTTGAACACACAAAAGACAAAAGCAACAGCTCTAACCTATAATACAGCAAAATAATATAAAAGACTATCCCTTTCACCCTATCTCTTATTGTTCTCTTAGAAGTTGCTCAAAATAAGCTATAGTCTTTTTCAAACCTTCTTCCAACTGTATCTTTGGTTCCCAACCACCAAGCTCTTTCTTAGCAAGAGTTATATCTGGTCTTCTTTGTGTTGGGTCATCAGAAGGCAAAGGTATATAAACAAGCTTTGATTTTGAACCAGTGAGTTCTATAACTTTCTGTGCTAATTCTAAAATCATAAATTCATGAGGGTTTCCAGTATTTACTGGTCCTACAAAGTCCTCACGGCTTGCCATCATTCTTGTCATAGCTTCCAAAAGGTCATCAACATACTGGAAACTTCTTGTTTGAGAGCCGTCTCCTGCAATAGTGATATCCTTATTTTGTAAAGCTTGCATAATAAAATTGCTCACCACCCTACCATCACAAGGATGCATATTGGGTCCATAGGTATTAAAAATTCTTATAATCTTTATGCGAACATGGTTTTGCTTATAGTAGTTTATGAAAAGAGTCTCAGCACAACGTTTTCCTTCATCATAACAACTTCTTTCGCCAATAGGATTGACATGACCCCAATAGCCCTCCACTTGAGGATGTAACTCTGGATCGCCATATATTTCACTAGTTGAAGATTGCAAGATTTTTGCATTTACTCTCTTTGCTAAGCCCAACATATTCAACGCACCCATAACAGAAGTCTTCACTGTCTTTATGCCATTATATTGATAATGAATTGGAGAAGCTGGACAAGCCAAGTTATAAATTTCATCTACCTCCGCAAAGTAAGGAGTGCATACGTCCCAACGCACAGGCTCAAACAAATGAGAATCCATAAGGGGCAGAATATTCCTCTTTGAACCAGTGAAATAGTTGTCCAAACAAATAACCTCATTGCCTTGCTCAAGCAATCTCTTACACAGATGAGAGCCAATAAAACCAGCACCTCCAGTTACTAAAATTCGTTTCATACTTAATTTGAAAGCGACTACATTTTTTCACTTCCAAGCGCAAAGATACAACTTTTCAATTAAAACAACTGCAATTCCCAAAACATAAACAAAGAAACCCGTTGGCGGAATTAGGATTAAGAATAATTAACAAAAGGAGAGTAAAGAAAGAGTATAAAAATATCGTGTATATCATTGATTTTTTGTAATTTAGCAGTGTAAAACAAAAAGAACAAAAGACAAGATATGCACGATATAATATATGCAAAGTTCCGAAAAATTTCTAAGGTATGCAAAGAATACTGTAAAGATTTAGTAGATCAGAGAGGGAATTTAAGACATAGAGGAGTAAAATCAACAAAATTCTCAGATGTGGAAGTAATAGCATTGAATATAACAGCAGAGATTTTAAGTATAGATAGTGAGAACTATCTGCTTGATCTGTTA
>JGI20225J20221_1001081_pt1 | contig 32767 bp, 14 predicted proteins | sample BioMet4_FD_20221 | JGI IMG/M metagenome (IMG submission 20221)
TTCGGTGTACCGAAACCCTGGGTAGCAGCACTGAGGTCTAATTGATCGAGCCATACAGTTTGAGCAGATAAATTTTCGGTCCCTATCATACTGAATAAAATAAAAAGCCCTGCAGTGACTGCCAATTTAATGTTATTTGCTATTTTCATTAATGCCGTTTTATTGAATATTATTTTTTTTAATTAGATTCAGCAAAAACCTGATTTCTTTAAGAGATAAAGATCTTAGCTGATAAATCCACACTCCTTTAGTTTTGGTTGTGAATCATCATTCTTCTTAATTAATTTATTTGATCGTTATTTTTAATATTTTTAGAGCTTTTACATCTGAACTATTTCCATATAAAACCTCGTAATCACCAGGAGTAACCATCATTTTTCTTTGAGCCCAATCAAAGAATTCGAATGCAGAAGGTGGTAAATCAATAGTTGCCTGTCCGGACTTACCAGCTGCTAACTCTACACGTTGAAATCCACGCAAAGTTTTAATAGGGCCTTCAATATCATTTACTTTATGAATATATACCTGTACAATTTCAGTTCCACTCCTTTTTCCTGCATTGGTTACTGGAATTGTAAGTTTTGCCGTTTCGCTGGATTTAATTTCTGATTTATCTACAGTGGCTTTTCCTATTCTGAAATTAGTGTAACTCAATCCAAAACCAAATGGAAATAACGGATCGGACATATAACGATAGGTCCTTCCTTTCATTGAATAATTTTCAAAATCGGATAATTGATTCATGCTTTTGTAGAAAGTGATTGGCAGTTTTCCTGATGGATTATAATCGCCAAAAAGCACATCTGCTACAGCCTGACCTCCTGACTCGCCACCATACCAAGCCTGAAGAATGGCATCGCAACTTTCAGTTTCAGGGACCAAAGCAATAGCCGAACCCGAACAGTTCACAAAAATCACTTTTTTCCCTGCTTGCTTTAATGCTTTTAAGCAGTTACGTTGTACTACAGGAAGCTCAATATCAGTACGGTCGCCGCCCTTGAAGCCAGGATATGAAACAGGCATTTCTTCTCCTTCCAATTGTGTAGAAAGTCCTCCAACAAATACCACAACATCAGTTCCTTGAAGCTTTTTAATCAAGTCTGTATAATCAACATTTACTTCCTTACCTAAATTGAATTCTATATTTGCTTCCCAATTATTTAGTTGTGCATAACGAATTTCAATTTTATATTTCTTACCGCTTTCAACTTTATACGGAATTCTTGAAGGTAGCGTTCTCCAATTGTTATATTTAGCAAGAGATTCTCCATTCACAAACAATTCAAAATATCCTGTAGCTCCACATTTGAATACGATCTCTTCGCTCTTAGATGGAGTGAATTCTGTTTCATATTTACCGGAAAATCCTTCCAGACGAACTCCGGTTGCAAATTCATGTTGACCTGCAGTAGTTAATTTTATAGGATTTACAATTTGCTGGGTTGCAACAACATCACCAGTGAAATCTTTATTATTCCAATAACTAACCTTAAAGCCTTTCTTTCCATCAATTGAGCATTGAGAGAAATAACTTTCGGCCACTTTATCCTCTACCAAATCACATCCTTTCTCATAAAGAACCTTATCTGCTGAAAGCTTAGAAGTAATTCCATCTAAAATTGTAATCGTTCTTACAGGAGTTCCATTATAATTTCCCCAAAGCATCGGTTTATCATTAGCATTTGGACCAACTACTGCTATCTTTTTTGATTTATTCAATGGAAGGATATTGTTTTTATTCTGAAGAAGTGTCATTGACTCAAGAGCCATATCTAAGGCTAGTTTTCTGTGCTCATCGTTATTTACAATCGACATTGGAATTTTTGACCATGAAACCAGGTTATCATCATCCATTTCACCTAAGTCAAAACGTCCAATTAATACTTTCAACAGATGTTTATTTATTTCTTCTTCTGAAATCAGCCCCTTAGCAACAGCTTCTGGCAATTGCTTGTAAAGGTGATCAGACCATTGGCATTCTACATCAGTTCCAGCTAACACTCCTTTTGAAGCAGCATGGACAGCATCTGATGACACTTTGTGACTTGTGTAAAAATCAGATATGGCCCCACAATCAGAAACAACCATATACTTATACCCCCATTCATCCCTTAAAATTCGTTGCAACAATTGAGTGCTTCCACAACAAGGTTCATCATCCAAACGCTGATAAGCGCACATTACCTGACGAACATCAGCTTTTTGAACCAACGATTTAAAAGCAGGAAGGTATGTTTCCCACAATTCCCGAGGATTAACATCGTTAATATTTAAAGAATGGCGACTCCATTCAGGACCTGAATGAACAGCAAAATGCTTGGCACAAGCTAAAAGTTTTCTGTATTTAGCATCTGAAGGACCTTGAAGTCCTTTTACAACGGAAATTCCCATACGTGAAGTTAAGTAAGGATCTTCGCCATACGTTTCCTGCCCGCGTCCCCAACGTGGATCACGGAATATATTAACGTTTGGTGTCCAAACCGAAAGACTTAGAAAACGTGCATTTTCCTGACCGTTTTTTCTGGCTTCATTATATTTAGCTCGTGTTTCATCCGAAACTGCATTGAAAATACGATATAACAAATCATCATCGAATGAAGCAGCCATTCCAATAGGTTCCGGGAAAACTGTAACGTTACCATTGTTGGCAAGACCATGTAAAGCTTCACTCCACCAATTAAATTTTTTGATTCCCATACGTGGAATAGCATCTGATATATCACACATTAAAGTTGCTTTTTCGCTTAAGGTTAAGCGAGATATCAGATCTTTAGCACGTTCTTCCGAACTTAAATTCGGATTTTTATATGGCAATTGCTGAGCCCAGGAATTTACTGAAAATAAAAGAGTTATTCCTATAAACAATCCCTTTTTGATAATTAACCGTGTTGATTTTCTCATAAAATATACACATTTACTAATAAATTGGCTTCAGAGAAGCAACAAAACCACCCCTACCCAATAATCTTACTTTTACCGTACTCGACTTATCAATAACCATATATTGTGTAACGAGTTTCTTATCGTGTTCACCATCTGCTATTAATGTTAGTTTGTATTCTACATTTTCAGGCAAATAATTGAATGTCAGAGTTTTGTTTTTACATTCTTTTCTGTCGTTTATAACCTGACTCAAAATTATCGTTTTTAATTTTACCGGATACTAATTATTCTATTTAAATAATAAACTGGCATATTGTTTCAGCGACCGTCTCCATGTAAGCCATTCGTGCGATGTACCTGGAGATTCGTAATAAACATGTTTGATTCCTGCTTTTTCAAGTTCTTTATGGAAATTGTTAACTGTTTGGTACATTCTTTCAGGTTCAGCTGTTCCAATACTCAAATACATCAATTTCACCTTTTGATTGAAAGCACTCACATCCGACCACACACCGTTGTATAACTTAGAAAAATCGCCATCTTGCTGCATTTGTCCTGCACCACTAAATCCTCCGATGTAGGCAAATTTGTCGAGATTGGATAATGTGATTTGAAAGGTTTGAAAGCCACCCATTGAAAGGCCTGCCATAGCTCTATGATCACGGTCGGCAATAGTGCGGAATTCTTTATCAATGGTAGGAATTATCTCTTTAATAAATACATCTGCCAAGGTATTATTTTGAAACATTCCCAAAGGACCTGACTGCTGATTATTTTTAGGTGCATCAGGATCAACGGCATATCCCTTATCCATCACTACCAACATAGGCTTTGCTTTTCCTTCGGCAATTAATTTATCAAGAATCATATCTACCTTACCCTGATTTGGCCACCCTGTTTCATCTTCACCACCACCATGTTGCAAGTATAGAACCGGATATGATTGAGTTACATTTTTATCATACCCTGCCGGAGTATAAACAAAAGCCCTTCTCCACGACTTAGTAATGTCTGAATAATAACGTATTTGTCTTATCTGTCCATGAGGGACATCCTTTGCCAATGTATAATCGACACCTTTTTCGGGAATCTCGATGCCACTTGCCATACGTCCCATTCCGTAATAAGTGAGGCTTGCCGGATCGCATACAGCTACTCCGTCAATCAGAACTGAATAGTAATGAAATCCTTCAATAATAGGATCTGTAGTTACTGCCCAGGATCCATCTTCTTCTCTAAGCATATCGTACTTCTTTCCTAAATCAATCTGCACTTTTTTAGCATCGGGCGCTTTTATACGGAAAAGTACACTATTATCTGGCAAAATTTGTGGATATTGAGCACCGGATATATTTGTCGATGCAGGAACTCCAGTCAAGACAGCAGTTTCACATGAAGAAGCGTCGACAGTATTATATTCCTTAAAGACAGAAGAGGTAACGGGCTTAAAAATCAGTTGAGAGAACATGTAAAGATTCTGTTTCCAGACTTTAAAATCATGATACCCTCCAGGGATAACATGATAAATATGAGGCACTTGATTGGAGACCAGGAAATCGTGTATACGTTTACTGTAGGTAATAAGTCCATCTTTATCACCACATGAAATCCAAAGCAGACTCAGTTTTTTCTTAGTCTCAGCAGGATTGAGAACAAGTTCCTGAGGTGTTTTAGTATTGGGAGCTGATGAAAAACCGCCTACCCAGGCAAATTTATCCAGATTGCCCAATCCAAAATTTAAAGATTGCCCACCTCCCATTGAAAGGCCAGCAACAGCACGGTGTTCGCGATCTGCCAAAACAGGATATTTCTTTTCGATAAATGGAATAAGGTCGTTTATTAAATCTTTTTCGAATGTAGCAAATGCCTGAACTCTGGTTCCATCATAGATATTGCCTACTGCACGGTCATCTTTCATAGCCCGTCCGTTTGGGAGCACTATTATCATTGGTTCTGCTTTCTTATCAGCATACAGGTTATCAAGAATAACCTGTGGTTTTCCCTGAATAAGCCATTCCTTTTCGTCACCTCCAATGCCGTGTAACAAATAAAGCACTGGATATTTTTTACCTTTTGAATACCCTGGAGGGGTGTAAACTAGTGCTTTTCGGCTGGCTCCAACTGTTTTTGACATATAGACAATAGTGTCTATTTTACCTTGACGGATGCCGGCACGTGGAGTGTCAAAACCATCTGGTAAACCGTTAGAAGGTTTACTATTAGCATTATGCACAAATAAAAAAGCAACTAAAAATAAAAAAATAAGTTTTTTCATGGTATTTTACAATTAGTTTTACTATTTATTTAAAACTTCGTATAAATATTCCTGATAGATATTCAAGTCACAGATATAAAGCTATATCCAAATTGAATTCTAACCTGAACATCTGTTTTGATTGAGACAATCAAAACCTATACGTATTAATAAATCACTCAATCATTGGTTGATTTTCAAAATAAATTAGCTGGATTAGTGAAGTTTAAATCTTCACTAATCCAGCATAAGCTATAAACTCACAACCCGTTATTTATTATAATATGGGTTAAAAGTTTCAAACTTCTCAGCGCGATCTCGCATTACCAAAGTATCAGTCATAGAGTGAGTTGTTGTTCCAAAATTAACCTGATATTTGAGATACAACACATCGCGTTTCTTATTTCCCCACATATCTCCATTCTTTACATATTTACCGCTTCCAGTAATTGAATAGGATGCAGATGCAGGATTAGTAATACTACAATTGCCATCATTATTAAATGTTAACAATAAGTTAAATGGAGCATCATTATTACCTTTGTTTTTTCCGCTAAGAGAAATTAACAGTTGATTGATTGACTGTGAAGCTACACTTGATACAACTTGATCATATTCCACATATTTCTTATGATACACAACTGTGGTATCAAGTGCTGTATTACCATTATTGCCTTTACCTTCTTCAATCCCTCTGCGCAGATAAACAGCATCCCAAGGGTTTTTGTATTTAACTACAAAAAGCACATAATCTTTTGGTAAAGTTTTCCAGTCTGTACTTATAAGACGATTGGGGGTAGCAACATTAGGAACTCCACAAAGTATAGAATCAGCATTTGCTACTTTTGTTATTCGTAAAGGAATAACATAAGTATTCTTTACTGCAAGAGGATCAGCAAAGAAAGCATCTGTCAATTGTACTTTTAGTCCACCCATCATTGAACCAGCAGGGATTGTTATCTGATTGGAAGGAAGGGTGTAATAGTTCGCTGGCATCGGGAGTACTGCACCACCAGTGGCACTTTCAAATGACAACTTATTGCAAAGCGAATTATCAACAACAACATCCAATTTACGGTCAACATTATTACTATAAACTCCTCCCATTGTTGCATAGATAATGCATTGATGAGTAGTGTCAACAGAATTATCGTAATCATAATCAGTTCCAAGTACAAGCGTCCTTACAGGCGATTGATATGGGAAATAGACTGCAGTATAATCATAATCAGGGAAATCAATATCCTGATTTTTGCACGAAGCAAAGAATGAAAATACGATTAATGCTATAAATATTATTTTTTTCATCTCGTTAATTATTTTTTATGTGATATTTACCACCCTTTGTTCTGAACTAAATTATTAAACTTCAAAACTTCCATATTTGGTATTGGTCCATAAGACATATAATCTTTGTACACTCTGTTTTCTACAGTTGGCAACAGTTCATAAGTATTATCTGTTATTTTAATTCCTTTAGCAGCTTCAGTAAGATCTGCTTTCCATCTGCGCAAATCCCAGAAACGGAAGCCCTCGAAACATAATTCTAATCTCCGTTCATTCCGGATAAGCTTCCTCATATCTTCCTGAGTAGTAATTGAAGCTAAATAATTGTCAGATTGAATTCCAGCCCTCTTTCTTATAGCAGCAATAACATCACGTGCTGAATACTGATGAGTTCCTTTTCCATCAGGTCCCCAAGCCTCATTAGCCGCTTCAGCATATGCCAAGAATAATTCTGTATAACGTATACGTGGAACATAATGCTTTTGAGTGTTAGTATTTGCAGGATTAAGATTCACATCTTCGCGCAACAATTTACGCATGTAATAACCAGTACGTGTAGAAGTAGAAATAGCATTCAATCCATCATTTGTTTTTCCTACACTCGTATAAATAGTAGACCCGCTTGTACCCATTGTACTTCCATTAACCGTAATATAAAGAGCCAAACGAGGATCTCGGTTAGTATACGGACTGTTCGCATCATAACCACTATTACTATCTGTTATAGGATAGCCATTAGCCATAGGAAAGGCATCTACTAAGTTTTGAGTTGGGTTAACGCGTCCTTTACCATAGAGCGTTGGAGGAAAATTATCCGATTCCAGATTATTTGTGTTACTTACATTAGTCCTCCAAAGAACTTCTTTTGGATTTATACCAGATGCCAAACCATTTATTTCGTTGGAATTCTTTTGTGCATACCAATATCCACCATTGCTTGCCATACCAGAAACACCTCCTATCAAATCCAAAACTGCAGCTGCATCATCAGCAGCATTAGTCCATGTAACAGAAGTTCCCTTATTAAATGCTGGGCTGGCTGCCAATAAAGACACTTTTGCACGTATACCTTTAACGATTCGTGCTGTCAGTCTCTCACGATTATATGCACCAAACACACGGTTATAATCTGCTACCGCCGTCTTACCTGCATATTTAGCAGGAATCTGACTAGTTGAAGTTATATCCTCAAAATCGAGTGGTAAATAGCTTTCAGCTGAACTTAAATCAGAATAAATCTGCTTTACGCAATCATCAAACGTATTACGTGGCAAATTGAAAGTAGATTCTCCGTTCAGAGGCTGTGTCAAGATAGGCACACCCAAAAGTTTTCCATCTTCAGTCATACCACCATGTGCCTGTAACAGGTAATACATATAAAGAGCTCGCAGTCCATATGCTTCTCCTTTTGTTCGGTCATTAAACATCTCTTTGGTATATTGTCCTGTTAAAGCCCAATTTACCTTATCTGTTTCAGCCAATATTCTATTCAAATATTGAATCGCAGCAAAGGCACTCGTCCACTGTTCCATAGGATTATTCAAGGACGACCATTTACCTGTTGCCATCAAAAGATAATTATTATCCGAGTTGTTTGATACAGCATCGTCCGTAGCAACATCGTTGAAAGAATAGCTTTCCGAAGGTAATCGAACATAACCATTCAGTAAAAGACCCTCAGCAAATGCAGCATCGTTATATGTTGCTTCAAGCGTGCGATTATTTTCATCAGCAGGAGACAAAAGGTCATTGCAGCTGGAGAAAATCATGGCCGAAGCAAACAATATGATTAATTTATTTTTCATATTCATTTTTTATTTTAATAATACACCTTAAAATTCAGCCTTTATACCCAAATTGTAGAAGCGTGTTTGCGGTGTACTTCCGACATTTAGCTCCATAATATCTCTATTTTTGGAGATTGTAAGCAGATTAGATCCACTTGCATAGATATTCAAACCTTTAATGAAAGAATTCTTCAGTATATTCTTAGGTAAAGAATAAGTTAACTGTACTTTTGAAAGATTTATGCGATCAGTGCTGTAAGTCCAAAAATCAGAATAGCGGAAATTATTGTCACCACTAAGAGTTGTCAAACGTGGATAAGTTGCTGTATTCTTGGTTTCTTCTGTCCAACTATCGCGAACAACAGCTGAATATTTTCTATCAGCATATACCCAGTAATAACTACTATTCTTAACTCCTGTACCGCCAAAGGATCCTGTTCCCAAAACAAAGAGTGTAAAGTCTTTCCATTGAGCTGTAAAATTCAGACCACATGTAAAGGGACTTCCCCATCGGCCTATCATTACTTCATCACGATCGTCTATTACGCCATCATTATTCTGGTCTTTATACTTTACATCACCAGGTTTCACTTGTCCAAACTTCTGTACAGCATGATTATTTATATCATCTTGATCAGCAAACATGCCTTCGCTCTGTAAACCGAATATTGCATCAGTTGGTTTACCAACACGATTACGGTATGAATCAGCATACAGTTCATCACGTTTTAGAGCTTTTATTGTAACATAAGTTCCTGCTGCACCAACTGTTAAATTAACCTCTCCCACTTTCTGATGGAAATTCATTTGGAAATCAAATCCTTGATAACGATTTGCGCCAAAGTTTGTATAAGGAACAAATGATGTTGTAGGATAAGCAGTATAGAAATAGCTAGGATACTGAGTATAACTCTGTACAGGAATGCCTTCTTTTTTGATAAAAAATGCAGTAGCCTGAAAATCCAGCTTATTATTCAATAAAGAACCTTCTATTCCAAGATTAAATTCTTTTCTCTTTGCAAAAGTCAGATTTTTATTTTCACCACGGGATATAGTAGTAGCACGGTTAGTATAATTACCATCAGCCCATGAAAAATAAGCTGTAGGAGAATAAACTGCATCATATAGATAGTAACTATCAATATCCAAATCAGTATTTATTATACCGGCAGATGCTGTTAATTTCAAACGATTAACAACACTGGAACCTTTCAGGAAATCTTCTCCACTTAATAACCATCCTAAGCTTAAAGTAGGAGAAAAAGCCACACGCTTATTTTCAGATAGCTTTGTAGAATTAACAACTGCTCCGCTAAAATCAGCATAGTATTTATGATCATAATTGTATCCTAACTGTAAGCCCAAATTAGTGTTTGTCCTATTCTGAAAGTCTCCTGTCATACGTCGGCGAAGACCAGATGCAACCAACATAGCTGATACATTATGCTTCAGATTAAAGGTATTTACATAATCTAAATGCATATTAAAATCAATAACCTGATCATTCTTTGTTGAACTCAAACTTTGTGTACCAGAATTAGTATCTTTATTATATTTAGTTAATCCAGTAATTGAATCTGGAGCTGCAGTGCTCCAGGTAGGACTATAAACTGCATATGTCTTGTTGTAACTCTGAACATAAGAGTTCGAATAATCAATACTCATCTGTGTATGAAAAGAAAGACCTTTTAATGCTTTCTTTAAGTCAAAGTCAATACCTCCGGTATATTGGAACTGGCGAGTAGTATAAGTGTTATATCCTGCAGCATATACATTTGCAATAGGATTAGTCAGATATTGCTGAGAACCACCTAAAATATAATTTCCGTCAATAATATTACGACTAGCTGCTACTAACAGTTGTGCACTATTCGCATTTCCGGTAATTAAGTCAATAGGAAGAAGCGGAGAAAAACGATGTGGCTGCAAAGAAGCTGCATCATTCCAATAATTCCCATTTGCTGATCTATTATCGCTAAATACAGTGGACACATTAACATAAGTACTGATAAAATCATTCAATTTTAAGTCAATATTTCCACGTACATTCAAACGAGTACTTTTCTCTTTCTTGCCTTCGCCAAAGTTTAACAATGAATTTTGATCTTGTAAGCCCACCAAGGCATAAAAACGAGCCCGTTGATTACCTCCTGAGAATTCTGCATTTGTAGAATATACATTAGACATCTTACGCAAATAATCTGAGGAATAATAATCTAAATCCGGATAACGATACGGATTTGAATGAGATGCATAGTTACTAATAGTAGCATCGCTGTAAAGTGCTGCTAACCCATCATTCTTGCAAGCTTGATTATAATAAGTCATATATTCTGAAGACCCTAAATATTCAGGATAAGATTTAGGCACATTAATTCCACCATTAACGCGTATGTTACTTCTTATATCTCCTTCCTTACCACGTTTTGTTGTAATCAAGATTACTCCATTGGCAGCACGACTACCATAAAGAACTACAGCATTAGCACCTTTCAAAAACGTGATTTGATCAATCTCAGTAGAAATAACATTATCTATAGTACGAGGCACACCATCTACCATAACCAATGCTGTACCTATATTCCAGAGGTTATCACCTCCAATAAAAGCACTAGTACCATCCAAAGGATAAGTTCCATAATGCTTGTCCAGATATTCTGACGGATTCAGTACGGAAATAGCACCGGACAAATCTTTCTTTCCAACGGTTCCATAAGCCACATGTACCAAAGAATCGTTGCTGGAAATCATTGTATTTTTATTATCGGTTGTTGTTTGCCCTGCAACTCCTGCAAAGGAACCAAAGCACATTCCGCATAAAACCATTCCTATTCTTATAAGTTTCATTATTTTTTCTTTTTAAGTTAAAAAAATACGCCTTACCATCCCGGATTCTGACCGAATGATGGGTACAGAGTTACATCATTTATTTTCAAAGGCAACCAATAGTCCTTGTTTTCAAAAACACGAGTCAGAATAACTCTTTCTTTCATATTCACTGGTTTACCATTACTTCCGCGGTCAAAATCAACAGCTGTCTTTTCTAGATATTTCTTATCTCCTGCAATCATCCAACGACGTAAATCATTAAAACGGAAGTCACCTTCAAACGATAGTTCCACTGCACGTTCACGAATGATTTCATTCATAAACTTAGTTTTGTCACTTACATACTTTTGAGAAACAGCTCCTGCTCCGCAACGAGTCCGAACTTTATTAAATGCTGCTTCAGCTGTCAAATTATAGCCTGGGTGACTACTTGTTGCAGAACCGTATCCTTGCAATACAGCTTCTGCATACATCAGGTAAACATCAGCCAAACGCATATAGGACAAATGCATATAATTATTAGGGAAACCATCAACGTCATTAGCATTCATTGGTGTTAACTTGCGCAACAAATAACCAGTACGACCAGTATGTGAATCATCACGGCTAGCTCCGCCTGTGTATAAAGCCGCATAACGGAATTTTTCTTTGTTAGCTGGTGCCGAGCCTTTAATAACCTGATCACCATCAATTACTATATCGTTATAGAAGCGAGGGTCACGATTAGCCCATGGGTCAGCTGGATTATAACCAGATTCAGGATCGTCAATTGGTAATCCGTTAGCCATACCGTAGTTTTCTACATATCTGGCATTTGGTGATGAATATCCGCCACCTATATTGCTTTCAGTATAACATGAACTTGGTCCCCATGGACAACCTGTAAACCAGGAACTATAAACAGGACATTGGAAAACAGCCTCTGGATATCCAGGTATTCCACTTCTACCACCGCTATAAAAAAGATGGCTATAATCGGCAAAATTAATCAATTTAATAGAACAGCTATTGCTACTACTATTGTCAACTACCCCCAACATTTCTGCAAATGCGGCAGCAGCCTTCTTACAGTATTCTGTATTATAAGTTGCACTACCTGTTGATTCCTTATTCATCAAAGGGCTACCTGCATACAAATAGTTTTTACCCAAGTACGCTAATGCTGCCATTTTGGTAATTCGTAACTGATTCTTACCTGAAGTTAACTTACCGGCAGCAATATTATCCCAATTAACAGGTAAAAGATCAGCAGCAGCTCTGAAGTCTCTAGCAACACTATCTGCTGTAGCTTGATAACTTAAACGAGGCAATACCAATTTTTCACCAGAAGAGAGTGTTCTGTTAATATAAGGAAGTCCTCCCCAATAAGACATTAACTCAAAATGGAACCAGCCACGGAAAAATAGCAACTGACCTTTGATTATATCTTTTTCCTCTTGAGTAGCATCTTGAAGCTTATCCAGATTCTCTAAGCCCAAATTTGCTTTACGAATGCCATACCATGCTAAAGGCCATAAACCTTTATCAAATGTAGAAGTAGAAGATGTTACAGGTGATCCATTATCCAACCAGGATATCCAGGAAGCATTAGTCCAAGCCCATAAGTTTCCCTTATCAAATTCATCGTTTAACCAAATACCACCATTCTTATGGAGCACCTCATCGGCCATAAGAAAGTCAGTAGCCCAAGTTTTACCGATATAATCAGGAATACAACAATATAATTCTTCTGTAAAGCCCTGAAAATTGGTAAAGTTTATAAAAGCATCTGTTGGAGAGACATCCGCCTCGGGAGCTCTATCCAAATAATCTGTACAAGCAGTAAGTCCTATTATCACGGAAAAGACAAGACCGTTCAAAATTTTACTTATATTTTTTTTCATCGTGCCTATTTTTATAAAGTTATATTAAGACCCAGATTAAATCGTCTAACTGTGGGATATGCAGAAGAAGCTCCCATGTTTACTTCGCGGTCATCTGGCATTTTGGTCCACATAAACAAATTGTCACCGTTTAAGTAAACACGAAGAGAACTTAAACCGATATTTTTCACCCACGACTTATCAAAAGTATAAGCAACTTCCATATTCTTCAAACGAACATAAGAGCCATCATACAAGTAAGTGGTTCCAGAATAATTCATGTGAGAATTCCAACGTGGCATAGGAACATCTGCATTTGTATTATCCTTTGACCAGAAAGATCCTTGTTCATACACTCTGTCCAAATGGTTTGAAAAACTAGACAATGATACATAACGATTACAATTGTTTACGCCATAAAATTGAACAAACATGCTGAAACCTTTCCATTCGAAACCGATTCTAGCATTATAAGTATTTTGAGGACGTTCAGGATATCCACTAGGCACTACATCCTTGTCATCAATTACTCCATCACAATTATAGTCAACCATATTAAGGTTACCCGGCAATTTTTCTGCATCATAAGTATTCAGTTTAGTACTACCATAAACTTCATCCCAAGTATTATAATAACCACTACTTACTTGTGAACGGAACTGACCAATCTGTTTTCCAGCCGATTTCAAATAATCAGCTTTTAATTGAGGATCATCAGCTTCAATTACTTTATCTTTGGCATGTGTCATGCTAAAATCACCAAACAAACGGAATTCTTTAGACAGGTTTTTGTTAAAACGAAGTGATAATTCATAACCTTTTACGCGAACCTTACCAATATTAGCTGTAGCTGGAGTACCACCAAAGTAAGAAGGTACAGAACGACTGCTTCCTCCCAAAAGAATATCTGTACGATAATCATTGAAAACATCTACACTACCCGAGACTAATCCTTTCAAAAAAGAATAGTCGGCTCCCCAATTGGTTTTTGTTACTTTTTCCCAATGGATATCCGGATTTCCTATTTTAGATTCTGTCCACCAAGTATAAGGACTATTTTCGCCAGCATTTGCACCCAACGGAGAGTTGCCTCCATACGCCCATTGTGTCATATAAAGCCAACGATCATAAACATTATCATCACCTACCTGACCATATGAAACACGTAATTTAAGCATATCAAGAAAATTCATTTTTTTCATAAAATTTTCTTCGCTGACCATCCATCCAACAGCACCGGAAGGGAAGAAAGCAAAACGATTATTGGGCCCAAACTTTTCAGATCCGTTATATGCACCATTGAATTCTGCAAAATATTTAGAAGCATAATTATATGTAGCACGAGATACCCAATCCTCACGATAGTGGGGAAATTCACTACCACCAGCAGATTGATCACGACTAAACAACCCCATGACCGTTACATCATGCTTGCCTATTTTTTTAGCGTAATCCATCTGTAACTTATAATACATTTTACGAGTAGTTGAATTATCCAACGCACCATCTGCATTTGTACTCCAACGAGATGGTATCCAGTCAAACTGATTTGTTCCCAGATACTTACTATTAGTTACTCCACCAGTAACAGGATCTATAAATGTTTCCTGAGCAGAACCATTATCATAGATACCACCTTGAGATACAAATGAGTTGTCAAAAGAAAGAGTTCCCATTGCTCTCAAACCATTTAAGATCATACTTAAATCTTGTTTTAAAGTAAAGTCTGTATAAATACGGCTAGTAGTTGTTTTCCGGGCACCATTATTTGCCAATGTCAATGCCGAGTTAATAGTTGATACCGGATCAGTCGGATAATATCCCCATGAGCCATCTGAATAGCGAGGCATATAAACATCAGGAGGAGAACTATAAATACTTTGCCAGATACGGTATTCCCATGCATCCTGACCATATGCATCTTTTCTTACACCATAAGAACCTGAAAGATTAGTTGACAGGACAGTAGTTTTAGTCAGGTTAAAATCTAAATTACTACGAACATTTATACGACGGAATCCGTATCCCGGGTCGTAAGATTTTCCACTATCTATTTTTTTCAGAATATCACCTTCAGACAAATAGTCTACCGCTGTAAAATATTTCACAAAAGAAGTTCCTCCAGATACATTCAAGCTTGTATTATAAGACATGGCCGATTTATCTACCAATGTATTCGTCCAATCAACATTTGGATATTGTTCGGCTTCTTGAATACTACTAGGATTCCGATATTTATTTAGTATATCTGTTGGTTTATAATCACTCCAGGAACTTGGAACAATTCCTAATTCACGCTCTATTGCAGAATTACGAACACTAAGTGCATCATAAGAATCATATTTACCAGCCAAAGTAGAAGGAACCTTCATTGTAGCATTAGCAGTGATACGAATTTCAGCTTTACCTTCCTTTCCACGTTTGGTTGTAATCATAATTACACCATTAGCTCCTTTCACACCAAATACAGCTGTTGCAGATGCATCTTTCAGAACGGAAATACTTTCAACGGAACTGATATCCACACTATTCATAGGACGTTCAATACCGTCAACCAGAATTAGCGGATCACTATTATTCCAAGTACTCGCAGCACGGATAAAGATTTTCGGATCTTCCTGACCCGGTGATCCAGTTGTTGCCACGGTAATAACACCAGGCAAATTACCGGTTAAAGCAGCACCTAAGCTTGAAACACCTCCGGTCTTTTCAAGTACTTCACCCTTAGTCTGTGTTATAGCACCTACGATACTCTCTTTTTTCTGACTACCGTAACCAACAACAACAACTTCGCCTAAACCAAAACTATTCTCCTTTAATACAACTGTAACAGATTTCTTACCTGAAACATTTACTTCCTGAGTCTGATAACTGATGAAAGAGACCACAAGAATTTGTTTGTCAGTTGGTACACTTAGCGAAAAGTTACCATCAATATCGGTTACAGCAACTGCAGTTTTTACCCCCTTCACTAATACAGTTGCTCCAATTAAAGGTTGTTTCTTATCATCGATAACCTGACCCTTGATCATTCGCTTATTCTGAGCCATAAGAGATGGACTCAAGAGAAGCAACGAAAGGAGCAATATACTTATCAACTTCAATTTCTTTTTTGATGAAATTTGAAACTCGATCGATAGAATCTTGTATATGTTTTCCATTATATTATTATTAACTTTATTATATTGACTTATTTCAATTAAATACTTAATTGATTTTTCACAATCAGCAATAAATTTAATTCTATTATATTACTGATTTCTCTAACACAATACGAGGAGATCAACTAGTGTTTGCTATTATCTTCATACATAATCTTTTATTAAGGTTAAAAAAATACAGACAATTAGTTTAAAAACACTAAACACTAGAAATCTGACAAGACAGACTCTTTGCTATAACAGGCAAAAGAAATCACCATATACAAAAAAACAAGACTTCGTGTTCTCATTTGATTCAAAGGTAAATCCATAAGGATATATTAAGAATAACCAATTGTTATTAACATACTGCAAAACAAATAGATTTATCTATCATAGGGTTTTGATAATAGATATTATATTTCTAATTTGAGATATACAATAAGCACAAGTACTTAGAATGATCATAAATGCATTAATCATATAATACAAGTCTTACAAAGACACAACTTACTGTATATCTCAAAAACTAAATAATAATGTTCAATGAAGATAGTCTTCAATAAAAATCACCGACATGTAAAAACGAAGTCCTTTAATGCAAATAATTTGTCATCTTTTTCACCTACAAATTTAAGATAGACATCATGTCTTCCGGTTGTAGGAATAGTTTTTGCAGTAAAAGTCTTTACATTCGATAAATTGCCAGTGCTTTTAATATTGCAGATCGCAATTTTCTTTCCTGTACCTATAGAGTCAAGCCATACTTCAACCTGACCACCTTTAGTAGCACATGAAGCAGAAATAGAAATGTTACCAGATTCTTTGTTATAGTTTTTATTTCCAAATTCAACTCCAGCATATAAAGCCCAATCATTATTATGAATATCGTCTAATAAAGCACCCCCGCCCGAAAGCACAGTCTTTATTGTTCCATATTGATTTGCCGGGCATTCTGCCAGAATAGGTGAATAAGCATCACGATATATGTATAGGTCAAAATCAGCATACTTTGTTCCCTGAACATATAACCCTTGCCTATTTCCACACCATCCATTATAATTACTAGTAAATCTATCGAGTTTTTCTACATTTATTTTATTACCAACTGGCATCCATTTCACACCATCCGGACTAAAAAAGCCTGTTAATTCATGATTGTTTCTTTCTAATTTTAGCCATACAATATTGCCTGTACGATTTTCGATTTCATAATGAATCTGATCAAAACTAAAACAGATTACTTTTTCACCTTTACTATTTATAGTACTATATATTTTAGCAAACAAATTTTCCAGCCCATTCATAATTCTTATTCCAGCTTCATCGGATGTGGAATCCGGTTTAAAATCAAGACGAGTAATTAATGAATAGTTATGCTCGGCATCCGTTTTAATAACTGTATTTGCCTTAGTCAAACTTTTGGGAGTTAATCTTAACCAATCGGGTCTATCAGAAAGCGAAACAAATGAGGTTTTAGTATACCCCCAAAACGACCATTCAGGATTAAGCTTATCAGCAGTAAAAGTATCAGATTTAGGAACCATAAATGGAATTCCACTAGAAAGTAATAAAGGTGCTTTCTTAACCATATTTACTGGATAATCAGCAACTACGTTATTTTCAGAATCATATCTTACCTGATTCAGCAATCCTTGACGACCTTGCCCATACCATTCATTATTATTTGCTCTTGACCAAACAGGATGGATTACCCAACATGTACCATCGTTTAACTCTACGGCTGCCGAACTATGGTTTGGTCCCCAAAAGAGAGCTGTTGATTTATTCGGATCATTCTCATTAAACAGATTTACAGGTGTGGTCCAAGCTGATTTATCAGCTGTTAGCGTTTTACTTCGCATAACTTTTTGTCCACCAGATACATCATGAGCAAATGAATAATAATAATATCCATTATGTTTCCACATAACCGGTCCTTCAGCCCAACTGTACGGATGATTTTCATTATCAGGATTCAGCCAGGCTAAATTGTAAACAACTCCGGTTGGTTGTCCATTCGAATTTAATTCTACAATTGCATTATTTGCTTGTCCATTTTTAACAACCAAATACCATTTTCCATTATCATCAATAAAAACTGAGTTATCATAACCAAGACCAAATGGAAGCTGAGATGGATTATTTACTTTAACAGGCATGCTCCATGGTCCTTCAGGTTTATCTGCAACAACAAAATGCATTGTATTAGCTCTTGAGAAAAAATCCCAATACTTGTTATTATAATAAACGATCTGTCCGCCCCAACACCCTCCGCTGGGAGCATCTCCATATAAAGGCCATGCTGCAGAAACCGGTTGAGCAATAGCTTCCCAATGTATTAAATCTGTAGAATGATAAATAATGGGTGTAGGATTAAATGAAGAACCTGTTGTATAAAAATGATCACCAACTTTAGTTAATGTGCAATCTGAATGATCTCCAGGAATTACCGGATTCATAAATGTTTTAAACGAACTAGATTGTGCAGTTCCCACCAAGGGATAAAATAAGCTGCATAAGCCAATAAGAATTGTTGTAATTTTCTTTTTCATTGAATAAATTGGGTTTACATGGTTTATTTAGTATAGCTTTTCTGTGCTTTATACTAATAATATATTCTTTATTTAATTAGCTAAACATTTGAGATAGTAACCTCTTGTAATATTAAAGATTGGAGTGAAAACTCACCCCAATCTTCGATCACACTAATCTAGTTACTAATCATTAACTAATCGCCTTTTATCTTATTTCTATTAAGCCTGCAGATACTTTCAAACACTTAAGAAGTATATTGTTATTTAAACAATATGATCATCAAACTAAAACTGTTGATTGATTTCTTCAGCACAAAAGTATATTTAGATAGAGTTTTTCACTTTAGAATTAAGATATTTAGTTTTCAATTTCAGACATACAATATATTCTTTGATTATAACAATGCCTTTTTATCTAATTTCATGTATAAAAACAGCTCTAAAACTATATCTCAGTAGGAGATTTACCAAAATGCTTTTTAAATACTGTACTAAAATATCCAAGGGAAGAAAAGCCACAAAGCTCACTTACTTCTGTAACAGTATACCTATGATTCTGTAATAACTCTAATGCATAGTCCAGCCTAACCATCTTAATAAAATCTGTAGGTGACTGATCGGTTAGCGACTTCACCTTTTTATAAAGCAATGATGAACTGATATTCATAGAAGAAGCAAAATCATCTTTTCCAAATTCTGTATTTGCTATATTAGCCCGGACCACCTCCAGCATTTTCTTCACAAACTCATCATTAAGCTTATTGGCCAAGATTTGTTCGTCCTTATTATCTGGTCCTTTAATTAACTTTAAAGCCTTTTCTTTGATTATTTCTCTATTTCTGATTATCGACTTTATTCTTTGCACAAGAAGATTCATATCAAAGGGTTTAGTCAGATAATCGTCTGCCCCTAAGCCTAATCCATGTAATTGCTCAGCTTCACCAGAAAGTGCAGTAAGCAATATTAATGGAATATGGGAAGTTTCATAAGTTGACTTCATCAATCGACAAAGTTCAAATCCATCCATATTAGGCATCATCACATCTGAAACAACCAAATCTGGCATCTGTTTTTGAATAATATCCCAAGCTACAGCACCATCTTCGGCTAACATAACATCAAAATCTTTTTGAAGCAGAGATTGTATGAAATTTCGAAGATCATCATTATCTTCAACAATAAGAATGTGCATTACTTGTTTTGGCAATCTTTCTTGCTGTAACAGGGGTTGCGGATCAACATTATTCACTACATAAGATACAGATTCCTCTATTGGGGTATTTGTTTTATTTTTCTCTTCAGAAACTTCTTTAAAAGGGATAACAATTTTAAAAATTGAACCGATATTTTCTTCACTAACACAGCTAATATTACCATCATGCATCTCCACATATTTTTTCACCAATAGAAGACCGATACCCGATCCTACGATTTTAGAATTTATAGCATTCTCACCACGGTAAAATTCTCTGAATAGTTGATATTGAGCTTTCTTACTAATTCCAATTCCACTATCTTTTACTTCCAGGGTCCAATTATCAGGTTCACACTTAACATTTATCAGAACTTTGCTATCCGGGGGTGAATATTTAATAGCATTAGAGATAAGATTATCAACCACTTTCTCCATCATTGATTCATCTACAGCCGTTTGATACCAACCCTGATCTGAGGAAAAATGTAAATCTACATTTTGTTTTTTTGCAAAGGATTCAAACATCAGCCGACGGTGCTCAATCAGCCCTACAATATCTACCATACAAAGAACCTGCTGTTCTTTTCTGATATCCGCTTTCTGAAAATCCATTAACTGGGTTACAACAGTTGAGAGACGTCTTGCCTGTTCAGTTGCCAACGAAAGATAATACCTACTTGCATCGGACATGTTTTGTTCTTTCGATAATTCTTCAATAGGAGCTTTAATCAATGTGAGAGATGTTCTGATATCATGAGTGGTATTAGTAAAAAAGCGTATTTTTTCCTCATTATGTTGTCGTTTGAACCGCTCAATATAATATTTTAACGATAAATAAATGACACCCACAATAAAGGCAAAAAGAAAAAGTTCGAACCACCAGGTCTTCCAAAAAGGTGGAACAACAGTTATACACAATGATCGCTCTGCAATTACATGTGAAAGAGAACAATCATACAACCTTATTTTCAACACATAAGTTCCGTTTGGTATGTTAGAATAATGTATGAAACGATTTTCCGAAGGCTGACTCCAATTATTATCAAATCCTTCTAAAGTCCAAGAGAATTTAGCACCCGAAACACCACCTATAGAGAGGAGTTCTAATTGCAGTGTGTTTTGACCATAATTCAATGACACATCTTGCAAGCTATCTAATGGAGTACTCAAACTGTTACGAATAGCACGACCTGCTATTGTAAGATTCTGAAAAAAGATAGTACCTTTTGATTGGCTTTCAGATAATGATTCCGGAGAAAAACGTACTGCACCATTACTTGTTCCCCAAATTAATTGTCCGTTATTTAGTTTGCAACGTGAGCCTCGGTTAAAAGAAACCCGTGACAATGGATACACCGTATTATAGGTGAGCACCTCCATGTTCTTTGGATTTAATCGGCACATACCACTTTCAGTACCCAACCACAAATAGCCGGCTGTGTACATTACACTATTTACATAATTAGAAGGTAATCCAGATGCAGCTGTAATTTTTTGAGTTTTATGATTTTTATAATTATATCTGATTAATCCCTCGCCACTTGTACATATCCATATTTCATCTTTTATTACAATTACATCATGAACTAAGTATCCCTCTTGCAATGTTTTGATTACTCCCGTTTTTTTATCAAGAATACATAATCCATAAGTACAAGCTAAAAGTATTTTATTAGGTGCCAATTCAGCAAAAGCATTGATAGGCATCGTCGAGTATTTTCTAAATTTATTCTCCTTTGAAAGATAACATATCATTTTACCTGATCCCCCGCCTATCCACAAATCACCGTTGCTATCTTTAAAAATATCCAATACAAAATTATTATCTAATGCAGATCCATAAGTTTCTTTGGAATAATGTGCTAATTCGCATCCTGTACGTTCATCAAGAACAAAAATGCCCGAAGAATAAGTTCCTGCCCATATTCTTCCTTTATCATCTTCGCATAATGAGATAAATACCGGAGCCTGATTATGCTGGTTTTGATAAAATGTTTTCCATCTTCCGGTCCCGGCTTCCTTGCAACTAATGCCGTTATCCGTAGCCATCCAAATATTTCCACTTTTGTCTTGTACAATCTTGTTAACATTGTTATTTACTAAAGAATTCGGATTATTTATAGCATGAGTTAATTGATCAACCAAAGGAGACGTTTTATCAAAAAAAGAAACACCTCCACCATATGTACAAACCCAGACACGTTTATTTTGGTCATTAAAGATGTCATAAACTCCATTCCCGGGAAGTGATGACGGATCATTAACATCTTCTTTATATACGTTTAAAACCTTTGTTCCTTGTTTGTCCAGCTCCCAAATACCTTGTCCATCAATTCCGGCTAAAATCGTAGAATCAGAATTTTTCTCTATTGCCAGAATTGGCTGTTTAGGAAAACCATTTATTTTCACCGGACACAGAGCATGTCTATTCAAATCAAAATAAAACAGACCATTCCAGGACGTTCCTATCCAAAGCCTTTTCGCTTTATTATCATATAAAAACTTGCAAACATGCAAATCAGATTTTGGATCATTTTTGTAAAGCCACTTCCCTTTCATTGTCTGTTTATCAAATAACAAGATCCCCTTTGATTTAGCAACGAACAAGTGATTGGAATCATACCATGCCAGACTATAAACTTCTTCTGAATCTTGAGTCTTCATAAGATGCCCATTCTGATATCTTAATAACCCAGCTGAAGTAGCAATCCAATAACAATTGGTATTATCAATAAGCACATTAGCAACAACTAAATACTTATTATTAATCACTTTGCCCATGTTAACTAATAATTCAAACTGATCTTTAATCGCATTGTAACGAAATAGTTGACCATTATTTGAAAAAGCCAGCAAGTCAGAGTTAGCATACACAAGTTTTACAGTAATTACATCTGTATTTTCATATGGAAGCTGATAAATACGGTAATCATCTCCGGCAAGTCTTAAAATTCCCAATTTAGTAGAAGCCCAGATAAATCCCTTTTTATCTTTGCAAACAGAAGTAGCAACTCGCATTGAAATTCCGTACAAAGAGTTGACGTTGTAGAACTTTACATTTGAGGGCTGCAATGAGAAAATAGTTAGCAAGAGAGTTACAAAAAAAAGTTTAGTTCTCATTTTAGTTTAAGTTTTTCATATATATCCACTCTTTATTTTTAAGGTCTATTCTTGGTTAACAAATATACTTCACAATTTATTTCGAGTGGCAGAATTTGAATACACATCCATTTATATACGTTACATCATCCTGGATTAATGTTACATTATCGTTCGTTCATGTTACATCACATTCTATATTTCGCCATTTTTAGGCTGTTTTTATCTATAGAAAGACTAAATTTGCAGTTGAAAATTTAATAACCTATATATGAAAATCGCGCAAATTTCAACCATCCTGCTATTCTGCTTTTATATATGTGGATTTGCACAATCCGGGAAACTATTTACTGTTGACAAAGAATTATCCAGCAGTATGGTTAATAAGGTTTCTCAAGATTCGAAAGGAAATATCTGGATTGCTACAGAAGATGGTCTAAATTGCTATGATGGTGCCAAATTTCTGACTTTTAAGCATAAAAATGAGGACCGGTCGTCCATTAAAAACAATTATGTACTATCTGTTTTCAATGATAGCCACAATAATCTTTATATTGGATATATAAATGGTATGCAACAATATGATTATGCTTCTGGGAAATTCACAGATATACCTTTACTCTCATCGAAGAATCACAAACCTGTAGATGCACATATTCATACTATTTATGAGAGAAAAAACGGAGATATTTTAATTGGAACCGCTGGCCACGGTATGTTCTTATTAAAAAGAAACAGCAAACGAGCCAATCAAGTCATACTTAGCACCATTCCAAATTTTTTCATTACAGCTATTCAGGAAGATAGAAATGGCAATCTTTGGATAGGAGTTGAAGGAAAGGGCGTATTTTGTTTAACATCAGGTAAGAATAAAGAGACTAAGCAATATCTTAATGAGGCTAAACTATTAAATATTGATATTTCCTGTATGTGTTTAGGACCTGATAATAAAATATACGTCGGTAGCTTAAATAAAGGATTGTTTGCATATAACGCATCTAACAATTCTTTCGATGCAATATCTTATCCAATAAAACTTCCAATAAAAACTCTTTATGTCAATAAGCAGCATAAAATTATGATTGGAACAGATGGTAAAGGGTTAAAAGTCTATGATCCTACTTACAAAAAATTTATAGAAAACAAATACAATATCCCAACTTTCGACTTTACCAAATCAAAAATCCATTCTATTATTGAAGACAAAGCAGGAGATCTCTGGCTAGGTATTTATCAAAAAGGAGTCATGTTATTACCAGCTAATCGGAGCAATTTTAAATATATTGGTCACAAATCTATTCTAAAGAACAATATTGGTTCTAATTGTATTATGTCAGTATGTAAAGATCATAATGGAGTTTTATGGATTGGAACAGATAATGATGGTATATATAGCGTTACCCCAAACGGAGAAGTTAAATCGCATTTCAGCCAGGAGACTGGTTCAAATGTTCCTTCTACAATTTTGAGTATTTTTGAAGATTCAGATCAGAATCTATGGCTAGGTTCCTTCTTTCAAGGTATGGCTAAATTAAATAAAAACACAGGCCATTGTAAATATGTACAAGAGATAAATAATGCATGCGTATTTAGTATTGTCGAAGACAATACTAAAAATCTTTGGATTGGAATAATGGGTTCCGGTATTTATTCTATGAATATTAGAAACAATCAAATTGAACATTTTTCTTCTATTACAGGATCACAATATAGTAGAGAACTAAATGTTTTACATAATCGCTGGATTACTTCTATGTTGCTATCTCATGACAACAAATTATATATAGGTTCATATGATGGATTAGGATGCTTAGATTTGAAAACCAAAAATTTCGTATCAACGTATCATACCAATAAACTTCTAAGCGGATATATAATTTACACTATATTTGAAGACACCAAAGGATATATCTGGATTGGGACTTCAGAAGGTCTGTTTTGCATTAATCCACAAAATCATCAGATAACATCACTGGATATGAAAAATGGATTGCCAAGCAATGTTATTTGTGGTATTTGTGGAGATAAACAAGGTAATCTTTGGATCAGTACAAATTATGGTATATCCAAATATAATCCAATAAAAAAGGTATTCACTAATTACTATGCTGACGATGGACTACAAGGAAATGAGTTCAGTAAGAATGCATTATTCAGAGATAAAAATGGAGAAATTATTTTTGGAGGTGTCAACGGAGTTACTTCTTTCTATCCTGAAAAAATAACCAATCCGACAAAAAAACTTAATATACGCATAACGGGATTCTATATTCATGATCAGGCTATTCTGAAAGGAGTTAAGTCTGGTTCATACGACATTATTGACACTGCGGTATCAGAAGCAAAGAAGTTCCACCTTGCTGCAAGCGATAATTCATTCAGCATCGAATTCTCAGCAATGGAATTTTGCAATCCTGAACGAATTACTTTTATGTATGCTCTGAACGACAAGAATTGGAATACTCTTCAGCCCGGTGAAAATCATGTTTCATTCAGCAACCTGGCTCCAGGAGAATACCATTTCAAAGTAAAAGCTAAGTATTACGAGACCTATTCTGAGATAAAAGAAATTACAATTCTTATATCGCCACCATGGTATGCATCAATTGGTGCTAAGATTATATATTTCATTATAATCATTACGATCTTATCTTTTACGCGACTGCAAATCATGCAACGACGTCAAATTAAGCAGAAACTTCAGCAACAAGCACATACAGAAGAAATCAATGAAGCTAAACTCCAGTTTTTCATAAATATTTCTCATGAGATACGAACCCCAATGACTCTAATTATTAGTCCATTGCAAAAACTTATGAAGATAGATCGGGATGAAGAACGTCAAAAGCTGTATCATACCATTTTCAGGAATTCTGAACGAATTCTTGCTTTAATCAATCAACTAATGGACATTCGTAAAATTGATAAGAAGCAGATGGTTCTGAAATTCTACAAAACCGACATTGTAGAATTCATACAAAATCAGGCCGAAATGTTTGAAAATCAATCGCAAAGTAAGCAAATTAAACTAACGTTTCATTCTGATGTATCTCATCTAGATACATGGATAGATCCAACAAATTTTGATAAGATTATCTTAAACTTACTATCCAATGCATTCAAATTCACACCTAAAAAGGGAGAAATAAACATAAGTATCCATACAGGAGAAAACGAGAACGAAAGCGGCGAGTTACGTAACTATTACGAAATCATAGTTTCAGACAATGGAATAGCTATCGATAAAGATGATATAGAGCGCATATTTGAGCGTTTTTATCAAATCAAAAACAGCTTAAATAATTCCCATATAGGTACTGGCATTGGTCTTCATCTGACACGTTCTCTGGTACAACTACATCATGGAATTATTAGAGCTGAAAATAATGAAAACGGAGAAGGCTGCCGTTTCATTATCCGTCTACCTCTGGGTAATCATTTTCTGACTCCTGAAGAAATGGTTATGGAGAAAACAGAACAAGATATAACAGATAACCAGATAACAATCCAGGAAAGACCTGACAACAATAATAATATACCAATAAAAGCAAAGACCAAGTATAAGATCTTAATTGTAGAGGATGATGAAGAGATACGTAAATATCTGAAAGATGAATTAGGAAATGAATTTCATATTACAGAAAGTTGCAATGGCAAAGAAGCTCTTGCTATAATATTTAAAAAAGCTCCCGATTTAGTCATCAGTGACGTAATGATGCCAGAAATGGATGGCATGACGCTTTGTCGCAAGATTAAACAGAATATTAATATAAATCATATTCCTGTTATTTTACTAACAGCAAAAACAAGAGAAGAAGATAATTTAGAAGGGCTGAATGTTGGAGCTGACAGTTATATCACAAAACCTTTTAACATCGATATAGTAAGAAAAACCATTCAAAATCTTATCAGAAATCGAGAAACTCTTAAAATTAATTTAACCGGGCAACAGAATCAAGAAGATAAATTAGATAAAATAAGTATCAAAACGCCTGACGAAAAACTAATGGATAGGGTAATGTCTGTAATAAACAAGAATATCAGTAATACCGATTTTAGCGTAGAAACCTTAGCATCAGAAGTTGGCATCAGCAGAGTTCACTTACATCGTAAGCTAAAAGAACTGACCAATCAAACTACTCGCGACCTAATCCGTAACATACGTTTGCAACAAGCAGCATCTTTATTAAAAGAAAAAGATCAGAGTATTAGTGAAGTAGCATATGCTACAGGATTTGTCAGTACAACTTACTTTTCTACTGCTTTTAAAGAATTATATGGAATAACACCAAAAGAGTATATCGAACAATCTAAAAAGTAATCTAAAGATGCGTAAGATATTACATTTATGATATCTTACGCATCTTTTAATAAAAAGAGACCAATCAGCAGATATTATTTCATATTATTTGAAACAATGATTAGTACCTCTTTCAATGATGGGCGCCAATAATTCCAATCATGTCCACCATCCTTAATGCGTAATTCATATCCTATATTCTGAAGTCTAAAAGCACTGATGAGATCAATATTGGCATCATAAGTAAAATCATCATCACCACAATCAATAAACCAATGAACTTTTCTCAACGAATCCAACTTAGTAGCCGAAGCACTTTGTATTGACTTGATAGGATTATTGTCATCTATAATTTGCTGACGCCAAGTTGCAGAAGGATCTTTCTTCAAAAAAGCCAAATCCTGACTTCTCAAATAGCTGCTCATGCCGTACACCGTATTAAACATTTCAGGGTGATGAACCCCATAAACCACAGATGCACCTCCTCCCATAGAATAGCCCGCTACAGCCCGATGCTTTTTATCTGAAATTACACGATAATGGTTTTCAATGAAAGGGACAAATTCCTTAAAGAAGAAATCTTCATACTTCCAATGGATAGCATTAAACCAGATCATATTGTTTTTATTACCTTCGGGGCAAACGATAATCATTTCTTTACACAATTGATTTGCTATTAAACTATCAGCAGCTGCTTGTAATCCGCCGTATACGGCCCAATCTGTATTCGAGCAATTTCCACCATGTAATAGATAAAGCACAGGATAAGTTTGTGCTTTATTTGTATTATAACTAGGGGGAAGATATATGGTATACTCTCGTTCACTTATTCCATTAAGCATTGTGCATGTCATCTTTGTAAAATCTACTTTGCTTTTGGCCTTAATACAGGCAGGATTAACAAAAAAAATAAGAAATAAAAAAACTAATGATATCTTTCTTTTCATAATAACGTTGGTATATTTTTATAGATAAATAAATAAATCACTAACAACAAATGTAATAAGGCAAATCAGATAGCACAAAGAATTATGTAACACCCTGATGTTTTTTTATTAATCGTTTCATAAGTTTGCTATTCAAATTTAATCCAATCCACTTCAACCACGTTATTATTGTCTGAAGATAAAAACAAATTCTGACTACCTTGTTTTAAACCAGAAATCAGTACTTTAGTCTCCTTCCACACTTCACTTTTGGGAATATTAATCTTAGCCAATATTGGACCATTAAGACTGTTTAACTTCAATTGCAGTACTCCTCCTTTCTGAGAAATGGCTTTTACAATAACTGATTTGAATTTTTTCTTTCCAAAATCAACGGCATTATATTGCACCCATGCTTTCTTTGCATTAAATACAGCCTTCCAACCAGCAAATGTATTTAAGGTATCAACAAATGAAACTGAAACACCTTTATCACTTATCCGACTATAACGATCTATTTGTATTTGCTTNGAAGCATCNGTNAANCCNACNCCACGAAAGGTAGGTGTAACTTTTCGGATTGTACCATCTGCATTAAAAAACAGACTATCAATGCGTACCGATCTGTTCTTATCAAATTTTGGTGAAAGGTCATTACTATGNTAAAAGAGATACCACTGTTTCTTAAAATTGATAATAGAATGATGATTAGTCCAGCATCCAACAGGAGATTCGTCCATTATAACCCCAGCAATTTTAAAAGGCCCCATCGGACTTGGTCCCATAGCATACTCAAGCCGTTCAATTTTATTTTCTACATGAGGGAAAGTCAAATAATACACTCCTTTACGTTCAAATAAAAAAGGACCTTCTTTTAATCCTTTTTCCGGCAAATTAGCAATAATCTGAGGTTCTGAAGCGAGTTCCACCATATTGCTTTTCAATTTTGCTACCATAAAATTGCCAGCCGACCAATATAAATAAGCTTGTCCATCTTTATCAATAAATACGTTAGGATCAATACCACTAACCTTGTCAATTTGTTTAGGCTTTGGAATAAATGGGCCAAAGGGATTATTAGCTACAGCTATTCCCACAGAGAAGCCTTTTGCACCTTTGGGAGGAGCAGGAAAATAAAAGTAATATTTCCCATTTTTATTAATACAGTCCGGAGCCCACATACTGAATGCCGTTGAGTCAGCCCATTGTACTTTATTCTGGTTCAGAATAACTCCATGATCTGTCCAATCAGTAAGATTAGAGGATGAAAACACATGATAATCTTCCATACAAAACCAGTCAGGACGGCCTTGTCCTTCTTTGCCTAGAATATCATGCGATGGATATAAATAGACTTTATCACCGAAAACTCGGGCAGTTGGATCAGCAGAGAACTGGTTTCTTATAATTGGATTCTGTGCTGCGACATTACTAAATTCAAACAATATAATTACCAACTGAATCAATATCGCTAATTTATTATTTTTCATAAATATTCTTTTATTAAAAAGGTCATCGGTTAAGTATAACAATTATATGTATAGCTTATTAAGACTTAGAAAATCTATATAACATTATAAAATGCACAACACATTTATCTAGTTTAAAAATCATAGACTATACACAAATCGTCTCTTTATTATATGACAAGAACATTATAAGACTTACTTATCCTATAATGTTCTGTCACATTTTAAGTATATTATTTTATTCCAGAAATAGTATCTGAAATATGGAAATAATCAAAGTCTGCATATCCACCTATGTTTTTAGTGGCATAATTGAACAATCCGAAGCGATATCCAATAAATTGAGGAATAGTATATGCCATTTTTAATGGTTTGCCAATGAAGTTCCACACCTTGCCATCAAAGCTATAGAAGAATTTAGCTATATCTGCACGGTCTTTAAAGTTGCATTCGGCTTTGAAATAAACAATATTACGAGAAAGCGGAACACTTTGTATTTCAACAGGCTTTCCTGTTCCGGCACTAATCATGACTATAGACTTGACTCCTTTACTAACTCTAACCCCTAGCTGACCGAAATTCTTCTGTAACAAGCATAATCCGGCAAAATCTCCATCCTTCATGTGTGATACATCCATTGCTGTTGAGCCAGTACATACTGGTCCAATGGTACGTTGAGTCAAGGTATTTCTAGCCATCAGCAGAGTTGAATCTATTCTGCCTGTACTAAGGCGCAAATAACCTTTTCTTTGAGTAACCGACCATAATTTATTGTCCGGATTATGATTCCATTGCCAAGCCAATGGTAAAGCAGCAGCTCCCGGCTTACGTGTAAATTCGTCAGAAGCAACTATGCCGGGAATCAAACCTTTGCTAGCAGGCAAATCGAGTGTTTCAGGAACTTTTCCATTCACACCAATTACAGGCCATCCATTTTCCCATTTTACCGGAACCAAATAAGGGATACGTCCTACCGCTCCAAAATCACGGAATAAATAAGCAAACCACTTACCATCAGGAGTATCGATAAGTCCTCCCTGGGCTACACCCTTATCCTGAAATCCAACTCGTCCTTCATANGGACCGGTTATTTTATCTGCTCTGTGGATGTTTACGGTACGCATGCCACCTGCTGGCCAGGTAATATTGAAAAGATAATATTTTCCATTTACTTTAAAAAGCTGAGATCCTTCTGCTCCAAGCCCCCCGTTACCAGACGGAGCACTGGCATTTTCTATAAGCACGCGATCTGTTTCGGGTTTAATTCCTGAAAGGTCTTTTTTAAGCTCAACAATATTGAGTTTCCCATTTCCGTAAATCAAATAAATGCGCCCATCTTCTTCGAAAAATAATGAGTGATCATGCAATGATGGAGCAAAAGAATGTTTTACCCAAGGACCTTTTTCCAGATTCTTTGTCGTATAAATATATGTTTTCCCTGTTGTCTGAGCAAATGTAGTAACATAGTAAGTTCCTTTGTTATAGCGAAGACTACTAGCCCATGAACCTCTACCGTAAGTACTTTGACCATTGTTAAGGTTTAGTGCATCAACATCATCTAAAGTATTATAGGCATAATTCACCATTTTCCAGTTCACCAAATCTTTAGACTTCATAATTGGAACACCCGGACTCATGTGCATGGTAGTGCTACTCATATAATAAGTATCTCCAACCCGAAGCATAGACATATCAGGAACATCTGAAAAAATAATTGGGTTCTGAGCTTTCTTCACCTGTGCTGACAGATTCATAAAATGGCCGGAAAGCAGAATTGCCACAACGCATAAAATATTTCTTTTTCTCATAGTATTAAGTAATTTTACTCAAACAAATATATAACTTATTTTTTAACCGGATTTACTCCTTTAGTTGTCTGTACCACTTTTTTAATAGTACCATCTGGATTATAATACATATGATCAACACATATTGAACCACGATAGCTAGCATTTCTTTGTTTCTTATTCTGATTGCAATTAATGAAACAGAAGTTACCACAAAGATGGAATATTTTTAGCTTTTTCATTTCTATTTATTGATAATCCATGTACAATTTTAGATAATTCTTAGCCTTTTCAGGTAGAACGGCACAAAGATTTTAATATTATTCGGCTTATTGTTCTATACATCCGGATGTACGCATCTTGTACACCCGGGTCTAAACAAATCTTCCACCCGGGTGTACCAATTGATTACACCCGGGTGGAAGACAAAACATTCACTATAGAATTTTAGATTGTAAACCAGAAAATTGTTTCTACTACATGATATCTACTAAATAAATAAGTGAGACAAGCACAGTCAACCAAAATCAGGATGAGACACAAGATGCTAGACTGCTAGACTACCGCTAGACTTCTTTTTAAAAGTCTAGCGCCTGTATTCAATTAATTCACAACATCTTAAACAGTTAACGCTAGACTGCTAGATACTTTTAGGTTTTTCACTCTTTATATAGCGATTATATAGCAAATAAGTACTCACTTTTCTAGCAATTTCATTTCTATTACTTTTTCATTCTTACCTTTATCTGTGTAAAAGAGTGTGCTGGAAAGGTATAAGTAATTTTGTTTTTCTCTGCTTTAATCTCTTTTGCAACAGGTACATATTGACTTTGTTTGTCGTAAGTAAAAGTGTCATCAAGTATATTTCCTGCTACTAAAGAAGCCTCAGCTTTTCCAGTGAATTCTCCTGAATTAGATACTATATTCGTTGTAATGGCTTTGTCTTTATGTCTGTTGATTACATTGATGTAAGTAGTATTAGTTTCTTTTGAATAAACTGTTGTAACATCAAGATAAGGTATATCTTTATATAACGGAGTATTGAATGTTTCACATTTTACGTAAGTATCGACAGAACTACCAAGACAGTTATTAGAAAATGATTTAAAAATATAAAACAAAGGAGATTTATAGGTACCTTTCTCTTTATCAGTGTTCAGCAAAGAGGTAAGCATTGTAAAATTAGCCATCTTTACAACATCAGCGTGACGGATAAATGAATTGAAGCTTTGAGCAATAGGTAAAACAGATAAAGTATTCTTTGACATAATTCCCCACTCATCTACTGAAATGTAAATAGGGTTCTTTAAGCCTTTCATTACTCTTACATTTTCAATCTCATTAGCTGTTACTTTAATCTTTTCTTCAAAATCCATCGCGCTCTGACCCATGTAATTGTAATAGTCGTCCGA
>JGI20225J20221_1001380_pt1 | contig 32763 bp, 23 predicted proteins | sample BioMet4_FD_20221 | JGI IMG/M metagenome (IMG submission 20221)
TATATGTATATAATTATTGTGCAAAAATAATAAATTCGATTGACAATTAATATAAACCTATCTATTATTTTTTTAATAATGTAGGTGTCGTAATGATAAAATAGTACCAGTTGGGTAGTGTGATGACACTTATTTCGTCGCAAACGTTTACGTAACTTTTTACGTAAAAAAATGATGCCCATTTGATTTAAATCAATCTTTTATATATCTTTGCATCGTTAAAAAAGACACAAAACTGATTTTCAATAAGATCATAACTACAATAAAGCAAACTGCTGAAACATTAAAAAATGAGAAATTGCTCCGACGTGATGTCGGAGCTTTTTTCATTTACTAAGGTTGGTACTGTGTGACATTAAAGTTCTAATCATTTTTTGGTGATTTCATTCAGGTTTGTCAACTATATAAGTGCTTGTGCTTTTATAATATATGATTTTTTTATTACTTAGCAAATATTTTTAATAAAAATATTCCCAAAAAGTTCAAAATAGCCCAAAAACCTCCACGGTTAATATACTAAACTGATATGTAGTACTTTGTCGGTGGAGGTTATCTTCCACCATCCTCCACTAACCTCCACTTTTTTGTAAAACATTAAGAAATATAGAGCCGATGCTAAGTCTAAACATCAATTCTGAAGAATTAATTAATTTCAAATATTGTTTACATGAAGCTTGATAAATACAGCTTTCGTTATATTATAGGAGTGTTATAATGTTTTGGCATCACAATCAAGTATGATATATGCACGTAAGTTCATTGAAATAATAATTTGATGTTCTTGTTGTAAGAACAGTAATCTATTTTACGTAGAAATAGACATCGTTTGATCGATAGAATGAAAACGTTTGATCGAAGTAATGCAAACTTTGTAACGATATAATGGAAATTTTATATCGATCAAACGGAAACGTTATATCGTTAAATTGATGCTAAACGTGATAATCTTCGATTTTATTAGTAAAAAAGTGGAGGATAGGTGGAGGATAGTGGAGGATATCCTCCACTGCTAAAACGTTGATTGATAATAGCTTATCTTGATAGTGGAGGATATTTCGTGATTTTGAACATTTTTAAAAATTTATATTTCTGTATGCAGAATCAATAGTTCGTTATAAAATTATTCGTTATAAGAAGTTCATGCCGCCTGATAAGCCGCTATATCAATGAGTTCTTTTACCAGTTTATCTTTTATTCGGCTGTTCGGCTTAATCCCAGACAGCTTAAAAAATCTGTCGAGCAGATAAGAGTTGAACATCAGCGACTTAAGAGCCTCCATCGAGAATGGTATGATGCATAAAAGCCAAAATCCAATCTTCTTATGGTCTCTTTCCTGAGAATGATAGAGCTCGTAAACTGCTTTTTGCATCACGCGTTAGCAGAAACTCGATTTGAAATCTTTGTTCTATAAAAATCGATAACATCTCTTCCGGACATATTTTTATATCAGTTAGAGAAAAAAAGTTTTGTGCTTACCTTTCTTGTTTATCCATACCGACAAGTCTGATTTTTCTTTTCATGGCTTGTGAATACGCAATAAGAGTATATAGTTTACCATCTTCATTATTAGTTTCAATCTCTTGAATTTTAGTGTAATCAAGATGTTTGAAGTCAATTTTATCTCCGTGAACTTTTGGTCGACCTCTTTTCCCTGTTGGTTGTCCGTCATGGATGTACATCAGGTTTGCATCGTCACGAAATCTGCTTACAAGATGAAATCCCATCGAATCTAGCCCTTTGGTGAAAGTAGCCTTTGAAAAATAAGCATCGGCCACTACATAGTTGGATACTTCAAGTAGTCTGTCTTTGATTCGTTCCAGCACTTTAAGATACCAGTCTATCAAAGTACAACCTACGTTATCCAATGTAATAGTATCANGGGTTTGTTCTGCTTTGAGCATCACACAGTCACGCTTGTCTATGTCAATTGCTCCAACTCCAAGAATTTCAAGACTGCGCTTTGCCTGACCTGCACACCCCGACCAGAAGTAACCTATCCATGGAGTATGCTTCCCTGATTTGGAAATATAACTGGGATCAATGGCTATTGCTTTCCTGTCATTTCTGTCAAAAAGCGTATTCATCAATTCCATGTTATAGCGTATCCAGTCAAACTCTTTTGTGAAAGTTTGCCGATAACACTGTTCGCAACGTTTTCCGTAGCGCTCCAACTGAGTGAAATTTATCTTTCTTGGTATAACCATAAATAAAAGTAGGGTTTCGATGATGACAGATTTAAAACTTATGTTTAACTTTGCAGCAGATCCCGCAAAGGCATCTCTGCAGATATTCATATATTGGTTAAGTGCTCCTGATATTTCCATGTTTAACTTATGCGTTGATAACATAAAGTTACTGAAAATAAGGCACTTAGCCAAATTTTACGTACTAAGTATTGTTAATGTATTCCATTGATACTGAGATAGTTAACTAATTATTTAACGGAGTATTGTTAATTGTAAACTCATAAATATAGAATAAATGAAATATCATTAATACTTTATGTTAAAAATGTAATTTGTAATAATAATTTCATAATCATTCTAAAACGCAACGCATATCAAATCCATGATTTCTATAATCTGTATTTGATACAGCGATTGTACCTGTAGGGACGAGACAAAAAGATATGGCTTGACTTGAATTAGCTGGACCGGAAGTCCAATAGTGTCCATAATAATGCCAATTTTCTATAAATGAGTTTGCACCTTGTCTATACCCGTTAGTATAAAAATATATAGTGTTACCAGTTGTATTTGGATTTGCAAAATAATATATGCCATAATTATAAGTACTACTTATATTGGAACTAGTTAATCCTGTATACGCAGCAGATCGAGGTTCGACATAGTTACTGGGAGACATTGAATATATAGTTTTATTAACCGCATTGTTGTTTGCTGTAGTAATAGTATTTCCTTTATTCCAGAGTTCATAAGAAGAGTTGCCAGAAGAAACGTTAAACTTATTTGGGTTCAATATATTATCTTTTATATCAGTACTATTCATCGTTTGCAATGGCATATATTGATTATCATAATAGGGCGTACAAAAGTGGCATTAATGAATCAAATACGCCGCAGCATCTTGTAAAATATTTGGAATCGTAATTCATATATAATTACGCCATAAGATAATTTTAAGCTATATTTTTATTATTTAAAATAATCTCGAAATACTTGTTTATATGAAACAAATGTTTTAAATTTGCAGTTGAAAAAGAAAGGAGTTTGATTATGCTAGGATTTGAAACACAAAAAGTCCCTATTAGAGGAGATTTTGCGAAAGAAATTCGTGAAAAGATTTTCCGTGTAAATACAGAAAAATTGAACAAGTCTGACAAATCTGAAATAGTAAGAACCAAAAAAGTGCTAAAAAGATTTGCAGCTAACTGGAAATGATAACAATTTTGAACTTGAATTTGAAAGAATAGAAGATGCTTGTGTTCTTTTAAATTTCTTTTGTGGTATAAATGAAATGGATGATTTCATCCACTCAAAACTACAAAGTTATATCAATGATTCCGATTGTAAAACCTATGTTGTGAAATCTAATGGTACAATTGTAGCTATGTTCTCATTATGTCCTGATATGCTAAGCCTTGACGAAGATGACGAGTATGATATGAAAATTGGTGCTGCCCCCAAACCTAGAATTGCATTTACTGATAAACAATTCTTTACTAACAGAGAATTTGATGCAATAGAATTAGCTTATTTAGCTGTATCAAAAGATTATAAAAAAAGAGGTATTGGAGAATTTGTTATTTCTGAAATTGAGAACAAGATTAGAATAGAAGACAAATCATGTCAGTTTTTGACTGTTGAAGCATATAAAACGCCAACCTATTCCGCAATAGGTTTCTATGAAAAATGTCATTTTACACCTTCTGAATTACCAATTCCAACAAGGAATACACTTAAAATGTATAAAGTTCTATTTCCACTTAAACATTTTAAAGATTAAGCAAAAATATAATTGATATTGTAATGTATTTGTCATTTTTTGCTAATTATACTAATATTTTATGAAAAGTGATTAGCTACAATTTAATATATAAGATGTTAATATTTTTCTATCTTATTTGCAACCATTTGTCTAGACAAAAAAGGTATTTTAGAAGTTGTTATTTGTTACTTAATAATTGACAATATACAGTAATAAATGAACGCAAATCGAACAAGTTGTTGAGGCAAACGCATCAGACAAATGCTCTTTATTCGTAAATATAAACATTTTTAAAAAACGCTTGTTTAATCTGCCATTATTGTCAGACTAGCTCCATATTTATTCAATCTTCCACCCTTCAATACATCTCTTTTCAGAAGAGAAGTTTACACCTATACGATAAAGTTTACGGCTATCCATTGCAAACGGTTTAGCATAACCATTTGCATCTATCTGCTTCAATGCCTCTTCTGGAGTACCATCAAGTTTGAATTCAAACAAATATATATAATCAGCTGTCTGTACTGTCATATCTATTCGCCCGTCACTCGTTGCACGTTCAACATCAGTGTAAAACCCCATCATCGTCATTATCAGATAGAAAGCATTCTGAAAATATAATTCAGCATTTCCAACTATCTTATAGTCTGTTTTAGCAAACATGGTAGCAATACGCTTCATAAACTCTTCTGGATTACCACTCTCAACATCTTCTACAAAGGATGCTATAAAGAATGCGGAATCAGTCTTTTTTAAAGGAGTGTAGTAAGGTAGAAGGTAATTTAAGAATCCATCCTCAACCTCCTTGTTTGGGAATCCCAATCGGTACATCCTAAATCTTTCATCATATTCCTTAACAGTGAGATAACCGCTTTGGTATATTACGGGAATCGGATTTTGCGACATGGAATCAATACTGTTTAGTACATCTGAAGAAACATGTTCTTGTGTCAAATCAGGCAATTCATAGTCGGCGTTCTTCAACAACTTTACTAAATATGAAGGAGTTCCTGTCTCAAACCAATAATATCCAAACTTTGATTGGTCGAATGTATTCAACAGACTGAATGGATTATAAATACCAATTCCTTTTTCTAAAAAATGGTAACCATCATAATAGTCCTTTAACTTTTGGCATGTTTTATCGTAAGACATATTGTTATTATCTGCCAGTTCCTTTATCTGATTGTCGAAATACACATGTATTTCCTCATCCGTAATACCGCAAATAGTCTGATACCTGTGGTCCATTGAAATATCCTTGAGGTTATTAAGGTCGCTGAATACGCTTATCTTTCCAAATTTTGTAACGCCAGTAAGAAAAGCAAACTTGATATATCCGTCTTGGGTTTTTAATACGGAATAGAATGCCTTTAGCGTACTACGGTAGTTGTCAGCCAGTTCTTCATTGCCGATAGCTTGCAACATTGGTTTGTCGTATTCATCAACAAGTATTACGACGCGTTCGCCTGTTTTTTCGTAGGCACGTTGTATAATCCCAGCAAACCTGAGAGAAAATGACTTTTCTTTCTCATAGCTACCATATAGTTTTTCCCAATTAGAAAGATTTAAATCCAAGATATGATCTAGACTTTCGTTTGAGTTGTATTTTTCATTATTCAAGTCTAGATGCAGAATTGGATGTTGCTTCCAGTCATGTTCTAAGTTCTCTATAGCTAAACCCTTAAACAAATCACGCTTTCCTCTGAAATATGCCTCCATTGTGGAAATAAGCAAACTTTTACCGAAACGACGCGGACGACTAAGAAAGTAGTAGCTTCCTGTGTCAGCAAGTTGATAGATAATTTCCGTCTTATCTATATAAACATATCCGTCATTACGTATTTTCTCAAAGTTTTGTATTCCAATAGGATATCTCATAGCTTTATTATTTATTGCACAAAGATAGTGTAAATCAAAGACAACACAAAACAAATCAATTAATTTTTATAGTTTATGATACAGGTTTAGTCGGTTTCTAATATATCATTTGTATAATGCCTTTGTAAAGTATTTATTAATAATGGATTATTATGTGGAACGATTGGGTTATACTAGATTAATAGCTACAAATATTATCGTAAAATATTGATATTTTTACTCATATTTGTACGCCCTATTATGGCTAAGATTATAGAACTTAAATCATTTGTGTACACTCAAATTGATTAGTTTTTAGTGTAATACATCATAAATTAATTCTTTACTATTCAATTATTTATAATTATTTTTGTATTGAATGTACATATTATTTTTCTAAAGTTGGCCATGTGTTCTGACCTTGATATCTAGGATCTCGAGTGTTATTTGTATAAATATACTCAGCCCCAAAATTGAAATTAATGCCTGTGGTAGAAGATGAAGGTGTTGATGTTTGATATACTCCATAATTATAATAACCAACGTAAGGGTAGCGAACCCCCATAGCTGACATAAACATAGTTGGACCTGTTCCGTCATAATTGCAATAAAAATGCCACCCCATATTATATGTTCCAACTTTATTAGATGAGATAAATCCACTAAAAACAGCTGATGCTGGCATTTCATACATGTCTGGATTTGGGTCATAAATAGTTTTATAGACATGACTGTTATTTACCGTTGTAACAGTATTGCCTTTGTTCCAAAGTTCAAGGTAAGTGCTTGTGTAATTTGTGTTATATTTATTCGGGTATAATATTAAATCTTTTATATCAGTACTACTCAATGTTTCTACAGGAGTGTATTGGTTATCATAATAGGGCTTATCAATATTTCCCATTCCATTACTAGGGAGGAACGGATCTTTGCGACCCCACTGATAATATGGGGCATTGACGCCATATTCGTATGTGCTGTCGTTGCTTAATTGAATGATATCTGCAGAGGCTGTTTGACCGCCGGTTTCACTTTGTTTAATATTTAAATGGAAGGTTCGTTTGTCATACACGCGAGTTTCTGCGTCACACCAGCCGAGCGGGACTTCCATGAAGTTACTTGTGATTCCATCTTGATTTTTTACAGCAATGGTATTTGACATATTGTGATCTGTTACCCATATATGCCAACTCCACATAATATTTTGGTTTTTATCACGAACAGCTATGACACAATTACCCGCACAAATATTTTTACGTTCAACTGTAAATTGAATGCTATGTTTGTCGCTTGTGAGCTGTACTGATGACGGAGTTACCAAATGTGGTGCGTCCTGCCATACAATGCATGCATCATAAGGAACATTTGCACCTCCGTTTGTTGAATAGATGTATGGGCTATTTATCTGTACACCATTATGGTCAACGAAAGTTGGTGTACCGTAAGAATCATTATTAGAACTTCCATCGCCATTTAAGGCATTACCATATACTAATGGGAATGTATATGTACCTGGAGCTTGAACAACGTAACAGTTAGCTGTACGTTTGCCGGCAGCTAGATTGCCACTAGCATCTGTCGCATTTCTTAAAGTCTGTGTATGTGAACTTCTCCAACTTCTGCTTCTTGCTACTTGGGAGGCAACTGTAAATGCAACGCTCTCACCTGTAGTAGTTGTACTACCGTTTCCACTATCAACGAATCCTGGTACAATATCTGTTGTTTTGTTGTAAGTTGCTGATGTTCCCTCGTTAGGATCATCGTAGCTATATGATGCTGTCCAAGGCACAGCTATTTGACTTCCATAATAACTTTGCTTGTAACTATTTATAGTCACATTATTTGTTCCACTTGTTTTTAGAGGAATGTTAGTAGAGGAGGGGACTATAGCTAATACATATGTATCACTAACTTTTGCAGTAGAGAGGTAATAAGTTACTGTATATCCCTTTTTCCAGTCGTCATTACCGATACTTGCGGTAATCGTATGTGATGTACCGTCATCAATAGTTATTGCCATAGTTGCCGAAGCAGGAACTTTTTGTGGTAGCATCATAAAGATGTTGTCATCATTATTTAGTATTTTATTACTTTCACCACTTCTTATTTCAAAATCTTGTGTGAGCGTAAATGTTTTCAATGTGTCAAGATTATTCCAAGTTTCTGTACTATATTTGTAATCTGCAGCTCCGTAAACATTGCGTAATTCGATTTTTTTAATAATTCCAGGTGCCATTTGTGAACCAATTGCAAAGCGAATGGCTGTGCAAGCATGGTCAAATGTTAAAGAGTCAGGCATATTGAAATTTCCAGGAACATCAATACTTCCGTAATGCCCTAAACCTAGCGATACTTCATTTCGTGTGACAAGCAAATCGCTTTGTGCAACTACATCGTTTGGAACACTATAGTGGAATGTTGGCCATCCTGTGGTCGTAAATTTCGATAGTCCAACAGCATGGTATGGTGCATAAGCAAAAAATGCGCATCTGTTACCTGTTCCAGGCCAGAACTCTGCTGTCATCCATGACATAGCTCTTTTTACCTGTTCGTCAAGATATGTTGGTGTAGTTGTTGTTGCTACAGCAGACCAGCTATCTGCATTTGAATATAAATATGTATATAGACTATATGAATCATAGAAACTGTTTGTTGTAATAGACATTCCACGTGTAGCTGGCTTTGTTATAGCTGCATTTTTAGATTGCTTCGTCACAATACCTGGAGTTGTAGTATATCTGCAATACAAAGGTTTTGAGCCTCCATGGCCCATGGTTGTTCTTATGGCAGGTGCAATAAGTCCTTCCGCAGATCTACTCTTTGCAGTCTGTATGTCAGAGTTAAGTATATTTACTCCACCTGGTAGACCAACTTTTCCATCACCATTACTATTAGTGTTGTAACCAAAATAGTCTGCACAAGAGTTCAAAGTTAGAGCTACAATAATTATAACAAATATTTTTAAGGAAGTTAACACTCTTTTCATATATCACTAAAATTTAAATTCAAAACAATCTTATATACAAAGAATTAACCTTATAATAACGTTAATATAATAAGGAATATATCCCAACCGTTTTTATGGGGTGGGATTTATTGTCGTGCCATTTGCGATTTGGAGTGAGTCCCAAGTGTACTTGTTCCCATCTTTATACACCCAAGGCTCAACCTTTGGTGGTGGTGTAAGAAAGTTCCACTCCATGTATCTATCTGTTTCATTCCAAGGAGTTACCTTTGGTATGAGGTATTCAGGCTCCATCACAAATTCAGTAGATTTGTCTTCATAATTCCAAGGGTCAACGGTTCCTGGAACTTTTATGTTATGCTTTACAAGCATATTAAAGGTGTAAACCTTTCCTGGTTCCAGTGTGAATGTGCTATCTGGTCGGTAATAGAAAGTACTACCATTTGTGAATTGCACTTTCATCATAACTCTAGGTTTGATTTTTTGTGGCGGAACTATAATCTCGGCATAATCAGCACCCGAGAATGTTGTTGCGCTATATGCCAAAGTCTTCATAGGAATAGGCATGTCTCCAGTGCTGCCCCATGTGTATCCAACACCAGTTGTAGGATTTATTTTTGCATGTTGTTGCATGTCAACCAACCATGCTTTAGCACCCATTATGGAATCATCTGTGAGTGATCCGACAGGCTTAAAGCAAACTTCAATCTTGCTAAGCATGTGGCTGAAAACTAATTTAATGTCATCACCTGCATTTTGCTTTATATCATTTGTCCAAAGTAAATCACTTTTTAAATAATTGGCATCAATGCTTTGATCATTAAAAACAGAATGGTATAGTGTGTCTGGACGATTATCATCATCTCCAATATATGAGTTAAAATATCCATGCACACCGTATATATTTATAGCAGCGTTACCTGTTGGGTAAAAACGTGTTATAGTAGGTACTGGATAAAGTTTGCCTAAACCATCAGAAGAATGTTGCCAAGCTCCAATATATTTTGATTGATCCTTATTGTGATCAATCCAAAGCCATACTGTTTCTCCACTAGAAATTATTGTATTTTGATGATTTGCAGTCGCACGAGTTTGCATTTCGCCTATAGTTGCACTGAATTGCAATGGTAGATTAGAACCATCTTCTGGTTCACTGCCTTTATTGTCAGAGCATGCTACTAAAAACAGGCAAGATATTATTAACATGGATAATCTACATTTCATTTTTGCTAATTTACTAATTGTGGTAATTTGTAATTATTAATGTGCCGTTAAATTCTGCACCATATTTAACTTAAATACATATAGTTTGTGCAAATCTAGCAAAATCATTTAAAACTACCAAATTTTTTAGTGTTAAAACGTCTCTAAACAGCAAATAATGTATTTTTTTCTAAAATTTAACATAATTAGCTATTGTTGTTATAATGAAAATTCATATATTTGCAACAAATTATAGTGATTTTAAAGTTTTACATGATAATGCACAGAACAGTTAACGTTGAATTTCTAAGAATTGGGCTATTATTTTTGACATTATCTTTAATGTTGATAGGTTGTAAGCAGAGCCCCATCGAAGATTATGAAAACAATGGGGATGGAAAAATCTCTGTAGCAATTTCTGTGTCTTCTAATTTTGACCCAAGTGCGAGTGTTAGAGCCAATAATCCTTCTACACGTGCACACATATATACTAATGTGTCTTCTTCTGCAACTGATTACCCAGGTCACAATTTAGGCTTAACATATTATTATTATTATCCTGGTGATGGATATACTAGAACAAATGTTAAGTGGGAAGATGATAGTGTGGGTAATGTTCGTATATGGAGTCAGGCGTCGGAACTCTCAACCCCAATGACTTGGAAGTCTGCAACAGAGGCATGTCAAGTATTCGCTTACGCCCCATATGTTGAGACAACAAACTTATCTCAATTGTTTGCCCTTCCTTTTAAAGTGAGCAGTCATCAGGAACACGGTATTGATTCTAGTGATTTCGTTAGATTTTATGATAATGCGTTCCAGCCAGGAAGTAATTTGCAGAAACTTAATATATGTTTTGATCATCAACTTTGCAAGTTAACTATTAAATTGAAGGCTGGTCCTTCACAGCAAGTTACTCAAGGTCAGATAGATAGCCTTGCTCGTTGTAAGGTTGGGTTAGTCTGTGATAGTATAAACTATAATCTGTTTACTATTCCCACTGATCAGGCTAATCCAGCTCAAGCAGATAAATATCCTGTTACAACGATTAGTGGTAATAAAAAAGACTCTACAACTATTTATACCTGGGTGCCTGAAGATGCAGACAGTTCTACTCAAATATGTATACTCCCACCTCAGACTATAAAGAAAGATTCAGCTTTTGTGCAATTGCTGATATTTGACCAAGTAACGTGTTTCCAAAAACTAATGGTGTATAGGCCAACACAAGATTTCGTATTAAAGCCTAATACTTCTTATACCCTTAATCTAGAATTGGGCGATACAGAGTTGAAATTTTCATCTATCAATGTTGAGGGATGGAAAGAAGAACATGAATCGGTAGTTGATATGAAGTAATAATAAGATAGTTAACTATGGACTTACTTTGAAGTTCCCTAAGTCCAATGAATATAGCTCTCCTGAGGGAACAAGAGAGAATAATACTCAAAAAATGGCAAAGAAAAATTACGAATCACCAACGATGAAAGAAGTTAAAGTTAATATTGAGGAAGAATTACTTGCAATTTCTGGAGGAACTGGAGGTCAAACATGTACAGATGCAAGTGAATGTGAATCAGTTTAACTAGTTAAAACTTACAAACAGAGCGTTTTTTTCGTTCTGTTTGTAGTTAATCTATAATTATATGAATTTAAAAAGAACCTTTTCATATTTTGTAATATTAAATATTATTTTCTTGATTTCTTGTTCAACTGATCAACTTAATAATAATGTCACTGATGGCGAATTCTTTAATATTATTGAGTTGCGCGGTGCACCTATAAAAATTTTATCAGAAGATACTGTCGCATTTACTCGTGCAGGTATTACAGGTTCTACTTCGGCATGGGGGATTTATTTTGATAACGGTGTCGATACTGTTGATACGATGGGGTTATTTCCAAATGGAGGATACCAAATACCTTTTAAGGTTCCTATACCCAACAAAACAACATCAGCTGCTGTTGTAATTAAAGCTGAAGGATGGGCTACCAAAAAAAATACAACTTATGGTGTGTATTTACCATATAAATTTGCTAATCGTGATTTTTCAAAAATACCATGGGACTTGAGAAGTGTACCTCTTCAAAAAAGTAATACAGATTTAGTTGCATCGGGTTTAAGAATGTTGTATGCATCTGATACAGTTCAAGCTTCTGGTGATACTTTGAATACGGTTGTTAATATGAAAGGCTCTATACTTCAGATAAGATGCAGTTTCCCTTCTATAAATCCGGTTTTTGTTAAAATGATGTTAGCCTCCTCAGATTCAAAACAGTTTACTACATATTCGCAATTAAATATGTTTCAGATTGTACCTGATGGTAATAGTGTAGCTACTTATGGTGTCAATCAAGTATTAACAGAGTTAGAACACTCAGATCATGTTACAATCTTGTTGGATAAAATCCAAAAGAATAGTTCGAATTATGTAGTAGGTTATTTTGTTGTACCTCCATGTGATTTTACAGGCAAAACGTTTACTGCGTATTTGTGGGATACTGCTGGTAATGTTTATGCTGGGTCTTTTACGAGACCTACAAGTACGCCAATTCTTAGACATACTTTTAGAAATTTTAATGTAACGAGTATGTCTTTATATACAGGGACTGTTCCTGCTTTGAATCCATGGGAAAAAACAGAAGATGTCTGTCCTACTTGTACACCTGTTGCTTTTTAATATATATCAAAAATATGCAAATAATACATAGTCAAGTTGCCATAATAGATAAAGTCATAGGTAAGCAGAAATGTCAAAATGATGAAAATTTTCGTTTACTTTCTTATGTAAAAAAACTTGTGGTAAAGGATGGAATTCTTTTATATAATGTTCTGACAAGATGCATGGTTTTGTTGGATAAAAATGAGTATGTTTCTATATTAAATATTCCATTATTAAAGGAATTATGGTTTGTTGTTCCTAGTGATTTTCAAGATAAAGATTTTTGTAATCAATTAAAAAAACTTGCAAAATTGTTGTTGAATAATAAACAAGTAAGAGACTCTTATGTTATATTTACAACAACAGATTGTAATGCCCATTGCTTTTATTGTTACGAGCGTGGAAGGAAACGTATCCATATGTCTCAAAAAGTCGCTGAAGATACGGCAAACTATATTATAAAGAAAAGTGCAGGGAGAAATGTTTATATATCTTGGTTTGGAGGGGAACCCTTGTATAATATAAATGCTATTGATACAATTTCTCGTTTGTTAAATTCTGCAGGAATAGAGTTTTTTTCAAGGACTGCATCAAATGGTTATCTTTTTGATGATGACGTAGTTAATAGATGCGTCAAATTGTGGCATCTTGATGCTGTACAAATTTCGTTGGATGGTTCTGAGGAAATATATAATAAAACAAAGGCATATATATATAAAGATGTTAATCCTTTTGAGATCGTTCTGAATAATATTGGAAAATTATTGAATGCAGGTGTAGGTGTTTCTATACGTTTAAATGTCTCAAGTAGAAATCAGCTAGATTTAGAAAAACTTGTAGATATAATACATGAAAAATTTGCAAATAACGAAAAGTTAACAATATATTCTCATGCCCTTTTTGAATCGACAGGTTATAAAGGTGATGATACAGAAAAAAGCAAGGAAAAGAATTTTATTTCAAGGAATAAAATCAGAGCTAAAATAGAGAAATATGGTTACTCAAAAAAAATAGGAATACCTAACAATTTATGTCTCAATCATTGCATGGCAGATAATGATAGTTCCTACTCTATAAACACAACTGGTAATCTTGGTAAATGTTACCTATATAGTGATAATGAATTTTGTGGAAGCATATATGATGAGAACATTAATCAAAAAGTTATAAATAGATTTAAAGAGCGTGTGCCTGAGATCTTAGAATGTGAGAAATGTTGTTATTATCCTGATTGCATAAGTCTTAAAATGTGTGGTGATGAAAAAACATGTGATAAGTTTTGGCGTGAAGAGAGGTTATACAAGATAAAATCACAGATGCTTGGTACTTATAATTTGTTTCTTAACAAACAACAAATAAACGAAGATGAAAATGATGAATTTGAAGTACAATGTTGAAGTACAAAGAGTACTAGATAAAATAATAGCTGTATTGCCTCCTGTTAATCCTGGAGATGATACTCGTATATTGAATCTTAATGAGACGAGTCTTGATATTTTGAATGCAATTAAAGACGGTCTAACTGAAGACGATATATGTAAGCATATTGCAGAAATCTATGATATAGATGAAGAAATAGCAAAAGAAGATACGAAAGCTTTTATTCAAGATTTAAAAGACAATGGTATTTTGGAATAATTTCCTATTTGCCTATGAATAGAAAGAAAGAATTAATAATAGTACATTCATTGTTGGGACTGCTTGTTTTGTCCTGCATGTTTGTTTCTTGCGCTCAAGATGAAAAATTGAACGCAAATGGATACGTTCCTGCACCTGGTGAACTGCAAGTTGACGCAAATATATCATCAAATATAGCGAACGAAACGCGTGCTGTATATATGCATGGTCATGTAAGTGACCAACGTTATTTCCTAGATAGTGCAGCATTAGGAGTTTCTGTTGTAGACGCAACAACTGGAGGCAGTTATGGCGGTGGACAACTGAATAAAAAATTTATGGTTCATGGCGGTAGGGATGATACATATAACAGCCAATATATAGCACCTGAAGGATCTGCTAACGCTATCGGATTATTGGCTGGTGGCGCAAAGGCATGTGGCTACTTTCCTTATAGAAGTGATGTTACAGATATAGAAAAGATCCATTGGGAACAAAATCCATACAATGATATTATGTATTCGAAGTGGACTTTGTCAACATCTCCTGATTTAGCTAATCCAGGAACTAATCTACCTTTAACTGAGAAAACACCAATTTGCAATATGACTTTCCAACATGCACAGTCTATTTTGGTGTTTATAATAAGGAATGAGGGATATAATGACAAAGCTTATGTTACGCATGTTACTGTAAAAGGCGGTGGATTTGGTACGAAGGCAGATTTAAATGCTGGTACTGGAGTTTTATCTAACGTAACTGATACTACATTCAGCCAAAGTTATAATCCTCCATTGATATTTAAGGTAGATAGCGTTAAAGATATGTTCTATGTATTTCCAAATGAACAAGAAAAAAGGATTGATTTCTCTTTCACAATTGATGATATTGAGAATAATGCACATGGTCTAGTGACATTAAAACAAGGAAATATCTATTATTTTAGGTTCAAGATGACTAGTGTTAAACTTGTATTTGAGGGAGTTAGTATTGTTCCATGGAATTCAGCGGGCATTGAAGCTGTTGAGTCGCGACCGTATATATATACTCTTGATAATCAAGAATATGTGGATATGGGAATGACAGATGTCTATGGAAATAAAATTTTATGGGCTAAAAACAACCTTGGCGCTAGTGATTCCACAGGTATAGGTAATTATTATATGTGGGGACAAACACATCCATATTCTCCGCAGACAAATATATATTATAGGGTTGGACCTAAATATTATTTCAATGAAGATTTAGGATTTAACAGTATATCAACAACACAGTATGATGCAGCAAGAGCAACATGGGGGAATGAAAATAGAATGCCTACTAGGTATGAGTGGGATTATCTCAGCAATGCATCTTATTATAGATGGGTAGACACAACTGTAGTTAACCGTTACGGAGTTGGTGTTAAAGGTTATAAAGTCGTAAACAAAGCAGATCCACGACGAACTTTGTTTTTTCCATATACGGGATTCAGAACATATAACTTAAAGGGATTAGGTTCACCAATACCTCAAGATACGATAGATGTGTTGAGCAGTGATGTTACGCAAACCGGATATTACTGGACAGGCTCACAGGCTGTTAATGTGTTGCCATATCAACCAATATATTTAAAAATGGGAGTTGGATCAAGAAGTGGGTATAACACTACGCCTGAGGCGCAGAAAGATAGTGTGGCATACCCTATAAGGGCTGTAAAAATATGGAGAAAATATGATAACACTCCATTTCAATGATAATAAATAGAATATTAATAATAACTTTTTTTCATATGAAACAATTTATGACTAACAAAATGGTTTTGGCTGCTATTGTAGCGTTGCCATTATTTGCATCATGTAGTAGTGATGAGGAAACTTCTAGTTCAGGAAACTCAAAAGAGTTGAAAGTTCATTTAGGAATTGCTCAAACGGTTGAGGATAGTAGGGCTAATAATCCTGCTTCAGCAACGATGTACCAATGGGGAAGTAATACAAATCCTTCTGCATTCGGTGGAGCTGAAACAATCGGATTATATGTAAGAAATTATTCTACAGGTCTTGAATACGGATTTACAACACAAGACCCAACGACTCATGTGTATCAGACTTCTGGTCCTTATGACAATATGGACTATAAATCTTATGGAACAGGTACGTCACAAGCTTGGAGTTCAACACATAGTGTAGTTCTCTCTTCTAATGTTAATGCTAAGGTTTGTGCATATTATCCATATTTGAGTACAAGATCTTTTGATGGTAATACATATACATATGATCAAAATCTAGGTAGACTGACTACTGCGACAACGGGAAATCCTTCTGCTACAGCTATGTCTATACCATGTTCTGCAGGAGTAGACTATATGTATGCTGCTTACACTGATTGTACTCCAATAGGCTCTAGTATAAATGGTGATACTCCTGTGTTGGACATACATATGCATCACGCTCAAGCTGTATTAAAAATCTCTATAGAAGTTGCTCCTGATTTCGCAGGTACAGCAGATTTGACAGAAATAAGAGTTCATGGAGGTTTTGCTATGAATGGTAGTCTTAATATTACTGACGGTACCTATGCACCAATAATGCCTACAAATGGGGGCGTTCCAGTTGCAGAGGATACAATTCATGTATATCATAACGACAGTAGTCCTTTAGTAAAACTAAATACGACTACAAAATACACAGGACAGTGGTTTATGCTTCCAATAAGTGAAACTGTGCCAAAAGACGTTTCATTCGAAGTTATTATTGCAGGTCATACGTATAAGGCAACATTATCTCAATATACGCTGAAAAGAGGATGGATATATGATGTTCCACTTCTTCTTACTAACAAGGGGTTAATTATTCATGGTGTAGTTATTATACCTTGGGAGACTCAAACTGTTGCTACCACTCCATTATTACCTTGAGTTTAATTTAGATGCATAAATTGCTTAAATATATATTTTTGATGTTTGTTGTCGCTATAGGCATCACTGCCTGTAGTGACAATGAATCTCCTCAGGTCCAAACTACGGATGATGCGAGAGTAATGGTGATTGATGTCATGTTACCAAATAATTTGAAAATATCTAGAAGTAGTGCTAGTAGAAGTTTTAGCACTTCAGATTATTATTTGGGGGATAAAGACAGTATAGGCATAAGTGTAGAGAATGCTGATGCTGGCAAAACAGGATATGCTCGTTCAAATATAAAGTATATTTCTGCTGGGGTATCTTCTTCGCAGGTTTGGAGTACAACAGATATAAAGGTGGCACTAGCAAAAGACTCTGCTCATGTGTCAGCTTATCATCCTTTTGATAAATCAATCAATCCAACGGCTATTGCAATGGACTGTACAAAGGGGATAGACTATCTTTATGCGCCATTCAAGGCTTGGACAACAAGCCATATCTTGAGTTATCTTGATCCGTATGTGCATTTGACATTGAAACATGCGCAAGCAGTTATTATTGTAAAATATGTAAATGATGGCTATACTGGTGGTAATAATAAACTAACAAAGTTTGAAGCTAGTGGAACATCATTTGGAAGTGTAGGTGAATTGAATTCAAATACAGGTGTGACATCGAATATCTCCGGTATATTTGGACATGATATGTCTGTATCTCCAAGAGATCTTCCTACGGCGAATACAGATACAATGGTAATTGATACATTTTATGTGTTACCTACTAAAATTGCTAATGGTACATTGACCTTTAAACTTACAATAGATGGTAAAGACATATCAGCAACAACAACCAAAGTTTTAGAACCTGGTTATATATATTACTATCCATTAAGGTATAAAGGTGATTCAAAAGATTTAATAATAGGTAATGGAGTTCAAATAATTCCTTGGAATTCTGATGTAATGGGTAATATACAAATGATACCAGATAGTTTGTATAAAAGTCTTGGTATATAAAAAAAATAAAATTATAAACGACAACAACATAAATATAGAGAAAGAAGATTGCAAGTTAGAGAGTCAACATATTGGTTATGGAACCGCATAAACGGAAATAGGAAAAGGTTCCTGTGGTGCTGCCTCGTAGGTATGCTACGAGTAGCAGCATCGCTGTCGTTTGTATGGACATCCAAGGTTACTGTAGATATAGCAACGGGAAAACATCACGGAAGTCTTTATATATGGATCATTGTAATGATCTGTATCATGCTATTGCAAATCATATTTTCCAATATGGCAACATGGCAGAGATCTGCTAATAGTATGTTTATAGCCAATAGTTTGAGACTAAAATTGTTTGATAAAAGCATGAATAGTGACTGGACTGGCAAAGATCGTTTGCATTCTGGTGATACGATGAACAGGCTAGAAGAAGATGTGAGAGTTGTTAGTGAATCTGTTGGAGATGATATCCCACAAATGCTTATCGTCGGAGTCCAACTTGCAGCAGCTTCCGTTTTTCTGTTTATGCTTCAGAGAGAATTATTATATGTACTGTTGTGTATAATGCCAATTGCTTTACTATCAAGTAAGTTATACTTTAAAACCATGCGCAAACTTACCGCAGAAGTGAGGAGTAAGGAAAGTCAGGTACAAAGTATATTGCAAGAAAATTTGCAAAACCGTTTGTTAGTAAAGGCTATGGGAACATTGAAAAACATAGTAAACATGCTTGACAGTAAACAGCAGCTGTTGACAGGAATATATATGCATAGACTGCATTTCTCAACACGTTCGAGAATAATTGTTCAGTTAGGATTCCAAACAGGATATGCCGTGACATTTATTTGGGGCGTATTAGGAATTAGAGACGGAATAGTTACGTATGGAATGATGACAGCTTTTCTGCAGTTAGTTAATCAAGTGCAGAGACCGATAGTAGATTTAAGTGTATATATACCAAATATGGTGAAGACACTCACTTCTGTAGAGAGACTTAGAGAACTAGATGATTTACCACAAGAAGACAAACAGAATAATATAATGCTCCAAGGAAAAGTAGGAGTACGGTTTGATAACCTCTCGTACAAGTATCCTGATAATGATAAAAGTACATTACAAGCTCTCTCTTATGATTTCAAGCCAGGTACAAGTACGGCTATAATAGGAGAGACAGGCGCCGGGAAAAGTACATTGATAAGACTTATGCTTGCATTGCTGAGTAAGGACTCTGGCAATATGATTATATATAACAATGCTTCAGAAACAGAGATAAGTTCATCAACACGATGTAATTTTATGTATGTTCCACAAGGAAACACGCTGTTGAGTGGGACTGTAAAAGAAAATTTGTTGTTGGCAAATCCGAATGCTACAGAAGAACAGATGAAAGAGGCGTTGGATATTTCGGCTGCCAACTTTGTATATAGTAAGGAAGGACTGGAAACAATGTGCTGTGAGAAAGGTGGCGGACTTAGTGAAGGACAGGCGCAGAGAATAGCTATAGCTAGAGCTTTGCTCCATCCAGGAAGCATCATAATATTAGACGAAGCCAGTTCTTCACTGGATTCTGACACAGAAGAAAAAATACTAAAGTCTTTGATGGACAGAATGAAAGATAAGACAATAATCTGGATTACGCATCACGAGGCTGTAACTCGATATATGGACCAAGTGCTTACAATAGCAGCATGCTAAAAAATAAAGTTTATGAAGAGAAATTTAATTTTGTTTATAACTCTGTTGTTGAATTGTATCACAATCAATGCAGCAAGCGGATTTACTGCAAACGTACCGCTAAATGGCTCATCAACTGTGCCTATGACATTTACAATTCGCACGCAGAATGCTACTGATAAAACAGGAACAGCATCTGTAGGGCAGTATAATTTTATGCAGTTATTTCTTGGTGTGCCTGTTGTAGACAGTGTTGCTACAGTTGGAGCTGTGACGATACCTCCTACTGTAACATCAGATGGATATACTTATAGTATAGTCGCTATAGATAAGAATGCATTTATAAAATGCTCTCATATAACAGGAATTGATATTCCTGAAGGTGTAACAACTATAGGTGCGGCTGCATTTCATGGCTGTAATTCGTTGTCTGCGCTTCACTTTCCTGCATCTTTGACAGATATAGGATCAAGTTCATTTGGTGAGTGTTACAAATTGAGCAATGTTACATTTGCAGCAGGCTCAATGCTGTCAACCATTGGTCTTAATGCTTTTGATGCATGTAGGCTTATCACATCAATAACTTTGCCAACAAGTGTAATAAACATTGATGGTGCATTTTCAAACTGCTCTGGTTTGACAAGTATCGAAGTCCCACCATCTGTAACGACAATTGGAGGTGCAACTTTTGCTAATTGTACCAATTTGGAAAGTGTATTATTAAAAGGAACTGTGAGTTCATTAGGTAAAATGGCATTTATGAACTGTACGAAATTAAATAGTTTAAATTTGCCAGATGCACTTACTTCTATCGAATCTTATGCATTTCAAAATTGTGCAAATTTAGCAAATCTAAAGGTACCCTCTGGAATGTCATCAATAGGATCATGTGCATTCTATGGTTGTTCTGGTTTGAAACGTATCGTGATTTCATCTACAGTTACCAATATTGGGGATAGTGCTTTTGCTTACTGCTCAACGCCAATGAAAGTGATATTCGATAATTGTACACCTAAAATATCATCAACAGCATTTTATGGATGTTCTGATAACGATACATTATATTTCCCTACCAAATATTATGAGACAATAAGGTATGACAATAAATTGAAGGCTTTCAATCTTTATCCATATATGTTTATCTATAAAGGATTTAATACATATGCTATGGATGCTAATATCGATTTGTCAGGGATAAAGAAACTTGATAGCAACTATGGACTTGTAGATGCTTCTGAATTTCATGCATATATATGTAAGACATACGATGATATAAATCGCGTTATATCGCAGGATATAGTAACAGGTATCGTTCCTGCTAAAGAAGGATTGATATTATCGGCGTCAGTTGGTGAAAAGTATCTTTTCCCAATAAGTAAACTTGAGCCTACGGCTGATATAACCGGAAATAAACTCATAGGAGTTGTAAGTGATACACAAATTGGCGGCGACCATCCCAATTACACGGATTATATTCTAGTTGATGGTACATTCTATAAAGCTAGCCAGGGAACACTTAACGCTGGTAAAAGTTTCTTGCGAATTTACAATACTAATTTTGCTGCTAAGAGTAATCAAATCTATTTTGGAACAGTACCTACTGGGATAGAAAATATCGAAACGCAGAATGTTGTAGATACTGATCACCAAGGAATTTATGATTTAAATGGTAGAAAAATATCTAATGTTAAATCCTTAGAAGGATTACCTGCTGGTATATATATATTTAACGGACATAAATATGTCATCAAATAGAATATTAGTATTATGAAAAAAGAATATAAGAATCCTAAAATAGAAGTTATAACTATGGATGCAGGAGAAATAGCAATACCTGTGACATCTGATAGTACGAAAGATCCTGGTGCAAGTAATGCAAAGGCAAATATGTTATTTGGTGATGAAGATATATTACCAGATATTATGCCTCAAATTGGACCTGGTATTAAGCCGACAATTCCTGAAACACCAGAATAGTTCAACGTGCTTAAGAAGTATAATGACCAGAAAAAGTTTTTTAAATGCTACTAATGTTATAATGTCACATACCCTTTGTTTATAGGGCTTCAGTCAGTGACATTATAACATTAGTAGCATTATATTTTTTGGGGGAGTGTAGAGCCAAGCCCATTTATGAGGGATATCCCCTCTAAATTGACGAATAACCTTTATTAAATTATAAATTGATTTTTCATAAGAGCAATGTTTTATTTTGTTTTTAGATTCGTTTTTTGTATATTTGCAATATAATAGATAATCTAACCAACATATTGCACATGAGATTAATTATAAAAAAGGATTACGAACAGTTGGCGGAATGGGCTGCCGAACATGTCATTAAAAGAATTAATGACTTTAAACCAACACCACAGAAAAAGTTTGTGTTGGGGCTTCCTACGGGCTCTTCGCCTATCGGTATGTATAAGAAACTTATTCAGGCATATAATGAAAAGAGAGTTTCTTTCAAAAATGTAGTTACGTTCAATATGGACGAATACGTGGGACTACCAGCAGAACATCCTGAGAGCTACCATTCTTTTATGCATAACAATTTGTTTAAGCATATCGACTGTCCGAATGAAAATATTCATATTCTTAACGGTAATGCTCCTGACTTGGAGGCTGAATGTGCTAACTATGAAAAGCTGATAGAAGAAGCTCGTGGTATAGACCTATTTATAGGTGGTGTAGGCGTTGATGGACATATCGCGTTTAATGAACCAGGCTCTTCTTTGAGTTCACGTACACGACAAAAAACACTGACAACTGAAACTAGAATAATAAATAGTCGCTTCTTTGGCAATGATATGAACAAAGTTCCTGCTTATGCTTTAACAGTGGGAGTGGGAACGGTAATGGATGCACGTGAGGTTATGGTTCTTGTGAATGGGCATGCTAAGGCACGAGCTTTGCAGGCTGTAGTGGAAGGTGGGATCAGTCAGATGTTTACAATATCTGCATTACAGATGCACCAGCACGGTATCATTGTATGCGATGAAGCTGCAACCGACGAATTGAAAGTAGGAACATATCGTTATTTTAAGGATATAGAAGGATTATGAAATTAAGTCTAAGTTCACAAATAGTATTAAACAAGGTGCCAGAGGAATTTTATCGTCCTAGCACTGCTGTAGAACGTTCGGAGATTACACGCTGTGAGAANATTCCCACAGACATATTCCCCAAAGTCGAAGAAGGTGCTTGCAATATCGCTGATGAGATAGCAAGGATTATTTCCAATCATGCTAGTGAAGGACGCAAATGCGTATTGGGACTAGGTACAGGAAAGTCTCTTGTTCCAGTATATGATGAACTGATTTCAAGATATGAGAAACACGAACTTAGTTTCAGTAATGTAATCGTGTTCAACTCTTATGAGTATTTTCCACAAAGCGCAAAGAGTTCACACAGTGCCATAGCGCAGTTGCATGATATGTTGCTTGATCATATTGACGTGAAACCTGAAAACATATTTTCTCCAGACGGTACAACTCCACAGGATAAAGTGTTAGAGCAATGTCGGTTGTATGAAGAGAACATAAGGAACTGTGGTGGTATAGATGTGATACTTCTTGGTATAGGAAGAATTGGTAATATTGCCACAAACGAACCTGGTTCTGGGCTAACAACAACATCGCGGCTGATGCTGATAGACGCAACAAGCCGTGAAGAAATGACAATGAGTTTTGGCACTCAAGAACCTGTGCCACCATGTTCTATAACAATGGGTATCGCCACTATCCTTTCTGCACGCAAGATATTCCTTACGGCATGGGGTGAAGAGAAGGCAGATATTATTCAGCAGACTGTGGAAGGTCCTATCGCAGAGTCGATACCTGCCTCATTCTTGCAGACGCACAACGATGCCCATGTGGTGATAGACCTTGCTGCGGCGGCAAAACTTACACGTATAGTTCATCCGTGGTTGGTAACAAATTGCAAATGGACAGATAAACTGATACGCGCAGCTCTTACTTGGTTGTGCCAAAAACTTCATAAACCAATTCTGAAACTTACCAATAAGGATTATAACGAAAATGGTTTGTCAGAACTTCTTGCATTGTATGGTTCTGCCTATAATGCTAATATAAAGATATTCAACGATCTTCAGCATACTATCACGGGATGGCCAGGAGGTAAACCGGATGCTGATGATACGTCTCGACCGGAACGTGCCAATCCATATCCNAAGAAAGTNATCGTGTTCTCGCCACATCCAGATGATGATGTTATTTCCATGGGAGGTACAATCAGACGACTTGTACAGCAGAATCATGAGGTACATCTTGCTTATGAAACTAGTGGAAATATTGCTGTAGGTGATGAGGAAGTGACAAGATTCATGCATTTCATAAACGGTTTCAATCAATTGTTTATAAACAGTGAAGATACCACTATCACAAAGATGTATAAGGAAATAAAGGAATTCCTAGCAAACAAGAAAGACGGTGAGATTGATACTGTAGAGGTAAGAACGATAAAGGGATTGATTCGCCGTGGTGAGGCTCGTACCGCATGTACGTTTAATCATATACCGCTAGATAATGTGCATTTTTTAGATCTTCCTTTTTATGAAAGTGGCAAGATAGAAAAGTTGCCGATGACAGAAAAGGATGTAGAAATTGTACGTGCNCTATTAAAAGAGGTGAAACCACATCAGATATATGTTGCCGGTGATCTTGCTGATCCTCATGGAACTCACCGAAAATGTACGGATGCTGTTTTGGCAGCGCTTGATCTGGAGAAAGAAGAAGGTGCAGAATGGCTTAATGACTGTCGTGTGTGGATGTATCGTGGNGCATGGGCTGAATGGGAAATAGAGAATATAGAAATGTGTGTTCCTATGAGTCCAGAAGAGTTGCGTGCAAAGCGTAATGCTATATTGAAGCATAGTTCACAGATGGAAAGTGCGCCGTTCCTTGGAAATGATGAACGTTTGTTCTGGCAGCGTGCCGAAGACCGTAATAGAGCTACAGCAAAATTGTATGATGATTTNGGCTTGGCTTGTTATGAGGCTATGGAAGCGTTTGTGGAATATAAAATGCTGTGATAGTTAGGGCACTCGGAAAAGCAAAATTAAAAAACAATCTTTTATTTTGCTTTTCCACTCGTTTGCACTACCTTTATCACAGATCAAGGTAGGCTACGCCTCAACAATAAAAAATAAATATCCTATTTTTTTTTGTATTGTGTTCGGCTTGCACTACCTTTACCTTTGGTGAAGATAGGCTGCGCCTCAACAATAAAAACAAAAATATTCTATTTTATTTTGTATTGTGTTCGGCTTGCACTACCTTTGTACAAGAAATCTATTTAAATACAATAACATGAAGAGAGTAACTTTAATCTCATTGGCTTTATTATCAGTTACAATCGCCTTTGCAGATAATCACATCGTAAGTTCACCAGACGGCAAATTAAAAGTCGACATAAATGACGACGGTGGACAAGCTACTTACGCAGTAAACTACAATGGAACGGAAATATTGTCACGTTCAGCATTAGGACTAAGCGCCAATTATGGTGACTTTACCAAAGATTTGAAGATCGTTAAAGCTGAAGAATCAAAAATAAACAAAAGCTATGACATGACTCGTATTAAAAAAAGTCATGTAGAATATAAGGCTAATCAAATTACTCTTGATCTTGTAAATGCAGACAATCTGCCAATGCAGATAACATTCAATGTATCTGACAACGATATCGCTTTCAGATATTCCTTGCCTCGTCCGAAAAATGACAATCCAAAGGCTGCTATTATATATAAAGAGGTGAGCGGATTCAACTTTCCTTCTCAAACAAGGACTTTCCTTTCTCCACANCAGTGAACGTAATATGTTCTCCTAGTTGCTCCCATAAAACTATATCGGATATATAAGATGTAACTGAAAAAAAATTATGCTTCAGTAACAAGTTCATCGACAAACGAAATAAACAACTAAGAAGGCAAAATTGCTAGAAGTTTAGAAATCAACCTATTTCAGGTGGTTATTAATCCGCGAATCAGGAATTATCGAACTTTGCACCCTGTTATAAAGGCAAAGGTAACAGATCAGAATGACCGCATTTCATCTCGAACAAGGTGTGGCAGCAGGTAAAATTACCAAGCTGAAAAATTAATACGCAGAACCACCTTGAATGCTTACAACTAATAGACCGGTTCCGCTAACACTTTTTGTACTATTATTTCGGTTACTCTAATTCAAATGAGAGAGGAGTACAAATAACATAAATTTATCTAAAGAACATGGTTTCCAACACGTTCGGCTTGTGTTATGTTTTAATTTTATCTTATTTAAAAACAAAAAATAACCAACTCCGGCGTCCCGGATAGTAAGTGGTTTTCCATTTTCCATTCATCGTTCGGCCTTGTGCTCTTATTGTTTTATTTTAATCCTATATAAAACAAAAATAACAAACTCCGTCGTCGGATAGAGAGAGAATTACATTTCCATCACTTTGCTCATCTTTTTCGTTTTTTATTATTGTAACAAAATTAAACTAAAATAGGCTCACATCGGGATGTGAATTATGTCTCAAATTTCATTCCGTTCGGCTTGTATTATGTTTATTTCTATATATATAAATCTGCCAATGCAGATAACATTCAATGTATCTGACAACGATATCGCTTTTAGATATTCTTTGCCTCGTCCGAAAAATGACAATCCAAAGGCTGCTATTATATATAAAGAGGTGAGCGGATTCAACTTTCCTTCTCAAACAAGGACTTTCCTTTCTCCACAGATAACACCTATGACCGGATGGGAACGTACAAAGCCTAGCTATGAAGAGGAATATAGACCAGACTCTAAGCTAACAGATCCNTCACAATATGGTGTTGGCTATACCTTCCCNTGTTTGTATCGNATTCCAAATGCAAANGGAAATAACTGGGTGNTGNTATCAGAAACAGGAGTAACAGGGGAATACCCAGGAAGCAGACTTTCTGAATATGAAGCAGGAAAAGGCTTTAGTGTTACATATCCACAAAAGGGAGAAGCGAATGGCATCGGAAGTGAATATGCTGCAATTTCTCTTCCTGGAAATACTCCTTGGCGTACAATCACCGTGGGTAGTTCTTTGAAACCTATCGTGGAGACAACAATTCCATACGATGTAGTAGACTCATTGTATGAAACAAAATATGATTATAAACCAGGAAGATATACATGGAGCTGGCTTATATGGCAAGACAACAGTGTGAACTATGATGACCAAGTAGCATTTATTGATGTTTCAGCAAAAATGGGATATGAATATGTGCTTGTTGATGGATTCTGGGATACACAGATTGGCAGAGACAGAATGGAAAAACTATCTGAGTATGCTCAGAGCAAAGGTGTAAACCTTTTGTTATGGTATAACAGTAACGGTTTTGAGAACGATGCCCCACAGACTCCACGTAATGTGATGAGTAATTCTATCGCTAGAAAGAAAGACATGGCTTGGATGCAGAAGATTGGTGTAAAGGGTATAAAAGTAGACTTCTTTGGTGGAGACAAACAACATACAATGCAACTTTATGAGGATATTCTGAGTGATGCCAATGATTATGGTATTCAGGTAATATTCCACGGATGTACAATCCCTAGAGGTTGGGAGCGTATGTATCCAAACTATGTAGCAAGCGAAGCTGCACTAGCCAGCGAGAATGTTTACTTCTCTGACTATCACGCAAAGAAAGAAGGCTTTGAAATGAACATGTACCCATATACAAGAAATGCCGTAGCCAGCTTTGATTGGGGTGGCGTTATCATGAACAAATATATGAGTAAGGACAACAAGAGCCGTCATCAGAGATTCACTGGTGATATATTTGAAATGGCAACTGCTATCACAAACCAGACAAGTGTAAACTGCGTTGAAGTAACACCAAACGTAGTTGAAACATTACCTGATTTTGAAAAGGAATGGTTGAAACAAATCCCTACAACATGGAATGAAGTGAAGTTCTTGGACGGATATCCTTCAAAATACACAGTTATAGCACGAAAGACTGGTGATAAATGGTATGTAGGCGGCATTAACGGTACAGACAAACCAATAAACAGTAACTTTGAATCTAGACATGTTTGCCGGAAAGACCGTTAAACTGTATGCTGACGGAAATAAGAAACAAGGTGAGCTATGGTCTACACCAAGTATGAAGAATATAAAGATAAGCAAGAACGGAAAGGTAAAGATGACAATTGCTCCAATGGGGGGTATCATTGTCAACGAATAATTCTTCAAAGCTGATACCACATGAACAGCACATTTACACCTGATGCCAGCCAACAGAAAGTGATAGATCTTGATAATGGATATCATTTGGTTTTGGCACCTCCAGGATGCGGTAAGACGCAGATACTAGCATGTAGGGTAGGGCACGCACACGATGCAAGAATACCATACAGTGAAATGCTTTGTCTTACGTTTACCAATCGTGCAGCTCGTGGTATGCAACAACGAATAAGCGATAACATAAACGATGATACGTCCGACTTGTTTGTCGGTAACGTACATCGTTTCTGTTCACGTTATTTATATGATTCAGGTATTGTGGCGGCATCATCATCAATTATTGATGATACCGATGCATTAAGTATAATGTGCCAATATACAAATGATGATGAAGAGGAAGTCGCAGCAAGCTATAAACGTATGCGAGAATATAATGAAGCTATATTCCTTTCACATCTGATGTATCAGATAAACCATAATTATCCACGAGATCTACGGCTACATTCTGATTGTCTGAACAGTGACGATGTGAAGGCACTTAATGCTATTTGTGAGGCACATAAAATGCCATTTACCGCAAAGTCGATGAATGACATTTATGTAAATACTGATTTCTATCGAGATAGTTGCAGTGAACTCGGCATGCAGCAGATCATATATGTGACGCTGAAAAAAATGCAGTTGGCTCGCAACTACGAAAAATACAAGGAAACAAACAATCTTCTTGATTTTGAAGACATATTATTGTTGTCTTATGACAGTTTGAAAAACAACGTTTCAAACGCAACGAATGAATGTAAATCTACATATTCTTGGATTCAAGTAGACGAAGTGCAGGATTTAAATCCTCTGCAATTAGCTATTATAGACTTACTTTCCCCACAAGAAAGTAATCATAAAGTCGTAGTATATCTAGGTGATCCGCAGCAATCAATATTCTCATTTATGGGTGCCAAGATGTCAACATTGGAATTACTTCGCAACCGATGTAATGGGAATATACACACTTTGAGCCATAATCACCGTTCTCCAAAATATCTGCTTGATGCATTCAATGCCTATGCAATTGAAACTCTGAATATATCAGCAGACATCTTGCCAACTACAGACTATGTTCCACAGACTATTGGCAATGAATTGCAATTGTATCAATCTGAAACGATAGACACAGAATATCTTGATGCAGCGCAACAAGCAATAAGACTGGTTGATGAATCCCCAGAAGATACAACTGCGGTAATTGTAAGTTCTAACCGTGATGCCGATGCCGTAAGCAATGCCTTGAAGAATATGCACGCAAGTCATTTCAAAATATCAGGCGATGACTTATTCTCTTCAGCGCAGGTAAAACTTCTCTTTGCCCATCTAACGATATTATGCAATGAACACAATTTCATAGCATGGTCACGACTGCTAAACGGAATGAAAGTATTTCAGACTACTACAGCCGCACGTAATTTCGTGCAATCATGTGCGGACCGTGCAATGCTACCGTTGGACTTTTTGTTGTATGACGAATCCACTTATATACAGCAGTTTGTCAGTGCTTATGAGACAAAAGAAATAACAATCTTTGATACTGAAACAACAGGACTTGACGTATTTAATGACGACATATTGCAGATTGCGGCAGTAAAGATACGTAATGGAAAGATTGTAGATGGTTCGCAGTTGTCTATTTATATAGAAAGTGACAAGCCAATACCTGAAATGCTTGGTGACATTGTAAATCCGATAATAGAGGAGAGAAAACATCAAACGCTGCTTTCACGTAAGGATGCGTTAAGTAAGTTTCTGAATTACATAGGAGACTCCATACTACTAGGCCATAATGCAGACTACGACATAAACATATTAAAAAANAATGTAAGGCGAGAACTTGGTGAAGAAGAAATCAACGATAAATTGATGTCACCATATATGGATAGTTTGCGATTGATAAAACTATTACGTCCACAGTTGCGCCAATACAAACTTAAATACCTTTTGGAAATGCTGCATTTGGAAGGCGAAAATAGTCACCTTGCTGATGCAGATGTTGATGCAACACGCAGTCTTGTGGAATATTGTTATTCTAAAGCAAAAGAAGTCGTAGACAGTCAGTTGCAGTTTATACAGCAGAAAAGAGTAAAAGACCGAGTAAAGACCTTGCGTGATAACTATGGTAAAATATATACTGAAACACGCAAAATCCTATGGAAAGAGACTGGGGATGATAAAATATTGGTGTCTAAACTTAAACAGATGTATGACTATCTTATGTCTGCAGACATCATTCAGCCATTAGATAATATACCATATATATTTAATTATATATCATCAGATGTTATCACTCCAACAGATAATACTGCTTTGATTACTCAATTGAGCAATCACATGCTTGAAATAAATACTCTGAAAGAAGCTGATTTGTGCGGCAGCGACACGATAAGAGAAAAGATATTCGTGACAACTGTGCATAAAGCAAAGGGATTGGAGTTTGATAATGTTATTGTGTTTGATGCAATAGAAGGCAGATATCCTAACTATTACAGTAAGAACAACAAAACCATGCTTGAAGAAGACGCTCGAAAGTTTTATGTTGCAATAACAAGAACCCGAAAGCGACTCATCATTATGCAGAGTTGCTTCCGGGTTGATTATCATGGATATAGGCAGTCTGTGCCTCTTACCAGATTTGCCGATTCAATAAAGAAAAGCTCAAATATCTGGTCGGTTGTATCAAACAAAAAATAAAGAGTGATTACATTGCGAAGATGTTGAAGCCACCGTCAACAACAGCTACTGTACCAGTAACAAAAGTAGCAGCGTCACTCATCAGATACTGAATAGTACCGCATAGTTCCTCTGGTTTACCCATACGACCGAACGGAGTTTGTCTGATAACATCCTGACCACGTTGAGTGTAACTACCATCAGGATTAGTAAGCAAAGCACGATTCTGCTCTGTGATAAAGAATCCAGGAGCAATCGCGTTTACACGAATACCTTCGCCAAACTTCATTGCTGTTTCATGAGCCATGTATTCTGTGAAATTACTAATTCCTGCTTTTGCNGCAGCATATCCGCAGACACGTGTCATTGGACGGAACGCAGCCATGCTTGAGAAGTTGATTATACTTCCCTTGCCCTGTGCAACCATAGGTTTCAAAAATACCTGAGTAGGAATAACAGTACCTGTAAGGTTAAGGTTTAAAACTTTCTGGAACTGTTCTGGATCCAAGTCAAAGAAGTTTTGGTCAGGACCGATATTAGCACCCGGCTGGTTACCTCCGGCAGCATTCAGAAGTGTGTCTACGCGACCATATTTTTCTAGAATATCTTTGCAGTTTTGTTCAACAACCTCCTGATTCATAACATCAGTCTTGAAGAAAGAAGCATCACCTCCCCCTTTCTTAATGTCATTAACAATAGCGTTACCAACCTCTTCTTTACGACCTAGAATGGCAACTTTTGCACCATTCTGTGCTAAATATTTAGCTATGCAGCGACCCAGAACACCTGTTCCGCCTGTGATAACTACAACGTAGTCTTTTATATCAAATAGATTTTTCATAATGCATTTTATTCATTAATTGTTTTTGCTTTTTCACGACTTCAATTTAATCAGTCAAAAAATCCAGGTTGTTTGTATTCAATACCTAGTTCGCGGTCGACAGTTGCAAGAACGCCCTGAATCTGTCCCATTGCGAACATACGTCCCAAGAAACTATAACCAGCATTATATCCACGTTCCTCGTCACCAAGCATAGTCATACCATGGTCAACTCTCATTGGAAGTTTTGGATTTGTTTTCTCGAATATTCGTGCAAGTTCAATTATGTCCGCCCTTCCGCCTAAATGACTAGCCTCAGTAAAGTCTCCATTAGGGAAAATATGGCAACTACGTAAGTGTACAAACCAAGTGCGGTCTGCATATTTTCGTGCAAGTTCTACAGGGTTGTTGTGTGCTCCCGCAGATATACTTCCAGCACAGAATGTCAATCCATTATGTGGATTATCTACAGCTTTTAGGAACCAGTTAATATCCTCATCGCAATTTACGATACGTGGCAATCCCAAAACTGGGAATGGTGGATCATCTGGATGCACACACATATACATATCGCATTCGTCGCATGTAGGCATGATTGCAGACAAGAAATAACGCATGTTTTCTCTCAACTGTTCCTTTGTGATTCCCTTATATAAATCAAGCAGTTGTCTGAACAATTCAACAGGATGTTCGTCACCCTCCTTAAAGTTACCAGAAACAAATCCTTGAGTTTTGATGACTATATTTTCAACCAGTGCATGGTCTTTTTCTGGAGTCATGGTCTTTTTCAGTTCTTCAACTTCAGCAAGAATGTCACGGTTAATACTCTTGCCCATTTCTTCCCAATCCTTTTCGGCACCTTCACGTTTAAGAATATACTTGTCAAAATAAGCAAATTCAGNGAAACTGAAATAAAGGTTNGTNGATCCNTTAGGATTAGGATGNGACAAATCNGTGCGAGCCCAATCCAATACAGGCATGAAATTATAGCAAATAGTATGTATACCCTCTGCAGAAAGATTTCTAAGACTCTCCTTGTAAACTTCAATCTGTTGGTCACGATCAGGACCGGCATATTTAATCGTCTCAACAACAGGAAGTGATTCCACAACCGACCATTTCATGCCGAATGATTCGATATAAGTTTTTAAGTCGTGGATTTTTTCTCTACTCCAAACTTCACCCAATGG
>JGI20225J20221_1001082_pt1 | contig 32748 bp, 30 predicted proteins | sample BioMet4_FD_20221 | JGI IMG/M metagenome (IMG submission 20221)
TATATCTAATTATATGTTGGCGTAAAACACTTATTATTAGCTCATCTAATGCAACAAACGAGCCTATACTCCTCATGACGAGCAAAGCCACCCAAATAGAACATGAAACGAATATATAAATGCAGATTCAAGTAACCAGAGCAAGGATAACTGTCTGCGCAAGCGGATTACTTTCGACTGAGCAGATTGGAAAATTGAGTTGCAAATAATTGTGGTAATTATGGGACCAGATAAGATGACTTCAAGCCTGGTTATGAATTGAATACCAATTCCGCAGCTTGGAAAATGGATTCGACACCCAATTCCAGCCGTGGCAGCTCCAAATTCAGCCCCTATTTATGCTAAAAATAATCCCCTGCCTATAATTCCAGGAAGGAAACAGTTGATCCGGATCTAATCCCTGGTGCTATGAATGGATGCTGAATATTTGCCGGATATAAAAAGAAATAATAACAAATGGTGCCAGATCTTCATTCAGTGCAAAAATAGATGTCCTTACCATTACAAGGACTTTAAGGCTAAGGCCATGTTAAGCTACGATTACAGAAACCCGATAATAAATCGTACATGAAGGAATACCAGCTTATTAAAATGAGAAGGGCTGCCGACAAATATATAGCCGTAACTCAACCAGAAGTCCAAGTAAAATTCGTCCGTGAGTTATTCAAAAGATAATGGTATTGTACCAAACTTCATTGGAATTATAATCACACCTTCAACTCATCTCACAATGTAAAAATGCAATGGTGTTACTTGAAGGTCAGAAAAGAAACGGCGATAACCTTCTATGCTCAAAGAGAAATAGCTTTAGGCCTCGTCAGTTGTTGCCGGCAAACAGCAAGAAACCAGGAAAGGCAACATGAGCACCGGATCGGTCGATTTTATAAAGAAGCCAATATGGGATTGGTGGGAAGATTAGGTTATGATTTCAAAACAAATATCTGGCTGAGTTCAGTTTCCGTTATGACGGTTCTTCAAAATTTGCAAGTGGACATCAATGGGGATTCTTCCCATCTGTATCCGGAGGATGGCGTATCTCTGAAGAAGGCTTCTGGAAAGATTCCAAACTCAATTTCATTAATAATATGAAGGTTCGTGCTTCATACGGTAGAATGGGTGATGACAGTGCTTCAAGTTATCAGTTTGTTACCGGTTACACTTACCCTGCCGGAGGAGCAAACAACGAGTTACCAGGCGGATCTGTATTTGATGGAACATTCGTAAACAGTTCAGTAAATAAAGGTATTGCAAACCAAAAGATAACATGGTTTGTGGCTAAAACATTTGATGTTGGTTTTGATATGGAAGCATGGAATGGCTTGTTAGGCGTGTCTGCTGATTACTTTACTCGTGATCGTTCAGGCTTGCTTACTACCCGTGCTATGAGTTTACCAGTTGTTGTTGGTGCCAGTCTGCCTCAGGAAAACTTGAATGGTGACTTTACCAATGGTCTGGAACTTGAGTTGAATCATCGCAATCATATCGGAGATTTTAAATACAATGCAAAAGGAATTTTCTCTGTTACACGTACTCAAAACACATATCAGGAAATGTCTGCTAAAGGCAACTCTTATGATAACTGGCGCAATAATTCCAACGACCGTTATCAGAATATCTGGTGGGGATATGGAAGCAACGGTATTTACCAATCTTATCAGGATATAGCTAATAGCTCAGTATATGCTTCCCGTTCAACTCTTCCTGGTGATTATATTTATGAAGACTGGAATGGAGATGGTATTATTTCAGATCTTGACAGACACCCTATCAGCTTCTCAGGAACTCCTATCGTCAATTTTGGTTTGACATTGGGTGCAGAATGGAAAGGATTCGATTTGAATTTGTTATTCCAGGGATCAACCATGAATTATGTATCTTATGTAGAGCAATTGATTGAACCAATGTGGGGATCAGATTACTCAAATGCATTGGCAATGTTCCTTGACAGATGGCATCCTGCTGATTCTTCAGCTGATCCATACGATCCAAATACTCAGTGGGTTTCCGGAGATTTAGCTTATACCGGTTCAGTTCCTGAATCAGATTCAAAATTCCGCATACACAATGCTTCGTATGTTCGTTTAAAGAGTGCAGAATTAGGCTATACATTACCTTCTGCTTTAACTAAGAAAGTTGGCATAAAGAGCGTTCGTATGTTTGTGAACGGATACAATCTCTTCACACTCTCTAGCATGAAATATATAGACCCGGAACATCCTAGCGATAGCTACGGTAACTTATATCCTTTGAACAGGACTATTTCTCTTGGTCTGAATGTTAAATTTTAAATTAAAATACGATTATGAAAATAGCTAAATATATATTGTGCTTGTTTTTTATCTTCAACATCTCTTCATGTACTAATATGGATATTCCTCCAATGAATGTTGTTCAGGATAAAGATGTTTTTGGTACAAGTAATGGTATTTCATCATATATGGCACGTCTTTACAGCTGTCTGCCAATAGAGGATTTTCGTTATACTCCTACACGTTTATTTAATCATTTCTGGCTTGTAAATCCTCCAAGTTGTATCACTGGTGAGGGATTAAGCCGTGATATGGGTGGTGCTTCCAGTGAAAATGTAGATAATAAAATATTCAGTGATCTGTATGTTTTAATTCGTAATTGCAATTATTTCCTCGAAACAATCGATCAGTATAAAGAAAACTATACTGAGAAAGANTTGAATAACTGGAAAGGTGAAGCTTACTTTGTAAGAGCCGTTACTTACCATGCACTTGCAAAACGCTACGGTGGTGTTCCTTTGGTAAATAATGTTCTAAAGTACCCTGATCAACCAGTTGATCAGCTTAATGTTCCAAGATCTTCAGAAGAAGAAGTTTGGAAAGCAGTATCTGCTGATTTTGATAATGCTATAAGNCTGCTTTCAGAAACNAATCAGCGCGGACGTGCTACCAAGTGGGCTGCTTACGCCTTTAAGTCAAGAGCAATGCTGTATGCAGGTTCTATTGCAAAGTACAATCAAATACAACTATTTGATAGCAAAAACGGAAATAAACGTGTTTGTGGAATGGATGCAAGTCTGGCTCAGGGATTTTTCCAACAGGCTTACGATGCAGCAAAAGCTGTTGAAGGACATCATGATCTATACATGAAAGATTGGAAAGCCGGTGATNTGACTGCTCAATATACAAACTATCTGAATTTGTTTTCTGACGCAGCAAGTACAGAAGCCATTTTTGTGAAAGAGTATTCTTATCCAGAATCAGTACATGGTTACGATGCTTATAATGTTCCTGCACAATGTAAAGGTGCTAANGGATANTCNTCTGANATAAGCCCAACACTCGACTATGTTGAAATGTTTGATGGTCTGCCAAAAGACAGCAAAGGACATCTTGACGTATATAATGCAGATGGTACTTATAAATTATATAATAACACAATGGATNTTTTTGCAACTGCCGAGCCTCGTTTAAGAGCTACTGTAATTTTACCGGGAGATCAGTTTAAAGGTGAATCCATTGAAATTCGTCGTGGTATTTATGTAGGTAAAGATGATGCAGAGACTGGTAAGATTAACCGCTTATTACCTGAAGGAAATACAAGCAGATATGAAAATTATGTAAATGTAGGTGGTAAAACACTTATTATTAGCTCATCCAATGCAAATCAAACAGCTTATACTCTTCATGACGGAACAAAGATGAATCCGGCTGGTGCCAGCGGATACTTTACAGGTGATGGTACATGCGCTTTGTCTGGATTTACAATTCGTAAATGGTTAAGTGAAAGTACTCCAAAAGCTTTGGTACTCGAAAACAGAGCAACTCAACCATGGATTGAAATGCGTTATGCTGAGGTACTTTTAACTAGAGCAGAAGCTGCAGCAGAACTTGCTTCTTTAGGCAAGGCCGATTATCTGAGCGATGCTTATTCATGCATTGATAAAATACGTAACCGTGCCGGTGCTACATTACTAAGCAGTTCCGAAAAATCATCTGTTGCAAGTTTCACAAGTGCAGTTCGTAAAGAACGTCGTAAAGAGCTGGGCTTTGAAAACAAAACATGGTGGGATATGAAGCGTTGGAGAGTTGCAGATAAAGAACAACAAAACACTCGTTACTATACATTGATGCCATTCTATGCAGATTATGCTGATAAGTATTTCTTTGATATCCGTTGGGATGAAAGAGGTAATACCTATACTTTTGATACAAGATGGTATTACCAACAAATACCTGGCAATGCAATTTCAACAAGTAATAATCTTATTATTCAGAATCCTGGTTACTAATTCTATAAATATAAGAAAATGAAAAAAATAATATATTCAATAGTTTATGCACTCTGTTTGTTCTGCTTCACATCCTGTGAGTATGATAATTATGAAGCCCCTGCTGAGACATTTAAAGGTACAGTAATAGATAATACAACAGGTAAAGGTTTCCAGACAGAAGTTGGTGATGGAGGCGTTCGCTTCAAGATGCTGGAACTTAGCTGGAGTAATAATCCTACTCCCTGGTATTTTACTTGTAAACAAGATGGCCAGTTCCAGGACACTAAAGTTTTCGAAGGCAATTATAATATAACCCCTCTGGGAGCATTTGTACCTTTTGTTCAGACCGACAATACCGGTAAAATAACCAAGGATGAGAGTCTGACAATTGATATAAAAGGAACTGTAACTCATGAATTCAAGGTTGATCCGTTTCTTGCTGTTTCATGGGTAGGAGAGCCGGTTGCAAATAGTAACAGTACCATCAGTACACAGATAAAGATTGAAAGAGGAACTACTGATCCTAATTTTCAGCAGAATTGCATAGATGTGTATCTGTATGTAAACTACTCAAGTCCTTACGTGGGAAATAATAACTACGACAGTCGTTATTCAGTTCACCTATCTGGCGCTGATGCAAATAATGCAGTTGGAAAGACCATCACTCTTACCACTCCGGTATTGCCAGGCAGCCGTATATACTATGTACGTGCCGGTGCCCGTATTGACTATAGCGTTGACGGAAGTAGAAGATATAACTATAACGAGCCTAAACAGGTAAAGGTTTCTTAGTTTAGTAGAGAGTTGTTTTCTTTATAATTAGTGGGTATTCAACTTAGTGCGAAATGTATTTTTGTTTGAATACCCATTTAATTTAATATTTAAACTATAATAGAAATGTATATAGATAAAGGTATATTAATGGGGGCTATTTTAACCGTAGCTTTTGCAGGAAGTTCAACGATGGTTAGCGCTCAAAAGATTGATTACAGAAGAGAAAAAACTACTTTTCAAACAGCGGGACAATGGAAGCCTGTTACTGATGTAAGATCGGATGTTGCTATTGTTTATGGAGCTGGCGACAGGAAAAACTTAACTTTTGAACAAAGGGTGCAATCCTGGCGTGATAAAGGATATATAACTCATTTCATGACTGGGATAGCCTGGGGAGAGTATCAGGACTATTTTACGGGAAAATGGGATGGCAAAATGCACCTGGATGAAGGTCAGGTACAACAAAACGGAGATACAATCTGGCATGGACACATGGTTCCTTATATTGTGCCTACAGACAATTATATCAAGTACATGAAGGAGAAGCATATAAAACGTGTAATTGATGCAGGTATCGATGCTATTTACCTTGAAGAACCTGAATTCTGGGCCAGAGCCGGGTATAGTGAGGCTTTCAAAAAAGAGTGGAAAAAAGAGTATGGGTTCGATTGGCGTCCTCAACATGAATCTCCCGAAAATACATACTTATCCAATAAACTAAAATATAAACTGTACTATAAGGCGCTGAAGGAAGTCTTTACCTTTGCTAAAGAGTACGGAAAAAGTAAGGGAATGAATGTACGCTGTTATGTACCTACACATTCATTGGTAAACTATTCGCAATGGCAAATTGTAAGTCCCGAAGCTAGTCTGGCATCTCTTCCATGCGTTGATGGATACATTGCACAGGTATGGACCGGTACTTCTCGCGAACCTAATTTTTATAACGGTATTAAAAAGGAACGTGTTTTCGAAAATGCATTTCTTGAATATGGATCTATGGAATCCATGACAGCTCCAACGGGCCGTAAAATGTTCTTTTTAACAGACCCTATTGAAGACTGGCCTCGTGACTGGGGCGATTATAAGAAAAACTATCAGGCTACTTTTACAGCACAATTGTTGTATCCCAACCTTGCTAATTATGAAGTAATGCCTTGGCCCGACAGAATTTATGAAGGCTTATACAGAAAACCCAACAGCGAAGAAAAAGAACGCATTCCACGATATTATTCTACCCAGATGCAGGTTATGGTAAACTCACTGAATGAGATGCCTTTGTCTGATAATAAAGTCAGTGGATCTGCAGGAATAAGTGTACTGATGTCTAATTCGTTAATGTTCCAACGTTTCCCAACACACAAGGGATATGAAGATCCTCAGCTATCTAATTTCTACGGTCAGGCATTACCATTCCTCAAACGAGGTGTTCCTGTGAAGACTCTTCATATTGAAAATGTATCCTATCCCCTGACATGGAAAGATACAAAGATCTTAATCATGTCATATTCAAATATGAAACCTCTTTCTCCCGAATCTCACAAGTATATTGCCGATTGGGTGAAAGCCGGAGGAATACTTGTGTATTGCGGAAGAGACTCAGATCCTTTTCAAACTGTACAGGAATGGTGGAATACAGGAGGAAACACCTTCCGTAAACCTTCAGAGCACTTATTTAAGTTAATGAACATGGAGCCTTCTGTTAATGAAGGCGAATATACTTTCGGCAAAGGAACAGTTTATGTTATACGCAAAGACCCGAAAGAATTTGTGATGCAATCAGGTAACGACAGTCAGTTGGTTAGTACAGTTAAACAGCTGTATGAACAAAAAGCAAAAGCAGGCATACTGGCATTTAAAAATAATTTCTACCTGGGCAGAGGAGCGTATGATTTAGTTTCTGTTATGGATGAAAGTGTAAGTAAAGAACCATATATCCTGAAGGGACGTTTAATCGACTTGTTTGATCCTCAGCTTCCTGTTGTGAATGAAAAGGTTGTAAATCCGGGTGAGCAGGCATATATGCTGAACATAGACAGAGTAAAGAACTTAAAGAAACCTCAGGTGTTGGCTGCTGCCTCACGTGTNTATAATGAAAAAGTAACCAACACAAGTTATTCATTCATCACCAAAAGTCCGCTCAACACTTCTAATGTGATGCGCATTCTGTTGCCTTCAAAACCTGCAACATGTACAATTACCGATGCAGCTGGAAATAAACTGGCAGATGCAAGCTGGAACTGGGATAGCAAAAGCAAAACCTGCAAAGTAACCTTTGAAAATAACCCTGAAGGGGTTAAGGTACAAATTAAATGGTAAAGCAGTGATCAAGATAATTCTATGATCATGCACAACTTATTATTTGTGACTATTGTATCCGATGGCAATTCGCTTAAAAACCGTTATATCCAGTCGGCCAGTCTCAATGGTGAGAAGTTTACCCGTACATGGCTTACCTACAAGGAGCTGATGAATGGAGGTACTATTCAGTATAAAATGGGAAATAAACCTAATAAGTCATGGGGAACATCAATTAAAGACAGACCCTATTCTGTATCGGTCAATCTGAAATAAGTAATTTACAAAAAAGTGAATGTTGATATAAGTAATTTGGTCTTGTTATTTGTATTAGCAAAGGTTATCCCTTTTTAGTAAAACAGAAACCGTTATAGATTTAATTATATATTATGAGAAATAAGAAATTATTAGCAGTTATTTTCACTGTGCTTTTGCAGTGGGTGTCAAATCCAGTTTTTGTATCTGCAGCCAGCAGTGATTCATTTTCTCCGGTAGATTACGTCAATCCTTTGATTGGCAGCCAGTCTACTTACGAGTTATCAACCGGTAATACCTATCCTGCCATAGCCCTTCCCTGGGGAATGAACTTTTGGGTTCCTCAAACAGGTAAGATGGGCGATGGATGGGCTTACACGTATACAGCCAACAAGATTCGCGGGTTTAAGCAAACCCACCAACCCAGTCCATGGATAAACGACTACGGTCAGTTTTCAATAATGCCTGTAGTTGGTTCACCTGTCTTTAACGAAGAGAAACGTGCCAGCTGGTTTTCACATAAATCGGAAATAGCCAAACCTTACTACTACAAAGCCTACCTTGCCGATCATGATGTGGTAACAGAGATTGCACCAACCGAACGCGCAGCGATGTTCCGCTTCACCTTTCCTCAGAACGATAGTTCCTTTGTCGTGATCGATGCTTTCGATAAAGGATCGTACATCAGGATTATCCCCGGAGAGAATAAGATTATTGGTTATACCACCAAGAACAGTGGGGGAGTACCCGATAACTTTAAAAACTACTTTGTCATAACGTTCGATAAACCGTTTACTTACAAATACACTTTTGCCGATGGTGCTTTAAAAACAGCCCAGGAGCAAACAGCCGACCATGTGGGAGCCGTAATCGGATTTAAAACAACCAAAGGTGAAATTGTTCATGCTAAAGTTGCCTCTTCCTTTATCAGCTTCGAACAAGCTTCACTTAATTTAAAGGAGCTGGATAATGACAGCTTTGATCAGGTTGCTGCCAAAGGCAAAGCCGCATGGAATAAAGTGCTGAGTAAAATAGAAGTAGAAGGTGGCTCACTCGATCAGTACCGTACGTTCTATTCCTGCATGTACCGTTCTTTACTCTTCCCTCGTAAGTTTTATGAGCTGGATGCAACCGGAAATATAGTACATTACAGTCCGTTTAACGGTCAGGTACTTCCCGGATATCTGTATACCGACTCCGGTTTTTGGGATACTTTCCGTTGCCTGTTCCCATTCCTTAATTTGATGTATCCATCAGCAAATAAGGAAATTCAGGAAGGACTTATCAATGTGTACAAAGAAAGCGGATTCTTCCCCGAATGGGCCAGTCCCGGACATCGTGGATGCATGGTAGGAAACAACTCAGCTTCCATATTGGCAGACGCTTATATGAAAGGCGTTAAGGTAGCCGATCTTGAAACCCTGTACAAAGGACTTATTCATGGCACAGAAAATGTACACCCAACTGTTTCCTCAACCGGACGTTTGGGATATGAGTATTACAACAAACTGGGCTATGTTCCTTACGATGTAAAGATCAAAGAGAATGCTGCACGTACACTTGAATATGCTTATGACGACTGGTGCATTTATAAACTGGCCAAAGAACTGAAACGCCCGAAGAAGGAAATCGACTTGTTTGCCAAACGCGCTATGAATTATAAAAACCTGTTCGACAAAGAAACCAAGCTGATGCGTGGAAAGAATGCCGATGGTAAGTTTATGGCTCCTTTCTCTCCGTTGAAGTGGGGAGATGCCTTCACCGAAGGAAACAGCTGGCATTATACCTGGTCGGTATTCCATGATCCACAAGGCCTGATAGACTTGATGGGTGGCAAGGATGTCTTTGTAAATATGCTCGATTCTGTGTTTGCCGTACCACCAGTCTTTGATGCAAGCTACTATGGAGGTGTGATCCATGAAATCCGTGAAATGCAGATTATGAATATGGGTAATTACGCTCACGGCAATCAACCCATTCAGCACATGATCTACATGTACAACTATGCCGGTCAGCCGTGGAAAGCACAATACTGGTTGCGCGAAGTGATGAACCGCATGTACACCTGCAATCCGGATGGTTATTGCGGTGACGAGGACAACGGACAAACCTCTGCCTGGTATGTATTCTCTTCTTTGGGATTCTATCCTGTATGTCCCGGAACAGACGAATATGTGTTAGGTGCACCGTTATTCAAGAAAGCAACCGTTCATTTCGAAAACGGAAACAAGCTTGTTATCAATGCTCCGGAGAATAGTGATAAGAACCGTTATATCGAAGCCATGACGCTCAACGGTAAAACCTATACAAAGAATTACCTGAAGCATGCCGATTTACAAAACGGAGGAGAGATCAATATCCGTATGAGTGAAACACCCAATAAGCAACGCGGTATTCAGAAGGAAGATTTTCCTTATTCGTTTTCAGTTAATGAAAAGAAATAACCAATTTAATTAATTATATGAAAAAACTATTATTAACCGCATTTGTAGCCATGAGTCTGGGATCTGTCCATGCTCAGCAGGAATACAAGGCATACGTTGTGTCGAATGCCCATTTCGATTCCCAATGGAACTGGACTGTGCAAACATCTATCGACGAATATGTTTATAACACATTGGTCCAGAACCTTTGGTTGCTCGACAATTATCCCGATTATGTGTTTAATTTCGAAGGTGGAGTTAAATATCAGTGGATGAAGGAATACTATCCGCTTGAGTATGAAAAAATAAAGAAATATATTGCTCAGGGCAGGTGGAACATTGCAGGAAGCAGCTGGGATGCTACCGATCCTAACATGCCTTCACCCGAATCGTTTTTCCGTAACATCCTGTTAGGTCAGGACTTTTATAAGAATGAATTTGGTGTAAAATCAAAAGATATATTCCTTCCGGACTGTTTCGGATTTGGATATGCCCTTCCTACAATTGCCGCTCATGCCGGATTAATAGGATTCTCTACCCAGAAACTGCAATGGAGACATAAACCATTTCATGGAGATGCTAAATTTCCTTTCAACTTCGGCTTATGGCAGGGAGTGGACGGATCTCGCATCATGGCTGCACTGAATGCAATGGATTACACTTCAAGATGGCAGAATGAAGACATCAGCAACAACAAGGAGCTTATTGATTTAGCCAAGAGCAGTGTGAACAATACAGCATACAGATATTACGGTACCGGCGATATAGGAGGTTCTCCAACCATCTCTTCAGTAGCTTCACTGGAAAAAGGTATGAAAGGCAATGGTCCTGTAAAGATCATCAGTTCACGCTCTTACCAGTTGTTCGAAGATTATCTTCCTTTCGATAAGCATCCCGAACTGCCTGTCTATAATGGAGAGTTGCTAATGGATGTTCATGGTACCGGATGCTACACATCACAAGCAGCGATGAAACGTTTCAACCGCCGTAATGAGCAGTTGGGCGATGCAGCCGAGAGATCATCTGTTATGGCAGACTTTCTGGGTGGTGTTGCATATCCGGCAGCTACACTCGACGAATCGTGGAAACGATTTATCTGGCATCAGTTCCATGACGACTTAACAGGAACAAGTATTCCTAAAGCATACACTTTCTCGTGGAATGACGAGCTAATTGCTCAAAGTCGTTTTGCCGATATAATTAAAACCGCTACAGGATCTGTTTCCCAAGCTCTTGATACAAAAGTTAAAGGTACAGCGGTAGTGGTGTATAATTCCTTATCGTCAGCACACAAAGATGTTGTTGCGGCAAACGTTCCGGTAGCAAGCAAGCCATCGGGTGTAAGAGTGTACAACAATAAAGGCAAGGAAGTGCCGGCTCAGCTGGTATCTTATGCNAACGGTGTNGCNGCCATTACATTTGCTGCAGATGCTGCTCCGGTAAGCTATTCTGTTTACGATGTTCGCTTCGGTAAAGCAAATGCAGGTAAAAGCAGCTTGAAAGTTACATCAAACACACTTGAGAATAGCGTATATAAAATTACGCTGAATGCCGATGGAGATATTTCCTCTATTATCGACAAACGAGTTAACCGCGAGTTGGTGAAAAACGGAGCAGTCATTCGTCTGGCCTTTTTCCCTTCAAATGAATCGTTCGAATGGCCTGCATGGGAAGTAATGAAGAAAGCCGTTGACGGAACACCTGTTTCAGTGAACGAAAACGTACGTATCTCAGTAGAAGAAAACGGTCCGCTTTGTGCCACATTAAAGGTAGAAAGAAAGCATGCCAACTCTACTTTCGTGCAACACATCCGTTTAACTGAAGGAGCTGCNGATGATCGTATNGATATCATTAACGATGTTGACTGGGCATCACAGAATGCACTGCTCAAAGCAGAATTCCCACTCAANCTTTCCAACTCAAAAGCTACGTACGATTTAGGACTAGGCTCTGTTGAAAGAGGAAATAATACTGATATTGCTTATGAAGTCTGTGCACAGCAATGGGCCGATTTAACCGATAAAGATGGAAGCTACGGAGTTTCTATTCTGAATAACTGCAAGTATGGCTGGGACAAACCAAATGACAATACCTTGCGCCTTACCCTGCTGCATACACCTAAAACAGACAAGTCCTTTACTTATCAGAATAAGCAGGACTTAGGTCATCATGTATTTACATATTCCATCGTAGGCCACGTGGCATCTGCCGATCAGAAAGAGAAAACTGCATGGAAAGCCGATGCATTGAATAATCCAATGATTTCGTTCATCTCACCTAAGCATGCCGGTAAACTGGGTTCNGAGTTCTCGTTNGTAAAAACAAGTACCCCTCAGGTTGCNGTAAAAGCGTTGAAAAGATCAGAAGATGGCCAGTCGTATGTTGTTCGTTTATACGAACTAAACGGTNAGGCAGCCAACAATGTNGAGATTGAATTCCCAACNGCTATNGANTCGGCTCAGGAACTGAATGGTATTGAAGAAGCCATTGGCGAAGCAACCATAAAAGGAAACAAACTCATATTCAGNACCACAGCCTACAAGCCTAAAACATTCGGTGTAAAACTGANGAAAGGAGCTATCGAATTACCTCAGTCNCTCAATATCCCTGTTGNGCTTGATTACAATGACCAGGCCTTTACGCCCGATGCATTCCGTAATACAGGNCGATTTGACAAGGAAGGAAATTCATANTCGGCAGACNTNATCGGTAAATCAGTAGTAAGNGATGGAATAACCTTCAATATTGCAGCTGTTGATGTAAACAACGTGGTTAAGTGCAAAAAGAACATTGTCCGTTTGCCGGAGAATAATCAGTGCACCAAGCTCTATATACTTGCATCATCTGTTGATAAAGACCGTAAAGCAACCTTTATGGTAGATGGAAGACAATACACCTTCCAGGTGCCATACTATTCAGGATTCTTCGGACAATGGGGACAAACAGGTTTCAGTGAAGGATATGTAAAAGATGCTTCCCTGGCTTATGTAGGTTCTCACCGTCATACCCGCAAAGGAAACGAAGCTTATACATTTACCTATATGTTTAAGTTCTGCATTTCCTTGCCTGAAGGAGCAAAAGAACTGGAACTTCCTGATGATGAAAACATAGCAGTCTTTGCAGCAACTCTTTCCAATAACAGTAATGATGATGTTAAGCCTGCATGCGAAATGAGAGCTTTACCTCTTCAAAAGTAACAGAAACAGTATAGCAGATACCAAGATACATAATGAAGAAAATAAGCCCCCCTTATATTTTTGGTTAGGTACGTAGATCAGTATGCCTTTTTCGTATTGCGGAGTTCATTGTGACCCTGAAATACGAAAACAGGCATACTTTTTTTGTTTTTTTGCATCTTCATAAACTTACTTTCATTGAGTATTGTTTTAAATAAGTAATAAAGAAACTTATTGATATACAATGAAAAAGAATTTATCATTTTTCCTTTTAATTGTTTTCGGCCTTTTGATCCTCATCTATTCAAAAGGCTGTAGCAATACTACTACCATCCCCTTAAAAAGAAATGCCAAACTGGAAGATTCAATAAGATCTTATAATTACGACACAATAAAATTTGCCCGCACCAGTTCCCAAAACTCAATTCCCATTGTAAAACTGTATTTGGGATTTTACGGCAAAAAATATTTCATTATAGACACCGGCGCCACCGTTTCAATCATCGATTCGGGATGGATTAACGATCATCAGGACTTGATAGAGTATATCCGCAAAACCGATTTCATGAGATTGCAATCCTTCTCGGAAAAAACCAGCAGCAATATATCCTACATCATGGGGCTACCTATAAATGGCATTCTGCACGAGTTTGTTATGCTCGATATTCATTCCTTAAGAGAAAGCTGCCGACTTTCCGGTTATGACATTATAGGAATCCTCGGGTCCGATTTCCTCTCTAAAAACAAGTATATTATAGACTACAATAAAAGATGCCTTTACCGGTCTACTACTTCGGTAAAGAACTAAGCCGTGCTCCCTATCTTACAAGCTTAACAGCCATTTCCATATTGGGAGGACTTCAATCGTTTTATCGCCCACCTCCAATGTTCGTTCCGTATCCCGTGTAACAATCAACAACTTGTTGCACTCCAATACTTCGGTGATTTTCAGTAAAGCTTTTACTTCCCGGTCAAACGTACCATCACTATTGTCGAGATTGTAACACACCTGAATAGCTGTATAAACATCCGGAATATAGAAATCAACCTCAATACCCTGATTGTAGAAATAAACGGCATCATTGCGACCGTATTTACGCAGTAAGTTCACAGCCACCATATTCTCCAGTAAAGAGGCGTTTGCATCCAACAAAAAAAGATTCAGAATGCCATTATCCGTGTAATAATACTTAGGTGAGGTTTCTTTATCTACCAATTTGCCTGCTATGTTCTGTACCGGATTTATAAGCCATGCATCTTTTGCATATTCCATATAATTAATAACAGTCTGTGTTCCTACCTTTGCTCCGGTGGACGACACAATATTTGCTATTCGCGTAAATGATAAAGGTTGTTTTACGCTTTCGGCTAGTTTCTTAAATAAAATGCGCAAAGCAAAAGTATTTCCCACTCCATGACGGGCGGCAATATCTCCCAGATATATCTTTTGATAAACACTTGTCAGATAATCCCTTTTAGCAGAAAGGTCGGCTCCTTCCGGGAATCCGCCAAAGTTAAAGTAGTCGTTAAACTTTCGCAATACATCAGCTTTGCCCTCCGTAGATAACAAGTGGTTGGTAGTAGCAGGAATATTGTTTGCAGTCAGAAACTCTTTGAACGAGTACGGATAAACATCAACAGGAATATAACGTCCTCCCAATGTGGTTTGAATATCCTGACTCAGCATTTTTGCATTGCTTCCCGTGATATAAACCCGGTGTTTGGTATCTGCCATTCGGCGGGCAAATTTTTCCCATCCGGGTATATTTTGTATCTCGTCAAGAAACAGGATAGGCTTCTTTCCGTACATTTCTAAATGAACCTCCAATAGCAGATTCAAATCTTCTGCCCTCATTCCGGTTAGACGCTCATCTTCAAAATTGATGTAAAGCATTTCATCCCACTGCACGCCTTGAGCCAGTAATTGCTGCATCTGCTGATAAAGCAGAAACGATTTTCCAGCTCTCCGGATGCCCACAAATACGTAGTTCCCAAATTCCTCAAAAGTAAAATCGCGAGGGATTACATTATATTTTGGAACCTCCAGTTGATTGTCGGCTATAACCGTTTTCAGAATGTTTTTGTCCATATCTTCCTGTTTTTATTCTGTTGATAAAACAAATATAGCATGTTTTTGTTTTATACACAAAACAAAAATGGTTTATTTTTATTTTGTAGACAGAATAAAAATAGGAAAAGTATCGTTTTGAGGATTGTTTATGCCTTTTATAGAAATGCAAACAGAGCCTCTCTTCAAGATAAGAAGAAAAGCTCTGCTGTTTTTTATTCCCAAACTTCATCCGATGTTGAAAAACAGGGACATTCCTTAATCCTCTCCCAAGGATCGATAATGCCGTTATAATTTTTATCCGGACTTAAATCCCGATGACCTACTACCTTGCTGCCGGGAAACTCTTTGAGTAACTTACTTACCAGGGCGTGCAGTGCAATCTGCTGAGACAGAGTACGAGTATCGGCCGGTTTGCCGTTAGTGTCCAGTCCACCTTCGTAGCAGATGCCCAGGGATTTTGCATTGTATCCTCGAACGTGCGCTCCAACTTCATCGTGACTCCGCATTGGTTCTACTTTGCCGTTTTTACGAATGTAGTAGTGGTAGCCCCACGAACTGAATCCTCTTACCTTGTGTGCCGCGTTAATGTCTTGTGCCGATATATCTCTATCCACTCTCGTTGCCGAGCAGTGAATTACTATTAAGTTTATTTCTCTCATTTTGTTTTGCAGTAATTTTATTTAAAATGCCGTAATTCTGATTCAGGAATCCCATAAACAAGGCTTTCTAAAACCTTAAATGCCGTATTTTTTTCCTAAATGCCGTAATTCTGTTTCTAAATCCCTATAAATAAGGGGCTAAGAAACTAAAATGCCGTAATCTTGATTTGGNAACCCTATAAACAACGGCATTCAGATTCCCGAATGCCGTAATTCTGTTTTTAGTGCCGTAACTATTGCCTGTCCTTGCAACTGCTTACCAAACATTGGCCTTTTAGAGCAGTATTTAGTTGCGCGTTCAACGTAATCATCTCCTGATACATCTGCCTCACTTTCTCGGAAAGCTCGAAGTAGTCTTTCTCAAAACGGGTTACCTGCTCCATCAGGTAGTCGAACTGACTCTTTACCAGNTCGGTGAAATCCTGCACTTGCTTGGCATCCTTCTTTTTCAGAAAAGGAAGTACCATCTGCAAGATGTTTATTATGCCATCTAAAATTTTCATGTTTCTTGTTTTTGTTGACTATCCCACCTCGTTACCACCATTGGTAACCTTTACCGGAAGCTTGGCTACTTGCGTATAAGCAAGCGTTTTTTGCATATTGGTGAGCAACTTACCTGGACGGAAACTGATTCTGGTTCCGCGAATCATNGANGATACNAACTCATCTTCTTTTACGGCACCGTTGCTTCTCACTCCAATCTGGAAGCTACCGAAGTTACCTAAGCGAACAATTCTACCCTCGGCCAATGCCTTTTTCATCGATTCCAGAATTGCTTCCACTGCTGCTGCCACGTCGGCACGGGTTACGGTGCATCGTCCGTTTACCTCTTCGCAAAGCGAATCAAAATCCATTTCACCATACGCCTGTGCATGNGCGTAATACTTTCCCGGTTCAGACGATTTAGCCGGATTCTTTCTCATAACTACTGAATACTTTACACTCATTTTCTTTACATNTTTAGTTGATTAATACTGCGGTAAAGAGCTCTTATCCTTTCTTGTTAACACTACAAAGATAGGGTATGGTGGAGGAGCGGAAACAATAGAGTGTATTAGGTGTTATTAGTGTGAATTGATTACAATTACCAGGCGTTTTATTGCCTTTAAAACTTGGTTAAATGGGCAAAAATTGGTAAATTTACGAGAATAAAAACAAGAAAGACTATGATAAAAACAGCAGAAGAATTTAAAATCCGGGCATATACCAAGGTAGAACTGGCGTGCCTTTACAATCCGTATATGACTATTCCAGGTGCTTTGCGCATACTTGCCCGCTGGATTGCCGGCAACAGTCAGCTAACAGCCGAGCTTTCCGTTTTGGAATACAATCATCGGAATAGGATTTATACGCCACGCCAGGTNAAAGCGATAGTAGATTATTTGGGTGAGCCGTAATATCATAATAGCTGTCTATAACGTTGCGTTGTTGCTCCCATTGTATATTGTCTGGATGGGCCGTAGGTATCCCTTAAAATTCTTTCAAGTAGGCAGGGTTAAAAAGTAAACATGAAAACTAAAGAGCTGTAAATGAGTTAAAACACTCGAACTTAAAATCCACAATGTATGTTTTCTATATAAATCAATAAAATAAATGCCTATGATAAAAATGCTACTCTTTTTCTTGCTGTTTACAATGGGAATAGCAAGTTTTGGCAAAACCTGGATAATTACAAATTCCGGATTTACATTTAGTCCGTCTACTTTAACAATAACCGTTGGAGATAGTGTTAATTTTAATATAAATAGTATTCATATTGTTCAGGAAGTTAGTCAAAGTACATGGAATGCAAATAATATAACACCTCTTTCCGGAGGTTTTTCAACGCCTTTTGGGGGAGGATTGGTGCTACCGGCTAAGCTTACAGTTGGAACGCATTATTATGTTTGTACACAACATGTAGAAACTACAGGGATGAAAGGAATTATTGTTGTTCAGAATAGAACAGACATTAACTCGAATAAGACGGACAATAATATTTTTATTTATCCTAATCCAACAAACTCCATCATTCATTTTAATTTAAATATTTCTGAACCTCAAAAAGCCTTGCTTAATATCTTTAATATGGCTGGTCAGAAATTTATGGAATATCAGGTTCAAAATGGAGAAAACAGTATTGATTTGAGAAGCTTGTCGGATGGTGTATATTATTTAATTATAACTTCGAACAAAAAGAAGATATACAGCTCGAGGGTTACTTTAATTAAGTAAAGAATGAGTGATGTAAATGTTTCATTGCCAGAATTTCTTTCAGCTCTGGCAATTATGAATTAATAGTGGTAGTATTCTCTACCACTATTAATTTATAGATGTTTATTTTTAAAAATATATTCAGCATAAAAAGTATACAGACACTTATTTTGCCTGCTTCATCAACCACTCCATTGGCGGCACATAATCGGCAATCTTCGTCATACTCTTGTTGTGCGAGAAATAGACATTGCCCGTTTCCCCGTTACGGTGCTTGGCAGCCATAAGAATACCCAAGCCCTCGGTGGGGTAGCCGCTTTCCTTGTCGGTACAAATACCTGCCAGTGCCGGACGATAGAGTAATAAAACCAAATCGGCATCCTGCTCTATGGCCCCAGATTCGCGTAAATCACTTAGCTGAGGGCGCTTGCCCGGACGGTTTTCGGAATCACGATTCAGCTGACTGAGCAGTATCACCGGGCAGTTCATCTCTTTGGCAATAAGTTTAGCTTTCCGGGTAGCAATGGCAACCTCCTGTTCGCGGTTGCGCAGAGCTTTGTCGTTGCCTTTCATGTCGCTAAGCTGCAGGTAGTCAATTACAATCATGTCACATTTACCCTTACTTTTCAGCAATCGCGCTTCTGCACGTATATAATCCATACTCATAGAAGGATTGTCGTCAATCATAATGGGCAGCATAGCCAGTTCTCTAGCTGTTGTTTGTGCCGTAATCCACTCATTGGTGGGTGTAAGACCATTTCGCCAGCAATGCGGACTGATGTCACTTTCCAGTAAAATAAGACGGTCGCCCAAACGTTCGCCTTGCATTTCAATGCTGCAATACAATACATTATGTCCAGCCTTGGCCGCCGCTTTAGCCAGATGCAGAGAAAGCATTGTTTTACCCGCTGCCGGACGAGCCGCAACGATGTTGAGATCGCCATTCTGCCATCCCGCCGTAAGCTTGTCGAGATCTGCCAGTCCGGTAGGGATTCCCGTTATACCGTTCTCCTGCTTATCCCGTCTTTCGGCAGCCAGCTTTACGGTATCATCCATCAGCGTTTCCATGTCGCGAAGCGTGTTATTCCATGCTGCATCCCTGCCTAGACAATCAAGCAGTTCCTGTGTGGAGGCAATCACATCTTCCGTGTATATAGTCATATCTACAGCCATGCCCAATGCCTTGCTTACCCCCTTTATCAGTTCCCTGCGAATAAAGTAATCCTTCAGCGTAACGGCGTGTGTTTCCAAGTGAGCTGAGCTGGCTACCCCGTTACTTATTTGCACTATAAAAAACGGACCACCCACCATGTCCAAGTCACCGCGTCGTTTCAATTCCTCCGTTACAGTAATAAGGTCGATGCTTCGCCCTTCGTTGAACATACATTCCATAGCAGCAAATACCGCCCTGTGTTTGTTATCGTAAAACATCTCTGCCCTTAGATGCTTGATAGCCAAAGGCATTGCTTTAGTTTCAATGAGGCAGGCACCAAGTACCGCTTCTTCGTAATCGAGCGCAAAAGGCATGTTAATATGTTTTTCCATAATATAAATTTGAGATATAAAAATTAGTAAATTTCTTCATTAAGAAAAGATTTGTCTCTAAGATAGTTGCATGCACGCTTAATAAACCGCGTATCTTCCAGTCCCATGTAATAAGGATAGATACTTTTTATAGCCGTATTTTTCTCACTTACAGTCAGTTTCTTCCATTCTCGTCGGGCAGAACCGATATCCCTTTTGGGGGTCTGAGTAACCTCGTGAAACTGATTCCAGAACACCTCGAACAACTCCTCGCTTTTGCTCTTTCGCTGCTCCCAGTCCTCCCTGGGTTTGCTTGTCCAGAGGTCGTAATCCACAATCTTAATAATGCAAATATTATCTCTTTCTGTTGGAGTAATTCTTATCAGATTCAATTTCTCCATTTTTGAAAAAAAATATCTTGTTTTGCATCTCTTCCATCCAAAAATAGTTCCCCATCTTAGAAAACTGATAGCTGTTTCACCCCTTTTACATTCAAATTTGTACCCCCGAATATTTACAACATCATCTTTGTAGTTCACTTTACAAAGCAACATTAAGAACGCTTCAAAATAGCTGAATTGGCTATTAGCCATAAAGAACGAGTCTTTGAGCAAAGCCTTAGGTAGTAAAATGTATCCCTGTGAAAGTGCATAGAATGGTAACTCTTTGTTTATTTTCGTCATACTGAGTGTTTTTTAAGTAATAAATTAATAATTTTGTTTTGATGGCTGCAAAGGTAAGTTTGCTTTGTATATGCTCAAAATATTTGGTGTGTATTGGCGTAAAATGTGTGTAAATGGCGTGTTTTACTGTGAAATGCTGTGAAATGGCGCGTTTTTTACAGAATGATATTTTGCCATTAAATAACTATTGTATTGCATAAAATTAGTGACATAACTGTATGCGGTGATTTAGGCAGTAATTCTTGTCTGTATTTATCTGATAAGTAGTAGGTTATTGGGGGAAATAGAAAAAAATAGGCAGTAGTTTAGGCATGATAAAACAAATATAAAAGATAGTTTATAATAAATTATAAACCGGTTAATAATTCGTTTTTGAATAAATTAACCGGTTTATACAAGTGGTAAATAGTTTACAGTATAAGTTTGTTTAGCTTTTCGGGTGATGAGAATTAGTTTAGAATATCATGTTTTCTTTTGTATGCCTGAGGAGCCCCCCAAGCAGAAACAATAATTCTGATGTGAATAGAATTTAAATATCTATCTTTTTCATTGTAATCTGCAGCAATAAGTTTTTCGTATAGGCTTTTAGATTCCCTTATTCTTTTTCGGAACATTTTGGTAGCAGTTTCAGGTCTGGAATAGTTAGCGAAGTATAATTGAGCGAAGTCCGATACTCTTGTTGTACTTGTGAAACTCTCTAAAAATTGTAGATCTGTATAATCCATCTCTTCTCTTAAATTTAATGGTTAATAATTTTATAATTTTACTTCTTAACATTGTGTTAAAAAGGGGCGCAAATATAATTAAATTAACTTAATATATACAAGTGTGTTTAAAAATATATATTTTATTTTGCTTTATTTAATATTATAAATTTACTAAAATTATATCTATTATTAAAGGTTAATACATCTAATCTTCAATGCTTTGTATTACCAATTTATTGGTTTTTGAACTGGAATTATTCACCGATAATTTTTTTTTATTGGTGAATGGATTTTTTTTATTGGTGGGGGAATTGGAAGGGAGAATGGTGTTTGGTTTTTGATAAATAGCACTTTTCAAGATAATATCCTGAGAGAAATAATATGCCTTTAGGCGAGCAACATTGTCGTTAAATATTAAATTGATTATAGTTTGGGGTTAATTAGAAGGTGTCAAATTTAGAATGTATTAAAGGTGCTTGTAAAATATATGATGATAAATGTTATTTTTTAAAAGATCTCTATTTTCTTGTTTTATCTAATGTTATTGCTTATTTTTGGATGTAAATAATTTGACGATGAGATTTAAAATAATACTAAGTACAGAAAAACACGCATTCGGAAATAGGATTCCAATAAATTACCAATACGAACTATCAGGAGTAATATATAAAATATTGTCATCTGCAAGTGAAGATTATGCAACCTGGTTACATGATAATGGGTTCACTTTAGACTCCAAGCAATTTAAGCTATTTACCTATTCAAGACTGATTATACCCAGTTATACAATAGAAAAAGAATCGGCCTGTATAAGAATAAACAGCGATACTGTAGAGTGGTATGTATCTTTCTTACCCGAAGAATCTACGGTAAAATTTGTTCAGGGAGTATTTATGAATCAGGAGTTCCAATTGGGTGGTTGGAAGAATAAAGTGCAGTTTAGGGTACAGAGTGTGCAAGTGCTTCCTAATCCTCAGTTTGACTCAGAAATGAACTTCGAAACACTCTCGCCAATCTGCATTTCATTAAGGAATGATAGTGGTAAAACAGAATATCTTTCACCTTCAGATAATCGCTCGAAAGAATCAATTCTTTTCAGCTTGCTAAACCGCTATCAAGCCTTTTATGGGAAGCCATATTCTGGTGAAATAGATTTTAATTTTGATTTACTTAATACCCCAAAGTCTGTGCTCGTTACTTATAAGGCAAATACCGAAAATGAGTCAAAGGTAAGAGGCTATATGTGTAAATTTAGGATGAAAGCTAATCCTGATTTGCTGAAGCTCGCTTATGAGTGCGGAGTTGGGATGAAAGGTTCTCAGGGGTGGGGGATGGTGAAGATGCTAGCATAATAATGAATTTGAAAATATAATATTTTATGAGAATATATTTGAATACAACATCTAATAAAGAAATTGTTCCGTTTGATTATCAACAGAAACTAACAGGTGTTTTACATAAGTGGCTGGGAGAGAACATTATTCATGATGGAATTTCTATGTATTCCTTTTCATGGCTAATGAATGGGAAACTTACTAAAAAAGGATTCGACTTTAAGAATGGAGCGAAGTGGTTTATAAGTTTCTATGATGATAGATATATAAAAGATCTTATTAGATCGATATTGGATCAACCGGATATGTTTTGTGGACTCGTTGTGTCAGATATAAATATTCAAAATACATTTGATTTAGGACAACAGGATTACTTTCGATTAGCTAGTCCGGTTTTTATTAAAAGAAAAATAGGAGAAAGTATTAAGTTTTATACTTACGAAGATAATGAGGCAAATGAACTTATGACTGAAACCATAAAACATAAGATGGAACTTGCTGGTTTGCCTGCTGATGATAGTTTGAGAATATCTTTTGATATAGATTATCCAATGAGAAAAACGAAGAAAGTCAGGATTCATAATATAGATAATAAATGCAGTATGTGTCCTGTTAAAATAGAAGCAAAAGTAGATACTAAAAAGTTTATTTGGTCTGTTGGCTTGGGTAATTCAACCGGATCAGGTTTTGGAGCAATATATTAAAAAGAAGCATTATGTATTATGTTGTAAGATATTCAGGTCCATTTGGTTTTATAAAACCATGGACCGCTGTGAGAGATAGTAAAACTTTTAGTCAGCAATTCCTGACTCCTTCTATCATTGAAGGTATAAGGCAAAAGTTGGAAGTAAATACAATTTTACGATATCGACTTAAATATTCTTCTATAAGTATTCAACAAGAACAAACACAAACCCGTGGTTGGGAGAAGAAAGCAAAAACAAAGGAAATGGTTCGAAATCTTTCTATTTTAGAAAGAGGAGTAATGGTTGATCCGGAACTTTATTTAGCTTTTGAGAATATAGCAGATGCCGAGAAAGCCAGTCAACAACATATTTGCTTATGCAGAAATGAAGATATACTGTTTCCGGATATGGAAATTCTTGAATTGGAAGAAGCAGAGTTTAATACTCTTACAGGATTCGAACTTCATTTTGAAGAAAGTGAAAAGTCTTTTCTGGTGGGATTTAACAGATTTGATAGTTCAAAGCCTATGTACGGATGGCTTGAAGTTGTAGGTAAACCGGTTGCAGGATTATGACAAAAGAGTTCGACTATAATAAAATATTAGCTAAAGGTGTAAAAAGTGGAGGAACACCCCTTTTACAACATTTATCAGAAGTTGCTCAACTTGCTGAAATAGTAGCTTGTAATTTAGGACTGGACATTAATATTGCCCGCAAAGGAGCGATATTGCATGATATAGGAAAGGCAAGCCCATACTTTCAGCAAACATTGGACGAAAATTATAAACGACCTCCCGGCTTTATCTTCAGGCATGAAATAGCATCCTTATTTTTTATCTCGTTACTGAAGGAAGAGGAGAAGAAACCGGTAATTGAAATGATTGTTGCCCATCATAAATCTGTTTACAATGATGCCGGAGGAAAAGGACTTTTGGATTTATTAGGTAATGATCCGGAATGTTTTTCCAGACATATAAAAGATTTTGAATCATGGAGTGTTGTTGCGTTGTCTCTTTTAGAGAAAATGGGATTTCAGACAGTTCCTATAACACGCAAGGAAGCTGAAGATAACTTCTTTGAAGTTGTTGATTATTGCAGGTTGAAGAGATATGGATATTCTGAATGGAAAGGAGTTTTAATTGCAGCTGACCATTTAGCTTCTGCACTAGAGGGCAGATTGGATTTATTCTCAAAAAAACTATTTATTCAACCGGATTTAAGTTATTATCATTCACGGAAAAGTGAATTATATCCTTTGTCTTTAATTTCAGTTGATGATGAGAGAAAACATACTTTAGTTACCGCACCAACCGGAGCAGGCAAAACTGATTTTCTAATTCGTCGTTGCAAGGGTAGAGTTTTCTATACTTTACCGTTTCAGGCTTCCATTAATGCTATGTATGAGCGTATAAAAGGAGACTTAAAGAATACGGATGCTGATGTGAGACTACTCCATGCAGCATCAAGTATTAAGATTGATAAAAACAGAATAGAAGAAAAAATTCTGCAACATCATATTGGTGCCTCTGTTAAGGTATTGACTCCTCACCAGATAGCTTCAATTGTTTTTGGAACAAAGGGATATGAAGCAATGATTGTAGATATGAAAGATTGTGATGTCATACTGGATGAAATTCATACTTACTCGGGAACAATACAAGCCATTGTTCTAAAGATGGTTGAGATATTATGTAATCTGGAATGCCGTATTCATATTGGAACAGCAACCATGCCAACTGTTCTTTATAATTGCATTGTTGAAGCTTTAGGTGGGGAAGAAAATATTTATGAAGTTCAGTTACCCGATAAAGTACTAGATACTTTTGACCGGCATACAGTCTATAAAGTAAATTCATTTGAATCTTTAGCAGGTGTAATTGACGAGTCTTTGAAGAAACAACAAAAGATATTATTGGTTTGCAATCAAGTAAAGAGGTCTCAGGAATTATTTGAACATCTGTCCGAAACATATCCACAGGTTAAAAAGATGCTTTTGCATAGCCGTTTTAAAAGAGGAGAACGTAGCCTGCTTGAAGAAGAATTACGAAATATATATAATGTCAGTTCAGAAGCATGTATTGTTGTTTCTACTCAGGTAGTAGAAGTTAGTCTGGATATAAGCTTTGATGTGATGATTACAGAATGCGCTCCTATTGATGCACTGATTCAGAGATTTGGTAGAATAAACAGAAAGAGAACAAAAGAAACAATAGGTCATTATAAACCGGTATATGTTATTCAACCACCTCAAAAAGAGGATGATGCTAAGCCATATAATCTTGAAGTTCTACAGCGGACTTTTGACATCTTACCTGATGGTGAAGTTATACCAGAACGAAACCTGCAGAGAATGATTGATGTGGTTTATCCTACGTCTGAATTTATAGACATTGATTGGAGTACAACTTTTTATAATGGAGAATGGAATATAAGAAAGCTTTGGCATAAAGACAAATCAGCTCTTTTAGAAGCTCTTGATATTGAATCTGTAACTTGCATTGATCAGGCCGATCAGGCTTATTATGAGACTGCACCTTTTGAGGAGAAAATAAAATTAGAAATTCCGGCATCTTTTCGTTCTGTAGGATATAGAAAACTAGATCAATCTCATGTTGGCTCAAGACCCTTTATTATACCGGCTAAGGCATATAATAGCAAAATGGGATTTTTGATAGATTATGCAAAACCTGAATTTTATGATACTACATTACAGTTTTTATAAAACTAATAAAATATGATAGCAGCGAATATTGGAAAAGTATTCTTAAGTGCTTATAATGAAAAGCATAAAAGTAATTACTCGGCGAAGGAATTCTTTGTGGAGAAATATTTTCGTTTGTTTTTTGATGACGGAAAATATATGCAATGGGTAACAAATTCTCCTTTTGTTCAAGGTATAAAAAAGGGAGTTCCACCAACTCCCGAAGAACGTAAATTGAAACTTGATACATTAATAGAAAAGATAACAAATAATAATGCCGATGCTAGTATAGCAATAGGCTTTCCTTCTCTAGATGTTACAGCAACAACTTCTGGTCAAATTACCAACATGAAACTACCTTTAAAAGAAGAGGGAGTTTACTTATCATGGATAGGTAGCGGTTTTGGAATAGGTGTTCAGAGTGGCTTATCTATGTTTTTTGATAATAAACAAATATTGTTGGACATATATGAAGGATGGGAATACTATAGAGGATATTTGAATAAGTTACCTGAATTACGAGGAAACCAGATAAATACATGGAATGGACAGTGGATTGCTCATAGGTATAATGCGGATTCTTACGATGAATTAAAGCCTTTGGCATCGTTTGATCCATTTGGAACTATGAAAAATGGAGATATGGAAGTAACAACGCAATCATGGCTTAAAGTTCTGATTGGCATTGCGCGTAATTATCCGGATTCAACTATTACAGCTTATGTGTATAGCTTAGGCCAGACAAATATAACAGTCGGATTTATACCTTTTGAGTTGCCCAAAATACGAGTCCCTTTTGAATTATATAGAAAATATTTTGGAGTAACTAATAAGAGCCTTTCAGAGAATTTATTTGGTAGTGCTATTGGATTTACGAAAGCTTGCCAGATGGGGGTGATTGGTGTGAATGCATTAGAGCCTAAAGGATTCAGAGATAGCTTGGATAAAGGAGTTATGCCTAAATATAATGACGACGAAGAAAAACGAATTAATTTTAATACATATCAAATTTGGTTATTATCTATGTTAAACAACGAAGAATTATGGGATAAGTCACTTCAAATAGCGACTGCCCTCAATACGTACTCATCGAGTGATAAGAATGCTAAAAAGACAAAAAGTCAGGAAATTACTAACTTATTGAAATCAGTAAATAGAAAACAATTTATTGAAGGTATGACTTTAATTGTTTCAGGAAATACAGATATTCTTTTATCAATGGTGTTTATAAATACTGTAAAGTTAGTACATGATATGCCTGTTGATAATGTTCCTTATTTTCTAACTTTAATTAGATTTCAATACGTAGCAATAAATCAAAAATCTTAAAAATAAAGAAATATGAATCCTTACATTTATTTAAGAGTACTAAAACATGCAGAACACACAGTGTTTTGTGTTCAAGATGGTCAGAAAACATATTATGACCAATTATTTGGTAAGTATGTAGCATATTCAAGTGGTCAGCAAGTAAAACGTTCAATTCTTGATACGCTGACTTCTGGGTTGAATGTACAAATGGCTCCGATAACATTTAATTATAATGTTAGTACTAAAAAAGAGTTAGAAAACAAGGAACCCTGGTCACCTTGTGATCCTACCTACATTGATCAGTTATTAGGTGGATGGATGAGAGCTGGCGATGGAATCACTGTAAAAAGAAGAAGCCCATTGTCAATATCGGCTATGCGTCCTTTGCATCCTCTATTAGCAGGTACATATAAAGAAAACCTAACGTTTGATCGCAGTGATAAACCTGATTCAAATCCTGTGAATGTAAGATTGGGCGATAAATTATTATCAGAAGAAGAAATCGAGGCTTTTTTATCTGAGAATAACAGAACTCTTCCTCGTAGAAATTGGATTCCAGATAATGCAAGAACAAGTGGCTTATTTGTATATGATGTAGCTATCGATCTACGAACCTTATTTAGTGTTTCAACAAACCAACATGAACCGGAATTAGCAAAAGAGAAGATTGAAGAATTGAAAACTGCTGGATGGGTTGAAAGTGAAAATGTCTTTGGTAAATGTGTTGTTCTGCCAAAAGAAGAACGAGTAAAAGTAATTCCTGCATTAGCAAATGCTTTACTAAATTGGCGTATTACATCTAATCAGGCACGAACTTTCAGTTTAATGGAGACCCTTGCTATTGCGGTAAGCGATAATGCAAATAAACTAGCTGGAGCTATAAGAGCCAAGTTGGTTGAAGATTCTGAGAGACCTTCTGCAAAACCTATTATAGATGAAACAGCTGGAGCAGATGTTTTTGTAACTCTCCCTTGTTCAAATTATATTGTTACAGTAAATGAAAGTGCAGATGCAATAGAACAAGCAGAAGAAAAACTAATTGAAAGAATGATGTCTTTTGATTATGAGAATCAAAAAGCTTAAAATAAATGATTGAGAAGAACTTTGTTGATGAGAAGTTCTTCTCAAGACTATGATTCTAATACTCAATGCAAATAACAGGAACCTATTTCAATTATTATCAGGTTTGTAAACGAAAGCTCTGGCTGTTTGCGAATGGGATAAATATGGAGCATACTTCCGATCTGGTATTTGAAGGAACTTTGATTCATGAAGAGGCTTATCCACAACGTTCATCTAAGTATGAAGAGGTGGAGATTGACGGAATAAAAGTGGACTTTTATGATCCGCGAAACAAGGTGATTCATGAAATAAAAAAGTCGGATAAGATAGACCGGGCGCATGAGTGGCAATTGAAGTATTACTTGTTTGTGTTCGAAAAGAATGGGATTATCGGTGTTACCGGCATTCTTGAATATCCGGTGCTAAGAAAGACTGAAAACGTTCTGCTATCTGATATTGACAGAGAGGAAATCCGTTCTATGGAGACGGAAATAAAGATCATTATTGAAAGTGAACAATGTCCGCCATTAGAGAAGAAACGGATTTGCAAGAATTGTAGTTACTATGACTTTTGTTACAGCAGGGAGGAGGAAGAATGAAAAAAACTTATTATTTATTTAATCCGGGTGTTTTAGAGAGAAGAGATAATACTTTGAAGTTTACTCCTGTATCCGATCCTGAAGCTGGAGGGGATATGCATGCTAGTCCTCGCTATCTTCCAGTAGAGGATATAAATGAGTTTTATGCCTTTGGTTCGTTAACGGCCAACAGTGCTTTGTTTAACTTCCTCGGCCAGAAAGATATTTCAGTGCACTTCTTTGATTATTATGAGAATTACACCGGCTCGTTTATGCCTCGCGATTCTTTGTTGTCGGGAAGAATGCTGCTGGCTCAGACTTCTGCTTATCAGGATAAAAAGAGGCGAATTGTTATTGCTCAGAAGTTTATTGAAGGGGCTGCCTTTAATATGCTGAAGAATCTGCAGTATTACAATAGGCGAGGGAAGGACATGGAAGACATCATGGAGCTGATAAAGGCTTACTCTTTGAAGATTACTGAATCGAACACAGTGGAAGAACTGATGGGAATTGAAGGTATGATTCGTCAGACTTATTATGACGCGTTTAATCTGATATTGAACGACTTTGAAATGGGTAACCGTACAAAGCAGCCTCCGCGTAATGAGGTGAATGCGTTGATTTCGTTTGGGAATATGATTTGCTATACGCTTTGTTTGCGTGCCATTCATCAGACTCAGCTGAACCCAACGATCAGTTTTCTTCATACTCCAGGTGAAAGAAGGTATTCTCTGGCTCTTGATGTAGCAGAAATATTTAAACCAATAATCGTTGATCGCGTTATATTTAAAGTGCTTAACAAGAAAGAAATTCAGGAAAAGCATTTTGATAAGAAGCTGAACAAATGTTTGCTAAATTCATCTGGAAAAAAGATCTTTGTAAAGGCTCTGGAAGACAGACTTCAGGAAACCATTCAACATCGCAGCTTGAAACGCAACGTTAGTTACCGGCATCTGGTAAAATTGGAGTGCTATAAACTAACGAAACATTTGCTCAAAATAGAAGAATATAAACCTTTTAAGATGTACTGGTAGTTATGTATGTAGTCCTTGTGTATGATTTTGGGGAGAAGCGAGTGGCAAAGATGCTTAAACTTTGTCGTAAATACCTCAATTGGATTCAGAACTCAGTTTTTGAGGGAGAGATATCCGAAGTCAGGCTTCACGAGCTACTCCTTTTGGCTAAGAAATTTATGAAAGAAGACCAGGATAGCATAATCATTTTCAAAGGAAGAGACGTTACCTGGACTGAAAAGCAAATAGTTGGGAAAGAGCGTAGTAGCATAGATATTTTTTTATAGATAGTTGTCAGTCAGCTTTGAAGCATTTCATATTATTCTCCAAATAATATATATTAGCTCTTTGACTTATTGAAAATCAAGTGTTTAACATATATGTCGGTCACCAGTGATTTTTATATCATTGGTGATCGACACTTTTTTAGAAGATTTTTTCTATTTTTGCATCAGCTATTCGATTGATATTCAAGGTGTATTCTTGTGTCGATCGAAGGCTCTTAATCGTACCTTATGGAATTGAAATGTATAAGTAACATGAGTTCCTACAATATTGATATTACCTCTTAATCGTACCTTATGGAATTGAAATTTAAAAGATATATCTGAAATGACAGGAAAATCAGTCTCTTAATCGTACCTTATGGAATTGAAATAATGAACTCTCGGATGAAGAATGGGCAGAGAAATTGGCTCTTAATCGTACCTTATGGAATTGAAATTAGCAAAATCATTATTAATATTACACTTTAAAGATACTCTTAATCGTACCTTATGGAATTGAAATCAATTCAAATGGATGTTCTGCACGTTGTTCACCTGAACTCTTAATCGTACCTTATGGAATTGAAATTTACCATCTATTGTTCCTGGGCGAATAGTTCTTATTCTCTTAATCGTACCTTATGGAATTGAAATTAACAAATTGATTATTAGTCAATATCATTGTATTTCTCTTAATCGTACCTTATGGAATTGAAATTAATTACGCAAAAAGGTAAAGTAGTACGAGATTCCTCTTAATCGTACCTTATGGAATTGAAATTCAAAATACTCAGTAATTGGATTGTATGGAGTCATTCTCTTAATCGTACCTTATGGAATTGAAATTCAAAATACTCAGTAATTGGATTGTATGGAGTCATTCTCTTAATCGTACCTTATGGAATTGAAATTACTAACAGTGGCTTGGGTAGCATTATCCGCATTTTCTCTTAATCGTACCTTATGGAATTGAAATCGCTGCTATGGATGGTTACTTTGTCAAGCAATCCAATCTCTTAATCGTACCTTATGGAATTGAAATTGAAGGTAGAAATTATACTTCTGCATCAACTCTTAACTCTTAATCGTACCTTATGGAATTGAAATTTGTATGGAGCTGTACGGCGTGAAACTCTTGCAATTCGCTCTTAATCGTACCTTATGGAATTGAAATGAGGATATGACTATAGTTCGTTTATACGAAAAAACACTCTTAATCGTACCTTATGGAATTGAAATATAAAGCGTTGGCGTATAAGTATAGTCAGGTTACCTCTTAATCGTACCTTATGGAATTGAAATTAGGAGGTGTGCAAATATATAGCAGGGTTTATAATCTCTTAATCGTACCTTATGGAATTGAAATCTATTAGAGCTATTTGAGAGCTTTTCTAGTGGCGTTCTCTTAATCGTACCTTATGGAATTGAAATAAAAATGAAAACTTTATCTATTGAAGAAAAAAACACTACTCTTAATCGTACCTTATGGAATTGAAATGTACTCAGGTTTAACTTCTTCTACTTGTTTACTTACTCTTAATCGTACCTTATGGAATTGAAATAGAAAATTAAAAAAGGCTATTAAGTCTTTTTCTACTCTTAATCGTACCTTATGGAATTGAAATGAAAAAGTAAAGGAACGATTTGTTCAGATTCATGGAGCTCTTAATCGTACCTTATGGAATTGAAATTATACAAACTGCATATAAAGATCATGCACAGTATTCTCTTAATCGTACCTTATGGAATTGAAATAATGTACAAATAACATTTTAAAAAAAGAATAAAACTCTTAATCGTACCTTATGGAATTGAAATGATGTTGATTGCAACATAGCATCTGACACAGACTTCTCTTAATCGTACCTTATGGAATTGAAATGTTACATCTCCTACAACATTTAATGAAGCTTATGCAGCTCTTAATCGTACCTTATGGAATTGAAATAGCGTCTGAGAAGCTATTGACTGAGGATTTTAAGCTCTTAATCGTACCTTATGGAATTGAAATAAAAAATATCGATACAGATGATTATAGGTCTTGCACTCTCTTAATCGTACCTTATGGAATTGAAATATCGACGAAATCTTTATTAATTGAACTACACTTTTCTCTTAATCGTACCTTATGGAATTGAAATAGCTTTGATTTTGATGGAAAATGGAATGATGCTTTCTCTTAATCGTACCTTATGGAATTGAAATTTCATAATAATGCTGAGTGGAATATCAAAGAGACTGTCTCTTAATCGTACCTTATGGAATTGAAATAAAATAGAGGACGTTAATTACTTCGAAGAAAGTAGGCTCTTAATCGTACCTTATGGAATTGAAATAATAACTCAACGCATCATCCTGCATAATCGCATTCGCTCTTAATCGTACCTTATGGAATTGAAATTTATGGCTATGGATCAATAAAGAATCAAGCTACATGCTCTTAATCGTACCTTATGGAATTGAAATATTGTCAGGGTCACGATTCGTTAGCGTGAATATGATCTCTTAATCGTACCTTATGGAATTGAAATGCGAGTACAGGCGGTAGTCTTTATTACTCAATGCGAACTCTTAATCGTACCTTATGGAATTGAAATGTCGTTCCTACTAGTGCAGGAATTGAGCTCGCTGATCTCTTAATCGTACCTTATGGAATTGAAATGTAGGTATTCTTGCATTATTTTTTAAATTAATCAAACTCTTAATCGTACCTTATGGAATTGAAATTATACTCTCGTCTGTCTCTTCTCTTAACTCATGGTAACTCTTAATCGTACCTTATGGAATTGAA
>JGI20225J20221_1001389_pt1 | contig 32663 bp, 26 predicted proteins | sample BioMet4_FD_20221 | JGI IMG/M metagenome (IMG submission 20221)
GATACTAAACAAATCGCTATCATCAGTTTTGACGTTTCTATTCGTCAGCACCAACAAGACTTTGCTCTTCGGACACATCAAAAAATCTTTCAATGCGATGATGATTTTGAAAAAACGAGAGAGATTAAAGTTATCTTTAGTTTTTGTTTCAACTTCCTCAAAAAATTTTTCGGCTTTCTCAGGGTCAGAAAACAACAGTTTTTTCGACTCCGAAAAGTCCGATTCCTCACGAGCGGAAATGAAAACGGGAATGATTTTCGAGAGATTTGAGGACTCCTTTTTAGCAAACTGGTCCGCCAATCTTTGACGGCACTCTTGGTCAAGCACATAAAATTTGGACCCTAGTTTTTCTTTGAGATAATCCAAATCGTAATTTCCCGTCACTGTGGGGATATTGCCCGTCGCGGAGAGCCCAACGACCAAAGAGCGGTCGGCCAGCGAAGCCAAAAAACTTTCAGGCGTGGATGAAAGATAGACCATGTTAATACGGGTGCTAAGATCCTGGCGAATGTCGTCGGAAAAGGAATAAAAACGGAAGCCATTGTCGTAAACGTTTTCCGACAAGATGTTCTTATCATCAACGTTTTTGACTCCATGGACATGGTTCAAAATCATGCGCGTAAGCAAATTGACGAACGTCGCGTCAAGATCGAAACAATCGAGGATTGTTGAAATGGCCGAGTCCATCTGCATTCGATCTTGGGTGGGATCGGTGATAATCGCATTCCGCCATTCCATATAGTTCCGGGCGATAAGCGTAATGCCATTGACGAAGAAAGTGATGGCGCCATTAATGGAGTTAATCACCGGATAGAAACTGCCGCCACCACCCCGAACATTTTCCGATGGGCGTACAGAAAGGGTATTCAATGTTTTTTCTTCATCTTCGCCAACTTCAACTGCCTTATCTTTGTCGCCTTTGCTGATCGTCATTAAGGCAAAATCATCGAAAAGAAAACTTTGGTCTTCCTCAATCTTCCCCTCAAACTTGAACATGCGATCGAGGTTGTATTTGCTCGAAGTCTCAGCAAAAACTTTTTTAATTTTCTCCAAGACGATTTTCGAGGTATGGTCCGGCTCTTTCGGATCCTTTTGTTTAAAGAAATTCGCTGGAATTTTCTTGCTCTTTAACGAATTGTTGATTTGGCTAAACAAGCGGACAACATCGACCTTTTGTTCTTTGGATTCGCTGATTTCTTGGCGGAGAATCGTTTCTTTGGTCGAATCGATTTCATCGATGAAAATCAAAGCATTTTTAGTGATGTTATTCCCAATGAACTTGTACCCTGGTTCGATGATTGTCGTATTGCCAAGGAAAAACTTATCGACCGAAAGAAAGAAAATCTTCCGGTGGCTGGATTCAATGGCCGGATAAAGCTTGAGCAAAAACGGCATTTGTTTTTTAATGCTGGCATATTTTGCGGCCGCTGTTTTGCCAAAGGCTGAAACCTTACCCATGATGTCTTTACGGAAGGCCGGCTCGTCTTGTTCACGAATCTTGGCGAGTTGGGCCTGATAAAGATCAGAAAGGGAGGTATCGATACTTTTGCCTTTCGCCTCCTCGATTTTCTTCAGATTAAAAATTGAGCCCTTCAATTGGTAATAGGAGGGCATGTGTGAGATCGACTCCGGAATTTCTTCTCCCGCTTCTTGCCAATTGTCGATGACGGAATCGGCGTTCGCTTTGACGTTAAGTGCGATGCTATCAAAATATTCCGCTTTACCGGCTTTTTCAAAAAACGCGCGGCAATCTTCCATCGCAGATTTAACGTTTTTATTGAGGGGCGTAATATAGAAAATATTCTTGCCCTGATCAGCGTTTTCGAAAATATACCTCATCGCATCATATGTCTTCCCCGACCCCGTAGGACGGTCGATGATGCAAAGACCGCCATCCGGGCACGATTCAACAAACTTCTTTACTGCTTCCAGCATACTAAAGAAACCTTTCTGCCACCCTTACAATGTAAAACGGTGGCTTTGTATAAATGAATCATACCACCCCATCGCCGGCTTTCCCAGGCAATGTGCTTCCCCTCATAACAAAACAAATTGTTATTCATCGGCAGTTCTCCGACGGCATTTCGAAAATGCTTTATTACGGCTTTTTGTCGGGTCAAGAAGCACCGTAATCAAAGTTCCATCGCTGCCAAACACATAAATCGTATCGCGAAAAAACATTACTGCTTTATCTTCACCACTCCAACTTTCACCAAAAAGATGCGATTGATAAATCAACGCAAAATCCTGAATCGGCTTGCCAAATTTCCACGCTTTTTCAACGAGAATCTCTGCTCTTTTTTGAGACTTTACGCCTAGACGTTCTTTAATTCTTTTCCGAGCGTGAAAGCTAATCTTCGTTTCCATATTGTTCTCCTATTTAATGGTGAGACGGCTTTAAATAGGATGATGAACGCGGTTTTATGTTTCTTTTATTCGCCACCGCTAGCGGAAAAAGGAATGAGGGAAAAACTATAAGTTCCGAAAGAGGGTCGGCAAGATAATCAGGGGCCTTTTGAACCATTAAGAAAGCTGCTTTTCCGTTTAGCTTCTGTTTTGGTGAAACGCTTTTGCGCTGACGGGCTCATGAACTCCAAGGTGGCAAGTGCAAGTCCATACAAGCTTCCTTCCGCGTCTTTTTCAGAAACAAAATTCATAAGTAGGCTTCCAATACTGGTTATTTGAAAAAGCTGATTAAGCGAAACTAACGGCATTCTCTTCGCTTGCCAAAGCCAAAACCTCTTTACTGTTTTCCTGATTATTGGTGTTTTTCAATATCGTCAATATCCCACTCCAAATTGGATAACTCAAATAATCTTTGCAGTAGAGATACCCTTTTTGGGCAGCCCCTTGTCGCCGCTTCTTTCTGATTCCTTCCTAAGAAAGAAAAAAAAAACATGGCGCTTTGTAAAAATCAAAGGAGCACGTGCAACAAAAAACCTGATTTATCTCCCTGATGTTGGTTTGAATAAACGTAGTTAAGGAAGATCGATTTTTCAAAGCTTGGAGGTTAACGCTGGAGCAAGGCCAACATAATCGACGGGGCTCTTCGAAAAAGAAATCACCGCACCAGGCTTTTTCTGAATCCAAATGAGCATAAACCTCATCAGCATCTTGCTGGGCTTCGTCATTTGCCTGGGACCAAAGCAACTCAGGCTCTTCCTTTAATTGGCTCAAAGTTTCCCCAGTTTCGCCATTATCTTTGGCAAGAAAGATATTGGTTTTTCTTGTTTGTAATTCCCAAATTGTCTCTTCCCGAAAAATAGTAATCCCCCCGTGTAGAGGGAAGTAACCCGGGACTGCATCATTCTAACCCGCGATAGAAAATCGACGCGAGTAATCCCAATCGGCTATCCAAAAACGATAGCGCAAGAAATCGCCTCAAACAAATCTTCTTTGACCGATTGCTGCTCGTTCACATGATTGGCGATGTCACTATTGCCCATCAAGAGAAACTGAGCGAACTCGAGATGATCAATGCATGCGGATAAAGCGGCAGAATCAACACATTCTTTTTTGAAATCAGTCAATATCCCAACGTCGGTAGGAGGGCAATAAAAACCCTTTTCATTCTTGTGATGGCGGTAATCGGAAACAATCTCTTTGCTCACGGCATAGTCAAGCGCTTCATCGCCAATAAATTCCAGCACCTCGTTATCGCAGGCGTATTGGTGTTCGTGAGCATAAGAGCTCCGAGTAAACGCCTGCTCTAGCAGGATTTCGTTGCGGAAAATATAGCCAATCTTTCGCTCAATCGTCTCGACGATCTTCTGGTCCATAAAAAGGACTCCTTTCAATGAAGGACGGGAAGACCGATATCCTGAAAAGCCGTCTCAAGGAAAATCAGTATTAGTTACTCAAACATCTCATTCAATTCGCCGCCATTCGACAAATCCCGAGGGGTTTAATCGAATGAATGCATATTGGATAGTCTATTTAAGCTGGACTTCTCGTCCGGTTTTATTTTAGGATCTTCAAACGGTCCGTCAAGCCGCTATTTTCACAAATTCTTTAGAATTTGGATTTTTTCCCAAGATTTTGGTAGGCGATAAAGCGCCTCCGAAAGATTAAACAGAATAAAAACAAATGAAAGGGGCACAGTCCTTGTTTCGTGCTCGAATATTTCTGGAAAGACCACGATTTTTTTCAAAGTTTGTAGGCGGGGTTGCCAAAAAAATTCAAGGATCCTCCCTTGAATTCCCGATCGCGCTTTGAATCATTTCCTTTTGATGTTGTCGTTAATGACCAAAAGGGCGACGAAGATAAGACCGAGAAAAGCGGCGATAAGGCAGGAAACATAGAACTGAGCGTAAAATAATCAATGGCCAAGATTATAGGCTGCCATTGAAGACAAAGAAAGGACCAGGCTGATTTTTTTAAACAATCTTAAAATTGCTTTTGTTCTCCAAAAAATTGAAATGCCGCCATGAGTTTTCGAAGGACATCTCTCATTTCATTTTTATCTTTTAAAGCTTCACATATCTCAGGTGGAAGATACGCCAAAGTTGCTACGGGTCGGCCCCGATCCTCAACCCATCCTAAGGTATCAATTTTCAATTCCTCGAGTGGGATTTTCTTTGCCAATAAATCATTAATAAGCGCCTGGTTGTGGGCAATTCCGAATTGAGCCAAAGACATATCGCCGTTTTGGAGAGAAACTTCCAAAGCGACATTAAAAGCCCCGCATAGATAGGGCAAATTGGAATAGGGTCCTTCAACATGGCAATGGTTCACTTTGTCGATCCATTCAAAATGCTTTTGCGCATATTCTTTCATTAAAAGATCGCGAGCCCATTTCTGCCCCAAAAGATCGGCCATGCCCTTGGGGCCATGGGCCGAAATAATCGAATTTGATTCTTCGGTTTTTTCGAGGTGGAGAGACCAAGGAACCGTTGAGGGATAAAGCTTAAGAAAAAGATCCTGATTTTTAACCGCCATCGGCAAAAAATCAGCCAAGGAAACGGCTTTGTTGTTGGCTGGATCCACGGCATAAGTTTCAAACAGTTGCAGCGAATTCAGTGGATTTTTGAGCATGGCTAAAAGAATCCGCTCAGAGCGGAATTCCAAAACGTAATCCAAAAGACTCTTTCCATATTCATCCGTCATTGCCTCAATCTCTAAGGCGCAAAGCTGAGCGTAAAAGGCTTCGTTATTGGCCCGGGCAACGCTATAGAGCGATAGATGAGATTGCTCATCCTCGTTTAAATCCTGCCCCGCCAAAATCTCATTAAGGCTTTTTCCAAGGATTCCAGAAAGCGCGACCAAAGCATCGATCGCGGGAACATGGCTCCCCTTCACATCCCCCACCCATTGTTTGATTTGATAATGACAGGTGGCAAGATCTTGGCCGACTGGTTCTTCGCCATGATTGACCCGGCGATACACCTCTTCGCCTAGCCAATTCAAATCGCCGATCCCCAGTTCCGTTAAACGTTTCTTGATATAAGGCCCGATAGCCTCTTTGTTCATGCATTCGCTGGTTTCGTTCATTATTTTTGCTCCTCAAAAAGACTATCACACTCTCGGCGATATTCAAATTAAACTTGTTTTATTTATAAATTTTAAATACGATAATTACTATAAAATAAGTCATTATTGAACACTTTTAATTTTTGGCTATTCTAGAGATGGCGAAAGCCAGAAAGTGAGGGTTTCAAAAATGAACCCAGACGATTACACTCAAGAGCAGTTAGATGATTACGCCGATCAAAACAATCCCAATAACGATGCCTATCAAGACGATTTAGATAACCACGCCGATCAATGCAACCCAAACAATGACGAATATGCCGGTCATTGATGGCGGGGTCCGCACAAAAAGGAGAAAAAACAATGAGCAAACCAAAAAATCTCAATGAAGGTGATGAACCAAAGCCTCAAAAGAGTTTTCCTCTTTCCGATTTAGCTCCTCTCTTTTCTTCCGTTCAAAGCTATTACGCCCAAATGGTCCGTTACTCCGGAGCCAAAGAGAAACTCGCCAGTCTCAAAGCGGTCTATGCCACCCTCTTTGCTAAAATCGAGCACAATCTCCGCAAAAAGACCGGACTAAACTTCACCAAAATCGACATTGATAACATGGACGGACCCCGGTTATCTACTTTCCGCAGGGTCTTTCATTTCTTTTGGGATTACTCCGATGATGAAATTCGGGACTATCTCAATTTTGTTGTGGAAATCCGAGGCTTTAACACTCACTTCGTTTCTCGGTCAATGCCTTCGCTACCACCGGTGGTGACCAAAATTCTAACGGCCCTTCACCCCCAAGGCAAACCCTTAGATCAAAATGATCTGACTTTCTTTGGGATGGCCCTTGTCCTTGCGCCCCTTGCGAACAACGACATGATGAGTCGATTTGCTTTTGCCCTCGTCGCTAAACGGGCTTGTTTCGGCACAGAAGGAATTNCCTTAGCCCCTCACGCGNCGGCTTTGGCCAAAATGCTTATTAATCCCACTCAGCCACCGCTCCCCGAAGACAACGACCTTCCCGCCAGCGTTCATAATCTCAATGAATACAAATTCCTCTGTTCCAACTTCTTCGAAGATGCCAGCGAATTCTTCCTTTTAACCGAAGCCAAATTAAGCGAGAAGATCAAGGCAAAATACCAAGGGAGTGAGGACTATCTCAAGCGTGCCAATGGATCGATCTCAGAATTAATGGCCGAAGCCCATTATCTTCCTGGTGAAGAAAACTCCGCTCTTCGGGACGATATCGTCGCTTTTAGAAATGCGATATTCCATGGCGAATTCTTGGAAGAAGAAGTGATTTACTCATCGGAGATCAAGCCGTTGAAATTGAGCTTTGTCCTCGATATCCTCCAACGCTGGGAAGACGCTTTGAACGACCCCGAGGACAAGAAAAGCCACATCGAAAGGGCAATCCGGTGCTTGTCGGCTTTTATCCAAGACGCTTTTGCTCGATTGATCGAAGTATCCTATAAAATCCGCTGCACCAAGTACTTTGACGAAAAGAAGTTCTTCGATCGAATTGACGATTTAAACAAAGCCAATCAAAAGGCTAAAGAAGAGATTTGGGACGGCTATCAGTCGGCTTTAGGAATGATTGTCCGTTATTGTTCAAGGCCCGCTTATGCCTTAAAAATCTCACGGGCCCGATTCATCGGCGAAGCCAACCATCTCTTTTATGACGTTCCCGGAAAACTGATCCTAGAGCAATATCGCTCCGCAAACGGGATCCGAATCGGGGGGATCGACAGCAAAACAAATGAACTCACTTTTGTCCATATTCCCGATCAGGGTTTCCCTTTCACGAGCATCAGCGATAACGTTGGCAACTCTTTTTACGAAGAATGGGTCGATACGGATGGAATTTTCGAAATTCATGTCTTTACCGTCTAAAGGATACGGCTCTAATCTTTTCCCGCTAAGTCCACGTCCTCTCATGATTATCCCCTGCAAAAGGGCACCGATTAACGTTCGGCGCCCTTTTCTAGGACTTAATTTCAGTGGTTTTTTGCCCTAGTTTTAGGAGGCTGGGCCAGGAGGGATTCAAAGCCCAAGCTTCTTCTTTAATTCTCTTTTCAGTTTCCTCATTCCGCTTGCCCTTTAAATCCCACACCAGACTTCCTATAATGCTCTTGCTTCAAAAGAGGGGGCTCTTTATGAACCCCAAAACAAAATCCGTATCGTTTTAGCCGTGTCGACTCTTGTATCGCTAGCTTCTTGTGACTCGATTACCTTCCCTAAGAAGTCCACAGCGGGAACCTCTTCAAGTTCTTTGACCTCATCATCCTCAACGAACACGGAAGGCTACACCATCATCTTCCAAAATGATGATGGCACTCTTTTACAAACCTCGTTGCTCCGTTATGGCGTGATGCCGCATTGCCCCACCCCGAAAAAAGCGGACGATGAGTCCTATACTTATGTCTTTAAAATCTGGGATCCGGTTCCGGTTCCGGTCACGGGCGACATGACCTACACCGCGGTCTATAGCAAAAACTCAAAATATGCGACAGATGATCTGGGCTACGCTCTTAATCCCGATGGGCAATCCTATACCTGCTCATCTTGTAAGCGCACTGCAACGGAGGTGGTCGGGGCGGCTTATTACGATTCCTTGCCCGTCACCGCGATTGCCGATTCGACTTTCGAAGGCAACAAACTCCTCACCAGCGTGGTTTTAACCAAGGCCCTCGTGAGCATTGGCGAAGAGGCCTTCGCCGATTGCACCGCTTTAGCCAGCCTCAATATCCCCTCAAGCGTCAAAAGCATCGCCGAGGATGTCTTCTATGGCTGCACCGCTTTAAATAACGTCACTTTCGGCGAGAGCTTACTTTCGCTCGGCGAAAATGCCTTCTTGGACGATCGCGCCCTCACCTCGCTTCAATTACCGACAAGCGTCACCACCCTCGGGAACTCCGCTTTCGCCGGCTGCTCGAGTTTAACCCACATTGACCTCGGGACAAGCTTAGTGAAAATCCCCAACTCGCTTTTTGAAGGGGATAGCCTCTTAAGCCATATCTCTTTGCCTTCCTCCTTGCAGGATATCGACTTCTCAGCCTTCCGGGATTGCACCGCTTTAGCCTCGTTTGCCTTACCCTCCTCCAATGCTTATTTATCCACCGATACCCGGGGGATCTATAAAAAGAGCGATCAGAGTCTTATCGCTTATGCCGATAATTCCGGGATCGAGTATGAAGTCCAAACCGGGACGAAAATCATCCTCAACGAGGCCTTTGTCAGTTGCATTCATTTAACCGCTGTCATCTTGCCTGATTCCGTGAACGCCCTTTACCCCGATGCCTTTGATGCCTGTTCCGCCCTCGTCAGCGTTTCTTTACCGAATAGCATCGCTTCCTTGCCCACGGATACCTTCTTGCTCTGCAAAGCCCTTACTTCTTTGACTTATCGTGGCACTCAAGCCGAATGGGCCAAACTCGAAAAAGCCTATAACTGGGCNGANGGNTGCTCCAAGCTCACCAGCGTCATCTTCACGGATGGCACCGTAAGTCTTTAAAAGAGAATATCCCCTACAAAACGGCATCACTTTGTCTTTTTTCCTGCAAAACCCCCTTCAGTAAAATATCAGTTTCTATCCTTTCGTGATGCTTTTGGCCTTTCTATAATTTCCTCATCAGGATCAGAAAGGACCCTTTAGTATGTCCAAACATAAAATGCTTTTTATCCTAACCGCCGCATCGCTCTTGTCGCTTGCTGCCTGCGGGCGGACCCTAGCGAATAGTTACGCGGCGGGCTCGAGCGCCTCAACAAGCTCAACGGTTGCTTCATCGAGTTCAAAGACTGCTTCATCGAGTGTGGCCGTTTCCTCGTCAAACTCAAATTCGAGCTCGGCGCAGTCTAGTTCCACCTCCGCTTCATCGAGTTCAACCGCCACTTCGAGCAGTTTCTCGAGTTCAAGCGCTGTTTCAAGCAGTTCCTCGCCATCCGTGGCCACAGAAGGGCTGGAATTCACGCTTAGTTATGACAAGCTAAGCTATGAAGTTTACCGCTATACCGGCACCAGCGCGGATGTCTTCATTCCCGAAGTCTACGAAAACCTGCCAGTGAAGAGCGTTGGCAAGTATGCTTTCCAAAAGTGCACCGACCTTGTCAGCGTTTCGCTCCCGTCTTCGCTCACATTCATCGGCAACTGCGCCTTTTACGGTTGCACGAAGCTCGCGGGGATCACCATCCCTTCCTCCGTCACGAACATCTATATGGGCGCCTTTGCCGGCTGCACAGGTCTCAAGAGCTTTTCCGTCGATCCGGCCAATGAAAACTTTGAGACGGACGGCAAAGCCCTCTATAACAAAGGAAAGACTACTCTCTTTCAATATGCCATTGGTTTAAGCGATACTTCTTATACCCTTCCGAGTACACTCACGAAAATCTTGTCTGCAGCCTTTGCCGGTTGCACGAAGCTCACGGGGATCAGCATCCCTTCCTCCGTCACGGACATCGGGGGTGGGGTCTTCAACAACTGCACAGGTCTCACGAGTGTCGAGCTCTCTTCTAGGCTCACGAGCATCCCTGCTTATGCATTCTATGGCTGCACGAAGCTCACGGGGATCACCATCCCTTCCTCCGTCACGAGCATCGGAGAGGATGCCTTCGAAAACTGCTCAGCCCTGACGAACGCTAATTTGCCTGCCACGCTCACGAGCATCGGCAAGTGGGCTTTCCAAAAGTGCGTCTCTCTCACCAACGTTAATTTTGCCACGGGGTCCGTTCTCACCAGCATCGATAGTTCGGCCTTCGCTGACTGCACGGGCCTCAAAAGCATTTCGCTCCCCGATTCGCTCACGAGCATCGAAGGTATGGTCTTCTCTGGCTGCACCGCCCTCTCCAGCATAACTCTGCCTGCTTCGCTCACAAGTATTGGGGAATACGTCTTCTCTAACTGCACCGGCCTCACGAGCATCACGCTTCCTGCCTCACTCACGAGCCTCGGGTATGGACCCTTCTCTGGTTGCACGGCTCTAACAGAAATCATTCTCCCCGACGGCATTACCACCCTCACAGGTGGGGCTTTCTATGGTTGCACGGGGCTCACGAAGGTTGACCTCCCGACTTCGCTCACGAGCATCGGTGGAGACGCCTTTCACGACTGCTCCAGCCTCAAGGCCATCGCGCTCCCAGATTCGCTCACGAGCATTGGGTCCCAAGCCTTCGATGGCTGCACGGCTCTAACAGAAATCACTCTCCCCGACGCCATTACCACTGTCGCAAGCGCGGCTTTCTTCGGTTGCACGGGGCTCACGAAGGTTGACCTCCCGGCTTCGCTCACGAGCATCGGCGAATACGCCTTTAAAAACTGCTCTAGCCTCGTAACGCTTAAATACCCCGGTGACAAAGCCGCTTGGGCCAAAGTCACCTTGGGCAATCAGTGGAACAAAGGCTGCACCCTTCTGACTGCTGTTACCTGCACGGATGGCCCAGTGACGCTTTAAGAGTCGCGTGTTGACATTATCCCCAACAAAACGGGCACCGATTAAATTCGGTGCCTTTTTTCTAGCGCTGGATCTTCTAACCAAGATGACCTTCTCAAACGAACCGTCCCCAAAAGAAGGCTATCAGTTTATGTACTTTCGTCTCCTTTTTTCCGTTGCTATCATTTTTTCAATCACAAAAGAGGACCCTAATCATGGTCAAAAACAAATTGCTTTTCATCCTAACCGCCGCCGCGCTGTTATCGCTGGGTTCCTGCGGGCGGACCGTGGCGAATAGTTCCGTGGCGGACTCAAGCGCATCCACGAACTCAGCGGTTGCCTCATCGAGTGCGGCTGTTTCCTCATCGAGCTCAGCCGCCGCTTCGAGCAGTTCCTCGAGTTCAATCAAGCACCGTTTCAAGCAGTTCCTCGCCGTCAATGGCCACGGAAGGACTGGAATTCACTCTTAACAGCGACAAACAGAGTTATAGCGTTACCGGCTATACCGGAACCAGCGCGGAGGTCTTCATTCCCGAAGTCTACGAAGGCCTGCCGGTGAAGAGCATCGGCGACAGTGCTTTCCGAGGGTGCGTCAGCCTCGTCAGCGTCTCGCTCCCGTCTTCGCTCACGGGCATCGGGGTTGCAGCCTTTTTCCATTGTGCGAAGCTCGCGGGGATCACTATCCCTTCCTCCGTCACGAGCATCGGCCAACAAGCATTCGACCAGTCGGGATTGACGAGCGTTGATTTGCCTGCCACGCTCACAAGCATGGGCGAGAGGGCTTTCGAAAATAGTGCCTCTCTCGCCAGCGTTAATTTCGCCGTGGGATCCGTTCTCACGAGTATCGTTGATTTGGTCTTCTATAACTGCACGAGCCTCGTCAGTATTTCGCTCCCGACTTCGCTCACGAGCATCGGGCTTTCAGCTTTCGAGGGCTGTAGCGCCCTCACTAATGTCACGCTGCCTGCTTCGCTAACAAAAATCGATGTATACGCCTTTGAATACTGCTCCAGCCTCAAGGCAATCGCGCTCCCGGCCTCGCTCACGAGCCTCGGGGCCGGAGTCTTCTATGACTGCACAAGCCTGACAGGAATCACTATCCCCGACACCATTACAACTCTCCCGTTTGCGACTTTCCACGGTTGCAAGGGGCTCAAGAAAGTTGACCTCCCGGCCTCGATCACAGCCATCAAGGATTGGGTCTTTTACAACTGCTCTGGCCTCGCAACGCTTAATTACCTCGGCGACAAAGCCACTTGGGCCAAAGTCACCTTGGGCTATCAGTGGAACGAAGGTTGCACCCTTCTGACTGCCGTTACCTGCACGGATGGCACCGTGACGCTTTAAAAAGCCACGCATTGGCATTATCCCCTACAAAAAGGGCACCGATTAACGGTCGGTGCTCTTTTTTTTCCTGGGGTTAAAGGATGACGGAAGTAGACCTTATTGTCCCAAAGATCATGGGGAAAAGGACCATGGTTCGTTGGCGAGCACTTCTCGTGCATCATCACAATGCCCCCTAGGCGGTAGGCGTAGGCTTTCTGATGCCGCTTAAAGAAAGCGAAGAACTCTTCTTGGCTCATCCCCGATCGGCTTTTCGTTTTCGCCCATAACGCTTCGGGCGAAAGAACCAAGATGCCTTTATTCTGGATTTCTCCGACGATCAAATTGCCGGCCTCAAGGCAATGGAGATAAATCGAGGTGCTCTTATCCGAGACTCTAGTCTTGCGGTAGATATAGCGCTTCCTTCCGTCAAAGATCTGATCGATCTCTTCGGGGGTCTCGTTGAGGATGATCACGCTGCTCATGATCAATAGCCTTCGTTTGTTCTTTTGCTCTTCCTTAAGAACGTCTCGATTCTTCTCTTTCTCATCCCACCGCAACAAGGAAACGCCTTAACGGGTTACTTTATTACTTCGTGATCTCATCTGACTTTGGTCCCTTTAATTTCAACATCGGCCTTTGATATTGAGTGCTATTTTCGACCTTCCTAAAGGGCTTTGTCTATCTTATTTATTCTAACGGCAAGGTTTTATCATCAAGATAATCTTCATCATTCCTCGGTAACGTCTTACCATTTTGATGATTCCATCTTTAAGACGATTAAGGCGTACTTTTCGCCGTCAATCTTAAGAAAGACGAAAAACAAAGAAGACAAAAAAGGCCCCGCTTCTCACGCAAAGAAACGGGGCGCCCAAAGGAGGGTCAAAATCAAACCGACGCCGAACTCGAACTCACTAACGAAGCCTTGCACTCGTCACTCTGGAACCAGGCATAGACTTCTTTAACCGCGGCCCGGTTGCGGTTGGCTAATCTTGCGATGTAGCGTCCGGTGGTCGTTCCGATAGCAAAGCCACCGAGCTTCTCTTCAATCGAAACACCGGCCGTCGAATTAATATTATTGCCAACACCGATCACGACGTCAACATCCGCGGCGGCATTGATGGCGGCGCCCATTTCCGCGGCGGTTCCATCAAAGCCTTCGATCTTCACGGTCGCCATTTGTTCCGCGCTAAGACCTAACGAGGTCAAATGGGCATTTAAGGCCGTGGTAAAGCTCGCCACGATATCGGTGGTAAAACCACTGGTCGCCGCTTTCGCGTAATAGCCCACATAAATGTAGTATTGGCTTGTCTCAACCGTTTTCGAAGACGTTGAGGTCACTTCGCTACTCGAGGTCCCCGTCGAAGAGGCCGGAGTACTCGAAGTAGTCGAACTCGAGGAGCTAGTTGCGGCACTGCTACTGGCAGCGGCACTACTGGATGCGGCCGCACTGCTACTCGCGGCACTATTGGATGCGGCCGCACTGCTACTCGCGGCGGCGCTGGAGGCTTTTGACGAACTCGCTGCGGCAGAGCTTGTGGCTTTGCTACTGGTAGCCGCCGAAGAAGCCGGCTGAGACGAGTCGACGCTGATGGTGGCTGGGACACTGCAGGAGGCTAAGGCTAATGCGAGACAGAACGACGAGAAGACGACAAGTTTGTTTGTTTTCATAAAAAAGGTTCCTTTATTAAATTAAGTTCGAGACAACTTTTTGGGCCACATCTCGAAGAACGCCCGCGTCTACTTCGGGGATGAACGTTTCCCCATACTCATTCGAAGTACCCTCCTTTCCGTGATAAGTGATCTTCGTCAAATCCGCATGCGTATACGTCCCGAGTTGGACTAAAGCGGATAAATAAGTGCCCGCGAATGAGGGATGCTTTTTATCACTAGTGTTATAAAGGTTGATCGTCGAATGGTTGGCATAAACATAAGAGAATGCCTTACCGACCTCCGCCACATCCATCCCTAAAGATTGGGCCGTGGTCTCAATCGAACTCCGGAGGGATTGCTCACACTCAGGGATGCTCACACTATGAGCGGCCGCTAAGGCTTCATAGCCCCAGGTGGCGTAAAAATGAAATGACGCTTCGGGTTCTAAGGGTGTGATGAGTTCCCGTAAGGCCCGGGCTCCTTGTTTAAAAAGGGTCGCAGCATCAAGCGGCAAAGTCGATTGCTCTTGGAAGACGATGTCGGTGTAATCATGATGGGCTTCGATTTCGGCGCGGATCTGCGCGCCCAAAGCGTTATTGATATTCGCGGATTGGACGAGTTCTTGTGAGCCCACCGCAAACATCGTAGCCGATAGCGTAAGTCCACACTCTTCGCCAAGAGTCACCATCAAAGAAGGCAGATCGTTATAGTAGGTAAAGGAGTTCCCGATAAAAAGAAACTTCCGTGTTGAACGTTCTTGGTACGAATAGGGCGCATAAGAAGTCGTACTGCTCAGGCTGCCTCCTTGACCCGGGCTTAAGGTGAAAGAACGGTTGATGTTGGTCGGATGATAAGCACAGCCGAAAAGCGCGAAGGCGCCAAGGCTAAGCGTTCCGATTTTCATCAACGTTTTTCCGCTCATCGTTTTCTCCATTATCCCCTGCAAATCCCACTTCGAATGGCGGCTTCTTTCACGGCAGAAGCTACCGAGGCATGGGCTTTCTTATCGTAGGCATAAGGCAAAATATATTCCGGCGTCAGTTCGGACGCTTTCACGACGTTGGCGATGCCATAGGCGGCCGCCTTCATCATGTCTTCATTCACGCATTTGGCTTTGGCATCCAGCGCTCCCCGGAATAAACCCGGGAAGACCAAAACGTTATTGATTTGATTGGGGTGTTCACTCGAACCGGTGCCAATGATATAGGCCCCGGCTTCCTTGGCTTTTTCGTAGGTGATCTCCGGATAGGGATTCGCGCACGGGAATAAGATCGAACGGGGTGCCATCGAACGAACCATTTCTTCCGAGACCACGCCGCCGACGGAGACGCCAATGAAGACATCCGCGCCTTTTAAGGCATCGGCCAATAAGCCTTTCACGCCTTCGGGGTTACTCATTTTGGCGAGTTCGCGTTGGGGCGCATTAAACCGCTCATCGTCTTGAATGATCCCGAGCCGGTCGCAGGCGATCAAATTCTTCACGCCGCACGAGATCAAGAACTTGGCAATGCCAATTCCAGCCGCACCGGCGCCATTGATGACGAGGCGAATCTGGCCGATCTCTTTATGGACAAGTTTCAAGGCATTGAATAAGGCGGCCGCCATCACGATCGCGGTGCCATGCTGGTCATCGTGAAAGACCGGGATATCAAGTTCCGCTTGTAAGCGCCGCTCGATTTCAAAGCAGCGCGGCGCCGAGATATCCTCGAGGTTAATCCCACCGAAACTCCCGGCGATGATCTCGATCGTACGGATGATTTCTTCCGTATCCTTTGTTCGTAAACAAATCGGGAAGGCATCGACATTACCAAAGCTCTTAAAGAGGGCACACTTGCCTTCCATCACCGGCATGCCCGCTTCGGGGCCGATATCGCCTAAGCCTAAGATCGCCGTACCATCGGTGATGACCGGGACGGTGTTCCACCGTCTCGTTAAAGTAAAGCTGAGGCTTGGATCCTTTTGAATCGCTAAGCAGGGTCCCGCGACCCCGGGGGTATAGGCTAACATCAAATCCTCGCGGCTAAAGACCGGAACCCGGCTCACCGTCTCGATTTTGCCCTGCCATTCCTTGTGTTTCGCAATCGACTCTTTCATGATGTCACCCATAATGTGATTCCATCCTTTCTTACATCCGAATATAAGAAACGCTCGCGGCTAGGCCCATCATGACGAAGATCATGACGTTGACTAACGCGCCTAAGTAGACGCGATGCGTTTGTTTGTAGAAGAGACGGTTCATAATGGGTAATAAGGCCATCATCACCGTCAACGAGAAGACCATATTCACATAGAGCCAAACTTCTTGGTTGTCATTCCCCCAATAGCCGTAATACGGCACGCCAGTTTTAAAGAAGGACACATACTGAATCAACAAGATAAAGGCTAAGCCGACGCTGTTACTGATCGCCCCGACTAAGAGCACCTTCCACTCCTTCCAGCCTTCTAAGCCATAGGAGCAATTGACCTTAATCGAGTTCGATAAATAGAAGATCAATAAGAAGGGGATGTACTCGAGCCAGGTGACGAAGTAACGGAGAGTTAACGGCTCCGCGCTGATGAGCATGAACCGGAAATCCTGATGGAAGGCCCAATACGAAAGCTGAACGGCGAGGTAATAAAATCCAAAGAGAGCGAAGGCAAAGAAGAGGGTCTTTAACAAATCCAGCGGCTTGATCTTTAACGCTTGGAAGCGGGACCAGTCATAATGGGGCTCCCGGCCATCTTTAATGGCGGCGAAGTATTCGACGAGGTTTTCGATCAGGATCGTCCCGAAGAAGAGGACTAAGCCAATCAAACCATTGATCGAACCCCATAAGAGCACGGCGTTGAACATCCGGGCGGGGAAAAAGAACGTATAGACGTTATTGGCGGCATCCGGGAACCAATGAATTGAAAGCCAGGCTAAGGGGATATAGTCCAAACAAGCGATAATCGCCGAGAGAATGCTTGTCCCCCATAAGATCGCTTGGTGGGTAAAGGAATGACGGGCAGGGATAACACTGACGGTAGCATTGGCTTTTTCTTCTACGACCACCGCCTCTTTCGCTTTCAAAGAACGTAAGAAAGGCAAGGATAATAAGACGCTCGAGAGCGAGACGATCAAGACGAAGGAAGCGGCTAAAGCGAGACCATTGCTCGTCTCTTTACCCATCCAGGTAAAGGAATCATCCGCTAGCGTCGGATCTAAGGACAATGAACGACGGAAGAAATTCACCGTATTGGCGATGCTGGTCTTGTCGTACATCTCAAAGGCGTGATTGGTGAATTCGTGATGGCAAATGCGGTAAGTGCCATCGCTCATCGAACCATAATCCTGATCATAGGTGACGGAGGTGTAGGCATTGCTCGTGCCAGCGACTTCGTTAAGGAAGCGGAGGTTAACGACATTGAGGTTACTTAGATCATCCTTATAGCGGAACGCCCCTTCATCGTAATAGGCATAGGCGTTGGCGGCGTTACAGTGTAACTTGCTATAAAGATTCGCCGCGCTCAGTTTGATGTAGCCAGAGCAATANACCGCTTTGAAGACGCTAGAGGCAAAATTGCTGCCCGCGAATTCCGCGGCAGCACTGATGACGTTGCCCCCGCCAGCGCTATGGCCGATACAACCGATCCGACTCCGGTCAATATAGGGGTAATCATCCGTATTTTCATAGATATAGTGGGTCAGATAATAAAGACCATTCGCTCCGATCGTCGAGGATAAAGGAACGGGGTTACCATTGTTATCCACGATCAGATGGCCTTCGCTATCGTAATCGTATCCGGCATACGTCGTATCGCCTTGGCAGCCGGGGTCGATCGTGAACACCACCGCACCGCGCTTCGAGTATTCAATCGCGTATTGGGCCATCGTCGCTTTGGTCCGGGTAAAGCCCGGCATCACGATGATGCACGGAGCCGGATTTTCTTTCGTGGCGCTTTTGGGCTTATAAACGGTGCAAGCATAACTGGTTTCCACCCGGTCAATCGTATGGGTTTTGCCATTGAGGGGGATCGAGGTGTATTTCTTGGAATTCGCGCGGGTCAGGGAGAAATCCGAAACGGAAACGCTATAGCCACTCGTCTCAAAGAGTTGGGCGGAGAACGAGGCAGCCGCGATCACAAAGAAAGAAACAAGGAACGTAATGAAGTTCGCTTTCTTCCACCACGCCTTGCTCTTCATTTCTCCGGGCAAAGGCGTTTCGATCGGGCTTTCCCGCTCTTCTAAAGGTTGAGCGGAAATGTCTTTAGTGAAGAGAACCATGAGATTCAAAACCAAAGGAATTACGGAAACGATTGAGCAACCCGTGACAACGATAAAGAGAATCCGTTCTTTCTTGCCCCAAGGATGTTTGCGGTTTAAGGCTGCCGCCCCTAATCCGGCATAAAGACTCACTAAGCCTAAGACCAAGAAAAGCCAATAAAGGGGATTGTCCAAAGCGAAGCAATACGTCATCACCAAAGCATAGGCAAAAGCGATGACATAGCTGAGAATTGCAGAGATTTTGATTAAAGTGGCCTGTTTCATAAGGGGATTCTTTTTATTTCAGCGCGTCCAAAGCCTCACTCGTTTGGAGCCAAGCAAAAACCTGAACCGCTAAGTCCGTATCCGTGAGCCGAGCGATCGAACGGAGAAAGCCAGCGCCCATCGGAAGGCTATCCACGCGCTCTAAGGTCTTCACCCCACCGGTCGAGGTGATATTCTTTCCCACCCCGATGAGGACATCCACATCGCCATCGCTCGTGATCGCCGCGCCGATGGTACCGACATTGCCTTGATAGCCACGAATCACGGTGTTCTCCAAATCCTTACTCGTCGCCCCTTTACTCGATAAGAAGTCATAAAACACCGGGGTAAAGTTCGCGATGATTTTACTGTTGAGACCACTGGTGGCTTCTTTGTCGTACCAGCCGACGGTGAAATAGGCTTTGGGCATGTCTTCTTTGGGGAGAACGACGCTATTAAAGGTGACGACGCCATTGACCGCATAGGCTTGGACATCGAGATAACGAACGAGCCCTTTCGCCTTATAAAGATCGCTAAAGGCATTCTGGCCAAACGCCCAGCCGGGCAAGGCCCAACCCGCGAAGGCGTAATTTAACGGGATCGCCGCCGGATCCATCGCTGGCAATAAGGTATCGTTAAAGGTATTGATCGTCCCCGTAAAAACCACGGTCCCATCCACTTTAGCTTCGACTTGGAGGTCGTGTTCCAACCATTTCATGTCGCACGAAGAAAGGCTGAGGAGCGATAAACTCAAAAAGAGCGTCCCGAATAATGCAAAACTCGAATGAGCCCTAAAACGCGAAGTTTTCTTCAATGTAACCGTTTTCATCAGGCGGTTTCATTCTATCGTTCTTCCCCGAGAAGCGAAAATAACAAAATTGTATTATTTGCATATCAGAAACGCATAGATAATAATTTATATATGAATTTTGATTATTATCACGTCTTCTTAACGGTCGGCAAAAGGCTATCCTTCACCGCCGCAGCCAAAGACCTCTTCACCTCGCAACCGGCGGTGACCCGCACGATTCAAAAACTTGAAGGCGAGCTCGGTTGCCGGCTTTTTACCCGCAATAAGAAAGGCGTCGCCTTCACCCCGGAAGGCCAGATCCTATATAACTACGTCAGCGCGGCCTTCGTCCAACTGACCAAAGGCGAAGAAGAGGTCTCAAGCCGCATTTCGCTTGAAGGGGGAACCCTGGCGATTGGTTCCACCGTCACCGCCCTCGATGAGTTCTTATTCGCCTTCCTCGATGAGTTCCACTCGCTTTACCCCAATGTTCATTACCGGATTTCAAGCCAATCGAGCGATGGGACGATCGCCAAGCTCCGCAGCGGGCTTCTTGATCTGGCTTTCGTGACCACGCCTTTCACGATGTTTGATGATTTGCTGACCACCACGATCAGCGATTTCCCGAACGTCCTGATCGCCGGGGAAGGAATTGAAGAGTTCAAAAAGGGGGTCCATACCCTCCAAGAGGCAGCCGCTTATCCGATTGTTTCGCTCTCTTCTTCAATGCAGCTTCGGCAATACGTCGATGAGCTTTTCCAATCTTATGGCCTCGCGGTGACGCCGAGCATGGAAGTTGACTCCGCCAACATGATCATCCCGATGGTCCGTCACAACTTAGGATTAGGGATCGTCCCCTACTCCTTAGCCAAGAGATCGATTGAAAAAGGCGACGTCTATGTCGTCGAACTCAAAGAAAAACTCCCGAGCCGTTCCGTCGTGATGGCTTTAGCGAAGGGCTATCCCCCAACCATTGCGAGCAAACGTTTCTATGAACTAGCCCTCGCAAAAGCCCTCAAGAAAAAATAAAAGATCCCATCGAAATGAATCCCGGCGAGTCTTCGAATGCGCCAAATTAACTTTAGCTGAAACATGCCTGAGGGCACCCAAGGCTTTGACGTCGAAACACCCAAGTCAAACCCTAAAGAAAGAACCGAAAAGAGAACGTCTCTCCCCTCAGTTCGATTCGATTTTGTTCACTTTCTTTTTATTCGTGTAATATTTTTGGTTGAAAGCTCTCCCGGGATTGGTACTGATCAGCAAATCCGCTAACAAAAGAGGATGGATAACGTTTTCAATCACTCCCTTGGGGCTTTTATAAGACGTCAGGGATTGGATTTCAGCTCGGCTCTTNGGGCCATCATAGCAGAAAAGAAGAACCGCTTCATCGTAAGGCCGATAACCGCTGAGGTGCGGAAAGACAATCTGCCCCGAAGTCGGTGTCCTAACGGGGGCTGGAGTGGATGAGGTTTCCTGATAAGACAAGTCAAAGAGNGTTAAAAGCGAAAAGTCATGATAGTCATGAAACGTCGGATGCTTATCAGGATAGGGTGCATAGTCCTTTTCCATCTGCAAAAATCCACTGCCGCCTTTTTCCATTAATCCTGNCAGAGAGAACATTTCGCAGATGGCGAAGTTACGCCGAATGGAGGGAATGTGGTTCCAATCGTATTCTTCGGCATCTCGACTTAAGAGACAGGATCCCGGCGAAGAAATTTCCAAACGGTCAGAGAACAAACTAACGGCAATTTGCGTCCCGGAAATCGAATAGTCACGATGGGCTAAGGCATTGATCAAAGCTTCATCAATGGAGGTTGGGGGAAAAGAGATAATCTCATCTTGGCCTCCGTTAGCGTTCTTCCGAAAACCATGGCGGATATTTTTCGCGATGAATGCCTTCATAAAACGATAACCGCCAATGAGATTGCCCAAATAATCCCCCTGGTCCAAAACGCCAGCGTTTTTATCAAAACCTCCATAAAAACGACAATAAATCGCCGTGTTTTTATCTTGGCAGGCATCAGCAAATAAGCTGGCTCCGAAGCTCAGTTTCCCATCTTCTCTAACGACCCCGGCATCCACCAGGGCTTTATCCGTGGGTTGCTTGTGGTCACCCCGAAATTCTTTGCAGGCGGCAAAGTAAGAAGAGAAAGCTTTCCGATCATAAGAAACATCCAAGATATTGCGATCAAAACCAGCGCTCTTCTTCCTTGAGGAAACCTGAACGATCTCCTCTGGCGAAGCCGGAATGCTTTGCCCATCCTTGCGAACAAAAACGATCTTGTTATAATCGCCGTTATTGTAGACGACCATTTGATCGGAGCTTTCGATTTCGACGGCAAGGACGAATTTCTTAAGCGTGTCGTCGATGTTCCTTGGCAAAAAACGATATTTCACCATTCCCATCAGGGGACGCTCATTTTCTTGGTGGATCAGGAGTTTGGTTTGGTCGACTTCCTCATAGCTCAAGCCGCCGATGACGCCATCGTCATCGGCCCCGATGAAAATGGTTCCACCATCCTCATTGGCAAANGCCGCTAGGCTTTTTCCCCAGCTGATTGTTCTTTCTTTATCGAGACGAGATTCGAACTCATAATCCAAATCCTCGACTAAAACATCCTGATAGAGTTCTTTGATGTGCATCGTTCCCCTCCGAGAATAGTACAACAAAAACGATGTTACTTTTTCCTACTTTTTCCAACTTTTACCTGTTCATATAACCCAATTTTATCAGCCAACATTTTAGGATAGAGTCTTCAATTTTCTTTATTGATATTTAACAAGCCTTAAACACCGAAAATACTATCCTCAAAATAACCTAATTCTTTTTAGCATAATTTTTTTTTGGCTATTTTTAGCCTCTGAGATTATCCCCTACTAATCGTTCCTCTTTTAATGATATCCCTTACAAAAGGGGCTTCTTTCTATTCCGCCTTCCAAAGATAAAAATCCAGCTTCTTCTCGTCGCTGAGATCCTTATAGTCCGGAAAGAATCGGTCGAACTCCTCAATGCAAGTGTGGCCTACTCCGCTCTGGAGATAGGCCTCGACGGTCTTCTCCAATTCGCCATAGAGGCGGACGCATTCTCTCATGTGCCCTTCAAAAGACAAATAAGGATCGACGCGGACACCTAACGCCTTTAAGACCTGGCTATCCCAAATCGGGTGATGGGGATTAATNGTNTGNAAGAGTTTNCTCGCAAACGAAGCCTCCACCGTCTTCTCTTTTCCCCTTGAGGTCTCGTGCGGATAAGACGAGATGGCTCTTAAGACTTCTTCATAGGTGATATCTTCCCGATCCTTATTCGCTTCGAGATAGGCGTAATAATGATTAAGCCAGTCTTCNTCCCGACGGACCCGGTAATAGGCGGTGTAGTTCTTCCGGTAGTCTAAAAAGATCGGCGAGGTGATATCGCCCTTCCGAAGATCATCAATCGTCTTTCGGTACGCGACGAGACCACAGCTATTGGCGACGGCGGTGAGCAAAGCTCGCCGCGGATTCGTTATTGGGATGTTCATCTTCTTCCCCTCCTTGAGCTTTTTCTTATTATGAACCACAAGTATGGCAAGAAAAGAGGAACCCTTGCGGATTCCTCTAGCCCATCAAAGCGTCTTTTTATAGCGTAATCGTACCATCATTGCAGGTGATGCTCTTCAAAGAACTGCCCATGTTCCAAGACACGCCTAAAGAGATTTTGGCCCAGTCGGCTTTGCTCCCGAGATAAGTGAGCGTCGTCAACCCATCGCAATAATAAAAGGCCGAATCGCCAATGGAAGTCAGCGAAGCGGGGAGGGTTAAACTCGTGAGAGCCTTCGCCCCATAGAAAGCCGAAGCGTCGATGGTGGTAAGCGTAGCGGGCAGTTCATAAGAGGTATCTTTTAATCCAATCGCATATTGCAGAATCTCCGTCTTGTCTTTGTTATAAAGGGCTTTGCCATCGCCAGCGAAGTTAACGTTCGCGGGATCCACCGTAATGCTCGCTAACGCCTGGTCATGAAGGAACACCTGTTTTCCAAGGCTCACAACCGATTTAGGAAGGGCGATACTGGTAAGAGCAACGCAATAAATGAACGCTTCCATTCCGATTTTGACGAGCGAATCCGGAAGGGTGATACTCGTGAGGGAAGTCGCGCCACCGAAAGCTCCCATGCCAATCTTAGTGAGCGAATCCGGAAGGGTATAAGAGGTGTCGGCCGAACCAATAGCGTATTGGATAATCTCCGTCTTGTTTTTGTTATAGAGCGCCTTGCCATCGCTAACGAAACTCACATTAGCGGCATCCACACTAATGCTACTCAAAGCACAGCCGATGAAAGCGGCCTCGCCGATACTCGCTACCGCGGAAGGCAAAACGAGGCTCGCGATTTGGCAAAACGTAAATGCTCCCTCGCCGATACTCGTGAGCGTTGACGGGAACTCCACAGCCGCTAAGCCAGAACTATCAAACGCATAATTCCCAATCGAGATCAAAGCGGAAGGGAAGATGACGGAGGTAAGGCTGGAACAGCTCTCAAAGGCATAGCCTCGAATTGCCGTCACCGTAGCGGGAATCGTGTAGGTCGTTCCCGCCCCGCACGCATAGCAGACCAAAGCCGTTTTATCTTGGTTAAAGAGCGCCTTGCCATCGGTAGAAAACCTTGTGCTCGCAGAATCAACGGAGAAACTCGTCAGATTTCTGCAGTCGTTGAAAACTCCACCGCAAATCAGCTCGACATCCGCGGCAATCGAAGCGGATGAGATACTCGTGGATACGGGGCCAACCAAAAGAAAATACGGGTTGGATTCACTCGGAAGATAGTTGTAGCCATCGCGGACGTTATTAACATTGCTCCCGCAATTTTCAAACGCGGATGTCCCCACTTCCGTGAGAGACGAAGGAAGGATGAGGCTCGTAAACGAAGTGCCATAAAAGGCATAATCCCCGATGGTCGCGAGGTTTTTCGAAAAGGTGACGCTGGCTAGTTTGCTGCAAGAGTTAAATGCCTGAGTGCCAATTCGCGTCACGCTATCGGGCATGATGACACTCGTTATCGAGGCACTGCTGAAAGCTTCATCACCAATTTCGACCACCGGCAAGCCTTGATGATGGCTCGGGATCACGATGTCAGCATCCGTGCCCTTACAGTCGGTCACGGAGTAACTCTCCCCATCGTTGCTCAAAGTCTAGGCTAGTCCCACAGTTCCTTGCTCTTCCGAAGAAGAACTCGACGATGAGGACGAAGAACTCGACGAGCTCGAGGACGAGGAACTGGTCTCCGAAGAAGAGGCGGAAGAACTCGAAGAAGAGGACGAACTCGTCGGACTGCTCGAAACCGAAATCGGCTTGGATCCGCAAGCGCCCAAAGAAAGAAGCGAAGCGGCCGCCAGAATGAACAACACTTTATTTTTACCCATAAAAGACTCCTTATTTATGATAAAAAATTATAGTGAGCAAAAAATCTCATAAAAAGGTGCTTTTCTGACCTTCTACAACAATCCTATCTCAGGATAGTTTCCAGTGTTTTTCAAGAAAATAAACACTCTAGACGACAAAGAAAAACCCCATTTTGGCGAAAAAGCATTAGAAATGGTTCTACCCTAGCCTTCTTTTCCCTTGTTGAGGTGGCGTAGTTTCCCTAGGCGTAAGATTCTCTTAACTTTTTTGCCCCTGCCGTTTTTGACTTCTTGTGCCCACAATAAGAACAGCTCTACCTTGGGCTTCACGGAAGGGGACTAAACCCTTAATCCTTTAACCTATAATGGCAAAGCCCAGCATGTCCCTTCGGGCCGTCCCTAGGACGATCTCGATGTGAAAGAAAACGGAAAACGATATTGTCGGCGCCTAGAGCAACTCCACGGATAGCAAGTCCACTCGAACCGCCTATCTAACCGGTAACCTCTACCCGTTCGTCGAACTAACGTTGTCCGGCTAACCCTGGCCAGGTTTAAGGCCTCGCTTAATCGGTTAGGTCTTTTTCTTTTCCTGAAGAACGCCTTTTAAATCAGCCCCGTATTGTAGACGATAATTCAAAAGAAGGTCGGATTTGCACTCTTTCTTAATCAACCAAAAAAAGCGCCCCCCGANCGACAGGGAAACGCTTCGTGATCGAAGTAAGAATTAGCAAGCCCAATTCACGGTGAAGGTTTGAAAGTGAGCGGTATTGCCAACTTGTTTAGCGGTAATCTTAAACGCCACCGTCTTTACGTTACTGAAACCGGTGACGGTTACGAGAGTGTCGTTTTTCGTATAGTTATAGTTGGTGCCCGTTCCCAAAGTGCCGACCAAGCCATCATAAGTTACAGCGGCCCCTGTTGTAAAGGTCATGNTAGTTGGTGCCCGTTCCCAAAGTGCCGACCAAGCCATCATAAGTTACAGCGGCCCCTGTTGTAAAGGTCATGGAATTGGGATAACCCGTGAAGGAAAAGGAATTTTTGGTTCCGCCGAGATAAGCGGTAGTTTCGGCCACAACCGCAACGCTGGTGATGTTAATTGCTGAGACAAAGAACGTGGCAACGTCATTGGCGACTTGGGCATCCCAAACGACGATACAATCCGTTCTACCAAGTTGCAGCCCTGTCGTGTTGGTACAAGTCGTCGCGGTCATCATGCCACCATGGACCTGGCCAACGTTGGCGGTCGAGGTAAACGGGACGGCAGATGCTGTGCCATCGCAGAACACCAAAGATTTATTGTTCGTAGCAAGAGCGACTTTGCCTCCCTTAAGGAAGTCCCCCATAGAAACAACGCCGAAGGCTAAAGAAGCGGCAGCGACAAGAACGGCTAATTGGATGGTTTTCTTATTCTTACTCATGAGATAAAACTCCCTGATACTTTGCTTTTTTACTCTGGAAGAACCGAGTTTTCACATAAATCGTTAAAAAAGGCTAACTTGGATGATTTCTCGAAAGAAATCCTTCGATAGTCTTTGATCATTGAACCTGGAGAGCCACAACGAATCTCAAAGCAAAAATGTCGATGTTTTTTTAAAGATCCAAAGTTGGTTAAAAAGAGGCAAAAACACTTTTTAGGGCAAAAACCTCTTTCATCACTCTATTGATAAATGGAGGTAACAAGAACGAAAGAGAAGAAATTGAAAACCGCCTATTGCCGAGAAGAGGATCTCCTGCTCGAAATTAACGCCCCACCCTAGAAAGTCGCCGCATCAGTTCTCCCGAGGATTCGTCCTTCATCAAAATGATGGGTATCCCCCTGCTTAAAGGGGATGAGGATGATACACATTTAAACACGCAGTTTTATGCCGTGTGTTTAATTGTACCCGTCAAAGTCATTCTTCCTCAATTCCCAAAAACAGTTTCCTAATGATTATGACAAAGAGACCATCAAAAGCCAAAAAACAAACGCTCCNGCGGTTGGAAAGGCGGTTTTTGTCTCTATGGATCCGCAATGTACGCTCAGCGAGAAAGACGGGTCAAAAATCAGCCTTCTTATTCGCCTTTCTTAGCTCTTCGACAAGCTGTAAAGTCTCTTGAAGCAACGGGTCAATATCTTTTTCTAAAGTTCGTCGGACGATTATTCCTTCAATTCGTCCATAATCGTGGACTAAAACGTTTCTCATTCCCTTGATCGTTGCCTCATTCACTGTCCGGAATTTCTTTTTGATTTCTGGGCTCAAACGATTAAAAGTTTCCGACATTTGGACAAAATCAAAGGCGATAATTTTCGCAGTATCTGTCTCTTTTGTGAAATCCTCATCCGAAACCAACTGCCGGCTTTTAACAAGAAGATCCCGGCAAAGATCAGCCATTCTTTCTAGAGGGATCGTTTCATCTTTCACGGGATTCATAAATAATCTGCCTCTCTTTCTTTACGCGCTCGACCATCCGGGGATCAAGACTCTTCAGCGAAGAGACCACATCCACGCTTTTATGAAACCGCTCCGAAAGTTCCCCGTTGATTCGCCCTAAGTCAAAAAGGCTGAGTTGCTCCCCCGCTTCCAAAAGGATATCGACATCGCTTTTCTCTTTTGCCTCCTCCCGAGCGTACGAACCGAAAAGATAAGCCTTTTTGACTTTTTCTTTCGGAAAAGCCGAAAGGACTTCGTTGACCGTCTGATAAATCGCGTCAAAAGACAAAACCGAAGGGCCTTGCTCAAGATGCTCTGCCCGAGCCAGACCGATGAGAGGAACCTTACCTCGTGAGGCCAAAGAAGCCAAATACGTTTGGATCAGGGACGAAAGCGACACCCCCGAGGCTTTAGCGATTTCCTCGCAACGTTTCTTGACCTCGGGATCGACCCGGAGATTTACGCGACCACTCTTTTCCATAAAACACTTTGCCCTCTCTTTATTTAGGATAGGATAAAATCGAGATAATGCAAGTACATTGTATGTACATTTATATAGACACGCGATTTTGACACGCGATTCAGGCCGCCGAACACAAGTCCTGCGGCCTACAAATGCGTTTAACTTCTTCTCCTCATCAACAAGGCCAACCCCCCGAAGGATTGCAAAGTTACTTATCCGTTTGTTGAACGAATCCGACCATGCTCCCATCTGATATTCTATTTACTATCGGCAACGTTTTAATTGTTTCTATTAATTGTTGTTAGAATAAAAAAATCTAGAGATTGACGAAGCATACTTTTTTATCCTTCCAGTTTAAGAATCCTTGCCAGGATCGAGGAGAACATCACTTCGTCGTCTTCTTCAAGACGAAAAACTCCTCCATCGGAAGAAATGATATCCAAGATAAAACCCGAACCTTTTAGTCTTCTTTCCCTTTCTCGCTATTTTCTTCGTCCTCATAGATGTAGAGGATCTACTCGCCATAACGACCGGTAAGGTTTCGAAGGATGGTGTTAACGTCCTTGCGATCGAGGACATCACGAAAATCGTTATAAAGAGGTTCGAGAAGGAAAGTGAAGGGGTTTAATGAATCCGCTTTTCCGTTCTTAACCTCGATCAATCGACCTTTTCGATAATGATAGATCTCTTCATCGTTTTGGATCTGAGCGTCGAGAGATAAGGTCATCTCGCTCACCAGATAATAAAGACAACCTCGTACTTTCGGGCTTTCTCCTTCAAAGAGTTCCAAAGGCGAGGGCGAATCCCCCGCAAGAAGAAAAGAGCAGTCTAAACGGAAACGGAAAGCCCCGGTTTTCAAAAGCGTGATCTCAAGGGCGTGACCGCCTTTTGCTAATAGCGCATTGCTCAAGGCCACCAAGAGATTACTTAAGGTGGCAAAACTGTCCTCTAACGCCAAGGAAGTCAGCTGTTCTATCGGACATTTCCGCTGGCTTTCTTCTTCCAAAATGGGGGCGAGAACGGATCCGATTTCTTTCGGAGCGACCTCGGGCATGGCCAAACGCAATAGCGAAGAAGGATAGCGAAAAAAACGCATCGCCCGGAGGAAACAAATTCCATGCCCGAGGGCTCCTTAAGAGGCGTTCAACTTCGCCATCATCTTGCCAGGAAGAAAAGAAGATTTGACTCGTCGAGTTCTCCTCAGCATATGGTCCAAGCGGGCTCAACTGAACGAGACTGCTGACCGCGAAGACGAAGCGATCATGAAAAGGCTGATCGCTTTTGAAATTGCGGTTCGCCAATCGGACTGAGGAATCAGAAAAAGCAATGGCTCAGAGCCCCAATCAGCATGGCTCAAGAACCTTTAAGCTTGCGCAATTCGAATCTTATAGTGCTCGTAATGAACCACGAGACTATCAGCCATGAGTTTCAAATCGCCTTTCTTTTCGTCCAAGCGAATCCGGATGTTCCCTTCGAGGTCCATCCTAAGCCACGGAGTCTTCTTCTCTTCCGCCAAAACAAGAAGGGTTTCTTTTCGCGCCATCAAAAGATGAAGATGCTCCCAATCTTCTTGGGTAAAAAACGCTAAAGCATAAACGGGGGTCAATTGTCTTTTGGCACAGCTTTTCTCTAAAGCGGCTTGCTTCTTAGCCGTCCACTCCATCTCGAACAAGCCCTCTTTCGACATCCGCAAAAGTTCGACTCGGATCCCCAAGTGTTCTTTTCCTGATGGGGATAGCGCTAAAAACTGAAGGTTCTTATCCTCTTCCACCGTTTCGACCCTTAAACCTTGCTTCAATAAAGAGGCGCGAATAATATCCAAAACGTTTTGATAGGGATTCCCTTCCAAAGGATAAGGTTCTAATAGCGTGTTCTCATGACTCACTTCCATAGCTTGATCTTGCTCAACTTTTTCCATTGCGGGTCTTAACGTCCAAAAAACCATGGTGTTATTCCCCCTCCTTCCCCGGTTTTTTCAATATCGTCTTCTGATACTTTTCTTCATCGATTCTTTTTTGCCATTCTTAAAGATAAATCTTTAAAAGAGTCTTCATTTTTCATTCCCCTTTGTCTCGCTTTAGTCCTCGACAAATCAATGAGGAGATTCTTCTTGCGCCCGGGTTTTCTCTTTGGACTTAGTAAGAGACCCTTGAATGATATTCGCTCCAGATGTTTCGATTTCCTTTTTCATTATCTCCAACAAATCCCGTCTCTTTTCTTTTGCGTTTTTCCAAAAAGATCACCTGAAGATCTTCTTTCTTAAAAAGCTCAAAAAGATCATATCCTATCGGTCTTTTCGATTGCAAAGAAACCCTTTTACCCGATTAAGGATGTCAAATAATGATTCGCTTCTTCTTGATTTGACCTGCAAATCCGGCGTATTGTTAAATCAACAGGGGGACACATCACTTATGTCCAAGAGCCGATATGTTTTGGTTTGCGCCTTAGCGACGATTTCTTTGCTCGCCATTGTCGCCATAGAAGAAAGACCGGAGCCGTTAAAAGCCACCGGGACTTCCACCACCTATTCCCGGAGCGTCACTTTGACCCCGGAGATGCTTCCAAGTCAAAGAGGCAGCGAAAACTACACGATTACTCTTCAGGGTTTAGCCCTCTCGCTCGGCAAGGCCGTTTACCGTTCCGGTGACTACATTGTCCTCGATGGGAATGAAACCGACGCCTTCATCGAATTTCCTCCTTACCTCGTCACTGCCTCACCCCATGGGGTTGGCTATAGCAACATGCGTTTTGGTCTCGCCCGGGGCGGAGTGAATGATGACCTCGCCATCCAAATGGACGATTACGATACCGCCAATTCCTTCTTTCCCAAAACCGGCACTTTAAGTTCAACGAGTCCTTTGGACATTTCCATCGGTGGGACGCATAACGCTTATCCGCTGATTCACCTTCAGAATTACAATGGTTCCTTCGGTTGCGCTTTTTCTTATCTCACCGCCACTTACATTTGCTCGGCGAATTAACGCCATAAAGTTTGATTTATCGGCGATTGAAAGTGGGACCTTACCCTCTTAAAAAATCCCTTTTAGAACGCAACAATAAGAGGCAATAAAGGAGGCATATTGTATGCTCTTCAGTCGTTCTGTTGCCCGGCGCGATGCCATTCTCAATGGTTTTGGCTGCGCCGTCCTCGCCATCGCTTCGATCGTCATCAATTTGATCGTCGCCATTCAAAACAAGTCTTCAACTGGTGTCCTTGAGAATCTCATTCTTTCGTTGGTGATTCTTTTCGCGGGATTGTGGATTGCCATCGCTTACCTCAAGAACAACAAGGTCAGCGCCTACATCTGCGCCCTCATCGTGATGCCCATCTATGGCACCGCGGTCTTCTTTGGCAATATCGCCGTCTTTACGAGCGGGGTCCTCCAGGATCATTTTTGGCCGGTCGGCTTAGGCTACCTTTGGTATTTCATCGGTGCGATCACCGTCGTCGAAGCCGCCGCTTACGAAGTGGTGAGTCTTGTTAAGGGCAAAGAAAACCCGAAGTTCTCCCCCTCAGCCAACGCCGAATCCGCCGCTTTCTTACTGGCTGGCGCGGCCGTCTGCTTCGCCATCGCCGGAGCCAAGTACACTTTGGATTTCTGGGGTCTCTTCCTTGGCGTCCTCTCGGAGATCGCCTTCGTCGAAGCATCCGCCGAAGCCCTCTACCTTTACCGCGAAGTCGAAACGAAATAAAAGATTCTTCTCGCTCAAATAGCCCAGCCTCACACGGATGGGCTTTTCTTTTTTACAAGGTGCAAACTTTTTCCCCTTCGCCCTTCGCAAAAACTTCTATAATAAACGAATGAACGACGCGTCATCAACCGCCCCGACTTCGGTACCCCACAAAGGAAATGGGATTGATTTCACGACTGGGCCTCTGTTTAAAAAGATGCTCTTTTTCGTCTTACCCCTCCTTCTTTTATCCATCGCTCAGATGGTCTTCTATTCCTTAGACCAGTTGATCGTCTCGAACTTCGGTGAGGGAGACACCTCCTTCGCCGCCGTGAGCGCTTCGAACTCCATCGTCAACCTTTTAATCGGTTCCTTCTTAGGCATTTCGGTGGGTGCCAATATCGTCTTGGCCCAAGCTTTAGGCAAAAAAGACGCCGAAAGCGCCCGCAAAGCGGTTCAGAGTTCTTTATTGCTTTCGATTTTCATTGGCACAGCAGTGGCCGTCATTGGCATTCCCCTATCTCGCTATTTCCTGATTTGGATGGCGACTCCCGAGGTACTCCTTGATAAAGCACCGTCTATCTTCAGTGTTGCTTTGGCGTCATGCCGTTTCTCATGGTCTTCAATTTCGGCGCCGCTTGTTTTCGAGCAACGGGCGAAGGCAAACGGCCTCTCATCGTTTTGGTCATCGCCGAAGCGTTGAACGTCAGTCTTAATTTGCTCTTCGTCTTAGGCTTCAAGATGCAAAATAACGGTCAGGACGTCCTCGCCGTCGGCTTAACCACTCTCATTTCTCAGGCTATCCAAGCCCTTTTGATCGTGATCTTTCTCCATCGAAGTAAGAAACCCTACTCCCATCTCGAGTATAAAGGAATTGCCCTTTATAAAAAGGAAACCCAGCTCTTACTTAAACATGGCTTAATGGCAGGATTGCAGTTCTTCATCTTCTCGATTTCCAACCTGATCATCCAACGTTCGGTCAATGGCTATAGCGATGATAAGGTCTCCCGCCTCGTTGCGATGAATGGCAACGCTGCCGCTCTTCAACTCGAAGGCTACATCGCGATGGTGCTTAAGACCTTCGGTGTCGCCTGCACCATCATGACCGCTCAAAACTTCGGCGCCCATAATAAAAAGAATCTCACCAAGATTCTCTGGATGACGCTATTGACTTCCACCACGATTTCAATCGTGATGAGCGGTTTAGCCGTGCTCCTCTATCGTCCCTTAGTCAGCTTATTTCTCCCGCAAAAAGCCTTTGCTTCCGCTTCGGATTATAGCGCTTCCCTTGAAGTCGCTCATCAGCGGCTTTTAGTGATCGCCCTCTTCTATTTCGTCGATGCTTGGATGGATAACATCTCGGGCTATTGCCGCGGATTGGGCCACCCTTACGCCCCCAGTGTCGTCACCTTCTTCGCCACCACCGTTTACCGCTTAACCTTCATCTTCGCGATTTGAGCTCTTATCCCTTCGATGCACACCCTGAATTGGCTTTGGTCCACCTGGCCGATTTCCTGGGGGATCGCGGTCATCGCCTACGCTTCGTTCATGCCTCACTTCATCAAAGAAGCCTTCCGGAAGATCGATGACGAGGAAGCGA
>JGI20225J20221_1001091_pt1 | contig 32595 bp, 28 predicted proteins | sample BioMet4_FD_20221 | JGI IMG/M metagenome (IMG submission 20221)
ACCTTCTGGGGTCTCGTGGTGGCCTCTTTCGTGGTTGGGATCTATGTCTTGCTCGATCAAAAGGCCAAGAGTCCCTTGCTCTGGGGCGGCGCTTTGATCTTTGTTCTTTTGATCGTGGTTTTCGTCTCCCTCATCGCTATCCCGTCGTCCCTCGCGGATACCCTCCGTGTTCATTTTGGTAACGAACTGGCTTTCATGCTAAAGACCCGGATTACACTCTGGAGCAACTATCTGAATTCCTTGTCCTCGTGGCGGATCTTCCTCGGCGCGGGTCCGATGGGTTATTACCAAGCTGGCGTCTACGAAGGCAATCTGGTCTTTACTCCCTTACAAAATGGCATCCTCGAGGTCTATAACGGCGGGGGACTCGTCTATCTCATGTTCTATTTCTTGGTCGTGATCGTCGGCTTGTTCCGTTTCAAGAAAAGCGAAGAAAAGAATCCGACCTTCTTCGCCGTCGTCATTGCCTTTACCTGCGCCTTTTTGCTCTTCACGATCATCAGCAATGAGCGCCTGTTCTTCTCCTCGCATTTCCTCTCGTTCTTCGTCGCCTATATTTTTATGTGCTATCCCCACAACAAGGATCGATTGGTTGACGAAACATGATTTTTCGATTTCCTAAGCAAAACCGAGTTGTTTTTCCTTAAGCGGTTCTTTTTCTTGTATAATTCGGTCTTTCATAGTTTCAAATAAGCAAAAAGCCAACTAAGCTCGATGTCTTCGGGCATTTGCTGGCTTTTATCTTAGAATAAAAACGGGTACATCCTATCTATCTTTGCTTTTGCTTATCGCTGACCTCACGCTTTTTCTGCTGATGTATCGATATTCAAGTTCTTCCATGTTCATCCGCTTAATGAGGCTCGCTATATTCGCGTCATGGTATATCGTCCTATAGGCAAGCTCGCCTTCCGAGACAAAAGAATACTTCCTGAGCGAATCGAAGACCTCGGGATCGCTCACTCCTTTGAGGTACTTGCCCCTTATGATCGAAAGCAAGGCAATGGCCATGTACACGGTGACTAGATGGGCCCTGATGTGCTCGGGGGTCCTCACGTATATTGGGCGCCCGGACATATCGGTCTTCATGCATCTGAAGACGTCCTCTATCGAGTTTCTCTTGCTCGCGATGGCGATGACTTCCTCCGGTGTCTTCGGACTGACCAGCCTTCCGTCCTTTTTGGCTTCCAGGATCTCGCTTTCGGCGAGATCGCCCAAGCCTGGGATGTCGGTAACAAGGCAATCGTATCCGGCGTTTCTTTTTTCTTTTTCTATTTTGTCTTCGTCAAGGGCGATGATCGACTTGGCCTTGACGAGTTCCCCGTCCTTGTCGATAACAATCTTCTTGATATACTCTTTACCATCCTGACAGTTCTTGAATGACAGCTTGCTTGGGCTGTCAACGAACCTTTGAGCCCTCTTCACCCTCTCATCGATTTTGGAAAGCATGTATTTCCTTGTCTTTGATGAGCATTTCGCGATGAGCCGCTCCTCCAACCCATCGCTCCTTTTGATCCACCTGGATTTGCACCGCCCAGCCATTTCGCCTTTGCCATAATCAACATATCCTTCTTTATCAATGACCCAAGACGCATCGCCGGGGGAAAGAGAAGGGATGTGCTGGGTGAAGATGTAGTTCCTTCCGCTTCCGGAAATAAGGCGTTTGTTGGCCGCGGTGTTGAGCCCCGCGTCGGCGCAGACGATGCATCCTTCCGTGGCTTCGTCCCCTGAGGCGATGAGAAGAGGCTTAAGGGAGGTTTTCTCCGACTCGTTCCCCCTGAAGGCCGAGCATCCGATGGGATAGCCGCCTTCGCTCAGGAGCAGCCCGAACTCGACGATGGGGTCCGGCCGGTGGTTCTTCTCCACCCCATAAGCCCGCAAGCCATCCTCATCGTCGCTTCCCTCGATCTCAAAGTAAAAGTTGGTGCAGTCATAATAGACAACGGAGCCTCTTCCTTCGGCCATGGACGCGCATTCCTTCGATATCTTCCTCATGAGCTTTTCCGAGAAACCGTCGATCCTTCCCAATGCGTCGTAGAGGTCGTAATCGTGAAGGGAGAAAGACTCGAGGTATCTCCCCATGTTCCTGATGTCGCTAAGCTTCGATCCTGGTCTGATCACCCTTGAGAAACACATGAGTCTCATGGCATCGTTCATGGAATAGGAGATCCTGGCGGAAGAGTCATGCTTCCATTTATTAAACCATGCCTCGAGGCCTAAGTCGGACCATATCTTTTGCAAGAATAAGTATCCGGCGTTAAGAGAATCGTCGAATGCATCTTCTTCATGGAGCTCATCGCTGAGACTGACGACCTTGGGGAAACTATCCTTATCCAGGCTTTCGAGCCTCTCCTCATTGGCCTTAATTCTCTCGCGAATAAAAGCCTCGGCATCATCGTGCTCTTCCTTCAGCTTCGAATAAAGCCCGAGACTCTCGTAAATCCTTCTCTTTTTCTTGCCGGACACAGAATACGAGGCGGCGATGACGATCGTCCGATCCTCCTTATCGCCCTTGACTGGATATCTTACTGCATACATAGGCACACCTCCAATGTTCATATTATAACATATATGTACATAAAAGCACACCTTATTTATTCTTTTTATTTGACTTTTAAAAAATCATCGTTCCGCTAGACGTTATCGATTGAATATTTTTAAAGACTAGGATGAAAAGGCTACAAAACTATGGAAGATGGGAAAACCGAGTTGTTTTTCCTTAAGCGGTTCTTTTTCTTGTATAATCCTCTTTAAGGTCATTTAATAGAATGTTTCTTTTTTGGCGTCGGCGTTTCGTTGATGGACAAAATGGATCAAACCCTCATCTCAAAATCCAACGATAAAGTATCCCGCCGCTTCTGGATGCTGCTTTTGACGGTCGCTCTCTTTGGTCTTCTCTTCTATCTGAGCGAAAGCATCGCCTATCTCAANGANGGTCGCCGCTTGCCAATGCTCGATAGCGAGTATTGCTACCTCTTCGCGGCGACCCTCTTTCTCGAGATTATCTATGTCTTCTCCGCTATCCGGTTCTATCACGTCAAGATCAAACCATTCTTCTTGGTACTCTTTGGTCTTCTTTTTATTGGCGGGTTAGTAGCCGCTCTCTACAATCCTGGCATAACCAATGAAGGCGCTGGCTCTTATTTTCCAACCTTTAGTGAACGGGCCCGATCTATCGCAACCTCTGGCGCTGTGTCTATCGGTCTCTACATTCTTTTTGCGGTGATGCCTGAAGTCCTGAGAGGCCGGTTTTTATTCAAAGGTTTCTGTGTGATCTTTGTCGTCGTGGTCTTTATCGCCATCATTTATTCCTTGGGCAAAGACCGCGAGTTCTATTCTTTTTTAATTGATAATGGCTACTTTAAAGGGCCTTATGAGGTGCCCCAAAGCTGGACGACTAACCGCAACGTTTATGCGATGATGATCTTCATGGGGATGATTTGTGAATGCTATCTCCATGAGCAGCATCCGCATTGGTGGCGGTGGCTGATCATTCTCTTCTTCGNCGCCAATGAACTCTTTATTCTTTCGAAAACCGTTCTTTTCATTGTGGTCTTTTTCTTGCCAATCTATTACATCTATCGTGTTATTCGGGTTTTCAAAAAGCATAAAGTACGCGATATCCTGACCGTATCGGCCATTATTGCCATTATTATTGCCATTGTTGTTTTGTATTTCACTGGCATTATTGACCGCTACGCCTTTAACCTTGCTCGATTCTTTGGCTCATTGAGCACGATGATCGCCGATACGGCAACGAACTCTTTTCAAGTTCGTGTCGGTATTTGGCGAAGGGGCATTGAAGCGCTCTCCAGCGACAATGTCTGGTTTGCTTTTGGTTGGGGCGCGGGGCTTTGGCAAGGCCGTCTCAACGCCATTTTTAAGGTTCCCTTTGAGCCTTGCGATTCGTCTTATGTGACAACCCTGTTCCAGTATGGGCTACTCGGTCTTGTCGTTTATCTCTGTATGCTTGGCTATATCCTTGTCCAGATGATTTTGATGATTAAGCATCATCATCGTTCCGGTTTCTTTTTCTTGATTTATCTTGCTTCGTATCTTGCTTTTTCTGTCACGGAATCTCATGTTCTTGTAAATTTTGGCAGCCAGGGATCCATGATCTTTGCCTCGATGGTCTTGCCCGTTCTGGTTGTTAATGACAACGATAAACACAAGGATTTAATCGACCATGAATTGGATAAAAAAGAGACGAAAAAAACGCCGATTATCCGCTCCAATGTCTATCCCCTCGATGTTTATCAAAACGCGTTGATTAAGACGACTTTCCCCTTTGCGGCGGTGGCTACCTTGCTTTTTGCTTTTGGCAGAGCTTTTAGCTTTTTTACCTATCAATCTTCGGTTTTGGCGATATGCGCCCTCTCGTTATTCTATTTGGTTTTGCCCTTCGCTATTTCGGCCTTGCACGCGTTTATTCGCCTCGGGCGTAGTAAAGTGGCGTGGTGGTCCGGACTTTTGTTCTTTGGGGCTTTTGCGGCCCTTTTAGCGGGCTTCTTCTTGCATCCGGCAGGCTTCTACGCTTTCTTTGGCTTTGTTTTCCTCTCCATTCCGGAGATTGCGTTGCTCGGCGGTTATCCGTCTTTTAAAGCGGCCCTACGCCGTTCGACATCGATGTGGCTAGTCTATTTCCTGTCCTTGGCGTTAACGATCTTCACGGTGGCTTTTGTATCGCCTTTTACGCCTCAGATGCTTTATAGTTTGCTTACGTTCGATCTTCTGATTTATCTCTTTGCTCTTCTTTGCCGCCGCCATATCGATAACACAGACTGGTATTATTTAGCGCGGTGGGACGAAATCGAAAAAACCTATTCACGATTGGATCGCTGGATTGACCAGCATGATCTTTCTTCCTTTGTATGAGCAATAACGAAGAGAAACGGCAACGCAAAAACATCCGTTATGGCATAATCATCACTTATGTCCGTCTCTTTATTTCGATTGCGATTGGTATCCTTTATCCGCCTTATTTGCTGGGCAAAGTCGGTCTGGTCGATAATGGTCTTTATTTCTTCGCGACGTCCCTTATCACCTACACTTTGCTGATTTCGTTGGGCATGGAAAATAGCTATGTCCGTTTTGCGACGATCAACGAAAAAGAAAAAGGCGAGGACGGACTGAAACAGATCAATGGGTTCTATCTGATTTCTTTTGCCGTCATGGCAGGTCTTATGCTGATTGCTGGTTTGGCCTTGGCCTTCCTATATGGCTATGGTGTTATTCCCTACGAAGGGTCGACACCAGAATCACGGAAGACATTGTTTTATCTCCTTTTGATTTGCTCCGTTAGTTCATCGGTGGATTTCTTTTTGTCATTATTCACTTGGTATGTCTATTACCGGAGCCATTTTATCTTCGAGCAGTGTCTTTATTTGGCCATTCACATTTTCACCGTTTTAGGCTGTTTCTTAGCGCTCTACTTCGGTTGCAACATCGTGGTGGTTGCCTTGATTACCGCCGGCGTCCTTTTGCTCTTTGATCTCGTCGGCCCTTTCTACGCTTTGTTCAAACTCAAGATGAGCTTCAAAAATCCGGATTCGTTTGGTCCGTTATTCAAACAGATCTTTTCGTTCACTTTGTCTGTCTTTTTGATGGTGATCGTTTCGACCATCAATGCGAACACTGGCAAGACCTTATTGGGTCAGATGGTGGGGATGGGGGCGGTGACCATCTTTGGCTATGGCTTGCAGTTCTACATGTACGAAAGCCAAATCTCGATTGCTATCTCTTCTCAGTTCAGCCCTAGGATCAACTCTTTGGTGGTTAATAACCAGCCTCAGGAGGTCTCCAATCTTTTTACCAAGGTTAGCTTCCTCCAGATGATCGTTCTCTTTCTGATTGTTGGTGGCTTTGCTTCCTGCGGCATGGATTTTATCTACGCCTGGTTGGGCGGCAAAGGCCTTTCCGATGGGGATTTACAGGGGATTTTCTACTTATCTTTGTCTTTTTTACTTCTGGGCCTTATTCCTTTGTCACAGCAATTAGGCCTTGAGATTCAAAGAGCGGAGAACAAACACAAATACTTAGCTATCGTCAACATCGTTTGTGCGGTGGTTTCCATAGGGATTTCGGCTTTATTCATCTATCTCTTACCTGCCGATTATAAAATCTTTGGTCCGTTTATTGGAATGGGTGTTTCGGTAATTATGGGTATGGTTATCTTCAGCAGTGTTTACTACCAAAAAGAAATAGGGCTGCCAATCAAACGTTACTTTATTGATTTCCTCAAGATTGGATTCATCGCAGCCTTATCTTGGGCGATTGTGTTTGTGGTCTTTAGGTATGCCGTTACCTTGCCAGCAGATCTGAATAAGTGGTGGGATGCTCTAATCAAAGGATCCAGCTTCTTGGTTATTTATTGCGTTCTCGAGTATTTTGGCAACAAAAAGCAATTGAGGGCAGTTCTTTCAAGGAATCATTAATCAGCGGCCTTTAACGACGCCGAACGCAAACAAGAAACTATAAACAAAGATTTTGGTGTCAAGCCACAGATTCATATGTTGAACGTAATACGAATCTTCTCGAGCTTTTTCCATTGGGTCGGAATTGCGTTTCATATGAATCTGGGCATAACCACTCAACCCTGATTTTACTTCATAAGCGTTGGGGATGAAGCTTTCGCGAGCATGGATTAATCCATCGCTGTTGGCAACCATACCAGGCCGTGGGCCGATAAAAGACATACTGCCGGTGAGAATATTGAATAACTGAGGAATTTCATCGAGAGAAGTTTTCCGCATAAAGCGACCCCAAGGGGTAGTCATCGCGTTTTGTTCTTTGATTGTCAAGTTTTCCTGACCCACTTGCTTGACGCCCTTGCGCATCGATCTGAATTTGATTAGACGGAAGATCTTCTTGTGTTTTCCCAGTCTTTCTTGAACGAAAAAAGGCCCTCCCTTTGATGTGCAGGTGGTGATAAGGCAACAAATCATCAAAAGCGGCGAAAGGACAAGAATCCCTAAAAGGGATCCGAAGATGTCAATGGCTCTTTTTAAGACGAGGTACGCTTTTTGATTTTTCCTTAGCATAAGTAACCTGGCGAGTGGGTTATTCCGGGCTTAAATGGCCCGTATGCTTGCAAGCATAGCACTTCGAAAAATAGTTTACATCGTTATTTTAGACGTATCGGAGGGTCAGTTTCAATATTTGCCCCTCTACACGTCAACTAACGAAAATACTCAATTTCTTTATTATCTGGTGAGATAATAACCACTAGAGGTAACTCGTATGTCATCAGTCTTTGACGATAAAGTTCTTCTTATCACGGGCGGAACGGGGTCTTTTGGCCATGCCGTGGTCGATCGTTTTTTAAAAACAAACATCAGAGAAATCCGTATTTTGTCTCGCGATGAGCAAAAGCAGGATGATATGCGGCATCATTATCACGATAGTCGTCTTAAATTTATCATTGGCGATGTCCGAAACTATTCAAGCATCGAGGGCGCCTTCCGCGGTGTTGATTACGTTTTCCACGCAGCGGCATTAAAAGAGGTGCCATCCTGCGAATTTTACCCAATCGAAGCCGTCAAAACGAATGTTATCGGATCTGACAATGTTATTTCTGCTTGCGTTGCTCACGGAGTTAAAAAAGCTATTTTCTTGTCAACGGACAAAGCAGCATATCCCGTCAATGCGATGGGTGAAACCAAAGCTTTGATGGAAAAAGTTGTTATTGCCCGCAGCAGGCAACTTTTGCCAGGGGATACGGTCCTTTGCTTAACCCGTTATGGCAACGTTATGGCAAGTCGAGGATCAGTGATTCCTTTATTCTATGAACAGGCAAAAGCTGGCAAACCATTAACCGTCACCAATCCTGAGATGACCCGCTTTATCATGACCCTCGAAGAAGCAGTGGAATTAGTTGTTTATGCTTTTGAACACGGCAATCAAGGCGACTTGTTTGTACAGAAGGCTCCAGCCGTTACCGTTGGTAATTTGGCCAAAGCGGTCATCGAATTGACGAAGAGTCCTTCAGAAATCGAGAACATCGGGACTCGCCATGGCGAAAAACGCTATGAAACGCTCGTCACTTCAGAAGAGATGGTTCGGGCGAAAGATGAAGGCTCTTTCTATCGCATCGGCGCGGACGAACGTGATTTGAATTACGAGAACTATGTCGAAAAAGGGAATAAAAAGGTGGATGAGATACCTGCGTACACTTCAGATAACACTAAACTTCTGTCCGTTGATGAAATGAAAAAAGAATTGATGAAATTGTCACTTTTCAAAGGGGAATAGTATGAAGGTTCTGGTTACTGGGTCGCACGGATTTATCGGCAAAAACCTTTGCGTCATCTTGAAAAAGAGAGGACATGAGATTCTCGATTTCAATTCTTCCGATAGCGATGAAACGCTTAAAAAAGCTGTGGTAGAAGCCGATTTCATCGTCCACTTGGCTGGAGTTAATCGGCCCGCCGACGTTCAAGAATTTCATGACGTTAATTTCGGTTTGACCAAAAAAATCGTTCAGTTTGTTCAGGATTGTGGCTCCAAGGCTCCTATATTGCTTGCCTCTTCCGTTTTGGCCGGAGGGGATACTCCTTATGGCCAATCGAAAGCATTAGCGGAGAGCATCGTCAATAACCTTGGCTTCAGTGGTCATCCCGTCTACGTTTATCGTTTGGCCCACGTTTTTGGAAAATGGTGCAAGCCTAATTACAACAGCGTTGTCGCTACTTTCTGTTATTGCGTTAGCCATGATCTTCCGATTGATATCAATGAGAAGTCAGGCAATATCGATTTTGTTTATATCGATGATGTTTGCAAAGAGTTTGTTCGTGTGATCGAAGAGAGACCGCAGCCGACTAATCGTATTTTATCGGTTGAGCCGACCTATACCTCAAAACCTTCCGAATTAGCGGAGATCATCCGTTCTTTCCGTTCGTCCCGAGAGAACTTGATGCTGCCGTTACAAGATGGCTTTGAGAAGAAACTCTATGCCACCTACCTGTCTTTCTTGCCGGAAGATGGGATGTCTTATCCTTTGGTTAGCCATTCGGATAACCGAGGATCCTTCATTGAATTCTTTAAAACAAAGGCCTATGGGCAGTTATCCGTCAATGTGATTAAACCTGGCGCCGTTAAAGGCAATCACTATCACATGAGTAAAAACGAAAAGTATCTCGTGGTTACCGGATCGTGTGATATCGAAGAGCGTCCTTTGTTCGATAACAAGATTTCGACGTATCACTGCAGCGAAAAGAATTTGATAGTGGTGGATATCGCCCCAGGTTATGTCCATAACATCAAGAATGTCGGGTCTCAAGATGCTGTCGTTTTGATGTGGTCTAGCGATATTTACGATAAAACCAACGATGATACCTATCCGGAGATGGTGGAACCTGAAGCTTTATGAGCAAGCTAAAGGTGATGACGATCTTGGGGACAAGGCCGGAGATTATCCGCTTGTCCGAAGTGATCAAACGTTGTGACAAAGAGTTTGACCATATTTTGGTGCACACCGGACAGAATTACGACTATGAATTAAGTCAAATTTTCTTTGACGAACTCGGTGTTCGCAAGCCGGATTATTACCTCAACTGTGTTGGGAAGAACTTAGGCGAGACCATGGGTAACGTCATTTCGAAGTCCTATGACCTAATCCAAGAAGTGAAACCTGACGCCATCTTGATTCTTGGCGACACCAACAGCGCGTTATCTGCCATCTCCGCTAAGCGCCTTAAATGCCCGATCTTTCATATGGAGGCGGGGAACCGTTGCTGGGATTGGAATGTCCCTGAAATGACCAACCGGGTCATGATTGATCATATCAGTGATATCAATATGCCCTATAGCCATTTTGCGTATAACAACCTCATGCACGAAGGATTACGCAAGGATAGGACATTTATTACCGGATCCCCAATGTTGGAGGTTATAAACGCCCATAGACAACAAATTGAGGATTCTGACATTCTAGATAAGCTTCATCTCGAAAAGGGCAAATATATGGTGATGTCCGCCCACCGAGAAGAAAACATTGATATTCCAGAGAAGTTCAATAGTTTGTTCCCCGCGCTTAATCAGATTGCGGACGACTACAAGATGCCCGTCATCTTCAGCGTTCACCCAAGAACTCGTAAAAAGCTAGAGCAGAATGGATTTAAATTATCGCCGTTTATTCGCGAAGAGAAGCCTTTTGGATTTTTTGAATATCTTAAGCTCCAAGAAAATGCCTTTTGTGTTTTAAGTGATAGCGGGACTCTTACGGAAGAATCCTCCATTCTCAATTTCCCCGCAGTTCTCGTTCGAAATAGTACGGAAAGGCAGGAAGGAGTCATTGCCGGTTCAATTTTTGTCGGTGGAGTAGACTATACAACAATTAACGCCGCTCTTTTTAAGGCAAAAGAACGGCTTAATAATGCCCGAGTTTCAGAGATTGTTCCTGATTATTCGTCAGCCAATTTTTCCAAAAAAATACTCACATTGATAAAAGAAAAACGTGCCATGGTCGTATGATTTAAAAAGGGATTTATGAATAAAAAAATATTGATTTTATCAATGTATTATTGGAAGTCAACAAACGCTGGTGCAAATAGAATTCACACGTTTGTTGATGAATTTCTTCGGCTTGGCTACCAAGTTGTAATTGGCTGCATATCAGATGAAGATTCAACGATTGTTGACGGAAACTTGACCGTGAAACGTTTTCGGTGTCTTCTAGACGAAAGGGGCAGTGCTAAAAATCGTCTCAAAAAAGATTTATTTTTTTATAAGAAGTGCTTGCGCGAATTTTCAAAAAAATCGCGTTATCTTCATTTTGATACCATTCTGGGTACTTCCCCTGATCTCATCCCGTGCTTGGCATGTTCTAAATTGAAGCGAAAATATCACGCGAAATTTATCTTTGATGTTAGAGATCTTTGGCCAGAAGTCGCAATTCAAATGGGGTCGTTTGGACCCCATTCCCCTTATGCGATTTGCTTTCGGATGGTGAGCCGCAAGCTCTATTCGTCGGCTGACCGGATTTTGCTTGTTTCCGATGGAAAAATGAAGCTTGTTGGTTCTTATCGCAAAGGGAGATACAAGGACAAATTGGTTCTCCTTCCCAACGGATTTGATACTGGAATGTTGGTGCTAAAAGCGGATGATACCATTTCTGAAAAATTTAATATGCCAAGTACAAAAAATGTTATTTATCTTGGTACAATTGGGCTTGCTCAGAAACTGCACTTTTTTGTAGACCTCTCGAAACATTTTGAAAACGATAAATCTTTGGCGTTTTTTCTTATTGGCGATGGTGCCGGCCTTCAAGATGTTAAAGACTATGCCAATCAACTGAACCCGTCCAGTCTTCATCTCATTCCGAGAATTGACAAGCCGCTCGTTAAAGGCGTTTTGGATCGAGCCTCAATTTACGTTATTCCTTTGAGTTCATCAAAGCTGAACGATTCCATCCCTTCAAAACTTTATGAAGCTTTGGCTTTTGGAATACCTGTCTTGTTGCTTGCCTCTGGTGATTCCACATTATTGGTTCAGCGTTTTGAAGCTGGTGTTGTTCTAAAACCTGAATCGTCTCAAGAGGAGATTGATGATGGGCTCTCAAAGATTCTTCTTAATTACGAGTTTTTTAAAACTAACGCTAAGAAAGCGAGCGAGTATATAATCTCTAATGAATCACGTCAAGTTTATGCTAAAAAATTAGGAGGCATAGTATGACAAATAGAACGGTGATCGTTGTTGGGCTTGGCTACATTGGGTTGCCTACATCTTTGGCTTTGGCGTCCAGTGGCGTTGACACAATTGGGTTTGACTATGACAAGGAGCATGTTGAGATTCTTCAAAAAGGTCAAGTGACTTTTAAAGAAAAAGGACTGCCTGAGCTTTTTGATGCCGCCTTGAAGAAGGGCATCAAATTTACTTCACAGATCCCTGCAGGAGATTTTTATATTATTGCAGTTCCAACTCCTTATGAAAAAGAGAGTAAGAGAGTGGATCCAAGTTACGTAGTTTCCGCTTTTAATGAAGTCTATGGGGTCTGCAAAGAAAACGCGATTGTTATCATTGAATCGACTATAGCTCCGGGCACTATTGATAAATATATTCGTCCTTTAGTTCGCACGAAGAAAATTAATCTTGTCCACTGCCCTGAGCGAATCATTCCTGGAAACATGGTTTACGAATTAACCAACAATTCCCGGACAATTGGCGCGGACACTCCAAAAGTGGCTGAGGAAGTCAAAACGGTTTATTCATCATTTTGCAAGGGTAATATCGTTTTGACAAACATCAAAACTGCCGAGATGACTAAAGTTGTTGAAAACACGTTCCGCGATATCAACATCGCCTATGCCAATGAATTGGTTAAAATTTGCGAAAAAGCCAACTTGGATGTTTATGAGGTCATTCGTATTGCCAATATGCACCCGAGAGTACACATTCTTACTCCTGGGCCCGGCGTTGGCGGGCATTGTATTTCCATTGACCCGTGGTTTTTGGTCGGAGAATATCCGTCTGAAGCAAAGTTGGTTAAACAAGCGAGAGAAATTAATGATTCGATGCCATCTTATGTTTTGGAACGGGCGGGAAAAATCGCTAACGTTCATGGGATTCCATCATCGCGTATAGGCTTGTATGGTTTAACATATAAACAAGACGTTGATGATATTCGGGAAAGTCCGACTCTTCAGTTATTGGATTTTTCAAAGAATCATCTCGGTCCCTCCTTCCCGGTTTTTGATCCCATGGTAGTTGAGAAAAAAATACCTGAACAAGTAATGGACTTCGACCAATTCCTATCACAAGTCGATATGGTTATTATTATGCAAAACCACACCCATTTGTTGATGAATGCTAATAAATTGTCATCTAAAATTGTTTTTGATACTAAAAAATGTTTATCTGGCGTGAATATTTTTACATACTAATAAGTTTTTTCTAATTATTGGAAACTTAATTTTTGGGGATGGTGTTTTCTAACTGTAATCAGACGGTCGGAAGGAAATACCCAAATTTGTCTTTTTTTAAATTTTTGTTTGGACGTTGTGGCTGTGTTTAGAGAGTTACTTAAACTATTGCTGCTTTCGAAAAAGCTCGTCTTTCGAAAAAACATAATACCGATTGTTTTGTCTTTTCAAAAATTTGGGAATGATTATATACCAATCCCTCGCTCCAGAAGCGAACATATATGTGCCGTATCCAAATTTGTACGGCATTGCCATTTTCTCTCCCTGCGCGATTTCGTTAAGCGATGAATCGTTGCAATTAAAAACATAAGTTTTGGACCATTTGGATAAGACGCCACCATGGATGCCATCAATTGGGATTTTTGGATGACTAGTGCCATTATTTAATTTATTGGGCTCGGCGGAAAGGGAAAACAAAAGCCCTTTCTCGGGGATTTGCAGCGAATATATTACTGGCGCATCCAAAATGGGCCCGTTACGAATTTCCCCAGTTTTCAAAGAAATGAAACGTAAATAATTCCTTTCGAAAGGAGAGTCGCCAATGACCATCAGCGTATCATCGGAATACCAGCCAGCGCAACTACGATATTTTTGTTCTCCAAAAAACTTAGCGTTTATCATCCCCGTCTTGATGTTTACTTCCCAGATTCCACATTCGTTGTCGTCGTCTCCAGTTAGGGCCAAAAAAACGTCGTCATCATTTGTTGGGATAATGTTGTGAACGTGCCTAATTTCCTTTTTCCTAAAAGAGCAGATTTTTGTAATTTTGTCTTTTGATGCACCCCATATATTGACTTGTTCTCGAGATGGATTTAACGAATAATCGCCAAAAATAATTTCAATGTCTTCTCTTGATCCATGATATTCGGTTATTGAAAAGGGGTTTGTGACATGATTTGCTATTTCATAAAGGCTTTTCGTGGTTATGTTAAAGCGATAAAGACGGCCCGCAAGAATGAAATAAATGTTCTCATTTACGCGGCAAAACGATCTCGGGGTCAATCTAGCAATTTTCGCAATTGTATTAGAAAGTGACAGAAGCCCTTCTTTAAATGAGTGGGGTATTCGGACCATTTCATGAATGGCGCCAGTTTCCGTGTTCTTTGTTCTTAAATGAAATTTGTAAAACTCCAAGATGGAGTTGGCGCCGATAAATGCAAGCGGTATGCCCCTGCTTTTTATTGTTTTCATTCTTTTATCCTACCACCTTTGCCTTTTAGGCGAATGTCTAAGAAGCTTTTTGTTTCTTCCTTGATGAGAAATTTTAATTTTTAATGACTCTCGTGCACGGTGTTGGTGAGAAACGCCCATTCAGTCGCGGTATCTGACGATTTCTTTGCATTTCAGCAGCAAATCAAGCAGTTTTTCGGCCTTCTGCAGAGCATTCCCGGGGCAGCCGAATTTGAACGCGAAGAGGTCCGTCCAATCCTGAAGCCGATGCTTGTCCGTGCCCCTGTGCAATCGCACGAAATCCTCCATGTTGGAGCAATACCTGTTGATCGGTTCAAGGCTGCTCCGGCAATCGAATTTGTAGATCGCCTTCTCGCCCTGGTCCGCCAGCCTCAGTTTTTCTATCAGCTCGTAATGGGAGAAATCGAGGTCGTGGATCAAAGTCGACCCGGGTTTTATGTGGTTTCTGAAGGCGTCGAGCACCTTCGCCGAGCTCGACTTTCCCTTCCCCTCGACCGTCGCCATCGCCTTCTTGCCGGGCCCCAAAGCCACGGCCACGCACCACTGGTTCCTCGAGAGGCCGCGGTATCTCTTGCCGTCCGGCCTGAGCTCGACTCGGAATGGGCCACGGTGAAGTACTTCTCGTCGACGTAGACCTCGCCCGAGAGGACGATGGAATCCTGCCAGCCCCTCAGGGCCGCGAAGGCTTTCTCCATCCAGTAAAGGGCAGTCGTCATCGATATCTTTGCCGCCTTCGACGCCTCGCTGACGGACGTCCCGGTGAGGACGTTCACCAGGAATTTCACCGCGGTTTTCAGAGGCAGCTTCCTCTGGTCGATCAGGCCTCCGCTCGCGGGGGTGAACGTCCTTCCGCACCGCTTGCAGCGATATCTCGGGAGGCCGCTTTTGGCTTTGCCCCACCTGATGGCTTGGCCCGATTTCCCGCATATGGGGCAGGCGGGTTCCGGCCTCGCCTCGGCGATGAGGCCGGCGTCTTGGCTCGGGCTCTCGTGGAACCTCGCGTACTCGGCGTCGTTCTCGGCCTTTATCAGGGCCTCTTCCTTGTTCTTCGGCGTCTCGAAAACGTCGCNCCTCCTGGCGAGGGAGGATCTCCGGTCTGGCATGCGTTGCTCCTCTGGATTCCGGGTGGCCGCCGCCGAGGTTCAGTCGCCAGACCGGACCCAAGAGGCGCCGGCCACGTGAAATCTATCTTGGACGCGAATCCGATCTGGCAAGGCCATTATACGCCAAAGCCCAAAAGGGCTCAGAAATCACCAACACCGTGCACGAGAGTCATTTAATTTTTTATTGGAAGGATCGAAGAGAATGGCTAATAGAAATGCCCTTACATTTTTAGTGGAAAAAAGAATTTTTCAACTGTCCGAACTAAATGTATAAATAGCACCTCCGAATCGCTTCCTTTTACTATGTGCAAAAGAAATCTCAAGTTATTTCTAGAATCTTTCTTCCTTTTCTAGGGGGTTTTAAATTTCAATTTTTATTTTCGTATTGTTTCCTTTATAATTCTAACTATGGCAATAACAAAAACGAATACACTAGATTGCGTACTAATTTGTCCGCGCAAGTTAAAGGGCGAGCCATTTGATGGTGGGGACACCAAGATTCAAAGCATCGAGAAGATACTTTCGCTAATCGGGCAAAGTTATTTTTTTTCTTCAACATTTTATTGGAAAAAACATCCATATTCGACTTTTCGTGATGTCTGTAAGGCAATACCAAAGGCGCGGAACATCTTTGTCATCACATCATTAAATGGGATTCGGGTTCTTTTGCCTCTCGCCGATAGGAAAAGGAAGAGAGGGCAAAAACTTTTTTTCTTTATGATTGGGGTTGGTCCCTTCAATGTTTTTTGGAAAAAACAAAAAAATTGTGCTTCGTTTTTTGATTATGTTAGAGATGAAAAACATTGGGAGGTCAAGACGAATACCGTTTATGCAAAAGCGCTTCGAAAAGCTGACGTTGTAGCCGTGGAAACTCCCACCTTAAAGAGAATGTGTGAAAAAATTCTTGGCCTATCCAATGTGATTGTCGTCACTAATTTTCGCGAGCCTTCCAATTTTGTGTTGAAAGCGTCTCCCCATTCCGGTTTGCGACTCCTTTTCTTTTCCCGTATTTTGAAAGAAAAAGGAGCTTATGAAGCCGCCGCCGCCGTGAGTTGCCTTAGAAAAGAAGGATTAGATGTCACTCTAGACTTTTATGGACCTGTTTACGATGAATGGGGTAAAGAGTTCGTTTCGAACCTCTCCAATGGAATCACTTATCAGGGCGTGTTTTCTGGAGGATTCCAAGAGAAGTATTGCTTGTTTTCAAAATACGATTGTTCTTTGCTGCCGACCAGGCTTACCGAGGGTGTCCCTGGGGCGATTGTTGAAAGTTTCATGTCTGGAGTTCCAGTTATTTGTTCCTCCTTTGCTCTAACTCTTGATATCATCAAAGATGGAATCAATGGGGTTTTGTTTTCGGGCGGCGTCTCCGAATTAACCTCTGCCATCAAAAAAGTTGCCCTTGATAAAGCGCTTCTTGATAAGTTGAAAGCCGGGGCAATCGATAGCTCTAGGACATACGACGAGAAAAATGCAGTAGATTTATTTCGAGAGTTTTTAATCCCCTGACCTCTTTGGGCAAAGACCTATTTTGGATGAGAGAATTATCATCTACAATGTCGATTAGGCCTTTCGTTTTTTCGAGAGTTTTCTTTTAGCGGCCATTTTGTCATAATCATTGTATGAACATATTATTTGTGAATCCACAAATGATCGGTGGCGGAGCGGAGCGCGTAATTTCCATTTTGTCATCTTTCTTTTCGGCTGAGAAGGAGAATAAGGTCTATGTTTTAGTTACATCAAGCGGCTCCCGAGACACGTATCACGTCTCATCGGATGTTATCTTGTTGTTTGCGTCTGATTTCCAAGCGAATAGCTGTTTTAGAAAAATCAAATTGATTGTTTCTCTAATCCACGATCGAAATATTCAGTGCCTGATTCCGTTTTCTCCTTCTTCTTGTGGATTGTGTTCTATTGCGAAAATTAGAACAAAAGTACCAATGATATGCTCGGAGAGGAATTCCCCCGAGGACTACCCAACGTCTAAAAAACTACGTTTTATTCGTCTTCTTTCGTATCATTTGGCCGACTTTGTCGTTTTTCAAAGCGGTGGTGCTAGAGATTATTTTGGGAAGAGCATTCGGAAGAAGGCCGTAATTATTCCCAATCCCGTCTCCGCGGTGCCTGTTAATAATTCATCTATGGAAAAAATTATTCTATTCGTGGGGCGGTTAGAAAATCAAAAAAATCCTGAATTTGCATTAAAATCTTTTGATTTTTTTTGGATGAAACACAAGGAGTATACTCTTGTTTTGCTTGGCACCGGAAGCAAGATGGATTCTTTGAAATCTATGGTGAGCAATCTGTCTTCTTGCGGGCATATAAAACTCCTTGGATTTTCTAATGACCCAGACCGATATTTTAAAACGGCCAGCGTCTTCATTATGACATCGCGGTTCGAAGGCATGCCGAATGCGTTGCTTGAGGCTTCGGCCTATGGTGTACCCTGCGTAGCCCTTGATTGTCGGCCTGGCGGGTGCCGGGATTTAATTGTAGACGGAAGGACCGGCTTTCTGCTTCCCGAGGTTAGCGATCCTCAAAGCTTTTCAACCGCCCTCAGCAAAGTTGTGGATGGTTTGCCTTTTTACAAAACTCAAGCTCAGGCATTTGCAAAAGCAGTACAAGAAAAATATTCTTTAAATGCGGTTTGCCTATCGTGGGAAAGTCTCTTGGCCAAAAGCATTCAAAGAGAATTAATGAATCTTTGAAGGACAATGCAGCTTGTTCTTTTCCGATGTCTTAATTTAACGAATTTTTTGCAAATAGGATTTGCTGTTCGTCCGAAAAGAAGTGTTTCTCAAACTATTAGACTGACAATGGAGGTTCATATTTTTTAAGGTTTTTTATTTTGATCAATTGGAATAAGCCAATTTCTACCGATTGAGTTATGGAGGTGGTATTATAACGTTATTAATGGGCCCGATAAGTTTTTTTAAAAAAATCCGCAATCAGCATCGAAGGAATTTTTATTTACGTTTTTCAACTAAAAAATCTTTGAATGAAGCCTCTGTTTTCGAAAGATCTTTGCTTCTCCAATACCACGCTCTAGAAAAAAATCTTTACCAAAAAGTGCCGATTTCAAAAGCACGAACGGAAACGTTGACTAAGCAACTAAGTTACGGGATCGAAAAAGGTTTTATCACGTCTAATTCGGGAGTTTATCGGATTGGGCAAGATTATTTGAAAATGCTTTCTTTGAACAAAACGGAGCATAAAGGCGAATTTTCTGTCGGTATACACGTTTTCGAAAAAACTGATTTTTTGAGCAAGAATGGAAACGCGCTGTTAATTTCACGGCATTCAGTCCGAGAAACTAGTGACGCCGAAATCGCTCCTGCAATTCTTTTTTCGGCCTTTTCCGCGGCGGCTAAAGCACCATCTGCATGTGACCGGCAGCCCTGTAGAATCATTTATTCTCTTTCGAATTCCGGAAATCAAAAAATCAAGAATTATGTTCCGGACCGGCCCACAATCCAAAAAATGAAATATGCCTTACTCGTTGTTTGTGATAGAGGCCTTTTTTCTGATGCTGAAGATTTGCAAGACTACGTTAATGGCGGCATATTTGTTTATTCGTTGTCCCTCTCCCTCCTTTCTGCGGGTTTAGTCAACTGCATTTTTCAGTGCCCTCTCCCGACGAACGCTTCGAGCGCGATGCGGAAAGATTTGGGGATCCGAGAGCAAGAAAACGCCATAGCTTTCATTGGCTTTGGATACCCCAGTGATAGCATCGTCGTATTTAATTCCCCCCGCTTACCTATCGAGGATATTTCGCGAAAAATCGATTGACAAAGAGATGCCTTTTCATGGAAAACAAAAACGGGAAAAAACTTTTAAAAAACACCGTTATCTATACTATTTCCGGCATTAGTATTAAATTATTTGGTTTTTTTCTGCTCCCCTTATATACCTCTTATTTGACCACCTCTGATTATGGCACAGTGAATCTAATTACCAAATTGCAAAACGTTTGTGTATATTTGATTTGCTGCTGCTTGTCTATCGTTGTAATTAGATTGTATAGTTTGTACAAAAGTGATCCGCTTCAATCTAAGAGATTATTCGGAACGCTGGCTTCTTTTTCGTTTCTTTTTGGCGTTGGAGTTACCGCCATTTTATTTCTTGTTTGTTACTTTTTTACAGGGTCTTTATTTCCCGGCGTTTCTTTTTATCCGACTCTTTTTATGGGTCTTTTCTCTCTCACATTTGCGTCGTTGTACTCTTTGTTTTTGGAGAATTATAAAGCGATGGAAAAATCGCTCGTTGTCGCTGTCGTTAGTGTCATCTATTTTTTTGTCCAATTAGCGCTTAATTTGGTTTTTGTTGTTCATTTGAAAATGGGCGCTAATGGAGTGGTTTTATCAAATCTGATTACCCATTTTATTGGCACTGTTGCGCTTTTCGTTCTTCTTTTATCAACGGGGAAAATGTCCATTTGCCTTGACAAAAAGATCTTGAAAGAATCCTTGAAAATGTCGTTGCCACTTCTTCCAAATAACCTCGCTTTAAGCATAACGGCGTTTTTGTCAAGCGCATTTGTGGATCGCTTTCTTTCTCTTGCAAGCGTGGGTCTCTACAGTTTGGCTTTACAGTTTGGATATCTTTTGGAATCCGCTCAAACCTCTGCAAACACTGCGTTTCAGCCTTGGTTTTTTGATGCAATGGACAATAAAAACGGCCAAAGAGACGAGATTCAGAAAACAACAAATGCTGTAATTTGGTTTTCTGGAGTCCTTTCGATCGGATGTTGTCTTTTTTCAAAAGAGGCAATTTTGATTATGTGCCACCCTTCTTATTATTCTTCTTGGATTTATGTTCCGGCTATAGTTGGGATGTATGTTTTGAACATTCCTTATTTTTTTATCTATTCTGTTATGCTTTTTAATAAAACTGGAACCAAATATGTTTTTTGGGCAACTCTTCCCACAAGCCTTTTGGACATTCTTTTGTCGTATTTCTTCATTCAATGGATTGGTGTTTTTGGGGCAGTTTTATCAGACAGTATTTTCGTCGTTTTAAAAACAATTATTTTGTTTATTCTCAGCCGGAAGTTTGACACAAGCGCATTTTCTGTTTCTTCTATTTTGTGGAAGATGTGTATCATTTTACTTGTTTGCGTTGCGGGGATTGCACCTAGTTATTTAATTTGGAACGAGAATTCATTTAATGTGTATGAGTTTTTGTATAAAATCCTCATTTTTTCTCTCTTTTTTGTTTTCTTTTTCGTTTTTTATCGGAAAACTATTTGTAAATTTTTTGTTAAGAAGGCGAAAAAATGAAAATTGCAATTTGTGGACTGTTTGATTTTCGGAATGAAATTATTACTCGCTTACCTGGCAAGGCGATTTTGTCTGTTTACTTTGAGTTTTCGTCACTTTTTCAAAAGCGCATTTTTGATTTCACCCCAGTTTTTCCTTATCAAGACGTTTCGTCTTTTAAAGAAACGATTGATTTTTTTGTTATTTCCTATAAAGAAGGTTCGACTTTGCAAAGCGCCATTCACACCCTCAAAGAAGCCGGAATCCCCTCTTCTAAAATTATTCTTTACTCGGTTTTTAGGGCCTCGACATGCGTCGATCCTCTTTCGAGATTTAATTCCCTCCCCAGCAAGGGATTTGAAACACTTATTTTTGGAATGTCCCATGCGAAAAGCGATATTCGTTTGTCGGCTCTTAGCCATTCGGCTTTTTCATTTGCCGCTCCTAGCATGGATATTTTTTGTCATTATTCAATTTTGAAATTTCTTTATCGTACCTATCCTGAGACTATGAAAAATGTGCGATATTTCCTTTTCGATTTGCCTTATTATTCATTTGACTACGACTTGTCGTTACAACGCTCTTTCCGGTTTTCAAAAATGATTTATTTTCGCTCTTTTAATGACTACCATCACATTGATGATCCGTTCTATATTTCCTCTTTTGTGGCTTTTTATTCCGTTTTTATTGATGGCGTTTTTTCTCAAGGTTATTATTCTGATATCTTTACTCCAAACAGCCAAAAAATCAGCATTCGCGAAAAAGCGGTCGCCATCAAAAAATCTTTAAGCGGTTATGAAAAAATCTGGAAAAAATCGTATCCGTCAACGATTGCTGAGAACAGTCTTTTATGGACAAGCCTGGTTGATCTGATCCAAAAAAATAGCCCGGCAGCAGAAATTATTGTCGCTGTTCTTCCGTTTAACCCGGTGTTCAGGCGTTCTCACCCCATTTTAACAAGAAAGAAGAAGATGGAGTTTTATCAAAACATTAATGTCCGTCCGGGGATACACGTTATCGATTTTTTCGCTGATAACCTTCGCTCCTCGGACTTCATGGATCATTGCCATTTACGACCATTTAGTAGCGAAGAGTGGTCTTTCCGTATGAATGAACGTCTATTTGGAAAGGGCGGGGGCGCAAAATGAAGGTAGGAATTATCACCGTTTTTCGGAGTAGGAATTGCGGCAGTTTTTGGCAAGCCTATGCTACTCAAGAGGCTTGCAGGCTTTATTATGATGACGCCTTTTTCTTGGCCTATAGGGCGACAATTTTTCTTAGCCCAGTTTTAGATTATGCAAAATATGGCATTCATTCACTTCTGAAATTGAAATTTGGAGAAGCGACGCGCACTTTCACCTCAAATTCATATTTTCATCATTCGATTCGCCGTTTGTTTTCTATAAAGCCTCTTTCTTCGGCGGAAAACATTTTAATCGGCAGTGATACTCTTTGGAATGTGAAAGATAAGTATTTTAAGAAATATATCTCGTATTATTGTGGCTGCGACATTCCTAATGGCGTGCTTTTTTCTACATTTGCGACTTCTGTTGGGAACTCTTCTGATCGTGAGCTCAAGGAGCACCTTCCAAGTTTCTTGAATCTAAATAACGCGGTTTCTCTTTCGTCTCGTGATTTGGCAACGCAAGATTTTTTGTACGAAGTCACAGGCCGGCGAAGTTCTCTCGTTGTGGATCCCACGATGTTGTTTGACAAGGATTTCTATTTGCATGCCGCAAGTTTACTTCCTGGGAATCCGCCCCCTAGCAAAGGCGATTTCATTTTGATCTATGCCTTTCGCCCTCTTTCTGACGCTGAGAAAAAATCTTTGTGCCTATTCGCTAAAGAGAGATCGCTTAGAATTGTTTCTTTGGGTGGAAGCGCAAAATGGTGTGATGCAAATCCGATTATTTGTCCTTCGGCCTTTATTTCGCTTTTTGCAACGGCAAATTTTGTTGTAACAGATACGTTTCATGGTGTTGTTTTTTCACTAAATTTTGGCAAAAAATTCATGGTATTGGCCAATAAAAAAAATAAGGTTGCCCAATTGCTAACGACTTTTGGTGTCCAAGATGTTCTTGATGATGGGACGGGCGCCGCCATTGCTTACTCTTTTGCTACGAAAAAATGGGATTTTGAGATATTGCGTAGAATCATGTTGAAAGGCAGGGAGGAGAGCCTTCAATATTTAAATAGCGCCTTTTCTTATAAACTCTAAGATGTGCCTTATTGTATACTTATTAAGCGTTGTGGTAATCAAAGCACGATGATTAGATTAAATTCAAAAAAACAAGATTTTTTATCCTATTGTTCAATTCTATTGGCTCTTTTTTTAATTTTTCCTTCTGGTGCATTCCTGCCTTCAACAAAGCAAGAAGATGTTGCACATTACTTGGCCAATTACTCTAGAGAAGAGACAACGAATTCATTGACTTGTTTGTCTGTCGAAACCTCTGATGGGGACGCCCATCCAATCGAATCCTCGTCTGATGAATACAAAGAAACCTACGGCATATTTCGCGATAGCCTTCTTTTTTATGTGGGGACGGTAAATGCCAGCCAATCTGAAGAAGTGTTTTTCCCCGATTATAAAGACGATTTCGGTAGGCTTTCTTTTTTATACTCAGAAACCAACTCGAATAGGCAGGTTCTTGATTCGACCGGAGCAAAGACTTGGAGACACGAATATTATGACTTTGAGTTGTGGTCGCAAGGCAACTATTCATACGCTTCTACTTCGTCTGGCTTTTGTTCTGTTACCCAGGATCAGGCCGATGTTATTCTTGAGAAAAAAGGCGTTGAAAAAGGCTCCTTTCTAACGGTAGATGATTTTTATTCTTCGTTAATCGGCGCTGAATTATCCTTGTCTATTAAAGGCCAATTATTCGTCGTTACTATTGCAAATATAATTAAATCGACTGGGTATTTGTTCAGTGGCTGTCAGCAACTTTTTGGAAATTTTTTGCTTGTTTCTCCGAAGGCAACATTTATCTCAAAAACTGGTCTTTCATTGCAAGCGACTTATTTTTTTAACGTCTTTGATTTCCAAAACAATTACAAGCTAACTTATCTGAATAAGAAATACTCTGATCTGCATTATGAATTTATTCATGATTCTCTCAATTCTAAAGCTGAGAGCGAATTTAATGATGGCCTTGTTTTCGCTTGTATTAGGGGTGCTTGGAATACTTCCATTTCTCTATTTTCTGTCGTTTTGTTTTTATCATCTCTCACTTTGCTTTTTTATGGCCTTTATTTTCAAACAAATCGTTCGTTTTGCTCTTTAAAGAATTTCTTATTTTTTGTTTGTTCTTTGATTTTTATTCCTTATTTGCTATTTGCTCTGGTATTTAAAATTTTTGATGTACTTTCGTTGTTTTCCTCTGCATCGTTGGCTGTTTATTTTGTTTCCGCCGCTATTGTTTTCATAGTTACTTTTATTCGATTTTGGAAAAAAACAGAAGGGAGCAGAAAGACATTTCAATGAAAAAGGATATTTCTTTAAAACGCGACAAAATGTTGAAAATATTAATTGTGTTCGCCCTGATTTCCTATATTTTTTCTATCCCTTCATTTTCCGCCAGATCTGGTCTCGTTCATTATGCTCCATACCTTTTTTTGTCTGGCCTGGGGGGACTGGTTTTCGCCTTTTGTTTTTTACATAGAGGGTTTCTTGGCTTCAATATAGATCTTCGCGTGCTTTCCCCGTTTCTTTTTGCTTTTTATGTTTCCATTCCTACGGTTTTGTTCTCTCATGTTTTTTCTGGTGTTCTCACCCTGTTTTTTCTGGCTGTTTCATATGTAGTTCTATATTTTTCTTTCATGATTGTGGCGAACAAAAAACAATCAATTAAGATTGTTTGTTTTTCTTTTCTTCTTTTCGCCTTTTATTTTATTTTCCATTATGTCGCAAACGGAGATTTGCTGAAACTTTCAAACCTTACGTCTTTAAGGTTTGGCGCTTATTTTGACAACGTGAACGCCATTGGTGTTTATTTTTTGATTGGCCTTACTACTTCTTTTTATCTCGGATGTTCACACGAAAAGAGGAGCGATCTTATTTTCTTTTTGATAGCCATCCTGTTTTTTGGTCTTGGCTGTTTAACCCAATCTCGTGCTTTTTTTATCTCTGCCATTCTTTCTGTTTTGCTCCTATTTGTTTTATTTTTTAAGAATAATAAAAAAGTCATTGTTGCCTCTTCCGTGATTTTTTCGGCTTTGGTGATTTCCTTTTTTGTTTTGCCAGTCTTTTCCGGTCTCCGATATCGGTTTTTGCAGATGTTTGCCACTCTTTTTGGCGATAGCCATGAAATTTCTTCCATTACTCGTGTTTTGTGGCAACAATATGCGTTCTATCTCGGCTCTCGTCATTTTCTTTTCGGTCTTGGCTATAGCGGTTTCAGTATTTTTTCTGGAGTCGGAACGTATTCTCACGGCAATTTTTTCGAAATCTTTTGCGATTTCGGATTTTTGGGTTTGGTGATCTTTCACTTACCTTTTTTCTTCTTGTTTTCCTCGTCTTTTAAGTCAAAAGAGAAAACCAAATATCTCTGTTTCAGTTTTTACCTTATCTATGCTATTTTGGAATTTATTGGAATGTTTTTCTACAATAAAGAATTTTACGTTGTCCTTTCTTTGTTGTCATATTTGTCCTTTGCCAAAGTTGATTTTCGGCCTTTTGGGCGTTGTTCAATGGTCGTTTCTTTTATTCGTATCTAAAACTAATTTCCCCTTTGTGCCTCTTTCTTGGATTTTTTCATAATCAAAAAAATTTAGTCGCTTTTGGGCCAATTTAATTCGGCTGGTTTTTTTATCCTACTCACTCAAACTTTTAAAATTATCTTCCAAAAACCGACCGACACCGTCGTGGTCGTTGTCTTCTCTTGTCGTAGAGAAAGCGAACGAAGATATTTGAGGAGTCGCGTTTTTCATGGCAACAGAAAAGGGGATTTTTTGTAAGCACATCACATCATTTTCACTATCCCCAAAAAAAATAGTTTCATTTAAATTTATGGCGCTTTGTTTTTCTAGATAGCGCATCGCATAAAACTTATTTACATTTATATTTGTTATCTCGAGTTCGTTGACGTTGATAAAGACATTAGAAGACGGCAGAGCCGCTCTAAATTGTCTTATCTTTTCTTCGCTTGGAATATGGAAAGATGATATTTTGTATGCTTCCTTGCTTATCTTTCTGTTAACAAACTTTGACCGATTATAAAAAGCAGATTCCCCCCTTTTTAAAAGAAATTTCGTTAATTGCTTAATTTTTTTTGGGAAAGCGAAGTCATTTTCAGATTTCATTTTAATGCATCGGTCTTTTGTATACGCAAAATAATCAAACCTCTGAAAGTCCTTGGCAATGATTCCTATGTCGCTTGGATTTAGTTTATCAAAAAAGATACATTTGCCCGTTTGAGTGTCATGAATCCCGCATCCACCTAAAAAAATAATGTATTTTAAGGAAGCGGCTTCTGACATAAGGGGCCTGAGCGCTGGCAACGCTTTGTCCAAGGGTCGGGAGGTGCAGGCGATAAGACACAAGCCGCTCCTAGAAAGCTGAAGAAGGGCAGTTACAAGGCGGTTGCTTAGCCTTCCTTTTGAATCTAATGCGGTTCCGTCAAGATCAAAGGCGATGCTTTTAATTTTTGATGAATCCATATTTTTTTAAGTCGATCCAAGAGGCGATTTCTCTGTCGTAATCGTGGGAATATACTTTTATGTACCCCCCATTCGAATAAAAAGTTAATTCGCCAACAAAAATTCGCCCACGCAAATTGTACATATCCACCCGGATAAATGGAAAGTTGGTTGATAATATTTTTGCACATTCCAACATGTCTAAATAATTAAAAGGAATGTCGATTTGGCCAAGCGGTAGCGTCGTTTCTTTTTTAAAAAGCGTATCGATTGAACTTCCGTCACAAGAAAATTTGTGGTTTGAGTTATGGTGGCCATATTCGCCAATAGAAAACATGAAATACTTAGGGACGCCGTCAAAGCAATAAAATTTGTAATCTACCATGGGTTTGTGTGCTGTTCCAAATTTTTCCGTGGAATTTTTGGTTGAAAGTAACTCCGCAATTCCATTGAAAGATGGCCCAATAATCAAGAAGACGCTTTTGGTGGGGTGAGAAACGCGATAAAAAGAGAAGCCGTTTTTCTCAAAAAGAAAATTTTGCATTATTCTGCGCAGTGTGAATGGGAAATATAATTTAAAATCTTCCTTTTTTCCAGAAAAGTAAAAACGGGCAAAAGAAAATTCTTTGAATTCATCAAATAATGTTTTAGAGATTAATGTGATGGATTCCGGATTTTTTCTTGAAGGGTCGTTTCTTTCGGCCTCGGCTATTGACCAATCAGATAAACTGTCGTCTAAAAATTGCTCAGCGATAATTATAGGACCAATATTTTTGTAGGGCCATTCTCTACAATAATAGTAATAATTGTTTTTTTGGTGTTTTGCTAAAAATTTTTTGGCTTTTTTTAAGTCAAAAGTCCGTTTATCTTGGCAAATAACCGCTCCGCCACAGTCGTGAACGGTTTTTAATACAAAACGACTGGGGAGATTATCAATGCTAATATCTTTCGCTTTTTCCCATTTCGCATATGTTTGAGCAACGAAATTTTGGCCTAATTTTGTTTCAATATATTTTTTGGCTTTGTTTTTGTCGGCCAGCTCTGTTAACAGCGGATCGTGGTTAGTTATTTTTAAATAGTTGACTTTTTCCGCATACGTTTGAGGGTTGTCGAAATTGGGCTTATAGCCCATTTCTTGGAAAAATTGAGCCGAAACAAAATCTTTATCAGACTTTCTTCGATTATATTTTCTATGGAGCAAAAGATAGTTAACATATGCTCGTATTTTTTCTAACTTCATCGAATGGCCCTCCACAGCATTACTTTTAACAAAATTCCCTAACTTTGACATTTTGTAGTCTTTAGTATTATTAACTATACTCAAAAAACAATAAATATGAATTGTTCCCTTTTCCAAAAAGAGGATTTATCAGTTTATTCAGAAGGAAACCATGGACATTAATAACTTTGTGATTCGTTTCATTCTCGCTATTGAATTAGTTATTCTCAATCCTCTTCTGTCTTATGCTATAATTTTTTCATGAAAATTTCAGTAGCAGGTACTGGTTATGTTGGCATGTCATTGGCCACTCTTCTTTCACAGCACAATCGCGTCGTCGCTGTCGATGTCTTAAAAGATAAAGTCGAAAAGATTAACAAGCGTATCTCGCCCATTCAGGATAAGGAGATCACGGAATATCTTTCTACTAAAAAGCTTGATTTATCAGCCACCTTGGATCAAGGCGCCGCTTATAAAGACGCAGAACTTGTTTTAATCGCCACGCCAACAAACTATGATCCGGTCAAAGAGTTCTTTGACACAAGTTCCGTCGAGGCCGCGATTGAAGCGGTTCTTCGCGTTAACAAAAGAGCGACCATCGTTGTCAAATCGACTGTTCCAGTTGGCTATACCGAATCTTTGCAAAAAAAGTATGGTTATTCAAAGATCCTTTTTGCTCCTGAATTCTTGCGTGAATCGAAAGCCTTGTATGACAGCCTTTATCCTTCTCGAATCATTGTCGGCGTAAATCCTGATGATCCTGAAGCGGTTAGAATGGCCCGCAAGTTTGCTGAACTTTTGCAGCAAGGCGCCATCAAAGAAAACATCCCAGTCCTCTTTATGAAACCGACAGAAGCCGAGGCGGTTAAGCTTTTCGCTAATACCTATCTGGCTTTGCGGGTCGCTTATTTCAACGAACTTGATACCTACGCGATGACCAAAGGTCTGAACGCTAAAGATATCATTGATGGCGTTTGCTTGGACCCCCGCATTGAGACTTTCTATAACAATCCTTCTTTTGGCTATGGCGGTTATTGCCTGCCAAAAGATACGAAGCAACTCTTGGCTAATTATCGGGACGTCCCCGAGAATCTTATTGAAGCGATTGTTGATAGCAACAGCACACGCAAAGATTTCATTTCTGACGAGGTCCTGCGGCGGATTGGCTATGATCCGAGTAAAGCCACAAAGAAAGTGGTGGGGGTCTATCGCTTAACGATGAAATCGAACAGCGATAATTTCCGTGCTTCTTCGATCCAAGGCATCATGAAGCGAATCAAAGCCAAAGGGGTCAAGGTCATCGTTTATGAGCCCACGCTTAACGATGAGATGTTCTTTGGCAGTGAGGTCCTCCACGATTTAGCCGCTTTTAAAAAACAATCAGACTTGATTATCGCCAATCGTTATTCATCCGATCTCGACGATGTCGAAGATAAGGTATTTACGCGCGATCTATTCCGGAGGGATTAATCATCATGGGGCAACACGATTATAAAGGCGAGAAAATCTTTATTACGGGGGCGGCTGGCTTTATTGGATTCTTTCTTTCGAAGAGGCTGCTTGAAGCGGGCGCCATCGTCTATGGCGTTGATAATCTCAATGACTACTACGATGTTCGCTTAAAAGAAATGCGCTTGGCCATCCTTAAGAAATATCCCAATTTCACGTTCGCCAAAGTGGACATTTCCGATAAAGTAGGGTTGGAAAAAGTGTTTGTGGGATTTGCTCCCGATTACGTAGTCAATCTAGCCGCTCAAGCGGGCGTTCGTTATTCGATTGATCATCCGGATTCTTACATCCAAAGCAATCTGATCGGTTTCTACAACATTCTTGAGCTTTGCCGTAATCATCCCGTTAAACATTTAACCTTTGCCAGTTCGTCCAGCGTTTATGGTGCGAACACCAAAATTCCTTTCTCAACGGAAGATAAAACGGATCAGCCCGTCAGCCTTTATGCCGCTACTAAGAAAAGCGACGAACTCTTAGCCTATGCCTACAGTACTCTTTACGCGATCCCAGCGACTGGGCTTCGTTTCTTTACCGTCTACGGCCCTTATGGCCGTCCAGATATGGCTTATTTTAAGTTCTCCGAGAAAATCATGCGGGGCGAAAAAATCCAGGTTTATAACCATGGCGATATGCTCCGTGACTTTACCTATATCGACGACATCGTCGAAGGCATCATCCGTGTGATTCCTTCTATCCCCAGAAAAGAAGAGGGTAAGAAAGCGATTTTCAAGGTTTACAACATTGGCGGTGGCAACCCTGAAAAATTGATGACGATGATCGACCTTCTTCAGGAAGTCCTTCACAAGAAGGCAAATATCGAATATTTAGGGATGCAGCCTGGGGACGTTTATGAGACATACGCAGACACTAAAGATCTTGAGAATGATTTTACTTTTACACCAAAAATTGGCATCAAAGATGGGCTTACCCGTTTTGGAGTATGGTACAAAAATATTTGGTCAAAATAGTTATTTCCTTTTATGAAATGGTTTGGCCATTCGCCGCAATCTTGTAGTAAACTACCTTAAACTCAATATGGAACAACTGAAAAAAATCATTGTCGTTTTCGGAACTAGGCCAGAAGCGATCAAAATGTGTCCTCTCGTTTCGGCTTTGCAAAAAGATCCTTCTTTCCAAACAATTGTTTTGGTTACGGGTCAGCATCGAGAAATGCTGCAACAAGTTCTTAAAGTTTTTAACGTGAAACCCCAATATGATTTGGATGTCATGAAAGACAAGCAAGATCTCTTTGATATCACAGAAACAATTCTTGAAAGAATAAGGCCGATTCTTTCTAAGGAAAAGCCTGATCTCGTTTTGGTTCATGGGGATACATCGACGACGTTTGCCTCTGCCTTGGCTTGCTTTTATTTGCACATCCCGGTCGGCCACGTTGAAGCGGGACTGCGCACTTATGATATTGATGCTCCATATCCCGAAGAATTTAATCGACAGGCCGTTTCAATTGTTAGCTGTTTAAATTTCGCCCCGACTGAACTGGCCAAAGCCAATTTGCTTCGGGAAGGGAAAAAGCCTGAAACAATTTTCGTTACTGGCAATACGGGAATCGATGCCTTGCATACGACGGTGAATTCGAGTTTTTCATCACCGGAGACGGAGTGGGCGAAAGGTTCGAGGCTAGTTTTGATTACTGCTCATCGGAGAGAGAACCTCGGAGCCCCCATGCACCATATGTTCAAAGCCATCAAACGAGTTTTGGATGAGCACAACGATGTGAAGGCTATCTATCCGGTGCATCCTAATCCTGAGGTACAAAAAACTGCAAAAGAGATTTTTGGCAATGATGATCGCATCCGGCTTATTCCTCCGATGGATGTGTTTGACTTTCATAACTTAATGGCGAGAGGTTACATGATTCTTACCGATAGCGGGGGCATTCAAGAGGAAGCTCCAAGTTTAGGAAAGCCCGTTCTCGTTATGAGAGATGAAACCGAAAGGCCAGAAGGCGTGATCGCCGGAACGTTGAGATTAGTGGGAACGGACGAAGAGACAATCTACAAAGCCTTTTCGGAATTGCTTGACGACCCCAAGGCTTATTCCAAAATGAAAAATGCCTCAAATCCTTATGGTGATGGCCACGCATGTGAAAGGATCGTTCGGGACCTTCATATTTACTTTGATAAAATTTAGACTCTAGAGTTTTGCCGAGTCTTTAAAAAGATTTTCGTTGCTATTCTTGGAAATAAGCATAAGGATTCATTAAATAATCGAAAGTTAAACCTGACTTTTTCTTTACTGCCGCGTAGCAACGGCGTTTCCCGCCTGCTTTGTGGATTTTTGCGACATATAAAACGTCCGATCCATAAACATTGGAAAAGGGGAATAAAATCGTTTGTGAAAAAACCACACAATGGTAGAAAAAGAACAAGACTCCTTTTTGGTATTTCATTCGATCATTGGTTGGGGCTTCAATCACCACATAATTGGGCATTAATGAGGCGAGCGGAGTCAAAAAGAGCGGGACATCATAAATCAACGTTGTGGGATTGATAGTTCCTTCTAAAAAGAAAACGCTGAAATGATTCGCCGCCCATTCGATTTTTTTATCTTTTTCAGTTTCTTTGCACTCGTCATCCATTCGATCTCCTTTTAGGACGCCGAAGATAAGCCCATCATGGTTTTCTTCTAAAAGGTGGTTTCCTGGAGAACAAGATGCAAAAATAGCGGCGATATCAATGCTTTCTGAAAAATCAATCAATGGACTACAAGAAGTTGAATGTTGCATGAAAGCCATAAACTGGGCTTTTTTATTCAGGAATTTTTCCCCAAATATCTCATAATACTTATCCGTTAGTTTTGCTCTATCATAAAAAGCGACAATATCATTGAACGCAATAGGGTTGTGGCCGAATGTTGTCGGGCCATCTCTATAGATACTTGGTAGAAGCCCCCAAGAATCATCTGGTTGGCCCCGGAACCACGATCTCGTTGAGGATTCGTCGTTTTGTTTGGCTTTGTCGTTCTTAAAATAAATATTCAGACGAGAAGGGATTGAATGAAAATTTGCTGAAATTAATAGTAGCATGCTGTAAATAGCAGCATAACACCAGCATTCGGTAGTGTCTCTTTGACTGGTGATTTGTTGTTCTATTTGAGGGATGCTTCCAAAAAACCAAGCAAGTCGGGAACTAGAAGGATTGTCTTTTAAAAGACTATAGAAGGATTTACAAAAGTGTTGCTGATAAATCGGCCTAGTATCGGTCTTTTGTTCTAAAAACAACTCCTGACTGTATGCAGAAAGCCAACGTTTTGGCTATCTTGTCCTTCATCTTCATGCCTTTCAAGGTTCCTTTATAGACTATCCAGTCCATATAGATTTGGATGTATTCGCTTCTTCCGCCGATGTGTTTATACATAGACCTCTTTATCTCGGCAATAAAAGAATTGATGGGTTGCATTGTTCTCTTGGATCCCGACCAAGAAGACTTCGCCACCTCCTCACTGAGACCAAGTGAGTTTACCAAAATCCGGTGAGGGAAGATGCCATCATGGACGAGTAGTGACCCTGGTTTTATACGATTGCCATAGATTTTCATGACCTTAGTTTTCGTCAGGTGCCCGCTTCCAGAAGAGACGGCAAAACGCCGGCCTGAGGAGTCGACGCCGCAAAGAACCATTATCTGGTTCCTTGGTCCGCGCCCGTCTCCGTTCACCAGCACCCATTTCTTTTTCTCAAGGGCAAAGAAAGCCTCATCAATCCATACTTTTCCTGATAATATCGAACCTTTTTGAAATTCGGC
>JGI20225J20221_1001092_pt1 | contig 32582 bp, 28 predicted proteins | sample BioMet4_FD_20221 | JGI IMG/M metagenome (IMG submission 20221)
CCGGAATTATAAAAGTAGAATGAATCTATTCCTTTCTGGCGGGCAATCTCCTCTCCTGTTTTACACATTTCTCCATAACCTATATATTCATTGTAGGAAGGTATAAAGAACGATCCGGCAAAAATGGTTATGAGTAATCCTGCAGCAAGTGTATAGATTGACTTATTCAAATTCCTTTGCTTGTACAAATAGTAAAGAGCCAGAACGGCTATAACCAGTAAAAACGCAGTTAAAACGTAAATAAGCGGGGTATTTAAAAGGGCTATTGGTTTTATTCTACTCAATATAATTATTGCTGGAAATGCAGCTCCTATAATAACCAATGGAATGGCTATCAGAGCAGAGACGAACTTGCTTTGATTTACTTTTTTCAATAGCAGCACAGCCAGATAGGCAAAGAAAGGAAACGCCGGAAGCATGTAAACTTCCACCTTTGAACTAACCAAAGAAAGCCCTACGAATGTAAGGGTGATAATGGTTAGAAAGAATTTCTCCAGATCTGTATTGATCAGTCGGGCTTTTATTCCGGCAAATAGAACTCCGATATAAAGTAATGACCAGGGAGCCAGACTATACCATATAGCTTCAAAATAGAAATAAAACGGTTTCTTATGGTGAAATGAATCTACCGCTCTGTTTACCGTTTGGTTAAACAAAAGATTGTGCAGATAGGTATATCCGCCTTCCATAAAGACTCCAGTAAACCAGATTGCTGAGCCTGCCAGCAGAATGCACCACGCCTTAACACCCCAGTACCGTCCAAAGGTTTTCAGTTCGCCTTTTACTATCAGGAAAGCGATAACGGACAAGATGGGAATTAATAATCCGAAAGGACCTTTGGTGAAAAGCGCCATAAAGGTATAAAATGGAAACAGATAGCTGCTCCATTTTGTGTCTTTCCCTGTATACATCTGGTAAAATGTGTACAAAGCCAGCACAATAAACATACACATCAGCATATCCATTCGCAATACGATACCTGCTCCAATAAAATATCCACTTGTTATCAGCATTAATTGTGCAGATAGACGGCTATTTTGATCAGCTTCCGTTGCAATCCATTTATCCATTACATAGAGCACTACCAAAGCGGGAATTATGGAGAACAGGCCCAGAAAGAGCATACTATGGGTACCAAATAAGAGCTTACCCAATATTACAATCCACAGATAGAGCGGTGGTTTGTCGGCATACGCTATTCCATGGTTAGTAAAGGTGAAGAAGTTGCCATTGCGTATGGCTTCGTCTGCAATACTGAGGTATTTCAGTTCATTATCCGGTGTGAAATCACGAAAGAATAACAGGGGCAGAAACGCCAGCAATAACAGTAANTATTTATTCGCTTTCATTTAATCGGTATTTGTAGTCTTTTCGTGCTATTATTATATTACGGAAGTAAGCTACAAAGCCTACTGCCTGACCTAATATCAAGACNGGATCTAANCGGAACATTCCATAAGCTATGATTACAAACGAACCTATCAGACTAATTACCCAGAAGCCAATTGGTAGAATAGATTCNTTTCNTCTGGCCGAATAAACCATCTGATATACAAACCGAAGGGTGAATATTACTTGTCCCATGGAGCCAAATATAAGCAGCCANAAAGGTACTTTATCGTTTTTCAGGAAGGAAGCTATAAACTCATCGGCATTGTTGCATACAAANATTACGGCTACAACGGGAGTTAACAACATAATGGTGCGCAGCACAGCATGAACCCGCTTCCAGTCTCCTTTTTCATGCAGGTTCCATATATAAATATAATAGGAAATAAACTGCCCCAGCAAGATGGAGAAATCNTTTCTCATCCANCCATAGATAACCAGCAGATANGATCCNAGAATACTNAGAATCCANAAAATAGAAGGAGACAATACTTTCTTGGCCCTTTCAGATAATATCCATTGAAATAAGATACGTGCCGAAAAGAATGCCTGGGCTAAAAAACCTATAGCATACATTATCATTGTTTACTGCAGATTATTTTCGCCAATATTGTAGTTGATATATCTCTTTTTCATCCATCGGTATGCAAAGCAGTCAATGAATGGAGAAATAAGTCTGTTCCATAAATTATATTTTGAAACACCGGCCACACGAGGAAAATGGCGAACCGGAATCTGTTTTACCTTTCCATTCTGCAACTGAATCAAAGCAGGCAGGAAACGGTGCATACCAGTAAAGAATGGTACTCTCCTTGCATAATCCGTATGCAATACTTTAAGCGGGCATCCGGTATCGGAAACTCCGTCATGAGTCATCATATTACGGAAGCCATTGGCAATTTTCGACTGAATCTTTTTGGAAAAGGTATCTTTACGATTGGCTCTTATTCCCATCACCATCTCATAATCCTTGATGTGCTCAAGCAACAAATTGAAATCATCAGGAGTAGTTTGCAAATCGGCATCCATATATCCTAGGTATTCAGAACAAACGGAGTCAATTCCGGCTTTAATGGCAGCACTCAATCCCGAATTCTGAACTAAATCCATATAATAGAAATGTTCGTTTCTGTTACATATTTCAGTAAGAAGCATTTTGCTGTTATCTTTCGATCCGTCGTTTACAAAAAGTACACATGCCGGATAAATAGATTGTGGTAAGAACTTGCCTAGTTTTCTCTTCTAGAGCGTATATATTGTCTTCCTCGTTATAAACGGGAACAATTATGGTAAACTTATAGTTTGCAGATTTATTCATTTGACAAACTGTTTATGTGGTTTAAATTTGTGTCTGCTTTTCAGAAAATCAAAGATAGCAGATTTTGCAAATTAAGNGCTCAATTTTGTAGAAAATTTGAAGAAATTCTGCAGGATTAATCTATTTAACAGAAATAAATAATCTAAATGCTGAGTTTTTTTCTTAATAACAGCCTTATATTCAGAATTTCTACAAAATGTAAACCTTAAATTTGTTAGTTGTGCTTTTATCTTTTTTATTTATAAAACCATCTCAGTCATAATTATCTTATTTATTTCATTTATATTTGTTCCTATGAAGCTATTAATTATTGAAGATGAACGCGAACTATCGCGCGGGATAGCAACCTATCTTTCCGCAGAGAACTATCTTTGCGAACAGGCTTTTACGTATAATGAAGCCATGGAGAAGATTGGCCTTTACTCTTATGATTGCATTTTACTCGACTTAATGCTACCCGGAGGAAACGGACTGGATATTCTTACCGAAATAAAGCGGCAGAATAATCCTGCAGGAGTTATCATCATTTCTGCAAAAGATTCACTAGACGACAAAATACGCGGACTAAAGATTGGAGCCGATGATTATCTTCCCAAGCCTTTCCATCTTCCCGAGCTGAGTGTACGTATCTATGCAATCATTCGTCGCAGATTGTTTTCAAGCAGTAATATGCTCACCATCAACAACCTTACGATCGATATTCTAAACAAGGAAGTCAAGGTGAACGAACAGCTTATAGCTCTGACAAAAACCGAATATGAACTTCTTTTATTTCTTATAGGAAACAAAAACAGAGTAGTTTCTAAAAATGCTTTGGCAGAACATCTTAGTGGCGACATGGCAGATATGCTCGATAGTCAGGATTTTATCTATGCGCATATCAAGAACCTGAAAGCCAAACTGGCAGAAGCTGGTTGCCAGGATTGTATTAAAAATGTTTATGGAACCGGATATAAATGGATTGAATGAAAAGTCTACTTCAAAAAAGTCTTACCAGGTTTACTATTTGCACGGCGATTATCTTTATACTCACCACTCCTCTTTTTTACCTGCTTACCAAATATTATTATGCAGAAGATTTAAGAGAAGTTATTGACGCGGCTAAATTGGGAACTCCTATACCTCACACAGATTTTGAACGAGATTTGTTCGAAGGTATATTGCTGCAGTTCGGAATAATAATGGGAGTTTTACTGGTTTCCTTAAGTGTGATGCTGAAAGTAATTTCAAAGCAGATATGGGCTCCTTTTGACGATACGCTGAAACGCATTGAACACTTTTCGCTTGAACAGGAATCACTTCCTCTATTTTTAAGAAGTAACATTAAAGAATTTAACCGGCTTAATTCTGTACTTTCCAAACTGATTGAGAAAAACCTGCGCAGCTACAAAATGCAAAAAGAGTTTACTGAAAATGCATCGCATGAGCTCCAAACTCCTTTGGCTATTTTCCAAACTAAGCTTGATTTACTGCTGCAACAGCCCGACTTGTCCGAGCAACAAGCCGACATTGTACAAAGTCTGTATGAAGTATCCGGGCGATTAGCACGGTTGAATAAAGACCTCCTCTTACTTGCCAAGATAGATAACAGACAATACACACAGATGGAGATTGTAGATGTAGTTCAGCTCACAGAGAACATGTTACCTCTTTTAAATGGATTTACTCAGGGTACATCAATCAACGAAGATATTCAGGTGGAATCTCTCACTGTAGAGGCAAATAAAACTCTTCTGGAAAGCCTGATTAATAATCTGGTAGTTAATGCTGTAAGGCACAATATTGCCAATGGAGAAATCTTTATTACCATAAAACCAGATAAACTAATTATAGCCAATACCTCTGCAGAAGGCATGCTCAACAAGGATTTAGTATTCGAACGCTTCAACCGATCTTCCGAGAAAATAAAAGGAAATGGTCTGGGGTTAGCCATAGTAAAGGCTATCTGTAATTTTCACGGATGGAATATTGAATATCAATACAATGAAAACAGACATGAGTTTATTGTCAGTTTCATTAACTAGACTAAAAACAGAATAATGTACTCCTTTTTTATTAATATATTTTATATTATTTATTTTATCCATAAGCCATAAATTCAAATTTTATACAGATTTCACCTGTTAACTTCGTAACATTCAACAGATATGCTTATGAAGTTATTTTTTATCTGTTTGCTGTTACTTCTATCTTATGAAGAGTTAGCGCAGGCAAACACACCGGAAAAGATTGGTGAAACTACTACGCAAAAAGGAATGTTGTCTCTTGAAGATATTAATACTGTAAGAGATAATGTTCAGAAATCATCTGCAAACTATAATCAGATTCTAAATATACAAAACGACAGTACAAACCTATCTGCACAAAGAGAAAGCTTTAAAATAAAGCTCGATAGAGTTACCTCGTCACGCACATTCCAGTTGGTTTATATTGGTGCTCCGCTTATAGCCGGAGGATTAATCGTGAAGTATGGAGACGACCATTTTCGCAGTCTCAGAAATGAATACATACCTACTTTCAGACAGCATTATGATGATTACCTTCAGTTTGCACCTGCAATGGCAATGATTGGCATGAAGTTAGGTGGCGTAGAAGGTCGAAGCTCGTGGTCTAGAATGTTAGCCTCGGATGCATTTTCGGTAGCTATTATGGCTGCTGCGGTCAATACCTTGAAGACTACTACTAATGTAATGCGCCCGGATGGATCAAACAATCATTCGTTTCCGTCGGGACATACAGCTACGGCATTTATGGCTGCTACTATGATGCACAAGGAATACGGACTAACCCGTAGCCCGTGGTACAGCATAGGAGCATATTCTTTGGCCACAATTACCGGAGTTACCCGTCAGCTGAACAACAAGCATTGGTTAAGCGACATTATGGTCGGTGCCGGAATTGGCATCCTATCTACAGAATTCGGATATTTCTTGGCCGATGTGCTATTCAAGGATAAAGGTATTACCCACTCCTATCTTGAAGAGGAACAGTTCGACCGTTTTCATAACCCATCTTTCTTTGGACTCTATTTGGGTGTGAACCTTTTACCCGGTGAGTTTAGTATGCATAATGGAAGCAGCCTATCACTCTCAGCAGGTAGTAATGCCGGACTGGAAGGTGCATGGTTTATGAATCCTTATCTGGGCTTTGGTGGACGATTTTCTGTTGCCAGCATGGGTGTATTGGTAGATGACGTAGCACAAAACGATAATCTGGATATTTTTACCGGTTCTGTAGGTCCGTATTTCTCTTACCCCATCTCATCCAGATGGTCGGCAGGAAGTAAATTACTAGCTGGATATAGTCATTTCTCTAAATATACCCTTTCTTCATCTACAGCTGAAATTGGTAAAAAAGGAGGTCTAACACTTGGCTCAGGACTTTCCATGAATTATCTGGTGAAACAAAACTTTGGTATAAGATTCTTTGTTGATTACAACCTTCTACCCTCTCCTGTACCTGGAAACTGTACTATCAAGCATTTACTTACAGCAGGAGGATCGGTGAATGTTCAATTCTAGATTTAAAATCTCGTTGGTGATCAATGAGTAAACTTCCTAACCAGACCAGAGAGAAGGCTTCGGCCTTCTCTCTATTTTTATTATAACAAAGGAGATGCAGTTCTTTTTGCAAAACTTATTATCGTTAAAATTTTTATCTTTTCAAAAAGATAAAACAAATACATCAGNAGATACTTGTNATGAACGTGCAGCTCCACCCTTTTANGCTGTTTACTTCGTTNTTAATCTGTGTAATAGATAATTGTGCAGAAAAAGTAACTCCACTCTTCTTTAAAATGTACTATAACAAAATATAGAAATGACGTGCTCACCAGTTATCCGTGGCTGTGTACTTAAATATAATAGAATATAGGTTTGTATTCACAAGGTTTTACCGCACGTTTTTTCAACTTAAAGATGCACATCAATAGTATATAATGGAAGTAGCTAACATAGCTTTAAGACAAAAAAATATTGTTATAAGCAGTAGAAATATTCAGCGCGAGAAATAAAGCAAGATGGCTAAAAATACCATATTTGTGGTATTTTATATTCTATATAGAACTTATACATTTGTAGCATCGATAAGTATGTACATTTTTAAACAAAAGTAAGATTTATCTTGTTTCTTATAAAATAGGCAAATTTATTAATCTGTTAAAGACAGATGCTAAAAAGACTAATTCACATAATAGCTGTTTTACTTTTAATGATAAGTACCATAGGTGTACCTATCTCCAGCCATTATTGTGGAGCAAAGCTTGTGTCTGTTTCCATTGCGAATGAAGCAAAATCCTGCTGCAAGGGAATGCGGAAATGTAGTGGTTGCTGCAAAAATGAATCGCATTTTTATAAAATTCAGAATGAATATACTCAGGGAGAGATTGCACAAATTAATCCAATTCTCACCTTAGTTTTCTTTCGGACTTGTTTTACCTGTATCCTAATATTACAGAATTCGAGGGAAATATAGATCCAATAACGGTTCAATATAAGCCCTATATTTCATTCTATCACGAACCCGTTATTATTAGTTCAGGAGGAGATCGTGCGCCTCCATTTTTAGCTTAGACTAGTTATTACTATACCATACAAAGCATTTATTATCAATTACTTTACTAAACAAAGAGTTGTATAATAAAAAATGCAATTTGTTTTGGTATTACGAAATTTACTATTAGTTTAGTACTATATACTGACTAAACTGATAATTGGTGAATTATATAAATAACAAGAAATATGCTAAATAAAATAATCAACTATTTTCTTAAAAACAGGCTTGTTACATCAATTCTATTAATTGTTATCATAGTCTGGGGACTAGCTACTGCTCCGTTTAACTGGCACGGAGGTTTACTTCCGCGCAATCCAGTGGCTGTAGATGCCATTCCCGATGTAGGCGATAATCAGCAGATTGTTGCAACAGAATGGATGGGAAGATCACCAAAGGATATTCAGGATCAGATAACTTATCCTTTAACAACATCACTTTTAGGCATTCCGGGCGTTAAAACCATACGTAGTACTTCTATGTTCGGAATGTCATTTATCTACATCATATTTAACGATAATGTAGAGTTCTACTGGAGTCGTTCACGTATTCTTGAGAAATTAAATTCATTGCCTGCAGGTACATTACCCGAAGGTGTTCAGCCCACTCTGGGACCTGATGCTACAGCATTGGGACAAATATTCTGGTACACGCTCGAAGGCCGTGATCCTAAAACCGGGAAGCCTACCGGAGGATGGGATCCTCAGGAGTTACGTACCATTCAGGATTATTATGTAAAGTACTCTCTGTCGAGTGCCGAAGGTGTATCTGAAGTTGCCTCTGTGGGAGGTTATGTAAAAGAGTTTCAGGTAGATTTGAATCCTGAGGCTATGCGTTCGTTTGGCGTCTCTGTTATGGACGTTATGGATGCAGTTAAGAAGAGTAATCTCGATATTGGAGCCGAAACTATTGAAATAAACAAGGTTGAATACCTTATCAGGGGATTAGGATATATCAAGAATCTATCCGATCTTGAGAATGCTGCTATTACTTCGCGAAATGGTGTTCCGGTCAGAATAAAAGATGTGGCAACCGTTAATTACGGTCCGGCTACACGTCGCGGAGGATTGGACAAGGAAGGCATGGAAGCAGTTGGCGCTGTTGTAGTGGCAAGATATGGTTCTAATCCAATGGATGTTATCAATAATGTAAAGGCAAAGATTAAAGAGACAGAGGCCGGTATGCCTCAGAAGGTTCTACCCGATGGAAGAGTNTCGAAAGTTACGGTTGTTCCGTTCTATGACCGCACCCAACTTATAAAAGAGACTATTGGAACGTTAGAAAGTGCTTTAGATCATGAAATTTTAATCTGTATCATCGTTGTTATTGTACTGGTTATAAATCTACGTGCATCCATCGTTATTGCCGGTATGCTGCCTTTAGCNGTATTAAGTACTTTCATTATCATGAGCAATCTGGGTATCGAAGCCAACATTGTTGCTCTGTCGGGTATTGCTATAGCTATTGGAGTAATGGTAGATGTGGGGGTAGTATTCATGGAGAATGTAGTGCGACACCTCGATTTCCCTGAAAATAGAGGAAAAGCACACGGAGAGTATCTCGTATCTCTGATCTATACTTCCGTAACAGAAGTATCCGGAGCCATCAGTACGGCAATGCTTACTACCATCATCAGCTTTATTCCGGTGTTTGCCATGCAGGCTCAGGAGGGTAAAATGTTTCATCCGCTGGCTTATACCAAAACGTTTGCATTGGTTTCAGCCTTTATCTTGGGACTCGTTCTGCTGCCTACCCTTGCCTACTGGATATTCTCATTGCGCATACCTAAACACGGCTATCGCAAAGTAGCCAATATACTGCTTATTGTAGCAGGCATATTGTTGTTTGCCTTTAGTGGTTCAATTCCGGCATTGGCGCTAACAGCCATCGGACTTAATAATCTGCTCACCTACAAATGGAAACAGGAAAAGAAGCATTATCCTAACTATATAAATATAGGCATTACATTATTAACTACAGTCTATTACTTATCGTCGGAATGGCTTCCTTTGGGACCACAGAATGGTATTCTGCTCAATATGCTGTTTGTGGCAGGCATAATAGCCGTAATCCTTACTATGCTCTGGTCTCTGGTTATTTATTACGAGAAGATTCTTCGCTGGTGCCTTGCCAACAGATGGAAATTTATGGCTATACCTATCTTCACCCTGCTGTTTGGCTCGGTAATATGGATAGGGTTCGATAAAACATTTGGTTTTGTGGCCAAAGGGTTCGAAACAGTAGGTTGGAATACCTTCAGGAAAACCACTTTCTGGAGCAGTGCCAGCAAAGAGTTCCCCGGTATAGGAAAAGAGTTTATGCCTAGTCTGGATGAAGGTTCTTATCTGTTGATGCCTACCAGCATGCCACACTCGGGTGTTGAGCAAAATCTTCAGAACATTGAAAAGCTGGACAGGCGACTAAAAGGTATTCCTGAAGTAGAACTGGCTGTAGGCAAATGGGGACGTGCAAATTCGGCTCTCGATCCTGCTCCCATTCAGATGTACGAGAATACAATTAATTATCGTCCGGAATATATGCTGAATGAAGATGGGCAGCGAGAGCGATTTAAAGTTGACAGGAAAGGACGGTTTGTGCTCTTAGGTGGCAAAACATACGATCCTGAGAAAGAATTCAGAGTTATTCCCAGAGATAGTCTGATACCTTACAGATACGGAGAATATTACCGTCAATGGCGTCCTGAGATAAGAAATAAAAACGATATCTGGAATGAAATAGTGAAGGTAACCAATCTTCCCGGACTAACCTCTGCCCCCAAGCTGCAGCCTATTGCCACACGTATGGTGATGCTTTCCACCGGAATGAGAGCTCCTATGGGACTTAAAATCTATGGTCCGGATCTGGAATCCATTGAAAAAGCCGGAAAGGCGATGGAACAAGCTTTGAAAAAGGTTCCTTCCGTGCTGCCTGCATCCGTTTTTTATGATCGTGCTGTGGGAGCTCCTTATCTGGAGATAAAGCTAAACAGAGAAAATATGGCTCGATATGGCGTTAAGGTTTCCGATTTACAGGAGGTTATTGGTGCTGCTGTAGGTGGAATGAAGCTTTCTACCTCAGTAGAAGGTCGGGAACGTTTCCCTATCCGTTTACGTTATGCCCGGGAATTGCGAGATAATCCTGAATCTTTGGGACAGATATTGATTCCAGTTTCTAACGGCACACAAATACCTCTAAGCGAATTGGCAGATATCAGCTATGCAAAAGGTGCTCAGATGATACAGAGTGAAAATACCTTCCTTGTAGGATATGTTATCTTTGATAAGCAGCCAGATAAAGCAGAAGTAGATGTGGTAAACGAAGCCAGTAAAATACTTGATAACAATATTAAAGAGAGAAAAATAGAACTCCCCAAAGGAGTAACATACAAATTTGCCGGCAACTATGAACAGCAGGTACGGGCTACAAACAGATTACTGATTGTAATACCTATCAGTTTAATACTAATCTTGCTGATTCTCTATTTCCGTTTCAAGTCAGTAACAGCATCGTTCATTCATTTCTCGGGTGTGTTTGTAGCCTTTGCCGGAGGTTTTATCCTCATCTGGCTATACGGTCAGGAATGGTTCCTAAACTTCAGTATTGCAGGGATGAATATGCGCGATATGTTTCAGATGCATACCATCAACCTGAGTGTAGCAGTGTGGGTAGGATTCATTGCCCTCTTCGGTATTGCTACCAACGATGGAGTTTTAATGGGTACCTACATTCATCAGATGTTCCTTGACGAAAAGCCTTCTGATAAGGACGAGATTCGTGAAGCAGTAGTGAAAGCCGGACTGAAAAGGGTACGTGCAGCTTCAATGACAACTGCTGCAACGTTAATAGCCTTGCTACCTGTGCTTACCTCTACCGGAAAGGGTTCAGACATAATGGTGCCAATGGCCATCCCTACTTTCGGAGGAATGCTGATTCAAACCATGACAATGTTTGTAGTTCCCGTACTTCAGTGCTGGTGGAGAGAGAATGCAGTGAAAAACAACCGATTACCCGAACAAATTGAAACTAACTATTCAAACCAATCAAATGAAAAGGAAAATGATATATAGATATATTTGTTTGTTGGTAGTAGTGCTGCTAACAACAAACTATAGCCAGATTAAAGCGCAGGATAGTATTGCTGTCTACGTGCAACAGGCTCTTAAAAACAATCCGAAGATTCGTGCCGACTTTGCAGCCTACGAGGCTTCCATGCAACGTGTAGTCCCTGCCGGATCGTTACCCGACCCAGAACTAGGATTCAGTTTTTACCTGAAGTCTATGGAGCAGGTAAATGGCAAAGAGATAGGAACACTGAGCTTGATGCAAATGTTTCCCTGGTTCGGAACGCTGAAAGCTGCCAAATCAGAAATGTCGTGGATGGCAAAGGCATCTTACGAGAAGTTCAGAGAGAGCAGCTATGAAGTGATTTATAACGTTCAGTCTCAATGGTATAAGCTAAACAGCATTCAGGCACAGCTTGCAAATATCAGAGAGAACATTAAACTACTGAAATCATTAGAGGAAATTGCTCTTTACAGATACAAGTCCCCGAGTGGAAAAGGTAGAACTTCCGGTTCTTCTTCATACACTTCCGGCTCTTCAACTGCAGCTCAGGTATCATCGGGAACGCCGACCTCTACAGGTGGAGGAATGGCAGGAATGGGCGGAACTTCATCTGTTAGTGCACCATCCTCTTCTGCAATGCCATCAAGCCAGTCAGGCTCTATGGCGGGCAGCATGCCTTCTTCATCCATGAGTGGAAGTAGCGGTGGCATGTCCGACGTACTGCGTATACAGATTGAAAGAGCCGAACTGGAAAACACGCTCGAAACAACACAGTCACAGTTTACAGCAGCCGTAGCAGCGTTCAATGCTTTACTGGGACGTCCGTCTGCTTCAACTGTCAGTGTGCCCGATACCTTGCTGCAAAAACCATTTATAACTAATGATGCTACAGCATGGGCAGCCGTTGTTACACAGAACCCTATGCTTGCTATGTGGAAAGCAGAAAGTGCTTCTTACGAGGCTAAAGGAGAAATGGCGAAAAAGATGGGTTACCCCATGATAGGGATTGGACTGGAGTACATGATTAACGTAAAGAAGCCCGAAGATATGAACACCATGAACAATATGAATGGTATGGACATGATAATGCCCATGGTTAAGTTTACGTTGCCAATTTACAGAAAGAAGTATAAAGCCCAGGTTAAAGACAGCAAACTAATGCAACAATCTGCAGAGCTTCAATATCAAAATACCCAGAATGAGCTGGAGGCCAGTTTCGTTGCTATTAACCTGCGCATTGCTGATGCTTCAAGAAAAATAGCTCTTTACGAGAAGCAACGTCAGCTTACAGAAACCACATTCCAACTGATGCTCCGTGAATTTACGGCATCAAGTGTAAGCCTCACAGACGTATTGCAAGTGCAGCGTGAATTGCTTAATTATAGCTTAAAACAGGTAGATTCCGTTGTGGAATACAACACTGCAGTTGCCGAATTTGAGAAGATTATAGCTAAAGACGATTTGATTACAACTAATAAATAAAGAAAAAGATGAAAAAGCAATATAAAGAATGGATCAATGAAGCTTTAAAAAGAAGCTACTTGAAATACCTGCTAATTTTATTTGCAGGACTAGCATTAGGATGGCTGTTTTTCCATTCATCCGGCAGTAAGGATAAGGCGGAGAGCATTGCAAAGAAAGAGGTACATGAGCACAAACATACCATCTGGACCTGCTCCATGCATCCACAAATTAAAATGGATAAACCCGGTCAGTGCCCTATTTGCGGTATGGATTTAATCCCTTTGAAAGATAGCGGCACTTCCGGAGACAGCAGTGCTACCATTGATCCTAATGCCGTACAATTATCCGAAGAGGCTTTGGCGTTGGCTAATGTGCAGACTTCGATTGTTGGCAATGATAACAGGGCGAAAGATTTACGCCTTTATGGAAAAATCCAACCGGATGAGCGACTGATGCAATCGCAAACAGCTACAGTAAGTGGTCGTGTGGAGCGTCTTTGGGTAAATTTCACAGGAGAATCTGTCAGAAAAGGACAAACACTTGCTTCTGTCTACTCTCCGGAAATATATACAGCCCAGCAAGAATTACTGGAGACAGCACGGATGGGCAACTCTCAGCAGAAGGCCTATTTGCTGGATGCTGCAAGAGAGAAGCTTCGTTTGTGGAATCTTACAGATCAACAGATTGCTGCTATAGAGAAATCGGGAAAGACCTCTCCTTTCGTAGAGATAAAAGCAACCACAAGTGGCAAGGTTATCGCAAAACAAGTAAATAAGGGCGATTACATCAATCAAGGTTCCGTACTTTTCCAGATAGCCGATCTATCTCGTGTATGGGCTGTTTTTCAAGCCTATGAAGGAGATTTGCCATTCCTTAAACTAGGAAACAAGATCGATTTCACGCTTCAGGCTATTCCGGGGAAAGTCTTTTCGGGAAAGGTATCTTTTATCGATCCGGTAATTAATCCCTCTACTCGCACAGCAGGCATAAGAGTAGAGCTAAACAACAGCGACGGCAAACTAAAGCCGGAGATGTTTGTAACCGGCAATGTAAAGGCTTCATTGGCTAAGAGTAAAGATCAGCTGGTTATTCCGCAATCGGCAGTACTGTGGACCGGTAAGCGTTCTGTTGTTTACGTTAAAACACCCGGCACCTCCGTACCAACCTTTACGCTGAGGGAAATAGAATTAGGTCCGTCACTTTCGGGTGCCTATGTAGTGCTTAGCGGACTAGCATCGGGCGAAGAGATAGTAACCAACGGAGCTTTTGCCATTGATGCCAGTGCCCAGCTTGATGGTAAGCAAAGCATGATGAACCAGGACAAACCAGAAAATAAAAAAACTAACAGCATGCCAGGAATGGACATGTAATAAGAATCAGTAAGTTATTTACCAATTAAATGATAAAGAATATGAAAACAAGAATGATTAAATTGAGTTTAGCTACTCTTATGTTAGCTATTGTAACAGCTTTACCTGTTAAAGCTTCAGTTCAAAGTCCCAATAAAGCAAAGACTACCGTAGCAGTTCCGGCTGCCAAAACAAAACACGTGCAGATTCCTGTTAAAGGAAGCTGTGAACTGTGTAAAGCACGTATTGAAAAAGCTGCCAAGAGTGTAAAAGGAGTAAAAATGGCAATGTGGGAACAGAAAAGTCAGACATTACATTTGCAGTATGATCCGGCAGTAGCTACTCCTAAAAAAGTAATGCAGGCCGTTGCCAAAGCCGGTCACGATGCCGGAACGATTAAAGCAACCCCTGAGGCCTACAAAGCTCTGCCAAGCTGCTGCCAGTATAAAAGATAAACTTTATTGATAGTATAATAACAAGAGCCTCTCTTTATTGCTAAGGGAGGCTTTTATTATTTCTTCCCCGTCTATTTTAATTTATCAATCTATCAGAAAATTTATATTTCCATCCGTTTTACGATAACAAATCTTATACTTTCTTGAACAACTATTCTTGTTGTGAGATGTTTAAATTGATGGTAACCGAGTTTAAACTTTACTGTAAAATCAAGAATAATATAGTAAAAAGGAAGTATATGTCGGTACAAAGAAAACATACCAATCCATTCACTTTTTTGGTTCTTGTTCTACCTTGTGGAATATGTGGCGGTTTTGTCACTGTTACATTACCCTACTTGTTAGTACAAAACGGATTTTCAGTTGCTTCTGTAGCTATAATTAGCTCATTAGGTATATCTTCCAATGTGTTGCGCTTCCTTTGGGGACCAATGACCGACTTAACTTTTAACTTACACAAATGGTATATTTTTGGGGTTATTTTAAGCTCTATTACTTTATCCCTATTTTGTTTCATCCCTCTTACTCCTTACTTCAAGGCAACCATAACAACCCTGGTTTTTGTCTCCTTGGTAGCTTCTACCTTTGTGGTATCTCCCGTAGGAGGTTTTATGGCTAAAACGGTAAAGAAAGAGAGGAAAGGCATGGCATCCGGTTGCTTCCAGGCTGCTAATTTAGGAGGGACAGGCCTTGGTGGAGGTGCCGGCTTATGGCTTTCAACACATTATTCGCATCAAGCTGCTATTCTGGTACTCTCTTTTGTTATACTTTGTTGTTCGTTAGCTCTTTATTGGGTTCCACAGGTTAAAGCCGTTTCAGATAAAAAGATTCTGGAAAGAACAAAACTTATAGGCACTGCTATTAAAGAACTGGTTCATTCTCCTTTAGCACTGTTTTCATCCATATTAGTATTTACACCAATTGGAGTTGGGGCTGCCCAATTTATTTGGTCGTCCGTAGCAAAAGACTGGCTGGTTAGCCCTGATACAGTGGCGCTTGTTACAGGAGCTATAAGCGGATTTATAAGTGCATTGGGCGGACTCACCGGAGGTTTCATTTCTGATAAGTTTGGCCGGTGGATTGCTTATTTCGGTTCGGGGGCAGCATTGGCTGCAATAACGTTTTTAATGGGAATTTCGCATTATGTGACGTCAACATATACTATCGGGGTTTTAGCCTACGCCTTTATGTGTGGTGTAAACTACGCCGCCTACTCGGCAATTGTTTTACATGTCATCGGATATGGTCTTGCTTCTACCAAGTTTGCATTACTTTCCTCCATTGGCAACATACCGCTTGTGTATATGGTTGCTATTGATGGATGGATTCATGATTATTACAGTGTAAAGATGATGCTTTTCGGAGAAACGCTGATAGGATTCTTCTTCATACTAGTTTTTCTGCTTATTATGAAGCATTATAAAATACACAAAATCAGTGTGTAAAAGCGGGAAAAGTATGCTAAATAATAATAACTGTCTAATTTTATCAAGTTTTAATTATATCCATAACTGTATGAAAAAAGCATTTATTACATCAGCAATTGCTCTGCTTCTCATTTTATGCTCAAACGGAATAACTTCACTTTGTAGAAAGAGATAAAAAGATAGCCTCAATTCAGCGAAGAAAAATCACTAAACTGAGGCTATTATATTTCTAATAATGAAGATTATAACTAATGTATCAGATATTCATTATATTATCGATGCTCCCAACAATTGAGCCTCTTTTGTTTTTCCAGTTCCAAGAACAATGCCGAGATTGTTCCATTTCAAGACATTAATAAAACCCGAATACCAGGCCAATGGCTGATCCCAATCTAAGCTGTTGGCAGTCATGAGCAGTACGCTGTCTCGACAGAATCCGTCATGTCCCAATCTGTTTATGGTAGAATACAAACGATCAACAGCCATCTTCAACAAACCGGTAATGTGCCACCAGTAAAGAGGCGATGCAAATACTACCACATCAGCCCACTCGTAAGCCTCATAGATGCTTTCCATATCGTCTTTTTGTGCGCAGGTAGCCACTTTGCCCAATACACAAGCATCACAACCGGTACATTCGCGGATGTTCATCTTAGTAAGAAAAAATTCACGCACCTCGTTCCCGTTTTGTTCAGCACCCTCTATAAATGCTCTTGTCAAAGCAGAAGTTTTTCCGTTTGTTCTTGCCGAACCATTTAATATCATTATTTTTTTCATTCAGACAATATTTGTTTTGCCATACGCATTCCAGCATCGTAGGCTTGTTTTAAATCATTATCAAAATTTTCTTCTCTCCATTTCAGTTTCTCTTCCTTGGAATATGCTGCCATATCATAGCGATCATAGTCGTTTACCTGACAGGTATTGAAAGCTATGATTCGTTCAGGTTTTTGCAGAAAAGCCGTTGTCATACTTTCAATTCGGTCGAAAGTTGGCTCTAGTTGTGACAGATAGTCCTTTGGAGCATTCATAGTGTAAATGAAAGCTGTAGGAAAACGTTTCGGCGCTTTCAGGTTGTAATCATTATAACTAAGCCATGGGAAATAGAGACGCTCCATGAAAGCTCTTGTTTGTGCTGTGATGTCACCAAAATACATGGGCGAAGAAAAACAGATTCCATCGGAATAAGCCGTTTCTTTTAAAATTTCAGAAATGCCATCCTTATAACCACAATATTCTTTAAACTTGCTACCCTTAATCTGGCAAGCAAGACATGAACGACATCCTTTGTAATCAATATCATACAAACGGATATGTTTCACTTCAATCTCTTTACTAATAGATTGAGCACCTTTCGAAAATGCTTCAACCATGGCGGCCGTATTCATCGTTTTACGCGGACCACCATCAATCATCATTATCTTTTTCATTATTTATGTTTATTAATCGGGTGCAAAAATATGGCACTATTATAAAAATCTAAAGTTACTAACGAGACAAAACATGTTTAAAACGAAACAACTCATTTATTAATTCCATATTTTGATTTATCTTTGCACACAAAAAGAAAGTATGTATACCGCCGGTGAACTTATAAAAATGAATGATAGTTCCATACATTATCAGCTGTGGAATGATCAGATAGCATGTCTTTTAGTGCATCACAATGATATTATCACCGGAGTTCCTATGAGTGGAGCATCTGTTTTCTCGTTCGCCTTGGTAAGACGTGGGTGTTTGACGGTCGATTACAACGGTCAGCTGCTTGAACTTAAAAAAAACGACCTCCACACGTATGCACCAGGAATGCCTAATGAAATGATTCATATTACGAATGATTACGAAGGTTATTGCCTTATTATTGATGAAAAGCTTATTAATGAAACTCCATTGATACGCCATTTTATTAAAGCAGCTTATTTTCCTATTGCTGAATTCAGTAAACCACTAATGACACTTTCGGATGAACAAGCCGATTTGCTGGCAAATCTTCTGCAGATAATTCGACATCATATAATCCGACCATCAGCCTTTCAACAAGAAGTTTTACTTAACCTTTGTGAAGTTTTCAGTATCGATTTGCTCAATATCCAAAGTATACAGGTGGAACACCTTCGTATTCCAACTCGATACGAAGAAATCTTTGCAGCCTTTCTGCAATTAATACCGTCCAATTTTATCGAACATCGCGATTTAGTATACTATGCCAATCAATTAAATATCACAACCACCTATTTGTCGCGGATTGTAAAGCAAATCAGTGGTCGTACTGTTATGAGTTTCATAGAGCATTCACTCATGATAGAAGCTTGTCAACGGCTGAAAGCAACAGAAGTAAGTATAACGCAATTGGCTTATGATTTGCATTTCTCAGACCAAGCTTCATTCACAAAATTCTTTACTCGTATTAGAGGTCTGTCGCCAAGGGACTTTAGAAAGACTTTTTAAACATTTAAATTGGAATCAATTTACCTTTAGAAAAGCCCTATACCTCAAAAGGCCGACCTTCACAGAATAGCCTTAACGGCATAATATGAAATCATATTTAAATACATAAAATAGTAATGCAGGTAGTTGTCAAAGCCGTTTATGATACCGGAAAAGATTGTAAGATATTAAAGCTTTCATTGTGAATTATTTTCAAAAAATTATACCTTTGCTATATAAGCAACAACACCGAAAATATAGTTATAATATATAATAAAGTAATGCATACTGATCTTAAATTTAAAACTTATGCTATTGTAGCCTTGTTGAGCGTCTTTTCGCTCAATGGTACGGCTCAATATAGCGTGCAATGGAAATACACCACTCAAAGCGGTATTTATTCATCTCCGGTTGTTGATGGCAATGCCGTATTTGTTGGGTCTAATGATTCTTGCATGTATTCCCTGAATGCGCAAGAGGGTAAACTTAACTGGAAATTTAAAACCAGCGGAGAAGTTAAGTCCAAACCGCTTGTCTACAAAGGAAACCTCATTTTTAATAGCACAGACGGTTTTATTTATTCCATTAATAAACGCACAGCACGCCAAAACTGGAAGGTGCAAACTGCTGGCGAGAAAAGACTCGATATATGGGANTACTATTTATCTTCACCTGTTTTTGCTCACAATAAAGTGATTGTAGGTAGCGGAGACGGTTGTATTTATGCATTNAATCCNCAGTCGGGTAATTTGTGTTGGAAATTTCAAACAGGAGGTATTGTTCATGCTACCCCGCTAGTTGTTCATGATAAAGTTTTTGTAGGCAGTTTCGACGGCTATTTTTATGCGCTAAATCTGTCGGATGGTAGTTTAATCTGGAAATTTAAAACAAAGGGAAACAACTATTTCCCTATAGGCGAAATTCAGAAGGGAGCAACACTTTACAATCAGTCGGTTGTATTTGGATGCAGAGATTACTTTATGTATTCGCTGAACGTCGAATCCGGCAAACTCAACTGGAGTAAGGAAGAGCCCAATAGCTGGATTATTGCCGCACCACTATTGGTCGATGGTTTGCTGTGCTACGGAACGTCGGACTCACACAACTTTCGGATTATGACGGCTGCAACCGGAGAAATAAAAACAACCTTCCCATTGAATATGAGGGTATATGCCGAAGCCGTTTTGTTACGCAATCAGGTTCTATTTGGCTGTTTTAACGGTAAATTATATCAGGTAGATCTTGCTTCGAACACTATCCGGGAAGTATTTCAAACGGATGGTAGCAAGCTGAATTATCATAGTGTGTACAATGAAGATGGAACATTCAGAGCCGACTTTAAACTATATGACAACGACTATGTTGCATCCGAGAAACGAATACTTGGGTTGGGTTCCATTCTTTCTACTCCTTGTATTGCCAATGGAATGATTTACCTGGGCGATTCTAATGGGGGCTTTTATGCAGTGAGGGTAGGCGTTTTATAATTTTATTTAATTAATTTCGTTCATTAGAATGCGAAATCAATGATTTCGCATTCTAAATTATGTTTACTGTTTTTGTTTCATATAATATAGAAGCATATCAATAAAACGTGGATATTGATCCTTTGTATTAATAATCTGAATATTGGCTCTAACTTGTTCCCTAGTTTTTCCTCCAAGCATTTTAAATAATTCTTTCTGATCACCTTTCCTAAGATGCTTAATACTTTCATGATTAAGATTAAGTGTTTGAATTGTATCATACGCATCTCTTTGGTCGTCCGTCAGGTCATCATAATGTTCCTTGTATTCTTGGTGAGAGTTATATGGCCCTGAAGGTAGAATTTCTCCAATCACATTGTATTTAAAATACTTGTCACAATCAACTCTTTGAATAAATTCCGTGATTAGTTTGTCATGTTTTGCTTCACCACAATGCTGATCACCTTTGCATTTGCCTTTTGAATAATTACACGAGGCATAAAGATTATTATAATCCATCTGTAAATCTTTACGCCCATATTCTCCATTTTCTGGAATTAAATGTTCGTTATGGCTTCCACCATTATTATCTCCATGGTAATGAGTTATAACTTGCTGACAATAGCAACAGATTCCTTTTTGCTCACTTCTTAAATTGTCGTTTAGCTCTTTTTTCTTATCAAAATGATCATACAAAAGATTTTGCCCAACTGTTCTTCTTCTATTAATCCAATCATTTAATAATTCAGCAGCTTCAGATCTAACTCTCTTATTAATATATCTCATCAAAGAACTATTTAAAAGAAGTTCAACATCATATCAGCTCGCTGTATTTCGCTATGATCTCTTCCCAAAAGAGATTCTAATTCTGCCCGTAAATTTAGCGCTGGTTCTATTTTCCCTTTTCCACCTTCAATTAAAAGAAAATAAGCTTCTATTTTCTTTTTAATTTCATCATCCATTTCGGAGGTTTTCATTTCAATTAAAATAGAGTTGGCATCTTTTCCATATTGAATTGGGAAATCATAGACTTGTCTATCCGATATATTGAATATCTTTCCACTTTTCAAAGAACCGATTACCAATGGCGCATGAGTAGTTACAATAAATTGAAGCTCAGGAAAAGCCTTTCTCAAATCACCTATAATCCTCTTCTGCCAAGCCGGATGCAGATGCAAATCTATTTCATCAATTAATACTACGCCCGTTGTTTCTTTTGCTGCTTGCTCATCCAAATGCGGATTGAGCAAATAACAGCGAAAAGCTATTTCCATCACCATTGCAAGCGTACTTCTTACACCATCAGACAACATGTGAAAAGGAATAGATTCACCATTATTTTTCAAAACAATTATCAGTTCATCTTTTTTTACGTCATGGTATAATTTACTACAATCATCTATACAAGCCATTACAGCATTATTCACAACAGCCAATAAAACCGATTTTTCACTATGTTGCAACTCCCATAATGTTTCAGTCTTATAAATATTAAGGAAGAACCACACATTAGTCATTGCGTCGAGCGAATTATAATATCCTCTCAACCGACTTCCATCAGCGTCCAACCCCGTATTTTTCTTTTCTTTTTTATAGCGGTCTGTAGAATAATAAGCAATTAAAGGGATATTTTGAGCTCCTGAGTTTCTAACTATTTTTTGAATTCTCTTTGATACGGCTTTTATTTCCTCAGCTCCAACAAATTTAGTTCTACCTCCATGTCTTTCCAATGTTCTTTCCCAAATTATAGGTTCGTTCTTCATAAGAGAAGAACTAATGCTTTCACTAACACATGCTTCTGTCAGTATATGTACTTCGTACTGACGTTCACCATTATGTAAACGAACATCATCTGTATTAATTCCCGGACTCGAAATTTTATTTTCTATTTTATCAAATTCACTATATAAAGAGCCTATAGCTATACGAGCCGCTTCAAGAATGGCAGTTTTACCAGTTCCGTTGATACCAAGAATTATATTAAAATTCTTGTCGAGTTCTATTTTTAGATCCTCGTAACAACGGAAGTTTTGTAGCTGTATACTTTTTAATCTCATATTTTATGATTGTTATGTAAGTAACGATCTGTTAATCTTTCATTTTCGTATGTCCTTTTAGTAGTACACTACATTATTATGATACATCTTCTTACAAAGATACAAATTTATAAAGCATAAACAGTCTTTTGCAAATTATATTTTGAATTATTGCTGCCCTGTAAAACCTTAAAATGCATAATAAACCACCCCGAATCTCCTGTAAATACTGACTATTATTTCTATTAGCTATCAAATAATGCAAAATATAAAAAGAAAACGCAGTCATCCTTTTTAGAGATTTAATTTTAATTAATCTTATAGGAAGTAATTATTTTATCAAGTGCTAGCATTTGATTTACAGTTAAGATTCTTCCTTTTTCACAGCAATCTTTTAATGACAAAACAAATGCTGTATTAAAATCAGGCCTTGTTTCCGCCCATTTCAAAACTAAATTTATTTTAAACAAAGCAGAATTTGCCTCATAACTGGTAAAGTTTATAAGCTTTTTATTAATTCGTTTTTTTAAATCTAATTGCTTAACTGATAAATTCCTTTTTCTTTGAATATCAGAATAAATATTATATTCTATTTGGGAAATCACATTCTTGTCGTATAAATAAATTAAGGCTTCCGGACTCATACTTTTTGAATCATCACTCTTTAGCCTTTTTATGGAAATTAATATCTTATTGCCATTATCAATATCTAAGAATTTATTTATGCAGCAATTACCAACCTCTGTTTGATAATGATTTTTTCTATTTCGAATAACACAGATATTTACAATAGGGAAATGCCCACACAAGCAGGTTTGAGGAGTATCACTTAAATATATTTTCTCAAACTCCCACTCAAGCTTGGCTGTTTCCCAATGCTTTGACTCACTTAATTCAATTATTTCATCTATTAGCTGATATGTCATAGTATTATTTATATAAGGTATAGTATGTATTACAAATAAAAAATAGAGACTATTTCTTTAGTTCAATATAATCCAGTATCAGATTATGAATCATTTTGTGTCTGCAATACGCTAATATATTGCGTATTGCAGACAGCATGTTGTTTTCACCCTTCAAATATAGAGCATTTACAACCTTTGACGTTATGGCCGCTTATTACATTCAGTTGTTTTCACCCTTCAAATACAGAGCATTTACAACTAGTTTCAGCAGGCGAATCTCAAGATGATGTTGTTTTCACCCTTCAAATATAGAGCATTTACAACGAAATTTATTATTTTTCGCAAATTCACTTGTGGTCAAACGAAAGCTTATACAACAAAGAAGTCTGCCAGCAGCTGAATGCGGTGGTTGCATGAACGGCTTTCGGGCGCATCTGTCTATTAATGGTACAGATAATATTACATGTATGAGGTAATCAATGGATACAAGATTGTGATACAAAATACATCTTGTAATGGGTTTGACGATTATAGTCTCCTATGAAGAGATGATGCAAGGGAAGTTTATTCAAGAATGGTTTCCCATATTTCTATAAAGTGGCATGGAAGCAATTTGCGAATGAGTATAGGTATAGGTGTTGTAAGTGGATAACGCGAAGGCACTATTCAAAATTTTTATTGCACGGAAACTTACAATCAATATATTTTTCGATAAAATAGGTGATATTTGTTCTTACTGAAATGTCTTGTTTCAAAAGCCAACACTTTTTCTCCAACACGACACTCTTCTAACGGATCGTGTATCTTATATCTTTTTGTTTTCTGAATTGTTTTGCCATACTTAGAATGCTTTTGCGTGTTAACTACTTCAATAATGGCTGTTTTTTGCATTTTAGTACTCACAACTATTCCCTCAATGCTTTTTCTAGGTAATCTTTTTATTGCAACTTTGGGAGATATCCAAAGGAAAGGGCGAAACTTACATGGAATCATTTGAATATTAAAATAGCTCAATATCGAATTCCATTCTATCGTGACTTTTAGTAATTGATGATAGGTGCTGTAAGGAAGCTGTTTAGTGTTGACTGATTCTACTTTATTAAATAATTCTTTGATTTTTGGAATAATCAACTCAATATCTTTAACTTCCGGTAGCTTTTTATCTGATAAATCAATTACCCATTCACTGAGTCTTCTATGCTCAATTAAAATTTCTTTAATAATATTTTCCATATATATCTTTATCCTTAGCTTATTTGCGATTTGCTATTTGCTATGTAATGGTAAATATCCAAATACCCCATTAATATTATATCAGCAGAGTCAATAATCTGATAAAAGTCAGATGTGAAAATTCGATGATTTGTTAATATAAAAGAAAATTCACTCTCACCCCAGTCTCCACGAGAGAATCTTCCTACTTTTTGCATTGTATCACAGAAACCGTTGTGTAATGTTTCAATATAAAATTGCGCATTAATAATTTTTCTCAATGGGGCTTTGATTTCACAATCATTAAGACTATTGATCGCGCCAAGAAGAACGTCTTTATCTTTTGAATTTATTTTTAATTCTTCAAAATTACTTTGAAGGTCTGCCGATAAATGATTTTGTGCCACAATTGCACTTGGCCCTTGTAAAGCCTTTTTTAGTTCATTCCTTAATTCTCTTTGTTTAACTTCTATTTTCCCATATGTATATGGGTTGGATAAGAATGTTGCAACTGGACGCATATCACCACTTAGTGAGTGGTATTTTTGATGTATCTCTTTGATTGCTTTAGATTTTACTGATAATTCTTTTAAAAATAGCAGAAGAGTTGTATCATTAAGCTCTTCTTTTTCTGATTCTTTATCAGAAAATTTATCATAAACTTGCATTGTAAATCCAAGAATAGTGGCAATACCTGCTAATAAATCAATCATAATAATTCTTTGTGTATTAGAGTAAGTAAATTAATTAAGCAATTAAATAATATAAAAACAATGCGCTATCATCTAAATATCGCTATTTTCTAAAGCAACTTATTGTCGTTAGTCTATTTGATGTATAAACTGTTGGTAAAGTTCATTGTTTTTTTTAAAATAAGCAAATAAATTCATGTAAAATAAATATCACTTTCCGGTAAAACTTTTAGATGTTAAAAATTAAAGGGCTGAGTTCTTTTAGCAGAATCTTTTAATGCAAAGATCAAACAATTTTGGGCACAGCTTAAAGGAGTGATTGATATAAAGTTTTTCTTCTTTAGATTGAGTAAGCTTTATGCGTAGCCCCAATAATTATCGGGTGAGCCTTTACAACAATCAGAATGTTGATGCAAACAATGAGTTAGTTGTTTTCACCCTTCAAATATAGAGAATTTACAACACTATGGAATTTTACAAAAAATCAACAACAGTTGTTTTCACTCTTCAAATATAGAGCATTCACAACCCCTCGGCTTTGCGAATAATCGCATTTTGCTTGTTTTCGCTCTATAAATATAAAGCAACACAATAAGCGAGCGATTGGCGTTATTTGTCTTAAAGTTATAAGAACATTGCATTATCCCAGTTAGTGAATCAGCAATAATTCCCTTAAAGTCTTTATCAGTTGTTCTCTAATTTCCACTATTCGATTATACTTTTGAGCGTTTTCTATTAAAATTTTCCTTTCAGGAGATTTTGAGGCTATGTGATACGCGTATGCCTGACTGCGTAGTTCAAAGATTAAGCTCTTTATTTCTTTTTCCAGAAAGACACCATGCCCTTGTTCAAAGAAAACAATGTTTAGTTGGTCAAAGAACTGCTTGGCTTGATCTGCACGAAAATAGAATTCCTTTTCACCCTGTTCGTTCTTACCTCCTCTTAGAAACATGTTCTTATCATTATCGTTCTCTGAGAAAAATATTATCAGCCCCCAGACTGCTTTTACCGCTTCTAGCTTTGCTTCATAGAGTTTCTGCTTTTGCAGGAAAAGTCCTTCTTCATTCTTTTGCTTCCTCCAATATTTATGTCCCCACCACAATGTTATGGCTACTGCCATAATAACAGCTAAAGGTTCCAGTAATATACCAAGCCACTCTTTCATTGCTTCCATTATTTAGAGTTTGTAATGATTACTAATTGACTATTCAGCTCTTTGTAAATGGAAAGGATTAAGTCTACAATACGGTTTGTAATCATAGGTTCTTCCTTATTGGCTATAACACGCTCCATTAACCAGTCTGTATAAGGCATCTGATTGTGGCTAATTTTATTCCGAAGTTCATTGAAATGTTCGTGTTCCAGCTCACCGACTTCCTTGAAAAGTTTCATTTCATTCTTTGCATACATCAAACAATGGTAATGTTCAATGTATGGTTTGTTTCTTTCTTTATCGGGAAGTACAGCCTTTATCTTATCAGCATAGTTTGTACACAGAATCTTTTCGAACAAGTACACTTGCTCCATTAATTCATTCCGTTTCAAATCGAACAGTTCCAGTTCATCCACCAGATTGCTGTTGGTGTACTTTTTCCCTTTTTCCTCTACTTCACCACTTTTTAATGTTCCAAGCTGTAGCTCTTTACCTTCGGGATAGTATTTAAGTAAGTTTTCCAATCGGCGATCTTTCAGGAAACGGCGATACTCTCCATAGCGCTTTATAGGAAGTTCGGCTACTACCCTTCTGCCCTGAATATTCCAACTCACCTTATTATTATCAAGCAAATTAGTTCCCTCTTTTATGTTATATCCCACAGAAACAATTTCGTTCTTTTTCAATGGATTTTCACTATCTATGAGCTCCATTGCCATTAGATACATCACGCGGTCGTTAGTCTGGTTGGTAAGGATCTCCGATTCATTCTCCCTGATTCTTTTCGCTAACACCTTTCTTCTTTTCTGTTCATCCTCCGTTAAACGATTAAAATCGCCTTCCAGTATTTGCTTTTTCAGTTTGTCCCTTTCTATATAAACAGGCTCTTTGCCACCTAAGGATTCATTATAATAACGTGGCAAGTTATAAAACGGCTGAGATTTACCCTCAAAGTATTGCTTTATCCAATAAGCGGCATTGGCCCCCTTTTCCGGATTTTCTATCTTATACCCAATCTGCACCATAGCTCGGGTTATTTCCTTATTAAAGAAACCCGATGGTATAAAGATTGCTTCCCCATTGTAATTGTGAGGAAATGCATTACCGTTCTCCAGTTTCAGGAAATATTCATTATCTCTTAGCACTTCGGGAGTGATACTCTTTGATACTCCTTCAATCCATCTTTGCTTATGTAAATAGTATTCTTTATAAAAATCATTTAAGTTGCGACAAGTCTTTATTTTCAATAAAGCTCTAAACAGAAAAGGATGCGAAAAAGCGTTCGGATCTCTTTTGTTTACCATAGTCCACAGAAAATGTTCAATCTCTTCTTTGTAAACAGGATAGAAAGCAAGCATCTTTTGCAGCACATCAAATTCCATATTATTGATTTTCTGCTTGCACTCTACCTCTTTCCCCGCATCTGTTCCACTTTTTATTATCTTCTTTACTATCTTTGGCTTTATAAGGAAAACAATATCCCGTGCCAATTCCTGAGCCATTTCGCCCACCTTCAAACCGCTTGCCAGCAGCGAAGTTTCCTGAATTAAAACTCGCTCCACCTTCTTTAAGGCAAACTGAGTTTCTCTGAGCATTCGTTTAAATCGTCTTTTTGCCTTATCTTTAGCAGAGCTTTCCTTGTAGCCAAGAAGATATTCACGGCACACGTCGGGCAGATTTTTCACCTCAATTCCATATCCCCGCTTATCCAGTTCCGTCTGAAGCAAAGCCGATAATTCTTTCAGATTCTCCAGTCTTATTTCATATTCATCTTCTTTATCTTTTATTTTAAACAGCGGAGTGAGTTTCTCACCATCATTAACAGGCTTTATGTTTCCCTTCTTAACATCATCAAACAGTCTGTTCATGTTTTCCAGATAGCTTTTCATGAGTTCCTTGGGCGATTGCTTTACACTACCTTCTTTATAAAGACGGTTGTAAAAGTAGAGAGCTCCAAGATCGTGGATACTTATAATGGCATCGGGCTTTACGTTTTCTTTAGGAACGGTATATTTTCCCCAACACTCATAGTCAAAGAACAATCCAATCCTATTGCCCACAATGCGATACTGAGGCGCATAATGCTCTACTACAGGTATATTCGTATAAAACTCTTTGGCTGCATCTGTTTCAAAATAAGCAAGCTGATGAGCGGTTCGCATATCTTTAAGTATTTCGTGAGTACGCACTTCGGCACCAATTTTCTTTTGATGAGGATCAGAAACAATGCGCCTGCCCAGCTGCAAGTGAGAGGTAATGCCATCCAGAGCCTGGCTTTTATCAAAGTAGCGTAATGCAAAGTAAGGGAAACGATCATCGTGGCGTTTCATTACAGGCTCGGGGACTTCCATTTCATTGTTGGTTGCACCGTTCTTAAACTCCACCTTAAATGTCTCTTTGTCTTTATTTTCAAGTACACCGTAGAGTGCGTTGGGACAACGGGCTATTTCATTAAGCATATCCAGTGCCACATCACTGCTTTCCAGTTTTGGATAAGGCAACCGGCAGCATAGCTGAGTAAATGTTTCGAGCGTAGCCCTGTGAGATTTCTGCTCTCTATGCTTAAATCCTTTTATTCGAGACAGAAACTGAAAAGCATGTTTCTTTTCGAGAAACAGACAAAGGAAAAAATAGATTCCGGTATTGGTCAACGAACCATCTTCTGTCATTGCATAATACTTACTGTTATTCAGATGATCGAAGTCTTCGGGAGAGAACTCAATCATGCGCCCTTTCGCCTTCTCTTTTGCAAACAGAAACAATTCCTGTATTTTGCTAATCTCCTTTCTTTCAGCAGTATGATTGTAATGATTGTTTTCATTCCTTATTTTATCGAGTATATCCAAATAAGCTTTTAAAGGTATATTTCCCATCTCTTTGGAGCTATCAGCATAAAAGCGGATAAACGGATAATGTTCTGTCAATAATTTGATTATGCGTGCATACTCATCAGCCTTTTTGTTTTTCTTTGAAAATGAATTAACTAACTTGCATTCACTTAGTCCATCTTCGGGTATTTTCACTTTGTTATTGTAAATCTTCTCGTTTATTTCATTGAGAACTATATAAGCATTATGCCTGGCCATATTAGCATAGTGAGCGAAATAATAAGGATTATTGGTAAGTGTCAAAGAATTATTTTGTGCTGTAACTTCTGTTTCCATATTTAATATTTTATATCAAATATAAAAAAATATACTAAGCAAAACTAATTTATCGGTCAGAAAGTGAATTAAATTCATTAAAAAAAGCCTGTAATAATCTACTTCATAGATCACTACAGACTTTATATTTTTTTTGCCCTGCAAATATAAGGTATTTACAGTTCTGCCATTAAAAATAGTCAGTTCATGAAAATTGCTATTATTTTATGATTTGTTGGCAGCTTGAAATTCCTTCAACTCTTTTTCTGTCATTTGCACAAAAATAGAAACGCCATAAACATCTTTGTTATTACGTTTTAAGCCTAATGGATAGACTGCACAGAAAGAGGGATGTATACCTAAATCCCAACCTGTTATTTGCATATAAGAACCATCTACCAGTAATATCACACTTCTTGGTACACCCTCATATCTACCGTCAAAGATGTATGACTGAGTATTGGAAAGCATAGAGTTTGCTTTTGAGTCATCTTTTCGATAAGTTGTAATTTTATTCCCCTCTGTAAAATAGAAATTAGCAGGATAAACACCATAAACATTCTTATAAAAATCGTCGGGAAGCCTTTTTCCACTCTCGTCAATTTCCCAGGTTCCATAATTTTTCCATCCATGCCCTGTGACCATATTCTTAAAATTCTCCTGGCTAATTCCGCCACCATCTCCGAAGCACCTACTTTGATCGTCGAATACATAATTAGCAGTATGGTTATCCAAACACTTTTCCCATTTCGAATACAAAGATTCGTCTTCATTATCAGAACAACCCGTAATACCAAGTACAGAGAAAATGACTAAAAGTAGTCCAAAATTAAATTTAAAGCCTTTCATATTTTAATAATTTAAATTACTGACCGCGTTTATTATTAAATGAAAATTTATTCAAAATCTTGCATAATGATTAGCCTTTTTTATTAAAATAATTTCTTAGCTCCATCATCTTCAAGCACCACCATCTACTTGCTTTATTTTGCAAAGTCTGCTTTTATATATTCTACTTTTTATCAAAAAATAAAAAAAACAGACTCATAGATATTAATTATATGGATAAAAAGTAGATTTTAAACACAAAACAAGCCTGTAATAATCTAGTTTATAGATTACTACAGGCTTCATATTGTTATTACCCTTCAAATATAGGGTATTTACAACTATGAGAGAATACAATATCAATACTATATAGTTGTTATTACCCTGCAAATATAGGGTATTTACAACTAAAAGAGTTGAATCAATCAACAAACAATGAGTTGTTATTGCCCTTCAAATATAGGGTATTTACAACACGATTAGGACAATCCTCGCATTGAGTTAAGTTGTTATTGCCCTTCAAATATAAGGTATTTACAACTCAGACCATTTAACGGAGAAATAACTTTAAGTTGTTATTGCCCTTCAAATATAGGGTATTTACAACAGCATGACAGTTTGTAACATTATGATTCCTGTTGTTATTACCCTGCAAATATAGGGTGTTTACAACCTTTATCTCATTGTTCGCATTTGCGTGTAGTTGTTATTACCCTGCAAATATAGGGTATTTACAACTGCAAAGAGGTTCAGATTTTTACAGCATACGTTGTTATTACCCTTCAAATATAGGGTATTTACAACTGTATATGATTACACAAACAGGTTCAGCAGTTGTTATCACCCTACAAATATAAATAAAAACATCAATCCCTACAAAAATAGAAATCAAACCCCAACCAATTTTCCCCATTCACCAATAAAAAAAATCCATAAACCAATAAATCCTCATCCATTCACTGATAAATTTTAAGGTAAATAATCCGTATAAAAAAGCATTCAAAAACAAGTCACTTTGTAGACAACAAAAACTAATTGAAAATTTTGTATATCGCGAGATCTAATGTTAAAAATATATTGAATTTATGTTTCAGGAATGAATATTTATAATTACATTTGTACAAGTTAAATCGATTTATACTATTGAACAAATATCTTTTATTAATAATAAAAAAATCAAATACTTAATGACTATAACAAATAGTGCTTATGAGCATAAGCTCAAAGGATGTGTTCGTATAGCCAAAATGGCTGCTATGTATTTCCGCAACTGTTCACGTGCCAATATGGCAAAAAAAATGTTTATTACTGCTATAGAAGAAGATAAAGTACTGCATGCTGAGCTTCAGAAAGCAGGATACTCATCTGATAACGATATTTTTATACCCAAACAGGTTACAGTGATAGTCAATAATTGGGGCTATCCGGATGACTTTCTGATTAATAGCTGCAGTAACAAAAAACCTGCTGACAAAAGCAATTTTTAACGCTATATGCGTCTTTTTCTTTTCTCTTAAAAACAAAACACCACAGGATTTATATGTAATATAAATCCAATTCTAATGTGTTTCTTTGGTGCGCTTTCATCGGCACCAAAGAAACATATTTGCTTTTATACCTCTCTACAAAACAGCCACTTACAAGCATTTATGATCGGTACTTTTATCGGCACATTTATTTTTGCTAAATCAAGACATATACAAGCCGTTATTCACCAATGAATAAATGCAAAATAGTGACAAAAAGTGAATTTTCTGCATAAAAGTGCATTTTTTGCTCAAAACGGCATTAGCTATTTGGAGGCTATTGAATCTGCACTTACTTTTGCCCCACGAAAAACAAACAACAATGTTTAACTATTACAAATTTTAATACCAAAATTACACTTATGCAAAATGATCATCTGCCTTTCGAGGCTCTTACCAGCGGGTATGTGCTTATCCCTAAAAAGTTGCTTACACATAATTTCAATAACAGAGACACCAACATGTCATACCTGGAGGCTTTTCTTACTGTATTGGCTACAGTAAATTTCGCGGATAGAGAGGTTGCTATAAACGGAGACAAACTAATGTGCAAACGTGGCGAATCGCTCCTTTCGTATCCTTCGTGGGCAAAATTATTTAACTGGACAGTGGGGAAAACACGTTGCTTCTTCAGGAAAATGGTCAAGGAAAATCTTATTGCTATTATCCCGGTTAAGTATGGGGTAAAAATTGTGCAGGTAATAAACTATGAAGTGCTTACAGGTAAACGTAAAACCACCAAAAAGAAGGTAGAGGAAGAAGTGGGTAATCCTGAACTATCTAAAGCAGAAAAAATTGCCAGGAAAGATCAGAAGTTCTATTTGTTCTGGAACAAGTTTCACCAGGCTACCGGAATGGAAGCTAACGACATCGGTCTGGCTGTCCTTATATGGAAAAGGCTAACAAAAGAGGAAAAGGAACTGGCTATAGACAAAATTGAACCGTATTGTCGTAGGATAAACAACAAGCAGTTCTACAAAACAGCTGTGAATTACCTGAAAGCAAAATGTTTCTTTAACGAACGATTATAAATTTAACAACGTAACCTAGTATGAACAAGAATATATCATCGCCATTTGATTTTGATGCCGAAAGTGTAGTTTTAGGTAGCGCAATACTGGAAAAGAAAGCCATGCCCGAGGTGGCTCAGCATCTTCGGGCAGATATGTTTTA
>JGI20225J20221_1000174_pt1 | contig 32506 bp, 25 predicted proteins | sample BioMet4_FD_20221 | JGI IMG/M metagenome (IMG submission 20221)
CATCTTAGCCGTGCTGCCCATCAATATCCGTACCTTTCCCGTGCGAACCTTGATAAACAGCTCCTGCTTGGCAGCCTCGGTCTTGGCATCATGGATAAAGGCAATCTCATTTTCGGGGATACCCTTGGCAATCAGTTTCTTCCGGAGATCGTTGTAAATGCTGAACTGGCCATCGCTTTTGGGCGTAGACAGGTCGCAGAAAACCAGCTGCGTCAGCCGCTGTTCCCGACTTTTCTCCCACAGCTCATACACTTTCTGTGCGCAGGTGGACACTTTGCTGTTTTCATCATCCGGGAGCGAGGAATCATACAGCCGCTGATCCAGCGCCAGGTTTCTGCCGTCGTTGGTGATCAGCAGCATATTGTCCTTCTTCGCATCCACCTTGCGGTTGCGCACCTGATCGGCCCGCTCGGAAAGGGACTCAACCAGTTTTTCCTGAATTGCGCTGGGCTTAATGACGATTGCTTGGTAGTTTACCTTCGGCACCGGGAGATCCAGCATATCCGCAGTCTGGATATCCGCCACCTCGCGGAACATGCTCATCAGCTCCGGAAGATTGTAGAATCGGGCAAATCGTGTCTTGGCCCGAAAGCTCTTCCCATCCGGTGAAAGCTCCGTTGCTGTTACCGTTTCGCCAAAGGTGGACGCCCAGGAATCGAAGTTCTGCAAGTCGTGCTGTTTGAGCAGGCCGTACTGCAGATACCGCTGCATGGTGAATAACTCATAAGGTAGGCAATGCCACGCCATACTGACTTGCGCCGGCGGTCTTGGCATAACCCCCTCCAGAACCGTGCTTACACCTCTCAATGTACACGGCTCGCCATCTTTCAAAGTTTAAGCGAATGTACTGCTTCGTAGCATTTGGGGCAGAGAGCCAAAGACTTACGCCGCTTTTGCATCATCAGTACATCAAATACGTTATCTGAATTTAAGTCCTTCAAACGCTTAATATGGTGCATGTACACTTTGACGGGATTTTCGCCACACATCTCACATTTGCCCTTTATCAGGCGACCTGCAAGGCTTGCGGGCTTTATCATTGTTCTGTACTGCGGCATGATATCCACAAATACAGGTGCAACCTTCTTGTTGCGTTTGTAGCCGTCATTGTAAAACTCGCACCGTTTGATTCCACTCTTTGTGTTGTAGTTTGCGCCAAAGTCGCCGTCTTTGCTGCGGTATTTGGTGTACATCTTCATGACGGAAGAATTATACTTAGCCGCCAGTGTTTTAAGACAGCTACCACGCATGATAGAATGGAATTTCCCCAGATTACACACATTGATTGCTAGACGATAGTAGTTATAGAGACCTCTGAGTTCAGAGTTGTATTTGCTGATGATTGCCACATCGTCAAGAGGCATAAGCGCACCTCTGTGGAGTGGTTTCCATATCTCTTTTCCTTTTTCGCCTTTTTTGATTTTTAAAGCTCCGTACTCATGCAGCTTTGCAATCCATTTTTCCTTTGGTACATACAACTGCACTTTTCCATACCATACACGCTGTAACCCTTTTTTTGTTCGCTTAGTATCCTGACTCCGGGACACTCTTATGTCATATCCCAGATACCGCACCATTTCCGACGAATGTGTTATGTGTGTCTTTTCCTCAAACATGGTCAGACGCAGGCTGTTTTGTAAGAATGACCGCACTTGCTCTTTAATTTTTAGAGCATCCTCTTTGGGACCGGATACAGCAATCAGAAAATCATCAGCGTAGCGATTGTATTGAAGCTGTCTATACCCCTCATCCATTTCATCAAGATGGGAAGTAGTCAACATTACTTTCTGTGCTCCTTTGAATGCTTTCAGATTTTCTTCTGTGTGGGCATTTTCCAAGTTCTTTTTAGCTTTTCGGAATGCCCAGCGCACTTTATCATGGTCTTTGTGTACTTTGCGGCATCTTGAACTTCCTTTGTCATAGTCCAGCTTCAAGCTCTGTATGAACACATCCAGTTCATTTAGATAGATGTTTGCCAGGATAGGGCTTACCCCGGAGCCTTGCGGTGAGCCGGAGTATGTGGAATGATATGACCATTGCTCCATATACCCAGCCCTCAGAAACTTCCACATCAGGGATAGAAATGCTTCATCCTCAATGCGTCTTCTCAAGAGCTCGACGGTGATATGGTGGTCAAAGCTGTCGAAGCAAGCTTTAATGTCGCCCTCAATGACCCATTTTGCACCAGTGAACAGCGTTGTGATTTCGCTTAATGCCGTATGGCAGCTTCTGTTCGGTCTGAAACCGTGAGAATATTCACAGAAGGTCGGCTCATAGATTGCTTCTAAAATCATGCGGACGACTTCTTGAATCAGTTTGTCGTCCGTTGACGGTATACCCAGAGGGCGTTTTTTACTGCTGTTTTTCTTGGCAATATATACACGCCTTGCCGGGTTCGGCTGATACGAGTGATCGCGCAGCTTTGCAATGACATTTTCAATGCGCTCCATACTCATACCATCCAGTGTGTTTCCATCTGTACCTGCCGTCATGCTGCCCTGTGAGGTAGCAATATTCTGGTAGGCAAGCAGATAGAATTCGGGGTTGTACAGGTTGCGGTATAATCGTTCAAACCTGTACGATTTGTTTTTTGCATGTTCACTTAAACTTTTCAATACATTTTCGGGACTTCTCATGATGCCTCACGCACCTTTCCTTTTTGATTGTATTGAAGAAAGACTGTCTCCCTTCGCCATGTGGACGGCTTTCCCGTCCTCTACTACTACGGAAACTCTGTTGCCATAGTGAATATTCAAGGCCGCTTTTTTCATAGCGCCTATAGCCAGCAATCTGGCACTTCACCTAAGGCAATCCCCGTTTAGAACTGTAATAACATAAGCCTGTTATGATTTCGGATGTGACGTTCGTCGTTTTCCACTATCCTGTGGCTGATTTACTTTGGGTATCATGTGGATACGCATGGCAGACTCATATCCGCCAAAGTACATGCGAGTATAACTTCCGTACGCATGGAGCAACATTTTGCCCAATCTCCGACTGTCCTTCAGGCAGTTTAGCTTTCATCCTTGTTCATAACTTTTCGTCACTACCACGCAAACACCTTGGAAGTTTCGGTGTTCCGTGTCCTCTGACATGCTACACTCCCCGTCAGGTTTCCCTTTTCGGATAAGTCAGGTGACGATAGGGTGCAATCAAATTGCATTGATACCTTGCCCTATTACTTGCTCAAGGTAAGATTATTACAGCCCCTTACGGGCGCACCACCATGCTGTTAGAGATCGGTGTACCAGTGGCAAAAATAGCGCCATGGGCATCTGTCAGCTCATCCAGGTATTCGCACTTCATAAACAGATCGCTGGATTTCTGCGCTTCGGTCTGAGCAATGCCGGCAACATTCCGCATTTTTGTGAAGAGGAACATATTTTTATAGTAGTGTGCCTCATCCACAAACAGCCGGTCGATACCAAGCTCTTCAAACGTGATGAGGTCGTCCTTGCGGCACTGGTCGTTTAGCTTCTTCAGCTTTATCTGGAGGCTCTTTTTTGTCTTGGCCATCTGCTTAATGGTGAAATTTTCAGCGCGGCTGCTCTTCGCATCGACAATGCCCAAGGTGATTTCGTCGATCTGATTATCGATGGATCGCTTCTGTCGTTCAAAGCTCAGGGGAATCTTCTCAAATTGGCTGTGGCCGATAATGATGGCGTCGTAATCGCCGGTGGCGATGCGGCCGCAGAACTTTTTCCGGTTCTGCGTTTCAAAATCCTTCCGAGTGGCCACCAGAATATTCGCTGCGGGATAGAGCTGCAGAAACTCCGAGGCCCACTGCTCTGTGAGGTGATTGGGCACCACAAACAGAGATTTCTGGCACAGGCCCAGGCGCTTGGTTTCCATCGCAGCCGCAACCATTTCATAGGTCTTGCCGGCACCCACCACATGGGCCAGCAGCGTGTTGCCGCCGTAGAGGATATGGGCAATAGCGTTCACCTGATGGGGCCGCAGCAAAATTTCGGGATTCATGCCCGGAAACTGCAGGTGGCTCCCGTCATACTGGCGGGGCCTGGTGCTGTTAAACGTCTCGTTGTAGAGCTTACACAGCTGCTCCCGCCGGGGTTGGTCCTGCCAGATCCACTCGGTAAACGCCGTCTTGATCAGATCCTGCTTCTGCTGCGCAATGGTCGTTCTCTTTTTGTTTAGGATCGGCTTTCGGTTTCCATCGCCATCTTCGATGTAGTCGTAGACCCGGGCGTCGCGCAGGTTCAGCGTCTCCTCAATGATCTTATATGCGTTTATGTACTTGGTTCCGTAGGTGCTATTGGCCTTGATATTGCCGTCATCACTGTTTTTTCCCTCTACTGTCCAGCTCGTGGTATAGGGTGAATAATGAACTTTGATGTTTTTAGCGGCGTTTTTACCGGGAGCTAATAGGAAAAAGATGAAGTCTTTTGAAATGTCCACCGGGAGCCAGGCTGCGCCCAGACGAACGCTGATCTCGCTGGCTTTCAGGGGCGTGGGCTGCACGGCTTCGAGCGCTTTCACGTTGGGTACGTAACTATTGTTGGCCTCTGCCGCCAACCTGGCCTGTTCCAGCTTCTCCCGAACGTTTCCGGACAGATACTCGTCAGCCGGCACGAAGTGTGGTGCGGATTCGGTATCCGGCTCGGGGAGACGAAAAATGACGCCAGCCAAATCGCATTCAATCTGCTTTTCAGTTTTACCGGTAAGAGTGGCCATATAACCCATATCCACCCCCGCCTTTTCTGCCAGGGAGACAGCCAGGGCTTCCGCAGCGGTGTCCACGGTGGTGATGACGGTGCGCTGCCGGATGGTGCGCTTGGTGAACATGTCGGCCTTGCGCGCCAGATTTCCGTCCTCATCCAGCACCTCCAAGGCACAGAGCAGGCAATACGAGGAATCATCTGAGAATGCCAGTTTGTTACCCCGGCTGTTCAATAGACCGTATTTTTTGGTGTAGGCATCATACATGGAATTAAGCTGTTGCTGTTCCTTCTGAATGGCATCGTCGGAGTAATCCTCCGTTTGGTACTCGATCAGGGTGCGAACGCAATCCCGTAAGGCGATCATGCCCTTGATCCGGTTCTCTGCCATCGCGGAGACCGATACAGGCTTCATGCGGCTGTTTTCCCGGTAATAGAGCTGATCGTCTACCAGGGCATAGGAGAAATTCCGCACTGACGGATCTGCCGGCAGCGAACGGTCTTCCGTCTCCTCTGGGTTGATCTCCGCTGCTTCAGTGATCTGCCCGTGGATATTGGCAATGGCTGCCTGCAATAGCGCGGACAGCTCCACGCCGACATGTGGCTTGCAGGTGGAGTCAGGGCCGAACTGCGTGCTTTCTATCACCATTTCACCCAGGATCATCTCCGGATGGTCGATGAAGTAACGGTTCATTTTGATGCCGTTGGCATCAAAGTCAAGATGCACCCAGTCCGGCTCTTCAACCGTCATCCGGTCACGTTTCTGCAGAAACATAATATCCGATGTGACCTCCGTACCGGCGTTTGCCCGGAATGTGTTGTTGGGCAGGCGAATAGCTCCCAGCAGCTCCGCCCGCTGGGCGAGGTAGCGGCGCACGGACGGATTTTCTTTGTCCATGGTTCCCTTAGAGGTGATGAATAGCACCAGGCCACCGGGTCGGACCTTATCCAGCGCCTTGGCGAAGAAATAATCGTGGATCAGGAAATTGTACTTGTCATAGCGCTTATCCAGCACTTTGAATTGTCCGAAGGGAACATTCCCGATGGCGACATCAAAGAAGCTGTCCTGAAAGTCCGCAGATTCAAAGCCCTGGATGGCAATGCGATTCTTGGGATACAGCAGTTGGGCGATTTGGCCCGTGATGCTGTCTAGCTCCACACCGTAAAAACGACTGCCGGACATGCTCTCCGGCAGCATCCCCATGAAGTTGCCAATTCCGCAACCGGGATCGATGATGTTTCCCTGACGGAAACCCAGCTGCTCCAGCGCCTGATACATGGCCCGGATTACTACCGGACTGGTATAGAAGGCAGTGAGTGTGGATTCCTTCGCGGATTCGTATTCCTCCGGAGAAAGCAGCGTTTTCAGTTTCCGGGCTTCATCGGTCCAGGAGGAATTGGCAGTTTCAAACGCCTGTGGAATGCCGCCCCAGCCCACATAACGGGAAAGAGTTTCCTGCTCACCGTTGAGTGCCCGTCGGCCCGCCTGATTAATGACCTGCAGCGTTTTAATTGCTTCGACGTTGTAGGTGTACTTGGCTTTCGGCCCAGCCTCACCCAGACGATCATCCGTGATACGGAAATTCTCCGCCGCAATCTCCGGAAAGTTTGTGGTGGGTGCCGCAGCTGGCTGATCTTCCCGGGAGAGTCGCTCCACATCTGACGTCACCGTTCGGATAAGTGAACTGTTATTCAGTGCCTCAGAATCGACTACCTGTCCGTTTTCAATGCCGACCTGCCGAAGATGTTCTCGAATGACGGTGGGATCAACGTCCTCGAAAGTGTCCTCGGCGTTCTGAGTATCCTCGTCTCGCTCCTCTTGCCACTGTTGTTCATCCTCTGTGAAATATGTTCCCTCTGTAATCAGCAGCCTCACGCGCCGCTCAAGGGCATTCCAGGACAGCTGAAAATCCTGTGCGTCGGAACCATAGTGCCGCAGCTTCATTCCGCTGCCAGGCTGATAATCCACAAAACCGCTGGAGCCGTCCGCATACGTGTGACTGTGGCCATACCAACCGTACTCTTCTTTCAGGAAGTCCGCAGCGCCTTTCCGCTCCGGATGATGGGGATACAGCTCGTAGATACGTCGCTTGCCGTCCCCTGTGCCGGTTCCTTTGCGCAGCTCCGTGTCAATCTCTTCCCAGGGGATAGAAGAAGCGGAGGGCTGTTCGCTCTCCGCTTCTTTTGCATATTCAGTTGCCGCGTCGGAAAAAAAGGTCAGTTGATCAGTTCGCTCAGCATGATCTCCTCCGCGCTGTGCTTGTAATTGTTCATCAGGCCCACCCAGCGCATCTGATCCCGGGCCTTCAGCTCCTCGTTCGTCCCATCCTTCTCCGCCATTGACTTTACGATCCGTTCGATCCGCTCGTTGGCCGTCCGGTCGATCTCCTGCGCCTGGGCGCTGAGTTTCCCCTCCACGATCAGGCTGCTGTAGATCCCTGGATGCTGTTTCTTCATATTGTCCACCCACATCCTTCCGTAGAGGCCCACCGGCTGTGATTCCTCCGAGGGAACGGTCAGGTCGGGAATCATTACGTCCCCTTCCTGATGATAGGTCATGCCCAGCTCTTCCGCAATTGTCATGTTCATTCCGCCTTTCTGTATGTTTCAGTACCTCTTCCGTGCTCCGCAGGATCTGATCCGACGCAAGGCTGACGCAGCAACCCAGGATATTCACGGTCGCCGGCGTCGAAAAATCTGTCAAATACGGGAAGTCCTCGTCAGTGATATATTCGTCCGCATCCAGACCAAATCTGGAGAGGATTGCATAGGCTGTACTTTGCGCCGCCGTCTGACGAAAGCGCAGGCGGAGGTTGATCTCGTCCAGTTCCTCCAGGAAGCTGATTTCTTTCTTCTCCTGTAAATCAGGTAGAAAGTCACCAAGGGCCTGCTCTGTGGCATCCTTAGCGGCATCGCACAGATATTCCGCGAACGAAGGCATGGGGCTGCCCACAATGCTGTATACGGCATTGAGATTCGCTATGACGGCTTCTTGGTATGGCCCAACCTGCCATGGCTGCGGCAGCCGGCTATCCCGTCGCCTGGGGTATGTATCCGACACATCGAAAACATAGCGCAGCTTGCCGGTCGTTACCGGCAGTAGTGCAATGCCGTGGCTGCCTCGTTGAATTCCACGATACATCCGCTTATTCCAGATGTCAATGGGAGCGACCGCCGTGGCGTCGGGACGCTGTGCGTAGATCATGAGTTGATCGTGGTAGGGGTATTTATACAGGCGGCCCGTCAATCGCAGGAAGTCCTTCCAGGTACGGATGCTGGATACGATTTTTATGGCTGCCTTCCCCGAAAGAAATTGATAATACTGTAGCTTGTCCTGATCTGTCACGCGAAGCGCTTCCTTTCACATGTTCTTACTGATGAGACTCAAAATACAGCTTTAGAGCCGCCACAATGGTATCCTGCACCTCCTTTTCTGTGGCGGTAGGTGAAAACCAATGCCGGATCGGCTTCATACTGACGCTGACTTTTTTCAGCGGCTTAACAGGAGGGGAAAGAAACTCGCTTTCCAGCTTTTCTACTGTCAACACATCGGCGTTTTCCAACTCCCGGAGCCGGTCCGCCGTGTGCTGGTCTACGCACAGCTTCCGATCGCCGAAGAAAAAGTTATCCACAAGCTGCTGACTTTCACGAACAAGGTAGCTCAAAGTCTCACCTGTTGTGAAACCGATCTGCTTGTCGTCAACTCTGTCCAGAAGCGCTGGGATTAGGTTGGTCAGCCGGATATACCGTTGTATCTGATTTCTGCTTTCACCAGCCTGCTCGGCCATCATTTCATCCGCTCGCAACCTTGTCCCAGATTGGGACGATGTTAAGTCTGTTCGTGCTCCCTGATGTTTTAACGTCTCCATCTGCATTCGATAGGCAAACGCCTTTTCAGATGGTAGGAGATCCTGCCGTTGCTGCAGGTTGGTTGACAGCATTTGCAGCAGCGCTTCATCATCGGTGAGTTGACGAACAACGCAGGGAAGCACGGTATATCCGGCTTCCCTCGCTGCTGTGCGGCGATTATGGCCGGAGACGATTTCGTATTGAAACTCACCGATGGGCCGAACGATGAGGGGCTGAATGATACCGCGTTCAATAATATCCTGCCGCAGAGCCTCAAGCCGTTCTGCTGTGTAGGGCTTGAAGGGATGCTTTTCCGGAGGAAAGTCTCTCAAAATTTCAACGGGTAGTTCCTTCAGCTCGTCCCCAGCATCCAGTTTCATGGAGGGCTTGGGCTGCTGAAGCTGCTGGGCGAACGCCGGCTGCAGCGTCCCATTGAACAGCTCATCCAGAGCATTGCTCATTTCATCGTCTCCCTCACGTAAGTATCGATCACATCCCGGACACGCTGCTGCAGCACCATGTCATTCACCAGCTTTTTCAGCACCTTGGCGGGGTAATCCACCTGAAACTTAATGTTCTGCAGCTTGGGAGCAGGGGATTTCTTGCTTTTTCCGAAGATGCGAAGAATCTTTTCCTCATCCAGATCCGAGGCAAAATCTTTCAACTCCTGACTTTGGCTGCGGGTGACTTTCTTAATGCCATACTCCGCCATGATATGGAGGAGGAGTGTCTGAGCATCAGGGGAGAGGAAAGAAATGCTGACACCTGCGGTAAATGGGACATCCTCCTGATCTACCATATCCAGCAGAGGAGGGAGGAGGTGTGTTAAGCGGATGTAGCGTCGTATGGTATCACCGCTTTCTCCGCTCTGATGCCCCAGTTGATCTGCACTTTCTAACTTCCCCGCAACTTGCGTGGAAGTTAAATCCACTCTTTTTCCCTGCTGCTTTATTGTGTCAAGCCGCATCTTATAGGCAAACGCCTTTTCAGAATGTAACAGGTGATCCCGCTGGTACAGGTTACTGTCCACCAGGATCAATTTTGCCTCTTCATCGCTGGCTTGGATGATATTAGCAGGTATTGTCTTTTTCCCGGCCAGCTTAGATGCTTCAACACGGTTATGGCCTACAAGCACCTGATAGCGGTTGGGCTCAAAGGGGGAGGTACGCAGCGTGATCGGAGAAATCACTCCATTCTGACGGATATTCTCGGCCAAATCCTCCAGCTTTTCTTTAGAGTACGGCTTGAACGGTTGAGAAGTATGCTCGGCGTCATGCCAGGGGTCAATCAGCTCCAGGTTGATTTCTTTTGAAGCGTGGCCGCCCTTATAAGGACCGGGTTTAAACATGGAATCAAAGAAGCCGGAGGGGTCTGAAACCTCTTCCGGCATTTTTCCAGTACCGTCTATGGCACCGGACTCTTTCATTTTTCTTAGCGTTTCATTTTTTATCGGCATCTTGCCATGACCTCCTTTGCTACTTCAATATATAGGTTACCCAGGCGGCTGTCTTTCATCTGCACGGTGCTGCGCTGTTCACTGGCCGCTTTGGCGGCATCGGACAGCATCGGCAGAACCGTCTGATAGACGGTATCCGCAAACGTCTGCCGAAGATCGGCTTCTATCTCCCGGGTGAGCTTGCGACGGTAATCTGCCTTGGTAATCAATATACCATTCACGCGTAATCTAGGGTTTACGGTTTTAGTACGCTCGAATGATGCCCACAGATCGCCCAGCGCGTCCACAGCGTATTGCTCCGGCTCCACCGGCACGATGAGTTCATCGCTGGCAGCCAGCGCGTTGACCGAAAGCAAATCCAACGAAGGGCGGCAGTCAATGAGTATATAATCATATCGCTGGAAGTAATCGCGATGTAGGATGGTTGAGAGAGTCCTCAAGCTATCATTGCTTGTAGCAAGTATTGTGGGGGCAGAAGCCAGCATGGGGGATGCCGGAATATAATCCAGTCCTTCCACCTTGTTTCGAAAAATGTATTGGCTTGGGTCGTAGTCCAGCTGGGAGGCCTCGTTATAAATCAGATCGGCAATAGAGCGATTGTGATGGTCTTCGGACTGTATCGTCTTTGTCAAATTTCTTTGGCTATCTAGGTCGATCAAAACGACCTTCTGATTCAACTTCGCTAGGGCTGCACCGAGGCTGACGGTAGAAGTTGTTTTCCCGACGCCTCCTTTTTGATTAATCAGCGCAACGATTTTCATAATTTTTCCTCCTATAGTAATCTATATTTCAAACACCTGTTACAGTGCTGGAAACCAATGAAGGCTTGAATGGTTATAATCGAATGGCTATATATAAAACCCGCCAACTGATGGCATGTCAGCTGGCGGGCAGAGGAAAAGGGGGATCGTTGCAAGAACCCCCATGGTCCGGGGAGTCGGAATTGAGCCGACTTTTACCCTGTCATAGGCCCGGGTGTATAAACCGATAAAGTCTACAGTGCTTTTTCGCAAATAATAAGGAGGCTTTTGTAGACCATGCATAAATTGGAACAAGAAACACATTTAGAAAATTTACTACAGCAACTGCAGTCTTACCCTGGCATTCAAATTAGTTTTACAACAACTGCAGAAAAGCCAGAACTATTTGAAGATTGGGCTAATCATTGTGTTTTCGGTAAAATGAAAGTATCGCAAAAGGTCTCGAAAAAGTTAGCACCCCAGATGGCATAAAAAGTGAGCCATTGTCAGCACCTGAAATAACCGCTACCATTAGTTTGTTAAGGACTAAGGAGGTAGCAGAAAGGTGTTAAGAATGGCTCAAGTAAATAATATCAAAGATCTCTACGAAAATGAAGACCTAAGTTTGCGAGAAATTTCCCGAAAGACAGGTCACAGCTTCAAGACTGTCCAAAAGTACGCCTACCAGCTTGACTGGAGCGAGGACAATCTGCCGAATACCGAGCCAACGAGCTATCCGGTGCTGGGAGATTTCATTCCCGTAATTGACGAATGGTTGGAGGCCGACCGCAAAATCCCGCGCAAGCAGCGCCACACCGTTTGGAGAATCTTCTGCCGCCTGCGGGATGAGCACCATTTTACTGGTAGCTATTCCAGCGTGAAGAAGTATGTCCGCAAAAAGCGGTTCGTGATGAATTCCAAGAACAGCGGTTATCTGCCGCTGGAGCATGCGCTGGGCAGTGGACAGGTGGATTTTGGCAAGCATCTCTACTACGACGGCACCGGGCAGGAACAGGACGGCTATGCGCTGACCATTTCCTTCCCCAATTCCAACAAGGGTTACACCCAGACCTTCCCCTCGCAGAACCAGGAATGCCTGCTCACGGGCATGAAGCGTATCTTTGAGCATATTGGCGGCGTGCCGCCTGTGCTGCGCTTTGACAATATGTCCACCGCCGTTGTGCAGGTACTCAAGGGTACAGACCGAATTCTCACGGACGGCTTTCAACGTTTTATGTTGCATTACCGTTTCCGTGCAGAGTTCTGTAACCCGGCATCTGGCAACGAAAAGGGCAACGTGGAAAACAAGGTGGGCTACAGCCGCAGAAATGCCTTTGTGCCGGTTCCGACCATTGTGTCCTTTGACGAGTTTAACGAGTCCCTGTGGGAATGGTGCGAGAAGGATGCCCGGCGCCCTCACTACAAGAAGAAGCTCCTGATTGAAGAGCTTTGGGAAGATGACAAAGTGAGTCTTCTGTGCCTGCCGGAGTACCCGTTCTCAGTATTCCGATATGCGGCACTGACCGTGAGCAAAAGCGGCTTTGTGACCATTGAGACTAACAAATACGGCCTTTCTCCCATGCTGTCCGGTGAAACGGTGCAGGCTAAGATTTTCTATGACCATGTGGCATTCTTCCATGACCACCACCCGGTTGGGCACTACCGCAGGAGCTACAAAACCAACGATGAGGTGTACGACTGGACGCAGTATGTGTCCGTTCTCTGCAAAAAGCCGGGAGCAATTGAACATACCCGCTTCTTCCACCAGATGCCACAGCAGTGGCAGACATTCTTGGAACAGACCAGCGGCAGAGAACGCAAAAATGCGCTTCAGCTGCTCAGCGAGATTGTCTCTGACGGCAATGCCGCCTTGTGCGCTGATGCGCTGGAACTCGCCGGTGAGAACGGCCGCACGGATGCGGACAGCCTCCGGCAGTGCTATTACATGATTGCGAAAAAAGAATACCGGCCTGATCCGCTGAAATTACCCGGCTCTCCGGCGCTGCACTACAATCCCAATCTTTCCGCCTACGATGGCCTAATGGGAGGCGATGCAAATGTCTGAGGAAATTGAGCTGATGATGCGACAGGTGAAGCTGGGCGGCATGGCAAAGGAATGGCGCTCAGTCCAGTTTGAAAACACAGAGCAATATGTGACCGATCTGCTGAAGCTGGAGCTGAAAGAGCGTGAAGCCAACAGAATTAACCGCATGGTGAAAACCGCCGGTTTCCGTGTCCTGAAAATGCTGGATGACTTTGTGTGGACTTCCGCCATTGAACTGCCCAGCGGCTTGACTGCCGAGTACATGGAGGAACTGCAATTTCTCACGCCCAAGGAAAATCTCATTTTTATGGGTACCGTTGGTACCGGCAAAACTCATCTCGCCACAGCCATTGCCTTGAAAGCCTGCCAGGAAGGGCGGCGTGTCCGCTTTTATACAGCGGCGTCCCTTGCCAATATCCTGCTGGAAAAGAACAACAAGGGCACGCTGAACAATTATCTCAGTACGCTGAAAAAAGTGGAGCTCATTGTGATTGATGAGATTGGTTTTGTCCCACTGCACAAGGATGCCGCGGAACTGCTGTTTCAGGTAATTTCTGACTGCTACGAACGCAAGAGCTTGATTATTACGTCCAATCTGGAGTTCTCACAGTGGAACACCGTTTTTGGCGACAACCGCCTGACGGCAGCGCTGGTTGACCGGCTGATCCACCATTCCCACATTGTGATTTTCTCTGGCGAGAGCTACCGGCTGACCCAGTCCATGCAGCGCCAGCGTCCCCGCTGAAAAGGCGCTCCAAAAAGTGAGCATTGGGCCCCGGCCTGTTTGGCCCCGTGGGTCTCCAAAATGTGAGCGTTGGGCCCTGTCCTGTTTGGCCCCTCAAAAGGCCTTGACGCTGCACGCACAAACAAAGAATTAGGTGCTCCAAGGTGCTAACCTTTTTGGGGACCTTTTGCTAACATTTTTACTTGACGAACACAAATCATTGGCTTAAGACGTGGCGGTTGGGACAAGTTAAAGATATAACCTACGAAGCTACGTATAGAGAACCTGTTAAAAATCACTTGATTCCTTATTTTAAAAATAAATATATTCATGAGATAACACCAAGTGATATTCAACAGTTTTTTAATGAAAAAGCAACATACTGTTCATTAGAATCTCAAAAAAAATTTAAGAATTGCCTTCGCGGAATATTTTCAACAGCAGTCGAGAATAAGATATGTCCTTCATCACCATTGACATCTTCTTTGCGTCTCTGGACCGAGGTTTCGCCTATAATTAAAAGATCTTGGACGCAGCAACAATATGAGATTGCCTACAATTTTGCACGGTGCCATGATAAGGGGCTGGCAATTATGGTTTTACTAGAAACGGCAATTTCGCGAAGCGAGTTATTAGGTCTTACCTGGAATGATTTCGATTGGAAGCAAAACTGCCTACATATTGAAAACGGACTAATCGAATGCAGGAATTCAAAGACAGGCGGATGGGAACTAATGCATGAAGGATTAAAAAACTCGCATAGACGTCGTGCAGTCCCAATATCAAAAGAATTGACCACTAGAATTGCTTTAGAACCCAGATACATAGCAGCTAGTAATATGCAAGAGATAGCGACTGACTTTATATTTTGCTCACCCAAAGGCAAAGGATATTCGCCGAAAAACTGGTACCATAGAGTGTTCAAAAAATATATGCAGGATCTATGTGATATGTACCCGGACATTCCCATGCTAACTACACATGAACTGAGACACACCAGAGCAACTCTTCTTACATATCAAGGGGTTGATTTATATACTGTAGCGCGTCTCATGGGACACAGAGACCTCACCATGTTATCTCAACGGTATGTTCATGATGATTTAGAGGCCATGAGAAAAGAAATCAATATATAACAATCTTGGAATGGCCCTTATATGGGGAAGGGCCATTCCAGTTGCCCTTTGCCTTACAAGCAGGGGGTCACTGGTTCGAGTCCAGTTGTTCCCACCACTTCACCCACTCAAAAATGGCCCGGTAGTTCAGTTGGTTAGAACGCTAGCCTGTCACGCTAGAGGTCGACGGTTCGAGTCCGTTCCGGGTCGCCATTTTGCCCAGATAGCTCAGTTGGTAGAGCAGAGGACTGAAAATCCTCGTGTCGCTGGTTCGACTCCGGCTCTGGGCACCATTTGCGGGCATAGCTCATCTGGTAGAGCGCCACCTTGCCAAGGTGGAGGNTGCCCAGATAGCTCAGTTGGTAGAGCAGAGGACTGAAAATCCTCGTGTCGCTGGTTCGACTCCGGCTCTGGGCACCATTTGCGGGCATAGCTCATCTGGTAGAGCGCCACCTTGCCAAGGTGGAGGTAGCGAGTCCGAGCCTCGTTGCCCGCTCCACGTTCAATGCCCACAATTTCGTGTGGGCATTAAAAGTGGAAAACAAAAAAGAGTGGACTTTTCCTGTAAAATCGCATATAATAACCAACAAGACGGTGACATAGCCAAGTGGTAAGGCAAGGGTCTGCAAAACCCTGATTCCCCGGTTCAAATCCGGGTGTCACCTCCAGAAGATAAAATGGGGCAAGGCACAAGGTAACTTGTGCCTTGCCCCATTTTATCAAATAGCGAAGAACTGCCCAAGGGTGAATCTGCACAACGATGCAGCCTCCCCGTCAAGTCCATTCGGGGCCGTGAGGAATTCTGACCAGGGTCACTCCTTTCACTTTTAGAATAGGATAATTTTAACATCATTTCACGCCTGATTTTAACGCCGTAGCAATGCCCCCCCCAACCTGCCACTTCGTAAGCTTTGGGGAAAGTAACGATGGATGAATGTAGACATATAATAAAACAGCAGGGTTGCGTATTCATATGCAATCTTGGAATTTATTTTTTGGGAGAGTCATTGTGAATGAAACTCATCCGCAGGATTTAGACACAACTGAATCCGAGCTCAATGATACAGTCAATTCGGCCCCTGGCGGTGGCGGTCCTCGTCCTCCTGTTCCGACAGATGCAGAGTCGATTGATATGGTAGCGGCTGCCGAAGCGAGAATCGCTACCAGCATGGCTTTTTTCTTGGAGTTGATTCTTCAAAAAATTTGCATCATCCGTGATCCTGCGGAGCAAGCCGAAATTATTAAAGATATCTTTTGCGCCTATGCCTGCAAGGAAAAAGGCATGGCTGCTGTCTTCAATGCGCTTGCAAATAAAATCCTGGCCGATAAAGGCTTAGTGCCTGGTGCCGATAGCGGCTGCTGCTGAAACCGAGACGCGCGCGTCCATGCCTCGTTTTCTTAATGAGAAAGAAAGAGGGAAGCCCATGATGAAAGAAGATTTTAACCGTGTTAATGCTTCATCTATGATATCGATCCGGCCTAAATACAAAGGAAAAACAACCCCTCTGTGCAACCGCAGCAAATCCGGAGCGGGTATCCTTTGTGACCAGGCAAATGTAAGCAAATGTGAAGCGGAATTGTTTTGTAACGCTGTGCATCGACTTAATTGTGAGTTGTGCAAAGCACAGACATTATGCGAGCTGAAGCAGGTTTTTGAAATGATTAACTGTTTATTAACCTCCAGCGCAGCAAAGGAACTGTCGCTTGCTGAAATAATTAAGGCGACCAATCTCGAAAAGCCAAAAGCAGATCAAGCGTGTAATTGCTGAATACTGCGGTAAAAAAGAAAGCCACCCTAGGGAATACACCCCGGGTGGCTTTCTTTTGTAAGCCCATCAGCAGTTTCCAAAGGCGACACAGGAAGATTACCATCCCAGCCCCCCGTACAGGCCGCCTTGCAGTGCTTGGTGCCGTCAGCGTGCTGTTGCGTTCCGCCTACTCCCGAGCCTCCCGGCTGGTGTCCGTGCCGCTCGGGGCCACCTGCGCCTTTTCTGCCTCCGCCCGTTCAATGATTTTTCTGATCATCGCTTCGTCCATGTCGTCCGCGCTTTGCTGATTGAAAAGATCAAGTATTTCACGAATGGCGTCGGCTTTTGTAAGTGTGTCCCGGAACAACCTAATGGTCTTTGCATTCTGTACACTATCGCCGAAACCAAGGCATAGAAAACTCATAAAGCTCAAACGGTCATGGATTTGTATTCCGTTTGATCGTCCGTAGATTACGAATTCTCTGCAGAATAAGGATTATAAACAGCAGTACATAGTCATATGTGGCGGGCACCAGCCTGCAACTTTGTGCTCTTGCGGAATGCGCCATTCAGAAGTTCTCTGAACATTTCCCTGTTGATGACATTGTCCAGCTTCTCCAACGGATTCCCAAGACGACTCGGTTTCAGGCGGTTGCCCTCATCAAAAACCAAGCTGTTTCATTACTGTATGCCCCGTCTCATGTCAAGCAACGATCATACCTCGTCAGGGAGCAAGTGGATATTATCGCTGATTCCCTTACTGGGCCCGGTTTCGCTCTCATCCAGCATAAGAACGGAAGTGATCGTTACTCACAGTCCTCCGCCAGTTTGCGATACTTGGCATAGCGCGCCTTTGCATCGGCGATATTCTTCTCATAAAGGGCATCGGCCCGTTCGGGGAAGTTGTTCTTCAGGGACGCATAGCGGTTTTCCCCCATGAGAAACTCCCGGATCTTTCCGGTGTCGGGTTCGGGGGAATCCAGCTGGAAGGGATTCCTGCCCTCGGCGGTACGGCGGGGATCATAGCGATACAGATGCCAGTACCCGCATTCCACGGCCTTCTTCATCTCATTCTGGGTGCAGCTCATGCCGGCCTTGATGTGCTGCTCCAGGCAGGGGCAGTAAGCGATGATGATGGAGGGGCCGGGATAGGCCTCCGCCTCGCGGATGGCCTTGAGGGTCTGCGCCTGGTCATAGCCCATGGCGACCTGGGCGACATAGACATAGCCGTAGTTCATGAAGATTGCGCCAAGATCTTTCTTTGCAATCTGCTTGCCGCTTGCGGCGAACTTGGCAACGGCAGCGGCGGGCGTGGACTTGGAGGACTGTCCGCCGGTGTTGGAATAGACCTCGGTATCGAGAACCAGCAGGTTGACATCCCGGTTCTGGGCCAGGACGTGGTCGATGCCGCCGAAGCCGATGTCATAGGCCCAGCCGTCGCCGCCGATGGCCCAGACGGACTTCTTGGCCAGATACGCCTTGTTTTCCAGGATAAATTCGCTGTCCGGCGTCTTTTCGCCGATCTCCAGCGCGGCGATGAGCGCATCGGACACCGCGCGGGACTGTTCCTGATCGTCCCAGCCGGCCAGGTAGGCGTTGACCGCATCAGCCGCCGCACCGGAGCCCTTCATGGCTTCCAGACGAATGAGAATCTCCCGGCGGATGGCATCCTGCGCATGGAAGAAGCCGTAGGCAAACTCCGCATTGTCTTCGAACAGAGAGTGTTCCCAGGCGGGGCCGAAGCCGCGGTCGTCCCGGCAGTAGGGCAGAATGGGTGCGCCGCCGCTGTAAGCGGAGGAGCAGCCTGCGGCATTGCCGATATACATCCGGTCGCCCACCAGCTGGCTGACCAGCTTGAGATAGGTGGTTTCGGCGCAGCCCGCACATGCCGCGGAGAACTGGAAGTAGGGCTTTGCAAACTGAATGGACTTTACATTCTTGCTGCTGACAGCATCCTTCTTCAGATAGGCCTCGTTCATGGCGATTTCATCGAAATTGCTCTGCTCAGGCTTCATCTCCTCGAAGGGCGTCATGACCAGGGCTTCCTTGGCAGGGCATGCCGTCAGGCACACGCCGCAGCCCAGGCAGTCATAAGGCGAAACCTGCATGCGGAAGAAATAGGCGGGAGCGTCCTTGCCCAAACCCTTTGCGGGAACGGTGGTGAAGAACGCGGGAACAGCGGCCTTTTCCTCCCCGGTCAGGAGCACGGGGCGGATTGCCGCATGGGGGCAGACCATGGCGCAGCGGTTGCACTGAATGCAGGCTTCTCCGTTCCACTTGGGCACGGAGGTGGCTACGCCCCGCTTGGAATAGACGGAGGTGCCGTTTTCCCAGGTGCCGTCCAGCACGCCGTGCTTTTTGAACACGGAGACGGGAAGCTTGTCGCCCTGCTGGCGATCCATGGGAATCACAATGTCCTTGACGAAGGAAGAGGCGCTGATTTCCGCGGCAGGGGCGTCGGGCACATCGGCCCAGCTTCCGGGAATCTCCACGGCCACGGCAGCGCCCACGCCCGCATCAACGGCCTGATTGTTCAGGTCGACAATCTTCTGGCCGGCTTTTTTGAAGTAGGAATTGTAGTTGTTCTTCTTCATGTCCTCGACGGCAACGTCCAGGGGAATCACCTTCGTCAGGGCAAAGAAGGCCGCCTGCAGAATGTTGTTGGTCCGGTTGCCCAGTCCGATCTCACCGGCAATCCTGGCCGCGTCAATGATGTAGAAGCGCGCATGCCTGCGGCACAGATCCCGCTTCATCTTCGCGGGGAGATGCTGCTCCAGCTCCCGGGCGCTCCACGGGCAGTTGAGCAGGAAGATCCCGCCCTCCTTCAGGTCTTCGGTGGTGTCGTACTTGTTGACATAGGTAGGAGCATGCACCGCCACGAAATCCGCGGAGGAGACCAGATACGTCGAGCGGATCGGCTCATCGCCGAAGCGCAGATGGGACTGGGTCAGTCCGCCGGACTTCATGGAGTCGTAGGAGAAGTAGGCCTGGGCATACTTGTCCGCGGTCAGGCCGATGGTGGTGATGGCGTTCTTGTTGGCGCCCACCGTGCCGTCTCCGCCAAGGCCCCAGATCTTACAGGAAATCTGGCCGGGGTGCGCAAGCTCCACCTCTTTGTAATCCAGCGAGGTATGGGTGACATCGTCGTTGATGCCGATGGTGAAATTGTTCTTGGGCTTCTCCTGCCCGAGGTTGTCGTAAACGGCAATAAACTGGCCGGGGGTGGTGTCCTTGGAGGAAAGACCGTAACGGCCGCCGACGATCTGAATGTCGCCGCGTCCGGCCTGATTCAGCGCCGTGCACACATCCAGATACAGCGGTTCGCCCACGGAGCCCACCTCCTTGGAGCGGTCCAGCACCGCGATCTTTTTGCAGGCTGCGGGAATGGCATCGGTGAAATGCCGCACAGAGAAGGGCCGGTACAGGTGCACCTGCAGCAGACCGACCTTCCGGCCACCGGCATTGAGCGCATCCACGGTTTCCTTCACCGCTTCCGAGGCGGAGCACATCACCACAATGACCTCCTCGGCATCGGCGGCGCCATAGTAGTTGAACAGCTTGTAATCCCGACCGGTCAGGGCATTGATCTTGTCCATGTAGTGCTGGACCCTGTCGGGCAGGGCGGCGCTCTTTTCGTTGGCGCCTTCCTTGCACTGGAAGTAGACGTCCGGATTGACGTTGTTGCCGCGGTTGGTGGGATGTTCGGGGTTCAGGGCGTGGCGGCGAAACTCCTTGAGAGACTCGTAATCCACCAGGCCTCTCAGGTCTTCATAGTCGAGTGCTTCGATGCGCTGCATCTCGTGGGAGGTGCGGAAGCCGTCAAAGCAGTGCATAAACGCATACTTCGAGCTGATGGCCGAAAGGTGAGCGACGGCCGCCAGATCCATGGCCTCCTGCGGCGTTGCGGACATCAGCATGGCGTAGCCCGTGGTACGGCAGGTCATGAAGTCGGTGTGATCGCCGAAAATGGAGTGGTGATTGGAGGTAACCACGCGGGAAGCGATATGCATGACGTTGGGGAGAAACTGCCCGCCCATGGCGTACATGGCGGGGATCATCAGCATCAGCCCCTGCGACGAGGTAAACGTGGTGGTCAATGCGCCGGCCTGCAAGGAACCGTGGCAGGTTCCCGCGGCGCCCGCCTCGGACTGCATCTGGATCACGTCCACCGTGGAGCCGAACAGGTTCTTCCGGCCCTTGGCAGACCACTCGTCCACTTTTTCCGCCATCGGGGAAGACGGAGTGATCGGGTATATCGCCGCAACCTCAGTAAATGCATAGGCCACATGAGCCGCAGCCGTATTTCCGTCCATAACTACATAATTCTTTTTCATATGGAACACCTCTCTGGTATGATTACCTTGTCCTCAATTTTCTTGATGCCATATTCCTAATTACAAAAATATGGTCTCGTCCGTATATTTTCATTATATGAAAACTCATTTCACATTATGAAAATAAAAAATACGCATTTTTTCGCTAATTGCATTGAATTTATCCCATCCGCTTTTTTTTGTCAAGTATTCGCATTAGTTTTGTCATTATAGACATTTTAATCGAAATATATTGTGCAACATGCATACGTTTTGTTGCTGCCACACGACTGCAACAGGTTTTCTGCGACATTCATCCTAATTAGGCGCTGTTATCACTGCGGCTTTCCCCGGAAAATCAGAGACAAGAAAGAACTCTATCCAATGTCCCCAAGACCGTGTGGGTGCAAGGTCAAGGCGTACGCCCAAGCCTGCGTGAATCCGGCCGATATAGTTCATAAGCTGCGCCAGATCGGGTGAACAGATGGGTTTAATAGGCACAAAAATGCTCTTCGCGTTGAGACTGAGCTGTATCTAACAAGAACAGCAGACGCTTTTCACAATTATTTTGACAAATAAATGTCTAAAGTGACAAAACGCCACTTGAGAATGTGGGAACGCTTGACAAAGAAAAGCGGATAGGATAAATTCAATAGGCTAGGCTTTGAAATTGAGGGTATTTGTGTTATATACGTGAAAACTAATTTCACAATATGAAATTAGTAATACTTAATTCTGCGAAGCAGGGAGGAAACACTGTTATGAAAATTACAGCGGTTAACACTTATTTTGTACGTCCCAGATGGGGCTTTGTCGAAATCGAGACCGATGAGGGCTATACCGGCTGGGGCGAGGCGGTCCTGGAGGGCCACTGCGATGCAGTACTGGCCTGCGTGAAGGAGCTGTCCACTTATTTGATTGGCAATGATCCTTCCCGTATCGAAGATTACGCTTCTATGCTGTATCGTTCGGGTTTCTACCGCGGCGGCGGTGTTCTGATGAGCGCCATTGCCGGTATCGATCAGGCTTTGTGGGATATTAAAGGCAAGGTTTTCAACGCACCTGTCTATGAGCTGATGGGCGGCATGAGGCTGACGCGATCATGGATTCTGAAGTCGGCACTTATCTGAACGCCAAGCTGGAGGCCAAGGGAATCGTGAACCTGGCATGGAACGAGAACGGCTTCCGTGAGCTGACCAACTCCAAGCGCGAAGTTGCCAGCGTTTCCGATGTTGCCGGACTGAAGATTCGTACCATGGAGAACAAGTTCCATGAGGAACTGTGGAACTCCCTGGGTGCAACTGCCACCCCCATGTCCTCCAAAGAGCTGTATACCGCTCTGGAGCAGGGTACTGTTGACGGTGAGGAGAACCCCATCCCCAACCTGTTCAGCTACCAGTTCCAGGAAGTTCAGAAGTATATCACCATGACCAACCACATTTACAGCCCCTTCCTGTTCGACATGTCCAAGACGATTTGGGACACCTATGACCAGGATACCCAAGACATCCTCCGCAAGGCGGCTCAGGCCTATGCCACTGAGGAGAAGCGTCTGAACCGCGAGGCTGCCAAGACCGATCTGCAGGCCTGCATCGATGAGTACGGCATCACTGTGACCTATCTGACCGACGATGCCAAGCAGGCATTCGTGGACAAGACCGCTCACATTCAGGACATGATTGCCAAGGACACCGGCACCGAGATCATGGACCTGCTGAACACCGCCAAGGTCGATTACGCTGCCAAGAAGTAATCAGTTCCCCAAAGTTTAATTGCATAATGCTGGCCCGGCAGCTGCCGGGCCAGCAACGGCATTCCATACACGCGCATAGCAGATGCGGAGCGCACAGTTTGCCGCACGGAGTGTGCGGCGCAGAATCATCACTGAATAATCACCTGCACGGGAGGGATGCATATGTTGCCGCAGGAACAGCTTCGTACGGCAGAAGAATTGTACGCATACAGCTGTGATCACAATTTTGGAAAAGGATTTGGCCATAACTGGGGAATTCGAAACTTCCGACTGCTTGAAACGAAGTTGGAGAAGGACGAAAGTGCCTTCCTGACCTTTGTGGGATTGCATGAATTTCACAGCATGTCCAGCCACCAACGCAATTTTGCCTATGCGATCACCAATCGACGGATTCTCATGGGGCAGGTACGCACTTTTGGAAGAATCCGTTTTCGCGCCGTCCCTCTGAGTGAAATCCGGAATATTTCCTTTGACAGTGAAAATTCCATTGGAGTTATGAAGCTTTTGCTGAGCAAGGATGCCGTCACAATCGGCATGAGCCAGGAAACGGCAGCTGCGCTTAGCCAAAAACTGACGGAGCTGCTGCCCGTCATTCAGGAACTGGCGCATCAGCAGTGCCGGGATTCCGATGCGGCACAAACCTCTGAGGAAGAGAATGAGGCTGACTGAGAGCCGGCAACTTCAATGATCGATAGAATACAATCCGTAACCACGGACAGCAATTCAAGGCTGATATATTAGGAGGACTTTATGGAACGCAGTGAGAAAATCTTGCGCGGACTGAGCAATCAGTATTACCGGGCGACCTACAAAGCAATGGGCTTTACCACCGATGACCTGAAGCGGCCCGTGATTGGCATTGCCAACGCATGGAGCGAGTCAGTTCCCGGTCATTTCAACCTGCGCCAGGTGGCACAGCGGGTGAAGGACGGCATTTATCGTGCCGGCGGTACCCCTGTGGAGTTTGGTGTGATCGGCGGGTGCGACGGTATGGGGCAGGGCCACGACGGCATGCACTTCATCCTGCCCTCTCGGGAACTGATTGCCAACTCCGTCGAATCCATGGCGCAGATCAATCTCTTTGATGCCATCGTGCTGCTGGGTTCCTGCGACAAGATCGTGCCCGGCATGCTGATGGCTGCCGCCAGACTGGACATTCCCTGCATCTTCCTGCCCGGCGGCCCCATGGAGGGCGGCAAGGAGTTCGACGGCCGTGAGTCTGACCAGACCTCCAGCACGGAGGCCTATGGTATGCTGTCCGCCGGCAAGATCAGCGAGCAGGAATACTGCTCTTTGGAAGACACTGCGTGCCCGGGGTGCGGTTCCTGCTCTTATCTGGGAACCGCGAACACCATGTGCGCACTGTCGGAGGCGCTGGGCATGGCTCTGCCAGACGGCGGCCTGATCCCGGCTGCTTCCGCACGCCGTCTGGCGATCGCGGAAGAGACCGGCATCAAAATTATGGAACTGCTGGAAAAGCGGATTACCGCCCGCAAGATCATCACCAACGGCAGTATCCGCAATGCCATCAAGGCTTGTCTGGCCATGAGCGGCAGCACCAATGCAGTGATGCATCTGACGGCGATTGCCCATGAGGCAGAGCTGGATATTAACGTGCTGGAGGAGTTTGACACCCTTTCCGCCACCACGCCCCAGATTGCCAAGATGAATCCCGCCGCCAAATACAATGTCATCGACTTCTACAAGGACGGCGGCGTTTCTCGGATGCTCGAGGAAACGCAGACCATGATCGATACGGAGCAGATGACCGTGACCGGTCATACCGTGGCGGAGAATATTCAGTCTCACCACTATCTGTATCCCGCCACTCGCAAAGTGGTGCGCAGCCTGGACGACCCGTTTGGATTCTCCGGCGGCGTTGCCGTTCTGCGCGGCAATCTGGCACCGGACACCGGGATTACCAAGCCCGGCGCCTTCGATAAGAGTCTGCATCACTTCGAGGGCGAGGCGATCTGTTTTGATTCCGAGGAAGCGGCCGAAGAGGCCATTTTGGCCGGTAAGGTGCATGACGGTCATGTGGTGGTCATTCGCTACGAAGGCCCCAAGGGCGGCCCCGGCATGCGTGAAATGTACAAAGCCATGAAGTATCTGTATGGCCGCGGCCTGTCCAAGACGACTGCCCTGATTACGGATGGCCGTTTCAGCGGCACGAACAACGGCTGCTTCGTGGGCCATATTTCTCCCGAAGCTGCGGAGGGCGGTCCCCTCGCCATCGTTCATGACGGCGATCGGATTGTCATCGATGTGGAGAAGCGGACGCTGGACATGCTGGTGGATCAGTCTGAGATTGACTGCCGTCTGGCTGCGTGGAAGCGCCCTGAGCCCAAGTTCAAGCGTGGCTGGCTGGGCCTGTACTGCAAGCTGGCTGCTTCCGGCGCCCAGGGTGCCGTGATGCAGATCGACAAACTGTAAGAGACGTTAAAAAAAGAGGCACTATCCCGGGATAGTGTCTCTTTTTTCAAAGCATATGGGAAAGTCATCCTGTGTAGCCCAGCAGCCGGCTGATGTCCCGTGTCAATGCCAGCAATTGAGGATTGATCCGTGCAATGACACTGTCATCCATTCGGAACACGGGAGCGGAAACACTGACAGCACCGACCGGCAGGCCACTGCAGTTAAAGATCGGGGCTGCCATACATCGCACGCCGTGTTCATGCTCCTCATTATCCAACGCATAACCCACTTTGCGGATATTGGCCAGTTCTTCTTCCATAGCCGGCAGAGTGGTGATGGTATGTTCGGTATACGCGTGAATATCGGTGCGGTTCCAGACGCCCTTGATCTCATGGGGAGGCAGAAACGCAAGAATACTTTTGCCGACGCCGGTACAGTACATGGGGTTATGGCAGCCAACGGAGGAGGCCATGCGCACCATGTGCTGAAAGGGTTCGGATTTGTAAAGGTAGACAACACCGTCCCCGTCACGTTCCACCAAATGGACCGCCTCCTGGGTAGTGTTGGCCAGTTCATCAAGAAACTGCTTGGATGCAGGCAGCAGACTCAGCACATTGGATACCCGGCTGCCGATTTCAAACATACGCAGGGTCAGTCGGTATTTGCCGCTGGCGGAATCTTTGCGCGCATATCCCTGTTCTGACAGAGAAGTGACGAGCCGGTAAGCAGTACTGATATGCAGATCTGTCGCAGAGGCCAGATCCGAAAGGGTCATTCCTTGGGGCACGGAGGAAAGTGTTTCAATAATGTCAAATACGCGATCGATAGACTGAACAGAGCTATGGGTCGAAGCCATAATCAACACGCAACTTTCACAATATAATAATATATTTCATAATGTAACATATTATTTCATTCATTTCAATGATTTCAGAAGGAAAGACTTGTAAATTGTTAGATTGACAAATGGGAGAAAAAGCAGTATAAAATTATTATATATCATAATATGATAAGTAATTTTACAATGTGAAAACGGAGGATATTATGAAGACAGCAGAAGTGATACAGATGATGGAACAGGAGAAAGTGATTGCCATTGTCCGAGGCATTGCGGCGGACAAGTGCATGAAGGTTGCGGATGCACTCTATGAAGGCGGCATTCGCCTGATGGAGATTACCTTTAATCAGAAGGATCCGACTTCCTTCCGGACGACAGCTGACTGCATTGAGTCCATCAGCAAAAAGTACGAGGGCCGTATGATGGTTGGCGCAGGCACGGTTGTCACCACGGAGCAGGTGGAGTTGGCAGCAAGGGCCGGCGGCCGCTTCATCATCTCTCCCGATGTGAACGTGGATGTGATCCATCGTACGGTGGAATTGGACATGGTGTCCATGCCTGGCGCCATGAGCCCCACCGAGGTGATGACAGCCCATCATGCAGGCGCCAGTTTTGTGAAGATTTTCCCCGCTGCGAATCTGGGCGTCGATTATGTCAAGGCGATTTCTGCCCCGATCAGCCACGTAAAGCTGATGGCTGTGGGCGGTGTCAATGAGAAGAATCTGGCTGATTTCCTGAAGGCAGGCATGGCAGGCGCCGGGATCGGCGGCAACCTGGCCAACAAGAAGTGGATCGAAGCCGGTGAGTATCACAAGATCACGGAAACGGCCAAATCACTGGTGGAGCTTGCCAAGAGCGCTCACTAAGACCACCGATCCATCGAATTTATTATCAAAATAAAGGAGTATCTCCATGAAAGCAATTACATTCGGCGAAGTTATGATGCGTCTGAATCCCGAGGGCTATCTGCGTTTTGTGCAGGCTGACAAGTTTGAGGCTACCTATGCCGGCGGCGAGGCGAATGTGGCCGTTTCTCTGTCTAACTATGGAATTGAAGCGGCTTTCGTTTCCAAGGTTCCCGCTCATGAAATCGGCCAGTGCGCCATCAATGCTCTGCGCCACTATGGTGTTGATACCGACAAGGTGGTCCGCGGCGGTGATCGTCTGGGCATTTACTTTGTGGAAAAGGGCGCTTCTCAGCGTGCTTCCAAGGTCATTTATGACCGTGCGAACTCCTCCATCGCCATGGCCGCTGCCGCTGACTTCGACTGGGAGAAGATTTTCGATGGTGCTGACTGGTTCCATTTTACCGGCATTACTCCCGCTCTGGGCGGCAACCTGCCCGAAATCTGCCTGGAAGCTTGCCGCGCAGCCAGGAAGCTGGGTCTGACCGTCAGCTGCGATCTGAACTTCCGTAAGAAGCTGTGGTCTCAGGAGCAGGCAAATGTCACCATGACCAAGCTGATGCCCTACGTGGATGTTTGCATCTCTAATGAAGAAGATGCCAAGGATGTGTTCGGCATCGAGGCAAAGGATACCGATTTGAATGCCGGAAAGCTGAGCCACGAGGGCTATGTCAGCGTTGCAAAGCAGCTGGTGGATCGGTTTGGCTTTCAGAAAGTTGCCTTCACCCTGCGCGGCAGCCTGTCTGCTTCCGACAATGACTGGGCCGGCATGCTGTACAGCGATGGAACGGCAGCGTTCTCTCCCACTTACCGGGTGCACATTGTGGATCGCGTGGGTGGCGGCGATAGCTTCGGCGGCGGCTTGATCTATGCGCTGATGTCCGGTTACGACAATCAGAAGGCCATTAACTTCGCTGTGGCTGCTTCCTGCCTGAAGCATGCTGTGGAGCATGACTACAATCTGGTTTCCGTCAGCGAAGTGGAAGCTCTGGCCGGCGGCAACGCTTCCGGCCGTGTGCAGAGATAAGGAGCGCGTTATGACCGCCCTGGAACGGATGGAAGATGCAGGCGTTTTGCCGGTTGTTCCCCTTGCACATACGGCGGACGCCGTCCCGGCTGCCAAAGCGCTGCTGGCAGGCGGCGTCAGTGTGATGGTCATTCCGTTTGGTACGGAATTGGCGGATTTGGTGGCTGTAATTGCGGGTGCGTGTCCAGAGATGCTGGTCGGCGCCGGAATGGTGCAGACCTTGGAGCAATGCAAAGCTGCTGCGGCCGGCGGCGCCGCGTTCGTGATAATGCCCGGCTACAACGCGGAAGCAGTTGCCTGGTGCCGGGAACAGCAGCTGTGCGTAATTCCCGGCTGCGCCACTCCGACGGAGGTAATGGCGGCGCTGGCACAGGGCGTGGAGACTGTGGGTTTTTTCCCTGCAGAACTCTATGGCGGCCTGCGTGGACTTGCTTTTTTGCAGGCTGCGTTTCCCCGGGTACATTTTTTGCCTGCCGGTGGAATTGACAGCAGCGCTTTGGCGGAGTATCTGTGCGCACCCGGTGTTTTGGCTGTGTGCGGAGACTGGCTGTGCACGCGTGAACTTGTTTCCGGGGCGCAGTTTGATCAGGTGACGGCGCTGGCTGCACAAGCGCGCAAAGCGGTGTTGGGCTTTGAGATTGCTCATGTTGGCATCAATACCGCTGATGAACAGGCGTCTCTCGCTGTCTGTGAAGAGTTGGAAAATGCCTTTGGTTTTGCGGCCAAAAAGGGTAGCAGTTCTAATTTTTCCAGTGGTGCAGTGGAAGTGATGAAGACCATGTATCTGGGTAAAAATGGACATCTGGCTATTCGAACCAACAGCATCCCTCGTGCGGTGGCCGAACTGCGCAGACACGGATACGAGATGGACGAGTCTACGGCTAAATTTAAAAACGGGAAGCCGATGGCCATTTACATGAAGCGGGAATTCGGCGGCTATGCGGTGCATCTGTTGCAAAAATCCTGAGTTCTCCGGTTTTCAGAGGCTAAAAAGTTGATATTGGGAATCGCCGGCATGGCCGCGTCAAGGGAAGTTCGCAATTTCGAGGCTCCGGGCAGTGAATTAGGCTGCGTCTTGCAGTAGTGCCTGAATAGATTTTGGATTTAAATACGCTCTGCAAACAGACCAGTCCTCGGCATATTCCATAAGGTAGGTCGTCACCAGCCGAAGGTAGGAATCCGGATTGGGAAAGATTCCAACGACGTTTGTCCTGCGGCGGATTTCTTTGTTCAGCCGCTCCAGCATGTTGGTGGAAGAGATTTTGCGGGCGTCGAGTTCTGGAAACGCATAGAATGCCAGAGAATCTTCCAGCCCTTTCTCCAAAATCTCAATTGCCTTTGGAAATCGCTTTTCATACCGCTCTGCAAGCTGTTTTGCTCGCTGGCGTGCCAACTCAGCAGAGGGTGCCAGCCAGATTTCCTTTAGCTGCGCTGCGAAAGAGTCCTTCTCTTTCTGCTGTACATGAGCCAGGATATTCCGCATAAAATGTACCTTACACCGCTGCCAGGAAGCGCCGGGAAAACTCTCCCGGATGGCCGCAATCAGCCCCTTATTGGCGTCGGAAACCACCAGCGATGGAGTTTCCAGCCCTCGCTGCTTTAAGCTTTGAAACAGCTGAGAGTAACTTTCTTTGGACTCATCCATCATTGGCTCTACAGCCAGCACTTCTCGCTGCCCCTGTGCATTGACGCCGCAGGCAACCAGCACCGCCATGCTGACGACGCGGCCATCTACGCGGACTTTCTCGTACAGCGCATCCGTCCAGATGACAGGATAGTGCCCTGTCAGGGACCGGCTGCGGAAGTCCTGCACCTGCTCGTTCAGGCCTTTTGTCATCTCGCTGACCTGGCTTCGGGAGAGATTTTTAATTCCCAAACTATGGGCCAGCTTCTCCATCTTCCGGGTGGACACACCCTGTACGAACGCCTCCTGAATGACCTGAATCAGCGCCGCCTCGCTGGCGCTTACGCTCTGTGACAAAAAACGGGATGTATCCACGGCTGCGCAGCTTTGGCACCATGAGGTACATCGTTCCCATACGGGTATCCAGTCGCCGGGGGCGGTAACCGCAGCGATAATCGTTACGGGACGGATTGTGTGCGTTCTTTTCCGCGCCAACGATGCCTGAAACTTCCGCCTCCATAAGCTGTGCGCACAGCCACTCCAGCATGCTGAGCATCGGGTCTGGCTCCGCCATACATTTCAGTAGCAAATCTGTGAGACCTGTGATATTCTTTCCTTGAGCCATTGGGTTTCAACTCCTTCTTTGAATGTCTCGACACCATTCATTTTACCGGAGTCCCAATGGCTTTTCTATGCCTTTATGAAATTGCGAACTTTATTATACACGGCCTCCGGCATCTGACTATCCTGTCAAGTGCCGGCGATTTTTATCAAGTACTGATATCGCAATTCTGTTCGATTTGGTCAGATGATAAAATAAGTGCCAGACTATGAGCTAAAAAATCTCCGCCGTTACCAAATTGGACGGTGGAGGGCAGTGATTATGAGAAGCCAGACGCGATCACCCGGATCGAGCAGGATACCTATAAAGAAGCAGTCTATCTGTTATCGGTAAACCTGCTGGACAACGGACCCTCCGCCAGCCGGAAACTGCAGGGTATCGGAATCAGTACCATCGGCGGGTTCGCGGAGGCACCGGAAGAGGTGCTTATTCACAGACTTGAAAAGTTGGGTTCTGAGCTGAATATATTTGCCCGAGGGCATGATGCCTCGCCGGTTCAGCAGACGAATTTTATCAACGCGATTAATTCTGTTGGCAACAGTGCCACACTTGTTCAGCAATGCGCAGCAAATATCAACCGCCGGGTGCCGCCTCCGTTTCAGGGCTTCCACATCAGGCAGATGACCGTCGAGGTGTTCACCGGGTATTGTCTGCACCCAAACGAATCACCTGTGCTATCTGTATTTTACGGGATGGTTTGGATCAAAGGCGCCGTTGCGCCTCCATCCCAGGGTGAAATTTCGAGTAGGAGATTTGAAACAGCATGAGCGTCTTACCGACTATATGATCCATCTGCTGCTTCAGGGTCTGTACTTTGTTATAAAATGTCAGCATGGGCGGAATAATGGCGCAGCCGTATTCCGAGGCGGTCAGCATATTTTTAAGTTGTGCCCGCCCAAAGAGCATCTCCCGCGGCAGTAAAGCAACTTTCCGCCCCTCTTTCAAACATACGTCGGTAGCTACACCGGCGAGGAATCCGGTTTCGGTGGTGGTATACCGATAAGTGGCGACGTTCGGTTCCTGCGCGGTAGAGCCGTTGAAATCTGCGATCATGACGTCCGGATAGTCTTTTCCGACCGCCAGACAGGCATTAGAGAATTCGGCACCCACCACCAGAATCAGGTTATAGCCCGCAGCGGCATACTCGCGGATGGAGTGCTCATAGTTCACCTGATAGCCAAGGTAAGCTGTCCAAGGCAACCGGAATACACGTCATGATGATTAGCAAAATTGAACGTGGTATAACTAAAATGGAAAATGTGCCACTCAAGAATGCGATAGCCCTGGCTGATGCATTGGGGGTTGAGAATCATCGACAGCTACTACTTGAAGCAGATCAAGTGCGTACGTCGGCTGGCGAGAGCGGGGTAACTGCCTGGCGTGGTGCCCGCCTCTCGCCAGCCGGCGTACGCACTTGACGTCTTATACTTCTCGCATTATACTATCTTTAGTTTTGAGATGCTAAAAAGGCATAATTGGGCACTGTCTCTTTATCCGAGGCTTTATCGCAGAGAAGAGGGCCGGACTGCCAGTCCGGTCTTCTTCTTAACCATATTAATTAGGAGGGTAACGATGGCATATCTATACACAATCTTCTCATCGATAATTGAGTTAGCATTCTACTTGTTGGGTTGTATTGCTTTTGCAAAGTATATCTTTTCAAAGTGAACTACTGGGGAAATCTTTAGTTTAATGCAACAGCTCATGGAGACGGAATTCTATGAAGCTATGAGCCCGATGTGATTGAAAGTGTTGCTGAGAAGATGAAGAATAAGCATTTGATATTAACAATACTCGGATGGCTAATACTGTTGTGCGGTATGGCGATATTCTTGTTCGTAAAAGACACAACTCTAATGGTACGAATTTTTGCAGTATCATGCTGCATCGTATCATTTACACTTTTTCAGTTATGCCGAAAAAACTAAACACTTACTGCCGGTAGCTTACGAATCCGGTAAAGGTGCATGGGCTTAACCCGGATTGGTCAAAACCATTGAACCTGAGCAACACAAAACCGGATTAAAAGAAGCTAATGAGATTTAATATACTATTTTAAAATAACTAAAGGACGAGGAGATAAGTTCATGGTTTGTCCATCTTGCAACAAGGATATGAGACGGCCCGGTTGTAAGATAAAGTTGGACACTTGAGCAGAAAAATTGCGATTATAAAATTGCGGATCTTTAACAGAAAATAACAGTCATACTATTTGAAAAAAAGGCCATAATAGTGTTTGGGTACAAAAGTACCCGGCAGATATTTAGTTTGAAATCAGGAGATGATTGAGTTGAATCGATCTATCTTTGACCCTATTATGATTCGAGCTGTTTTGTTAGAAGATTAGTGGGAGAGGGTAAGCTGATAAACTCCATTTCCCCATGAAGAATTAAATACCAGCATATAGCAGGCAGGGGCTCTTCATTGAGCCCCTGCCCATTACTTAATGTCAACTGAACAAAGGCTGCTTTTTCAGCGGAGCCAACCATAGCACCAAAAACGCAAGCAGCCGCAGCAGGGCGCACTGAATCTTTCTAAGATTCAGCACCAAAATGGACATGGCGACGCTGTGGGCAATCGTTTCCCGCAGCCTGGTCATAATCAGCCCCAAGCCGTACTTTCGCTTGGCCAGGCTGAATCGCCGTTCCACTTCCACA
>JGI20225J20221_1001100_pt1 | contig 32297 bp, 27 predicted proteins | sample BioMet4_FD_20221 | JGI IMG/M metagenome (IMG submission 20221)
ACCAGTAAAAGTATGGAGATTATGCATACATAGCAGCAAGCCTAAACAGAAAGAACCTGATATCAGTTACTCCCCGAAGTTGCGCTCTAAAAGCTTTGACTTTGGCATTGAATGATTTGGCAAATGCATTTGTCGAACGATTGATAAAGAATTTGAGACTTTCGTCATAATGCTCATAAATAGTAGCCCCTATAACGAGGTAGTAGGAATACTTGGGGCTTAATATTTCTGTTTGGCCATTTATACATATAGTTAGCTACCTTGAAAAGAAAAAATCATATCTGTGACCTCTCTAAAAGTTTTCTTAAAGGCCTTCTTTAGCTTAGAATTAAAAGATTATGTTGCTGCATTTGTGCGTTTTTTATCAAAGAAATTCAGGATCAGTTTGTATTCTAATGTTAAAAGATTAACTGCAAAAGTTCTGGACACTGCCCGATAATAAATCTGCCCCAAATAACTATTTACCTCTTGGAGAAAGATAATTTGTTGAGCTTTATCTTGCTTTTCAGTTAGAGATTATTATCTTATTATTAATAAATAATATAGCGACTTCTAAAGGACGGCTACTTAACTAATCTAAATAACTAATTGATTTCTCTTTTTGATAAATAGGGTATACAATGAAATATAATTTGTAATATTGCGTTTTATATTTCAATAAATCTTTTAATAATGATAATTGGGGATAGAATAAAACAAATAAAGATAGTACTAGTGTTGATTGCAATAATAATTGCTTTTTCATCACTAGTTATTTCTCATATATTAATTAAAGATTTGTCGGCAGAGGAAAAAAACAAAATGGAAGTCTGGTCTGAGGCCATGAGAACCTTTAATAATGCAGACGAGAAGGCAGATCTAACATTAGTACTAAAGGTTTTGAATGGCAATAATACAATTCCAGTAGTAGTAGTAGATAAAAAAGGAAATATACAGGATTATAGAAATATTTCAGTACCTTCATCAAATTCGGAGAATTATTTACAGGATAGAGTCAACCATTTCGGTTATAATAATCACAAAATTAGAATATATCTACAATCGGAGATAAACACAACTAAACCTGATAAAACCGACTATATAGATATTTATTATGATGATTCTTTAATGCTTAAACGGCTTGCAACATATCCATATGTTCAATTAGGAGTTGTTTTAGTTTTTGTTATAATTGCTATTTTTGCAGTTCTGAGTTCTAAAAAGGCAGAGCAAAATAAAGTGTGGGTCGGCCTTTCTAAAGAAACAGCTCACCAATTAGGGACCCCAATCTCTTCTCTTATGGCTTGGGTAGAAATACTTAAATCAAGATATACTGATGATGAATTGATTTCTGAGATGGGTAATGATGTAAATCGGTTACAGCTTATAGCTGATCGTTTTTCTAAAATTGGTTCGATGCCTGAACCACAGCTATGTGAGTTAAATCTAGTACTTGATAATGTTATCGACTATCTTTCAAAAAGATGTTCTGGCAAAATAAAGTTTGTTCGGGAATATCTAAATACACCAGTCTCAGTTAAACTGAACTCATCCCTTTTTGAATGGGTTATTGAAAATCTGTGCAAAAATGCTATTGATTCAATGGGAGGGCAGGGAGTTGTTTCGATATCAGTAAAAAATAATGAAAATAAAGTCTTTATTGATGTTTCAGATACAGGTAAGGGAATTTCAAAATCAAAATACAAAACAGTTTTTGAGCCAGGATATACGACGAAAAAGAGAGGCTGGGGATTAGGATTATCTTTAGCTAAAAGAATTGTTGAAGAATATCATCATGGGAAGATTTTTGTAAAACATTCCGAGCTAAACAAAGGCACAATTTTTAGAATTGAGCTTAAAAAATAAAGATTTAACCCTCATTTGTACTTTATGAGGATAATTATTCGTATCTTTGTCGCCCGAATTGTGTTTAATGGCATGTTCTTAAGGTAAAAATTATGCATTAAACAGGATTGGTTTACACTTTTTTTGTACCTTTGCAAAAATTATAAATTACTAGTTTTGGGAAAGTTCGATAAATATAAAGTTGATTTAAAAGGAATGCGAGAAGACTCATGTAAATTNGAGTTTGTTCTTGATAATGTATTCTTTGCAAATATTGACGGCCCTGAAGTTCAAAAAGGAAAAGTGAATGTTGCTCTTTTCGTAAAAAGAACCGCAGGCACTTTTGAGCTGGTATTTCAAACGGAAGGCGTTGTGTTTGTCTCTTGTGATCGTTGCTTGGACGAAATGGATGTTCCAGTAGTAACTACAGATAAATTGTTTGTCAAGTTTGGCAGCGATTATGCGGAGGAAAACGAAAATGTGGTTATTGTTCCTGAAGAAGAGGGATATATAAATGTAGCTTGGTTTATGTATGAGTTTATTGCATTGGCAATACCAATGAAGCATGTGCATGCTCCTGGAAAATGCAATAAAGGTATGGTAAGTAAATTGAATAAACATCTTAGAACAGCACCAGATGATAATGGTGGTGATGAAATAGATTCATCAATAGAAGAAGAAGTTGAGGACGTGGAAGATGAGTCTTCTATAGATCCTAGATGGAATGAATTAAAAAAAATATTAGATAATAATTAAAGTTTAAGAAAATGGCACATCCTAAAAGAAAGCAATCAAAAACGAGAACTGCAAAGAGAAGAACTCATGATAAAGCTGTAGCTCCTACATTGGCAATTTGCCCAAATTGTGGCGAATGGCACGTTTATCACACTGTATGTGGAGCTTGCGGTTATTACAGAGGTAAGCTTGCTATTGAAAAAGAAGCTGCTATCTAAGCAGGTATTCTGTATACTATAAAATATAGCCAGGGGGAATGCTCCCGGGCTGTTTTTTGGTATACATTACATTAAAATAAAATTAATGGAAAAAATTAATGCAGTAATCACAGGCGTTGGTGGATATGTTCCAGATTATATCTTAAATAATGATGAGATATCAAAGATGGTAGATACCAATGATGAGTGGATTATGACGCGCATAGGGGTCAAAGAACGTCGCATCCTGAATGAAGAAGGATTGGGTACTTCCTATATGGCTCGCAAGGCAGCAAAACAGTTAATGCAAAAGACTGGTTCCAATCCAGATGATATTGATTTAGTTGTTGTAGCTACTACTACTCCAGATTATCATTTCCCATCAACAGCATCTATACTTTGTGATAAATTAGGGTTGAAAAATGCTTTTGCATTTGACCTTCAAGCTGCTTGTAGTGGCTTCCTCTATTTGATGGAAACTGCTGCTGCATTTATCCGTTCTGGAAGATATAAGAAAATTATTATTGTAGGTGCAGATAAGATGTCTTCAATGGTTAACTATACAGATAGAGCTACGTGTCCGATCTTCGGTGATGGTGCTGCTGCTTTTATGGTTGAACCTACTACTGAAGATTATGGAATAATGGACTCTTGCTTACGTACAGATGGTAAAGGTCTTCCTTTCCTACACATGAAAGCTGGTGGTTCAGTTTGTCCACCGTCTTATTTTACAGTTGATAATAAGATGCACTATCTTTATCAGGAAGGACGTACTGTATTTAAATACGCTGTATCTAATATGTCTGATGTAACGGCTCATATTGCAGAAAAAAATAATCTGACAAAAGATAATATTGATTGGGTTGTTCCTCATCAGGCGAATCTGCGCATCATTGATGCAGTAGCTAATCGTTTAGAGGTTCCTATAGAAAAAGTCTTGATTAATATTGAGCGTTATGGTAATACAAGTGCTGGAACGTTGCCTCTTTGTATTTGGGATTTTGAGAAAAAACTAAAGAAAGGTGACAATATGCTGTTTACGGCGTTTGGAGCTGGTTTCACATGGGGAACCGTTTATGTGAAATGGGGTTATGACGGAGCTGAAAAGTAAACATATAAATAATCTGATATAAAAAACGCATCCCATTTTCGATGCGTTTTTTTGTCTCTTTGAATAACTGAAATGTATGCATAAAGCTGGTTTTGTAAACATTGTAGGTAACCCTAATGTGGGAAAGTCTACATTGATGAATGTATTGGTTGGTGAACGAATTTCTATTGCAACTTTTAAGGCGCAAACAACCCGCCATCGTATTATGGGAATTCTGAATACCGATGAGATGCAGATCGTATTTTCCGATACGCCGGGTGTTTTGAAACCCAACTATAAGTTGCAGGAATCAATGCTGAATTTTTCAACATCAGCATTATCTGATGCAGATATATTGCTTTATGTTACTGATGTAATTGAGACAAGAGACAAGCATAATGAGTTTATTGAGAAAGTACGTCAACAGACATTTCCTGTTTTAGTTCTTATTAATAAAATAGATCTTATAGATCAGCAAAAACTAGAAGCATTGGTTGAAGAATGGAAGGAACTGCTTCCTCTGGCTGAAATTATACCTATTTCTGCGATATCGAAATTCAATATTGAATACGTAATGCGCAGAATTAAGGAATTGTTGCCAGATTCCCCTCCATATTTTGACAAAGACCAATGGACGGATAAGCCGGCCCGTTTCTTTGTAACAGAAATTATCCGTGAAAAGATATTGCTTTATTATGATAAAGAAATACCTTATGCGGTAGAAGTAGTCGTAGAGCAATTTAAAGAAGAACCAAAATTGATACGTATCAATGCGGTTATTTATGTNGAACGAGATTCCCAAAAGGGCATCATTATCGGCAAGCAAGGTAAGGCCTTGAAGAAAGTGGCAACAGAAGCACGCCGCTCATTAGAAAAATTCTTTGGTAAATCAGTATTTTTGGAAACCTTTGTAAAGGTAGACAAAGATTGGAGAAGTTCTGATAAGGAACTAAAGAATTTTGGCTACCAGATAGATTAGTATTCATCGACTGTGATAGTCGTAAATTAAAGTTGTAACTTATGGGAAATTTAGTAGCAATAGTAGGTCGTCCTAATGTAGGGAAATCTACACTTTTTAATCGCTTGACCAAGACGCGTCAGGCTATCGTTAATGACGAAGCCGGAACTACTCGTGATCGTCAATATGGCAAATCGGAATGGCTGGGGCGTGAGTTCTCGGTTGTGGATACCGGTGGATGGGTTGTTAACTCGGATGATATTTTTGAAGAAGAAATTCGCAAGCAGGTTTTATTGGCTGTTGATGAAGCTGATGTNATTCTTTTCGTTGTAGATGTGATGAACGGTGTAACAGACCTAGATATGCAGGTTGCTACAATTCTTCGTCGTACTAAGAGCCCTGTGATCTTAGTTGCAAATAAAACTGATAATAACGAACTTCAATATAATGCACCGGAATTTTATCGTCTTGGTTTAGGAGATCCACATTGTATTTCTTCTCTCTCAGGTAGTGGTACAGGAGATATGTTGGATGTTCTAATCAGCAAGTTTAATAAAGAAGCGGAAGAAATCCTGGACGATGATATTCCTCGTTTCGCAGTTGTAGGTCGTCCTAATGCAGGAAAGTCTTCTATTATTAATGCGTTTATAGGTGTAGAAAGAAATATTGTAACTGAAATAGCAGGTACAACACGTGATTCTATTTATACGCGTTATGAGAAATTTGGATTTGACTTTTATCTTGTAGATACTGCAGGTATCCGAAAGAAAGGTAAGGTTAACGAAGATCTGGAATACTACTCGGTTATACGTTCTATTCGTGCCATAGAAGGAGCTGATATTTGTATCTTGATGATAGATGCTACTCGTGGTGTTGAAAGTCAGGACTTGAATATTTTTTCAGTAATTCAGAAAAATTCAAAAGGCTTGGTTGTGGTTGTTAATAAATGGGATTTGGTTGAGAACAAAACGGATAAGGTAATGAAAGAGTTTGAGAATGCAATTCGCAGTCGCTTTGCTCCTTTTGTTGATTTTCCTATTATTTTCGGTTCAGCTCTTACGAAACAGCGTATATTTAAAGTGCTGGAAGAGGCTAAACAAGTTTATGAAAACCGATCAATTAAGATTCCTACGGCCAGATTGAATGAAGAGATGCTCCCGCTTATTGAAGCATATCCACCACCTGCTACAAAAGGGAAATATATTAAGATAAAGTATGTGACTCAGTTACCTAATACCCGCGTTCCATCTTTTGTATTCTTTGCGAATTTGCCACAGTACATAAAAGATCCTTATAAGCGCTTTTTAGAGAATAAACTGCGTGATAAATGGAACCTGACAGGAACTCCAATAAATATTTTTATCAGACAAAAGTAATTAGAATATAAAAAAGCCACTGAAATTGATTTCTCAGTGGCTTTTTTATTGGGGTTTCTGTAAGTTCTCTTATCTGCTTTCAAATGAGTGATTCTTTTAAAAGAGCAAGAATAAAGTCTGTAAGCGAATAAAGACGGCTAACTTTTTACTAGTATAAGTTGTATTACTCTTCTAATAAATTTTGTATTTCTACTTCTTTTACTTTTCGGAAAAAGTCAGAGGCAAAGATAAAATCATTTAATCGTTTGTTGGAAGAAGTGAAAATGTCATCTTTTGTGCCTTCCCACTCCTTATTCCCCTGATAAATAAAGTATATTTTCTCTCCGATGCCCATAACAGAGTTCATATCGTGAGTGTTAATAATTGTAGTCATGTTATACTCCTTGGTGATGTCTTGAATCAGTTCATCGATAAGAAGTGACGTTTTGGGGTCAAGTCCTGAGTTTGGCTCATCGCAAAACAGGTATTGTGGATTAAGTGATATTGCTCTGGCTATTGCAACCCGTTTTTGCATACCTCCACTTATTTCTCCAGGGAATGCAGATTTAGCTTCTTTCAGATTTACACGGTCTAAACAGAACATAGCACGTCTGGTTCGTTCTTTTAGTGTATCATTTGAAAACATATTCAGAGGGAACATTACATTGTCGAGCACAGAGAGCGAATCAAATAGAGCTGCACTTTGAAAAATCATACCCATCTCGCTTCTCAGCATCTTTTTTTCTTTTTTTCCCATGGTTATGAAATTACGATTGTCGTAAAGCACTTCTCCTTTTTCCGGAGTGAGCAAGCCTACAAGGCATTTCATAAGTACAGTTTTTCCTGAACCACTTTGTCCTATAATCAGGTTTGTTTTTCCGTTTTCAAAAACAGCATCTATATCTTTTAAAACGTCTCTGCCGTCAAATGATTTATATAATGATTTAACTTCTATCATCCATTCAAAATTTTTGTAAGTATAATATCTGAGAATAGAATTAATGCGCTGCTGGTTACTACAGAGTTAGTACTAGCCTTGCCTACATCAATAGAGCCACCTTCAACTGTATATCCAAAAAATGCTGATACTGATGCAATGATGAATGCAAAGAAGAGGGATTTTATAATACCACACCATACGTACCATTCCACGAAAGTATATTGTAATCCGAATTCAAGATTTGTGGCTGTCATTATTCCACCAAACCAACAAGTGGTATAAGCTCCAATAATTCCTGCAAATATGCTAAAGGTTACCAGTATAGGGATAAAAACTACCAATGCCACAATTTTGGGTAAGATCAGATAACTGGCAGAATTAACTCCCATTATCTCAAGTGCATCAATTTGTTGAGTAACTCGCATAGTTCCTAGTTCGGATGCAATGTTTGAACCTACCTTACCAGCAAGAATTAAACACATAATTGAAGAAGAAAACTCCAATAGCATAATTTCGCGCGTAACATACCCTACTGTCCAACGAGGCATCCAGGGACTTTCAATATTTAACTTTATTTGAATTGTAATTACTGCGCCGATAAAGAAAGAGATCAGCAACACAATGCCCACAGAGTCAGCTCCTAGCTGCTCCACCTCTTTAACTAATTGTTTTAAGTACATTCGCATGCTTTCCGGACGTGAAAAAGTTCGCCCCATTAGCATGATATATCTCCCAACAGTTCTTAATGCTTTAAACATATTATCTTATTTGTCGGCAAATGTACGCTAATTTATGCATATTTTTACTACATTTGCCCCAAAATATAGTTTAACAATGGCTGAAGAAGGATTTACTGAAACGCAGGTGGAACCTGATACTACCGATACTTTGGTTGAACAACCAAATGATATTGATACAGAACCTCAAGAGGAACGTAAAATGGTTCTTCGTACCGAAAATCTGGTAAAAAAATACGGAAAGAGAACGGTGGTTAGTCATGTTTCAATTGATGTGAAGCAGGGGGAAATTGTGGGATTACTTGGTCCCAATGGTGCAGGTAAAACTACCTCATTTTATATGACTGTGGGATTGATAACTCCCAATGAGGGCCGAATCTTTCTTGATGATCTGGAGATTACCAAATATCCTGTTTATAAACGTGCACAGAACGGAATTGGATATCTGGCACAGGAAGCTTCTGTCTTTCGAAAGTTGACTGTGGAGGATAATATAATGTCTGTGTTGGAGATGACTAAGACTTCTAAGGAATATAAAAAAGAAAAACTGGAGAGCCTGATTGCTGAGTTTCGTTTGCAAAAGGTTCGTAAAAACCTTGGAGACCAGTTATCCGGAGGTGAACGCCGACGTACTGAAATAGCCCGTTGTCTGGCTATCAGTCCTAAGTTTATTATGCTTGATGAACCATTTGCCGGAGTAGACCCGATTGCGGTTGAGGATATTCAACACATTGTATGGAAGCTCAAAGATAGGAATATTGGTATCTTAATTACAGACCATAATGTACAGGAAACTTTGAGTATCACAGACCGTGCTTACTTATTATTTGAAGGAAAGATTCTGTTTAAGGGAACTCCCGAAGAGCTGGCAGAAAATAAAATTGTTCGTGAAAAATATCTTAGTAACAGTTTTGTGCTTCGCCGAAAGGATTTTGAAACAAAGGAATAAAGAATTAAATGAATAAAATAAGAGCCGGAATATAATTGCTTATATTCCGGCTCTTATTTTATTCATTAATGTCGCAGAAAGCTATAATGCTCATTTTAGACTATTTTAACTGTCACCTTGTTCGTCTGTGACAGATTGAACCTGATAATATTTCCATATTTTCCACATGCTGAATGCAAAAATAGCAGTTCCAGCAAAAGTGTACCAAACATTATTCTGATTCCTTGTTGCTGTTTCAAGAAGTTCGTTTCCTTTATTAAATGTATTTGATGTGAGAATTACCGTCAGAGTATTATTCGTTGTATGTGCTATTATGGGTACCCAGATACTTTTACTCCATACATATAAATACCCCAGAACTATTCCAAGCATCATACGTGGAATAAATCCGAAAAACTGAAAATGAATAGCGCTGAATATAATGGCAGCAAATAATATCCCAAGATGAGTATTACGCATCCAGTTAATCAGGATTTTCTGGAGAACTCCCCTGAACATAAACTCTTCTCCGATACCTGCCATTACTGCAATAATCAGGATATTCATAGTAAAACTTCCCCAGTTATCAGTGTTTAGTAACCTGTTAGTGATCACTTCTGCCGCTTTCTCGGAATTAATCATCCATTGTTCGATGGATTTCATTGATTCCGGTAGATGTAATCCTTGGTTCCATGTGTTTAGGAGGTCTATGAGGGGACTTACAGAAGTAATAGCTATTATTCCCCAAAGCAAAATAGGGAGATTTGGAACAGTTAGTTGCAAGGCTTTTTTTGTGGGTTCTTTCCAAAGAAGAAACTGTGCAATCAAGGGCGTAAGAATAAATATAAAAAGATCCTGGATAAAAATTGTAAGCCTCATGATATCGGCTTCTTTCATTCCTGAACTGAGTGGCATTAGTATTCTCAGGAGTGTTATGCAGAACAGCGCGAGAAATAAGAAAATTAACGCCAGCAGGGAAACTTGGGTGAATCCTGAGCTTTTTTCAAATATACCTTTCTTCATTCGTAGGCTGGGTTTAATGAGAATTATCATAAATGAAAAAAAACCTTCCGTCGATTAAGCGACAGAAGGCTTTCTTTAATTTCCTAAGATTCTATTTGATTAGAATTTTGGTCTTGCTTCTTTAACAACNAATGCGCGNCCNTCAAATTCTGCNCCNTTAAGTTCTGCNATAGCTTTNGCAGCTTCTNCNTCNTTAGGCATTTCNATNAAACCNAANCCTTTTGATTTTCCNGTTTCACGNTCCATNATAACTTTTACAGAAGNTACNGTNCCNTANTCTTCCATAATNTGNTGTAANTCTGCTTCCCTAACNCGNTAGTTAAGNTTTCCNACGTAAATGTTCATAGTTAAACTGATAAAAAATAAATAAATTGATAAAACTCTCTGAAAGATGATCTATTATGTAAGGATTTTAAATGACAGAGAGTTTACAAAAGCGTCATTAGAACGAAAGTAAAAACCGTGTAATCGAAATCGAGAGACAAAATATCATCTTTTCACAGCAAAGAAAAACAATAAATTTGAATAGACAATCTTTTTCTTTGTTTTTTTTATAAAAAAAATATTCTTTTTAATTGAAAAGCTTAAGTGCAGAATGTTTTTGTAGTAAGTTTACAGCGTAAAAGTACTTGTCTGTTTTTATCAAAGACAAAGTTTTAGTTGTTTTATCTATTAATTAAATAAATCGGTGGCATATTAAATCGATTCAAATTTAAAATGCTCAATATTTTTGGCATGCCCTATTCCCAATCAATGTGCAAATATCATGAACACTGGTTATACTTCCAGATCTGAAAAAAGCTATAAACAGATCCTGTTTAAGGACGATTATCCTGTGAATTAGTCCAATAATCAGATTTTATTTGCGAATGCCACAAAATTTTAATGATGTTGTAGCTTAGTTATGCATATTGTAGAAGTGATATCTATTAAAAATTTGTTTGCTGTTAGAATTCCAAATCTCAACAATCTATGCAGCTTATATAAATCATTATTCAATGAATTTTAATTCAACTAATAGGTTAAGTCTTTTATTCCTATATGCTTCTTCTTTTTATCTACTCTTTATTTATAGAAGGCGTAGACTTAATAGTATTTAAATCTACACTATATTTATAAAAGGAGTAGTCTTTTTTTAGATTATTTCCTTTTGTTTTCCTTTAGTTAAGGTGAAAAAATGTGCAAGCCATTGGCTTAAAAGAATATAACTNCGGAATAATTTATCANATAGAAATTTGATAATTGAAAGATTAACACTAATTTTGCACCCTCTTTTATAGATAAAGTATAAATCATAATAAATAATTGTCAGAATGAACGTTTCATTGCAAAACATTGACAAAGTAAGTGCATTGCTTACTGTAAAGCTTGAAAAGGCTGATTACCAAGAACAAGTTGATAAATCGCTGAAGACTTTCCGTCAAAAAGCTAACGTTCCGGGTTTCCGTCCGGGAATGGTTCCGATGGGCCTTGTGAAGAAAATGTATGGAAAGGCTGTTAAGGCTGAAGAAATCAATAAGATCCTTTCAGAAAAGGTATACGGATACATCAAGGAAAATGAGGTGAATATTTTGGGTGAACCTCTTCCAAATGAAGATAAACAACCTGAAATCGACTTCGATACAATGGATGAGTTCGATTTCTTATTTGATATTGCTTTGGCTCCTGAATTTAANGCNGAACTTTCAGATAAAGATNCTGTTGATTACTATACNATNGATGTAACAGANGAAATGGTTGATCANCAAGTNAAATCTTANACTCAACGTGCTGGTAAGTATGATAAAGTAGACGAATATCAGGATAAAGATATGTTGAAAGGTCTGCTTGCTGAGCTGGATGAAGAAGGCAATACAAAAGAAGGCGGCGTTCAGGTAGAAGGTGCAGTTTTGATGCCTTCATATATGAAGAACGATGATCAGAAAGCAATCTTCAANGGNTNTAAAGTAAATGATGTATTGGTATTCAATCCAAATACAGCTTACGAAGGAAATGAAGCAGAAATTGCATCTCTTCTTAAAGTTGAGAAAGAAGCCGTTGCAAATTACGCAGGAAACTTTAGCTTCCAGGTTGAAGAAATCACACGTTTTGCAGAAGCTGAATTAACTCAGGAAATCTTTGATCAGGTTTATGGTGAAGGTACCGTTAAAACAGAAGAAGAATTCCGCTCAAGAATTAAAGAATCTATTGCTCAACAATTCGTTGCAGACAGCGATTATAAATTCTTAATCGATGTTCGTACACTTTTGGTCAACAAAATTGGTAAACTTGAATTCCCGGATGCATTGCTGAAACGTATCATGATGCTGAACCACCAGGATAAAGGCGCTGAGTTCGTTGAAGAAAACTACGACAAGAGTATTGAAGAACTGACATGGCACCTTATCAAAGAACAATTGGTTAAGGATAATGAAATTAAGGTTGAGCAAGATGATCTTGTTAATATTGCCAAAGAAGCAACTAAAGCTCAGTTTGCTCAATATGGAATGATTAATGTTCCGGAAGATATTTTGGAAAACTACTCTCAGGAGATGTTGAAGAAAAAAGAAAATGTAGAAGGTTTGGTTAACCGTGCCGTAGAAGCAAAACTTGCTACTGCATTGAAAGCGAAAACAACATTGAACAATAAGACTGTTTCAATGGAAGAATTCAACAAATTGTTCCAATAAAAACAATTTGCAGCAAGTCGCAATTTGCTAAATCTTCATAAAAAGAGGAGGCTTTTGACTTTAAAAAGGGTTACTTATAAAAATAAATAAGACAAGTCTGATTTATTTTTGTAATTTTGTCAGCCCTTGAGGAGGATGGTCAAAAGCCTCCTTTCTATGTATTAATTTAAAAATATCAATCACTATGGACGATTTTAGAAAATACGCAACCAAACATCTGGGAATGAGTAGCATGGTCTTGGATGATGTGGTTAAATCACAAAATGGCTATTTGAATCCTTATATCTTGGAAGAAAGACAACTCAACGTAACTCAGCTTGATGTTTTCTCTCGTTTGATGATGGATCGCATCATTTTCCTTGGAACGCAGATTGATGACTATACAGCAAACACGCTTCAGGCGCAGTTGCTCTATCTAGACTCTGTGGATCCTGGAAAAGACATCTCTATCTATATTAACTCTCCAGGTGGATCTGTTTCTGCTGGTTTGGGAATCTATGATACAATGCAGTTTATCTCCAGCGATGTAGCTACTATCTGTACAGGTATGGCAGCATCTATGGCAGCTGTTTTGCTTGTAGCCGGAACAGAAAAAAAACGATCGGGACTTACACATTCCCGTGTGATGATCCATCAGCCCATGGGAGGTGCTCAGGGACAAGCTTCGGATATTGAAATTACTGCGCGCGAAATTCAAAAACTGAAGAAAGAACTCTATACCATTATAGCAGATCATTCTCATACTGAATTCGACAAAGTGTGGGCCGATTCAGATCGTGATTACTGGATGACCTCACAGGAAGCAAAAGATTACGGTATGATTGATGAAGTGCTTATGCGTAAGCCTGCGGCTATATAATTAAGGTATAAAGATTAAATTGAACAACTATTTTGGAAGATTCAAAATCATCAAAAAATAAAAAGAAATGCAGCTTTTGCGGACGTACGGAAAGCGAAGTCTCTTTTCTCATTACGGGGATGAATGGCTACATCTGTGACAGTTGTGCCACTCAGGCTTATGAAATTACCCAGGAAGCCATTGGCACTAGTAAACAATCGGGTTCGGGGAAACCATTAAATCTTAAAGATTTACCAAAGCCTGTGGATATTAAAAAGTTTCTGGACCAATATGTTATTGGTCAGGACGATGCAAAACGTTATCTTTCGGTATCAGTCTATAACCACTATAAACGTTTGCTGCAGAAAGATAGCGGTGATGATGTGGAAATAGAAAAATCTAATATCATTATGGTGGGTAGTACGGGCACGGGCAAGACTCTTTTAGCAAGGACTATTGCTAAACTGTTGCATGTACCTTTTACTATTGTCGACGCAACCGTATTAACAGAAGCTGGCTATGTGGGAGAGGATATTGAAAGCATTCTTACCCGACTGCTGCAGGTGGCCGATTATAACGTTCCTGAAGCAGAAAGAGGTATTGTGTTTATTGACGAAATAGATAAAATAGCCCGTAAAGGCGATAACCCTTCCATTACCCGTGATGTAAGTGGCGAAGGAGTTCAGCAGGGATTATTGAAATTATTGGAAGGTGCAGTTGTTAATGTTCCACCTCAGGGAGGACGTAAACATCCTGATCAGAAAATGATTCCAGTGAATACCAAGAATATCCTATTCATTTGTGGAGGCGCATTCGACGGAATAGAGAAAAAAATTGCGCAGCGTCTCAACACCCATGTGGTAGGATATAGCGCATCTCAGGCTACAGCAGTCATTGATAAGAAGAATATGATGCAGTATATCGCTCCTCAGGACCTGAAATCTTTCGGATTAATTCCTGAGATTATAGGCCGTCTGCCGGTACTTACTTATTTGAATCCATTAGACAGGAATGCCTTACGTGCGATCTTGACTGAACCTAAAAATTCGATTATCAAGCAGTACGTCAAGCTCTTTGAAATGGATAATATAAAGCTGACTTTCGATGAAAAAGTCTATGAATATATTGTGGATAAAGCGGTAGAGTATAAGCTTGGTGCGCGAGGTTTACGTTCTATAGTTGAGACAATCATGATGGATGTGATGTTTGAAATTCCTTCTGAAGGCAAGGCCGAATATCATGTTTCGATGGAATACGCAAAGCAGCAACTGGAAAAAGCTAATATTGCTCGCTTACAAACGGCCTGATATCAATAGATAGGCAGGAAAAAGAGACCGATCATATTTTTTTTGAAAAATAATCTGCGAGAAATACGCATTATTTGAGAAGTTGTTTATAACTTTGTTTGTATTCAATAAGAAAAATTGAATCGCAATAGAAGATTGCTAAAAACAACTTAAGACAATGGCAGAGAAGATTAATTTAACGGAACGACTAAAATCGTACTTTGGATTTGATAAATTCAAGGGAAATCAAGAGGCGATTATTAATAATGTATTAGCCGGAAATGATACATTTGTACTTATGCCCACGGGTGGGGGTAAGTCTCTTTGTTATCAGTTACCTTCTTTAGTAATGGAAGGGACGGCAATTGTTATATCTCCTTTNATTGCCTTGATGAAAAACCAGGTAGATGCGATGCGTAACTTTAGTGAAGAAGATGGAATTGCACATTTCATAAACTCTTCTTTAAATAAAGCTGCCATAGATCAGGTTAAATCTGATATTCTTTCCGGAAAGACGAAGTTGTTATATGTAGCACCGGAGTCTTTGACGAAAGATGAAAATGTGGAGTTCCTCAAAAAGGTTAAAATATCTTTCTATGCTGTTGACGAAGCTCATTGTATTTCAGAATGGGGGCACGACTTCCGTCCTGAATACCGGCGAATTCGTCCTATTATTAATGAAATAGGGAAAGCACCTCTTATCGCTTTAACAGCTACGGCTACTCCGAAGGTGCAGCATGATATTCAGAAAAATCTCGGAATGATTGATGCGGAAGTCTTTAAGTCTTCTTTTAATCGTCCCAATCTTTACTATGAGGTACGTCCTAAAACAAATAGTATTGATAAGGAAATTATAAAGTTTATCAAAGCTAATCCGGGGAAGTCTGGAATTATCTACTGTTTAAGCAGGAAGAAAGTGGAAGAACTGGCAGAGATTTTGCAGGCAAACGGGATTAATGCCCGTGCTTATCATGCCGGTATGGATTCGTCAACAAGAACCGAAAATCAGGATGATTTCTTAATGGAAAAAATCGACGTGATAGTAGCTACTATTGCGTTTGGTATGGGAATTGATAAACCCGACGTTCGTTTTGTAATTCATTACGATATCCCCAAAAGTCTGGAAGGCTACTACCAGGAAACTGGTCGTGCAGGACGCGATGGCGGCGAAGGTCAGTGCATAACTTTCTATACCAATAAAGACTTGCAGAAACTGGAAAAATTTATGCAAGGCAAACCTGTGGCAGAACAGGAAATAGGCAAGCAGCTTCTGCTGGAAACCGCTGCGTACGCCGAATCTTCCGTATGTCGGAGAAAGTCTTTGTTACATTACTTTGGCGAAGAATTTACGGAAGATAATTGTGGTAATTGTGACAATTGTTTAAACCCTAAGAAACAAGTGGAAGCTCAGGATTCATTATGTGCCGTGATAGAAGCTATCTTGGCAGTAAAAGAAAACTTTAAAGCAGACTATATTATCGATGTATTGCAAGGAAGGGAAACTTCCGAAGTACAAGCTCATCTGCACGAAGACTTGGAGGTCTTTGGGTCAGGAATGGGTGAAGAAGATAAAACATGGAATGCTGTTATTCGACAGGCTTTAATAGCTGGATATTTAAGTAAAGATGTCGAAAATTATGGATTATTAAAAGTTACGGATGCAGGACGCAAGTTCCTGAAACATCCTAAATCGTTTAAAATAACCGAGGATAATGATTTTGAAGAAGTAGAAGAAGAAACTCCTGCAAGGGGAGGTGCTTCATGCGCAGTTGACCCTGCTCTTTATTCAATGCTGAAGGATTTGAGGAAAAAACTCTCCAAGAAGCTAGACGTGCCTCCTTATGTTATTTTTCAGGACCCGTCACTCGAGGCGATGGCAACAATTTATCCGGTGACACTTGATGAATTGCAGAATATCCCAGGGGTTGGTGCCGGAAAAGCAAAACGCTATGGACAGGAATTCTGTGTGTTGATAAAAAAACACTGTGAGGAAAATGAGATTGACCGTCCCGAAGATTTGCGTGTTCGTACAGTCGCAAACAAGTCGAAACTGAAAGTCTCTATCATTCAGAGCATAGACAGAAAAGTGGCATTAGATGATATTGCTCTTTCCAAAGGAATTGAATTCTCCGATCTGCTTGATGAGATTGAAGCGATTGTCTATTCGGGAACAAAGTTAAATATCGATTATTTCCTTCACGAAATAATGGATGAAGATCATATGCAAGATATCTATGATTATTTTAAGGAATCTGTGACTGATAAAATTGACGATGCTGTAGAAGAACTTGGTGGAGATTACTCAGAAGATGAAATTCGTCTGGTAAGAATCAAGTTTATTTCTGAAATGGCAAACTAAAACAGTTATATTCTTTTAGCGCAGGTTATACAAATCTCAGTAGAATGATTTATTTTACTAGTCGAGATAGATTTGTATAACCCGCGTTTTTTTCTGCTTTTATAATTATTCATAAAAAATAGGGCGATTATTCTTCTGAAAAAAAGAATTCTTTGTATATTTGCACGCAATAATTTCTAAAAGCAAATCCTATGTCATTTATTGCAGATAAAATTGTCATGGATGGATTAACTTACGACGACGTACTTTTAATCCCTTCATATTCTGAGGTATTACCCCGCACTGTCGACCTCACGACTAAGTTCTCACGAAACATTGAATTAAAAGTTCCTTTTGTTACGGCAGCAATGGATACAGTAACTGAAGCGAAGATGGCTATCGCTATTGCACGTGAAGGAGGAATTGGTGTGATTCATAAAAACATGTCAGTTAAGGCGCAGGCAAAACAAGTTGCTATTGTGAAGCGAGCTGAGAATGGTATGATTTATGATCCCGTTACCATTAAACAAGGTTCTACTGTACGTGATGCATTGTCTTTAATGGCAGAATATAAAATCGGAGGTATTCCTGTTGTTGACGACGACAAAATGTTAGTAGGTATTGTCACTAACCGTGATTTGCGTTTTGAACGCGATATGAATAAGCGAATTGATGAGGTTATGACTAAGGAAAATCTTATCACTACTAATCAGTCTACAGACTTAGAGGCTGCTGCTCAGATTCTTCAGAAATATAAAATAGAAAAACTCCCTGTAGTGGATAAGGATGGCAAGTTGGTTGGACTTGTTACCTATAAGGACATTACAAAAGCTAAAGATAAACCGATGGCATGCAAGGATTCTAAAGGAAGACTTCGCGTAGCTGCCGGGGTAGGAGTAACATCCGATACATTTGTTCGTATGCAAGCTTTGGTTGATGCAGGTGCAGATGCCATTGTTATTGATACAGCTCATGGTCATTCAAAAGGTGTTATCGATCTGTTGAAAGAAGCAAAAAAACGTTTTCCTAGTATTGATATTGTTGTTGGTAATATAGCTACTGGTGATGCAGCTTTAGCTCTGGTAGAAGCTGGCGCTGATGGTGTAAAGGTGGGCATTGGCCCAGGTTCAATTTGCACTACACGTGTAGTAGCTGGCGTTGGGGTTCCTCAGCTTTCAGCAGTTTATGACGTAGCAAAAGCATTAAAAGGCACAGGAGTTCCTTTGATTGCTGACGGTGGATTAAGATACTCAGGAGATGTAGTCAAGGCTTTGGCTGCAGGAGGAAATTGTGTAATGGTTGGCTCTTTGGTTGCAGGAGTAGAAGAAAGTCCGGGTGAGACAATTATCTTCAACGGAAGAAAATTCAAGTCTTATCGTGGAATGGGCTCACTGGAAGCTATGGAAAATGGTTCTAAAGATCGTTATTTCCAGGCCGGAGAAACAGATATTAAAAAGTTAGTTCCAGAAGGTATTGCTGCACGTGTTCCTTATAAGGGTACTCTTTTTGAGGTAATTTACCAGTTATGTGGAGGCCTTCGTTCTGGAATGGGATATTGTGGAGCTGAGAATATTGAAAGACTTCACAATGCTAAATTTACACGTATCACAAATGCCGGTGTGCTGGAAAGTCATCCACACGACGTGACAATTACAAGTGAGGCACCAAATTATAGTCGTCCGGAATAAACGATTATAGTCAACAAATATACAGAGGGAGATAACTTTTAACAGAGTTCTTTCCCTCTCTTTTTTTTGATGTGGCTTCTATTTAGACTATGCCATATTTATGCTTGAAATTTAAATCCAACTGGTCTTCGGTATTAGTCTTCAAGCTTTACAAAAAAGTACTTCATGGAAAACTCATAACTCTTTTCTGCTAAAATATGAAACAGGATAAAACATGATATTATTTTCTACAGAAAAGTAATCATTTCCTCTTTCAATAAAATAAGATTGTTTCAGGCTATTTCTCAGAGACTTTCCTTTATATGTCTTATTTAAGTTCAATTTCATATGTAATTAATTGAGGCGTTTGTGATAATTATTTGGTCGTATGGTAATAAAAACAATCGAAAATTCATAGAGATATGCAATTTTTACGTATTTTCGCCGTTAAATTACTGATTGTTATGCCAATCTATTTTTAATATGTATTTAACGAAACACAAACAATGAGAAAAGATATTGTTTTATTTGCTGGTTTAGCTTTGAGTACTTGTGCTTTTGCACAACAAAAAGATCAGGTGTTAATGAAAATTAATAATAAGGATATTACCCGGTCTGAATTTGAATACATTTTTAACAAGAATAATTCAACTAACGAATTAGATAAGAAGTCTTTGGATGATTATGTTAATCTGTTCGTGAACTTCAAACTGAAGGTAGCTGCTGCTGAAGCTGAGGGAGTGGATACAACTAAGAATTTCAGGGATGAATTACAAGGATATCGTCACCAACTGACAAAGTCCTATCTGACGGATGATTCCGTAGATGTGGCATATGCACGGGAAATGTATAACCGGCTTAAGGAAAATGTGGAAGCATCACATATTCTGGTTCGGTGTAAACCTGATGCAACCCCCGAAGATTCACTTAATGCCTATCATAAGGCCGAACGTGCCCGCCAGCGAATTCTCAAGGGAGAAGATTTTGAAAAGGTTGCCCGTGAGGTTTCAGAAGACCCTTCTGTTAAGCAAAACGGAGGTAACTTAGGATATTTTACAGCTTTACAAATGGTCGCTCCATTCGAAGATGTTGTTTTTTCCTTAAAGAAAGGAGAGGTTAGTAAACCAGTTCGTACTGATTTTGGCTATCATGTGATTAAACTAACCAACCGACGTCCTGATATGGGTAAGGTGCTGGTTGCACATATATTTAAGTTTCTTCCACAAGATGTAACGAGAGAACAAGAAAATAAAGCAAAAGTTCAGATTGACTCCATTTATGATGCTCTTCAAAAAGGTGCCGATTTTGCAACCCTTGCAAAAAAATACTCAGATGATCAGGGAACCGCTTCACGTGGAGGTGAATTACCATGGATTGGTTTCCGTCAGACTGTGAAAGAATTTGAAGACGTTGCCTTCTCTTTAAACAAAGGTGAAATGTCAAAACCATTTCGTTCTCCCAGCGGTTTACATATTGTGAGATTAATAGACCGCAAACCAATGGAGTCATTTGAAGAGAAAAAAGATGAAATTATTCGTCGTCTGGAACGTCAGGGACGCGGAGAAAAAGGTGTTGATGCTCTTGTTGAGAAGTTGAAGAAGGAGTATAACTTTTCGTTCAATGAGAAGGGAGTAAATGATATTAAGAGTTTGATGAAAAATATTCAGGCCGGTAAAGATTCTCTTACCTCAGCCCATGCAAAGAGCCTTTCAGGAGATCTTTTCACTTTGGAGGGAATCGGCTATCCGGTAAAAGGCTTTATTGATTGGGCAAAGAGTCATCCCGGAAATGTTCAAAAACAACTGACTGGATATACACATAGCTCGATTTTAAGTTATGAAGATAGCCAACTTGAACAGAAATATCCTGAATTTGGTCATTTGATGCAGGAATACCGTGATGGAATTTTATTGTTTGACATCAGTAACCGTATGGTTTGGGATAAAGCTTCTAAGGATGAAAAGGGATTGGAAACTTTCTTTGAACAAAACAAAGCTAACTATAAATGGAATTCTTCCCGCTTCAAAGGAGTGATTGTTCACTGTAAGGATAAAAAGACAGCTAAGGCTGTTAGTAAACTGACAAAAAAGAATCCGGAAGAGGAGTGGGTCAGCGTTATTCGTAAAAGTCTGAATAATGATTCAACTACAGTGGTGAAAGTAGAAAAAGGACTTTTTGTTAAAGGAGACAATAAATATGTCGATGAATTGAAATTCAAGTCAGGTAAAGCAGATCCTGTAAAAGATTATCCTGTAACAATTGTTATTGGCAAGCTGCTCAAGAATGGCCCGGAAAGTTATAAAGATGTTCGTGGACCAGTTACCGCTGATTATCAGAATTACCTGGAAGCTGGTTGGATTAAAGAATTACGGGATAAATATAAGGTTGAAATAAACCAACAGATTTTAAAAACAGTTAATAATCATTGAACGGATTGATTATTACACTATCTTCGCTCTGTGAAGTGTCTTGTATGTTTTAGCACAAACAGAAGGATGGCATGCAAAAGATGCAGCCGGGAAAAACAGATTAATTATTTTAAATTCAAAGGATGAAAAGGTTAGTGAACTTTAAAACGCTTATATTACTCTTTGTGCTGTGCACCACTCAAGTGAAAGTGTATGCTCAGGATAATGTTATTGACGAAGTGGTATGGATCGTGGGTGATGATGCCATTTTGAAATCGGATATTGAAGAGGAACGGCTGAATGCGCAGTATAACGGAGTTAAGTTTGACGGAGATCCTTATTGTATCATCCCGGAACAAATTGCCATCCAGAAATTATACCTTCACCAGGCGGCAATCGATAGTGTGGAAGTTACCGACTCTGAAGTTATGCAACAGGTGGAGTGGCAGATTAACAACTATCATCCGCCAGATAGGTTCTAAGGAAAAAATGGAGGAATACTTCAATAAAACCTTTACCCAGATTAAGGAAACAATGCGTGAAAGTACCCGTGATGGACTGATTGTGCAGAAAATGCAAAAGAAACTGGTCGGTGAAATTAAAGTTACTCCTGCTGAAGTAAGAAAATATTTCAGTGAGTTTTCTAAGGATAGTGTTCCATACATCCCTACTCAGGTAGAAGTTGAGATAATTACTCAACAGCCTAAAATTCCACTCTCCGAAATTGAAGATGTTAAAAAAAGGTTGCGCGAATATACAGACCGTATTACTTCCGGAGATACTCCTTTCTCTTCATTAGCCATTCTTTATTCTGAAGATCCGGGTAGTGCACGCCGGGGAGGTGAGCTTGGATTTATGGGAAAAGGAGAGCTACTGCCTGAATTTGCAACAGTGGCATTTAATTTGCAAGACCCCAAAAAAGTATCAAAGATTGTTGAAACTGAATATGGTTTCCATATTATCCAGTTAATAGAAAAACGCGGTGACCGTATTAATTGCCGGCATATTTTGTTGAAACCGAAAGTTGCTGACAAGGATATACAGGCATCTATCGGCCGTTTGGATTCTATAGCCAATGACATTCGTAAACAGAAATTTACTTTTGAACAGGCTGCTTCTGTTGTTTCTCAAGATAAAGAAACACGCAATAACAATGGTTTGATGCCAAATTTAAAAACAAATACTTCCAGATTTGAAATGGATCAATTGCCACAAGAAGTTGCAAAGGCTGTTGACAAGCTGAATGTTGGTGAAATCTCGAAAGCATTTACAATGGTAAACGAGAAAGGTAAGGAAGTTTGTGCAGTTGTTAAACTGAAATCAAGAATAGATGGTCACAAAGCAACAATGACCGAAGATTATCAAAACCTCAAGGAAATTGTACTTAACAAGCTTAGAGCGCAAAAACTAGACCGCTGGATAAGAGAAAAACAGAAGAATACGTATGTTCGCATTAATGACAATTGGAAAAAATGTGATTTTAAATATCCAGGTTGGATAAAATAAATGAAGATAAGCACAAATAGCGTATGCTGAAGAATAGTAGAAGAAGATATTCAATAGGCAGGCACAGAACACTACTAATGGGTGTTCTGTGCCTGTTTGGCGTTTGTTTAATAGCAGGAAACAGACCCGCAAAGGAAAGAAAGAAAAAGCATAATAAAAAAGACATGGTTTATATTATCAACTCAGACGAAACAATCGGGGATGAAGTGCTGAGGCCGAATATAACCTTGTTGCAAGGAAATGTAAAGTTGNGGCANAAANNTATGTATATGTNNTGTGANAGTGCNTNNCTNAATGAAAAAACNAATNCCTTTGANGCTTTTGGTAAGGTTCATATGGAACAGGGTGATACTTTGTTTATTTATGGTAATTATCTGAAATATGATGGTTATAAGGAGCTGGCTAAACTTCGGGAGAATGTGAAGCTGGTAAACAGAAATACAACCTTGCTTACTGACAGTCTGGACTATGACCGTGTGCTGGATAAAGCTTATTATTTTGAAGGAGGTACAATGCTTGATAAGGAGAATGTACTGACATCTGACTGGGGTGAGTATAGTCCTTCCACAAAGAATGCAGTGTTTAACTTCGATGTGAAGCTTGTAAATCCACGTTTTACGTTAAAAACAGATACTCTGAAATATAATACCGGCACATCGGTTGCTCATATTGTGGGACCTTCTCACATAGACAGCGAAAAAAATCATATCTTTTCCAAACGTGGATACTATAACACCCGTGCAGACCAGGCGCAAGTAATGGACCGATCTGTGTTAAACACGGAGGATGGAAAGAGGCTTATTGGCGATAGTATCTATTATGATCGCAAAAAAGGTTATGGTGAAGCATTTTATAATGTGATAATGACGGATTCTCTCAATAAAAACTTTTTGAAAGGTGATTATTGTTTTTATAATGAACTTCAGGGAAATGCATTGGCTGCCAGAAAAGCTTTGGCTGTTGATTACTCACAAGGTGACAGCTTATTTTTGCACGGCGATACACTTAAAATGAATACTTTCAATATGAATACAGATTCCATGTATCGGGAGTTGCGGGCTTACCATAAAGTAAGACTTTTCCGCAAAGATATACAAGGAGTGTGCGATTCGCTCTTCTTCTCAACAAAGGATACTTGCCTGATTATGTACAAGGACCCTATTCTGTGGAACGAGAATAAACAGTTGTTAGGTGAAGAGATCAGAGTCTATATGAACGACAGCACTATTGATTGGGCACACATTGTAAACCAAGCCCTGAGCATTGAAAAGAAAGATACAATTCATTATAACCAGATAACAGGAAAAGAGATTAAGGCTTTTTTTGTAGGAGGGGATATGCGGAAAGTGGATGTGATAGGAAATGTCCGACTGGTATATTATCCTGAAGATAAGGATAGCACAATGATTGGAATGAATGTGTCGGAAACCAGTCTGCTCAATATTTACATCAAAGAAAAGAAAATGCAGAAAATGGTGATGAGTCCTAATTCCAATGGCACTCTTTACCCCATGCTTATGATTCCCCCCGAGAAACTACGGCTGGAGAACTTTGGATGGTTCGACTATATTCGCCCGCTCAATAAAGATGATATCTTTGAATGGCGAGGCAAAAAAGCCGGGCAGGAATTGAAGAATAAAGGAAGAAAATCAATACCTTTGCCTAATCATGGATTGCTGAAAAAGTAAAAGCCATGTCTTTATTTGAAAAATTGATATGAGTGATATTATTCGTTTGTTGCCCGATTCTGTTGCTAATCAGATTGCTGCCGGAGAAGTGATTCAACGTCCGGCTTCAGTTATAAAGGAACTGGTCGAGAATTCTATTGATGCCGGTGCAAAAGAAGTGCATATTCTGATAACCGATGCAGGGCGAACCTGCATACAGGTTATTGATGATGGAAAAGGGATGTCTGAAACAGATGCCCGAGTTTCTTTTGAACGGCATGCTACCTCCAAGATTCGCAAAGCCGCGGATCTGTTTGCTCTCACTACTATGGGGTTCCGGGGCGAAGCTTTAGCATCTATTGCCGCAGTGGCACAGGTGGAACTCAAAACGCGTCCTGAAAAAGAAGAACTGGGTACGGTTATTTCTGTTGCCGGTTCAAAGGTTGAACGGCAGGAAACAGTCTCTTGTCCTAAAGGAAGCAACTTTTCTGTGAAGAATCTTTTCTTCAACGTTCCCGCCCGTCGTAAGTTCTTAAAGTCTAACCAGACGGAATTAAGTAATATATTAGCCGAATTTGAGCGCATTGTTCTTGTTCATCCTGATGTGGCATTCACGCTTCACAGTAATGATATTGAATTATTTCATCTTCCGGCCTCGTCCTTGCGCCAGCGTATCATCAATGTGTTTGGCAAAAAGATGAATCAACAACTGCTCACGGTGGATGTAGATACTACACTGGTTAAAATATCCGGTTATGTAGCCAAACCCGAAGCAGCCCGTAAGAAAGGAGCACACCAATACTTTTTTGTAAACGGAAGGTATATGCGTCATCCTTACTTTCACAAAGCAGTAAGTGAGGCCTATGAAAAGCTGGTTCCAGCAGGCGAACAGGTTTCTTATTTCCTGTATTTCGATGTTGATCCCGGCGATATTGATGTGAATATCCATCCCACAAAGACGGAGATTAAGTTTGAAAACGAAGTGCCTATCTGGCAGATTCTGGCAGCTGCCGTAAAAGAGTCTCTGGGTAAGTTTAATGAGGTACCTTCTATTGATTTTGATATGGAAGGCATGCCCGATATCCCGGCTTATGATGGATCGGCTCCTATTCAGCCACCCAAATTGAATTTTAATCCCAACTTTAACCCATTCCAGAAATCCGGCTCTTCTTATTCACGCCCTAATGTGGAATGGGAAGATCTATATGATGGGATTGAAAGGGCGGAGCGTAAGGTGCAGCCTGCTTATGTACCTGATGAGATTGATTATCCCGATTTTCAGAACGAGGAACCTGAACCTGAACAACCTTCGCTGTATGAAGATGATCCTGTTGTGGAAAAGAGTTCCCTCCAGTTTCAGTTTAAAGGACGGTTTATTCTTACTTCCGTGAAATCCGGACTGATGATGATTGATCAGCACCGTGCACATGTCAGAGTTCTGTTCAATCAATATTTGGAACAGATAAAGAATCGTCAAGGGGTTGCTCAGGGAGTTCTGTTTCCCGAGATACTGGAACTTCCTGCTTCTGAAGCAGTAGTGTTGCAGGAAATATCCGACGATCTTTCTGCCATAGGTTTTGAACTTACAGATCTGGGAGGTGGAAGCTATGCCATCAACGGTGTTCCATCGGGCATTGAAGGACTCTCTCCGGTTCAGCTGGTAAGAAACATGGTGCACACGGCCATGGAAAAGGGAAGTGATGTAAAGGAGGAGGTGCAGAATACGCTTGCTCTGACCCTTGCCAAAGCATCGGCCATTGTTTACGGGCAGGTATTGGGTAATGATGAGATGACAAAACTGGTCGATTCTCTTTTTGCATGTGCTACTCCAAACTATACCCCCGACGGGAAAACAGTATTATCGGTGCTGAAAGAGGATGAGATTGAACGACTCTTTAAGTAGCGAATCAAAATAAAAGAATATGGAATACGCAATTTGTTTTGTTCCTAATAATCCGCTTCGTATTGAGCACGACGAAGCCTCAGAAATGCTTACCGAACTTCTTTTCGGGGAGGCTTGCACTGTGACTGAATCATGGGGAAACTGGAGTAAGATTATCAATAAAACCGAAGGATATGTGGGGTGGGTAACCACTAAAATGCTGACTGAGGTGAGTAAAGAATACTTTGAGGCGTATGATCCTGCGGAGCAAACTGTAGTAACCACGCTCTTTTCTCAGGCTGTGAGTGAAACAACCGGCGAAAAGATTCTGCTTACCGGCGGAAGTCTGCTTCCAGAATACAAGGAAGACGGAACATTCCGTGTAAAGAGCGACCGTTTCCGGTTGAACCCTGCCGATGCTCTTCCACTGACAGAATCATTGCTCGACACAGCCCGCCGGTTCCTTAATACTCCTTATCTGTGGGGTGGCAAGAATGCGATGGGAATGGACTGTTCCGGACTTACGCAGGTGGTGATGCGCATGCATGGCATCCATATTCTTCGGAATGCCAGTCAGCAGGTAAATCAAGGCGAACTGGTTCCTTTCCTTCAAGAGGCTCAGCCGGGTGATCTGGCATTCTTCGATCATGCTGACGGACACATCTCACATGTGGGAATGGTGGCAGAAGAAGGCTATATTATTCACTGTTCCGGTTCGGTACACATCGATAAACTGGATGATCATGGAATCTTTCATCTGGAGTTAAACAAATATACTCACGATCTCCGGTTAATAAAAAGATTTAAGTAACCGGAAGTTTATATACTTCCCGTGGAAAGTTTTTGGCGACCTGCGCAGCTCGCTCGAATGACCTGCGCAGGTCGTTTTGTTGAGTTGCGCAGCTCGCTGAAGCGACCTGCGCAGGTCGCCAAAAACCTCCCGACGGATATCAGAAAACATGACTAAGCATAACTTTAAAACTATAACCGAATGAGCATTTTATTTAAGGCGGCGCCCCTCAATGATGCCCGTAAGAAAGAAGAAAAACAACTCTATTACGCAGTCCCTCAACGAAAAGAACTGGTAACCATTGACGAACTGAGCACGATGATTTCCGGCAGATGTACCGCCACATCGGGCGATGTGAAACTGGTNCTCGAGGAGTTTGCCAATACATTAATCAATGAACTGAAAAACGGAAACTCAGTAAAGCTCGATAAGATAGGAACTTTTTCGCTGTCACTCACCTCAAACAAAGTAACCAACCCCGATAAGCTTCGTGTTACCGATGTAAAGGTAGGGCGGTTNNTGCTTCGTCCGGCACCATCATTCATGACGAAGATGAAGGATGCTACCTTTGAACGGAAAGGATAAAGTTGATTGTTAGGAGAAAGAAAAGTTTATAGCAGACGAAACAGCAGAAGCAGCATTTGGGATAAAATGGATTGCTAGTAGAAGGCGATGATAAATGTCTGAACCAACGTACAAACATAAGAATGCCCCGCTGTCTGAATCAAGATAGCGGGGCATTGATTATATAGTGTGATANTTAAATNTCGCGGAATCCGATGATTTCTCTGACTTCCTTCAGTGTTTTAGCTGCACTTTCCTGCGCTTTTTCAGCCCCTTGTTTAGCAACCTTTGCAAGATACTCTGTGTTTGCAGAATATTCCACAATCTTTTCGCGGATAGGTTCTGTATAAGCCACAATATCAGCAGCAAGTTGTTTTTTCAAATCTCCATAACGGATAGAGCAATCATTGTACTTTTCATTGAAATAATCATAAGTATCTTTGGTAGACACAATATCAAGGAAAGTAAACAGGTTTTGAATAACCTCAGGCTTTTCACTGTTAGGCGCAGTTGGTCCGGCATCAGTTACCGCCTTCATCACCTTCTTGCTGATAGTCTTGGCATCGTCCATCAGGTAAATGCAGTTACCTTCAGATTTTCCCATCTTACCCGATCCATCCAGTCCCGGAACTTTGATAGCCTTATCTGCCAAAGAGAAAGAAGCTGGTTCGGGGAATAAGTCTGTTCCGTAGATTGTATTAAAACGGCGGGCGAATTTACGCGCCATTTCCATGTTCTGTTCCTGATCCTTGCCCACCGGCACCTTCACGGCTTTGTGAATAAGAATATCCGCAGCCATAAGAGTAGGGTAAGTAAGCAGTCCGGCATTCACGTTATCCGGTTGTTTACGTGCTTTTTCCTTGAAAGAAGTGGTACGTTCCAGCTCGCCCAGATAAGCATTCATGTTAAGGTANAGATAAAGCTCCAATACCTCCTTCACGTCACTTTGTACATAAATGGTAGCTTTCTCAGGATCAATACCGCAAGCCAGATATTCAGCAAGAATAGTGCGTGCGCTCTGAACTATATCNTTNGGTTTTGGGTGAGTAGTAAGGGAATGCCAATCGGCAATAAAGAAATAACAATTATATTCATTCTGCATTTGCAGAAAACTCTTCACTGCTCCAAAGTAGTTGCCCAGATGCAGATTACCTGTTGGGCGAATTCCACTAACAACTGTTTCCATAATTTCTTTGTTTCTAAATAATTTCCCGCAAAGATACTAATTTATCACAAAACATAGTCACTGTTAAAACATTCTCTTTCTTCTTTTTAGAAATTAAAACTAAAAGGAAAATGTCTTTGTAAATGAAGTAAGATGAAGTAAGATTGTAGTTTTTATGCTCTTTTTGCCAGAAAATACTCCGAAATGGTGAGGGTAGAGCCCAAAAGTGATGGATTGGGTGAGGGATAATTTGCTATCCCTTACCTTTTAATTTGCTTTTAATCAGGTTGTTTTGGCTTGTTAGTGATAGAGTGAGGGATGGTTTTGTTTTATTTGTGTATTATTGAATTTGTGGATTAACGGAGAATGATCTTATAATCGATTATAGATGTTTTAGGCTATTTACGTCTTTATTTGCTTCCATAATTCCTCGATTGCTCGTTCTAGCACATTATCTCTGCCTTTTAAATATGCATTGTAGTCTCTTTTGACTTCAATGTCGGGTAAAATACCTGTTTTATTGGGCTGAGTACCATCCGGATTCACATACTTCTTAGCACAAATCATTACTTCAAAATCGCCCGGTAATGTGATACNNNNTTCGANTTCACCCATACACCCAACGCTTGGTTCTCCTACAACAATAGCTCGCCCTGTCTCTTTTATTAGTGTTAGAAAATCTTCTGAAGCAGAACCAACATACTGCCCTGAAATTACAATCAATGGTTGATGTAATTTTAATGAATCATTTAACTTGTTTGTATATGGTTGATGTATTATCTCTTCCATAGATTTGTCTAAATAATAATCCTTGAACCGAGGATCATACTCTCCCCACATTTTATAACTGGTGATATATTTCCTGCAAAACCATTTTCCTTGATTCTGGAATTGTGATTTAGAAAACAAATGGTATGCAATGTTTTCCCATGCTCGATCTGTACCTCCTCTATTTCCACGAAGATCAATAATCAAGCCTTTGCAATTACTTAATTGTCGTATGTTGCGGTTAAAAACAGAATTTATAGTATCAAGATATTGTCTGTCAAAAGACGTTAGTTGTATATACCCAATATTTCCATCAATGATTTTTATATTTATGGGCGGCACAATAGTTGGACCTGCCATAATTTCTTTAAGTCCATTAGAGTTGTAGTTTCGAATCATTTCTACCTCTTTCTCTTTCCCTTTCGGAGTTATAACTGTTATTTTTACTTTGGAATAAGGTCTTCCATAAAACATTTCACTCACTGACTTGTCAAACTTCCAATGTGGAGTTGCTGCAGAAATGTATTGGTATACAGAATCTCTAATATATTCTAACACCGGAATTTGATTTATCTTAATAATTTCGCTGCCTAGCGGAACTTTATCAACCATGCTTTTATCAATGTTGCTTATCAGAATCTTTTTATCAAAATTTATAGTTTTCAAAGGTGGAACATCGTCAGGGCGGTGAGAAGTATAAATACGCGTATGAGCTTCGTTGAAATGTGCCATGAATGAAGATAACACACGAAAGTATTCGAAGTTGCTTTTTGCTTGTTCTACTTTCGGTAGGTAAGTCATGTATAAGCTATCTATATTTACTTTTTGCAGGGTTTCAGGAAAAGCAAAACTGTAGTGCATTTCTTTCCATATAAGCGATAGTGAATAAATTCTTTCCTCATGGTTTGGCATTTTCTCTTGTGCCGGAAGCTTATTCACCAATATTTGGCTAATAAGCATAAATAAAAAAATAGTTTTTTTCATCGCTTTTATAGTCTTAAATTTATTTTTGAAAAATAAAGTGCTGATAATGATATGTAAATACTTGCAAATATAATATTCTTTTTGATAAAGAATTTAAACTTTGTTTATTTTTATTGTTGACTAGCTAGCGATGAATAGTATTACTTAAAGACTATATGATGACAAACTTTAAAAAAGTGAATATCAGGAATGTTTTATATGCAGAACTACTTTCTATTATTTTTTATAAATTGCAGATGTTTATCAATAGCACAGACTTAAGAAAATTATTAAATAGATAGAATGCAAATAATAATATCTCCAGCCAAAACAATAAATACAAAAAGCTCACAGAAAGCTCTGGTAAAATCAATTCCAAAGTTTGTAAGTGAAGCAAAAGAGATTGCACTCCACATGGCACAATATTCCGTGGAGGAATTGGAGCAACTTCTGAAGATTAGTCCGAAGCTGGCTCTGGAAACATTTAAACGGTTTGAAACGTTTCATTCCGATGAGGCTTCTTCTCTGCAAGCTCTATTGGCTTATACAGGAATGGTGTTTAAGCATATTGCTCCGGCATATTTCTCGGAAGAGGATTTTCTTTATGTTCATGAGCATTTGCGCATCGCTTCTCCATTTTACGGGTTGGTTCGTCCACTCGATATGATAAAGGCTTACCGAATGGAGTATGATGTGAAGTTGCCCGAACTGGGAAATGTATCGATGGCCGATTTCTGGAAACCGATACTTACTCAACCTTTTATTGAAGATGTGAAGAAGAGTGGGGGAGTGTTGGTAAATCTGGCAAGTATGGATATTCAGCCTTCGTTCGACTGGAAACTTCTGGAAAAGGAAGTGCGGGTAATAACTCCCGAATTTAAAATGTGGAAGAAAGGTAAGCTCGATACGGTGACCATTTATGCAAAGATGGCCCGTGGAGAGATGGCCCGGTTTATTCTTAAAAACCGAATAGAAGAACCTGAAGCCTTGAAAGCTTTTACATGGGAGGGGTTTAGGTTCGACCCTGAACGTTCGGAAGATAATAAACTTGTTTTTATATGCTGATTGAATAGCATTTTGAATTTCTTGTAAATTTAGATAATATGGCAACAGAAAAAGAAAAAATGAGGAGCGGTCAGCTTGCTAATGTTTCCGACCCGGAATTATTTGCCGACCTTTTAAGAGCAAAGGCTTTAATCTCCAAGATGAATACGATGTATCTTGGCTCACCCGATTTGCAGGAAGTGCAGAAAGAACTGCTTCCAAATATTCATCCTACGGCAAAGATCTGTCCGCCTTTCTTTTGCGATTATGGCTATAATATAGAGTTGGGCGAGCATGCTTTTATTAATTTTAATTGTGTAATCCTCGATGGAGCTCCGGTTAAGATAGGGCATCATACATTAATTGGTCCGGCAGTGCAGATATATACTCCGCAGCATCCAATGAACTATCTGGAACGTCGTGAAATGGTTGAATCTGCTCATGCCGTGACTATCGGTAATGATTGCTGGATAGGTGGAGGGGCGGTTATCTGTCCGGGAGTAACGATTGGTGATCGTTGCATAATAGGTGCCGGAAGTGTGGTAACGAAAGACATTCCTGATGATTCGCTTGTAGTGGGTAATCCGGCTATTATAAAAAGAAGACTTGATTAGTAGTAAGGTATATAAAAAGAAAGAAGGAACGTTTCACAACGTTCCTTCCTCAATAATGAAGCAATAATATTATTTTTTACTACTACTCATAACTCCTGTATCGGTATCTTCGTTATTTAATCGTTTTTGTGAAGACTGATACTTACGTCCGAAATTGAAGTTATATGATAACTTGAATGCAAATAGTCGCGAGCTCTCTTTAACATATTCCCAATTTTTGGAAGGAGCAAATTTATTGCGATTCTCACTACCTACTTTCCAATTGTCGGCAAATGGGTTAAGCATCATGCCTCCTATAGTTAGTTGTTTATGCTTGTACATAATTCCAATCATGTGCCAGT
>JGI20225J20221_1001022_pt1 | contig 32279 bp, 23 predicted proteins | sample BioMet4_FD_20221 | JGI IMG/M metagenome (IMG submission 20221)
CCCCCACCACCGAGGAGCGGTCATGACCACCCGTTTCCGGTTTTCCGCTTCACTGCCCTCGTGGCCAGGGCCCATGAAAGGCTGGCTTTTGCTGCTGAGATGTCGTCTCACGGCCGTGGGCGGCGTGCTCATCCGGCGAAAAAGCCACGGCCAAATCACGGCCGCCCGGCCCGCCAGGCTGCGCGGACATTGACCTGTGGTCGCCCGGTGCCGGTTTCCTGCGATCCCGACGATCCGGCGCGGGACTCTGGCCGGAATGCCGGGAACGTCTCGCCGCCCGGCCAGGACCTGCCCCGGACGCCTCGCGTTCCGTCCCGACTGGTCGATTTTGCGGCGGCGCCACCGAGGACGCGCTCCGTCGGCCTCCCTGGACCTCGAAAACCGCCATCCCGCACGGGCAAAGCCGCCGGTTCGAAACCCGGCGTTGCTGCCGGGTCCACGGGCCGCTGCTCTAACGTCGGACGGAGGTCAATCTCTCGACGAACACATCGCTTGACGCGCCTTCCTCGGACGCCGCCGCCCAGGGCGTCAACACCGTGGAGGCGCGATTTTGGGTTTTTTTTTATTTTGTTTCTGCCTGTTTCGTTTTGGTTCGGTTTCCTTGCTCTTCTTTGGGGTTGGCATTGCTTGCTCCTTTACTTTTGCCGTTATTCTTTAGTTTGGGTTCCTGTTCGTGGATTTTGCTTGCCTTTGGCTAGCACCCTGGTGCCATCTGCGGGGTTTGGTTGGGGTGAGGTGTATCCGTTTTTTCGTCCTGCTCAGGTGCTGTCGGAGGTTCCTCTGATCTCTTTGCCATTCCGGTTATCCGTTCCTTTCCTAGTCCACGGTCGTCTTAGGGTTAACGTCTGACCTCGTCAGCTGGCGTGCTGGGTGTGGATTCCGGCATGTGCGCGCGAACACGGCGGGAAGTTTCGGCCGGCTGATTGCCCTCGATCCGGGTTGTCACGGCTCCGCGGATCTCGCCCTGTTCAACGAGGCGATTTCTGTTATCTTTTGCCTCGTCTGTTGATTTCATTGCGCGTCGCCGACATCGGCCGTTCTTGGTCCTTTGCTCATGTGGTCGAGGATGGACGCGCATCCAGGAGGACCTGGTCGTGCTGTGCCGGCGAAGGCCTTGGCTCTGGTTTTAGACGTCGTCCACGTCGGACCTGCGCCGGGCCGCAGGCCTGGCCCCTGCCCCACCGCATGCGCCGCAAGCCCTTCGAGGCCGTGGGCGTCGATCCCGAGAGTCGTGACCTCCCATCCTTGGGGAGCCCGGCCATGAATGGCAGGCGCAAACCCCTGGAGCGCCCCGGTCGTTTTCCCGTTCACGGCCGTGGCCGGACAGGCCGAGGCCAGGCTGGCCCTGACCTCTTGCCGTGATCTGCCCGCGGGCTTGGCGGCGTGCTCCTGTCCGGGGAAAAGGGCACGGCCAAGTCCACCTTGGCCCGGGGGCTGGGCCGGGCTGCTGCCCCGATCTCGGACTTTCCGGGAATTTCGTCGACCTGCCCGCGTGACCGTGGGCGAGGACCGGCTGGCGGCGTGTATCGACCTGGAGCAGCGCCGTGGCCGCGGCCGGGTGGTCTGCCAGCCCGGACTGCTCGCCCAGGCCGACGGCGGGGTTCTCTACGTCGACGAGGTCAACCTGCTCCCCGACCATGTGGCGGACATGCTCCTCGACGCGGCGGCCACGGGCCGCTACCGGCTGGAACGCGAGGGACTTTCCGCCTGGGTGGCGTGCGCCTGCCTCCTTATCGGCAGCATGAACCCCGAGGAAGGGGCGTTGCGGCCGCAGCTTTTGGACCGGTTCGGGCTGTGCGTGGACGTGGCGGCCATCCGGGACGTGGCCGGCCGGGTGGGGCTGTTGCGCGATCTGGAAGCCTTCGAGACCGATCCCCGGGCCTTTGTCGCCGCCAGGCTCCGGGATCGGGAAACCTGGACCCGGCGGGCGGCCCGGGCCAGGCAACTCTATCCGGTGGTGGGCCTGACCGGATCGGCACGAGAGCACATCGGGCACCTTGCCGCCAAGGCCCAGTGCGCCGGCCAGCGGGCGGAGATCCTGCTGTCCCGCGCGGCCCGGGCCCTGGCCGCCTGGGAAAACCGGGCCGATGCCGCTCCCGGCGACGTGGACGCCGTGGCCGAACTGGTCCTGCGCCACCGCCGCCGGGCCGCGCCGCCGCCGCCCGAGTCGCACCAGGAGCCACCGAAGCCGGACCAGTCCGAGAAGCCCAGCCCGCCCGAGCAGGCGCCCGAGCCGCAGCACTCGAACCCGGCCGGCCAAACGCCCCAAACCGGTCAGACGCCGGGTCCCGAAGAAACCTCCGGCCAGGAGGACGCTGGCCCTGACCAGGGCGCGGCCTCGCCGGCCGCCGGCAAGGAGGAGGTCTTTGCCGTGGGCGAGCCGTTCCGGCTACGGCCGATCCGCCTGCGCCGGGACCGGTTGCGGCGCAAGGCCGGTGCCGGGCGCCGGGCCCCGACCCGGACCTGGCAATGCCAGGGGCGCGGGGTCGGCGCCCGGCCGGCCGCGAAAATCCGCGATCTGGCCCTGGACGCCACCCTGCGCGCGGCCGCGCCCCACCAGCCCGACCGTCGCGCCCAAAGCTCCGTCGGACCGGCCGTGCGCATCCGGCCGGATGACCTGCGCGACCGGATTCGGGAAAAACGCCAAGGCACGCTCATCGTCCTGGTGGTGGACGCGAGTTCCTCCATGGGCGCAAGCCAGCGCATGACCGAGGCCAAGGGCGCGGTCCTGTCGTTTTTGCTCGACGCCTACCAGAAACGGGACCGCATCGCCTTCGTGGCCTTTCGCGGCGACGGGGCCAGCCTGCTTTTGCCGCCCACGGGCAGTCCGGAGCGCGCCTATCGCCTCTTGGAGGAGCTGCCGACCGGGGGCAAGACCCCCCTGGCCCACGGCCTTTTCGCCGGCTACCGCTGCATCGAGACCGAACTGCGCAAAAATCCGGCCACCCTGGCCCTGCTCGTGGTCATTTCCGACGGCCGCACCAATGTGCCCTTCCGAACGGGCAAGCCCCTGGCCGAAGCCCTGGACATGGCGGCGCGCATCGCCCAGGACAACCGCGTGAAAAGCTTTGTCGTGGACACCGAACCCGACCACCTTAACGCCCTGGGCCTAGCCGCCCGTCTGGCCACGGTCCTGGCGGCCGCGCACGTCAAAATCGCGGACCTGCGCGCCGAAGGCCTGCTGCACTTGCTGCGGCATCCCCAAACCGCCCCGGCAATCGCACAACCACCCCGCACCGTCTGATCGCCCGACCGCGCCCAGCCTGGCACGCTTTGAGGCTGGGCGCATCCGGACCGGCGACGCGCCGCATCGCCACGCTTGGCTCCATATCACCGTTGCGCCTGTGACCGCCGCTCCCAAGCCGGGAGTCGCGCGTGTCTGCGCTGCATCCCTCTGCGAACGCAGCGCGCCTGGTGCAAAACCACCCCGACGACTGAATCACCATTCTTACAAAAGCAGTGACTGCACTACACATGCATTAACACGCGCAATATTCTATTCGTGACAGTATTGCAAAACGTTACATCCACTGCTAGTTTTACAAATATGAAAATATTAATAAGCTAATATTGTAGTGCAGCAATACAATACAGCATTCCTGTATGCAGTAAAAGCTCCGTCTCGATAGACAGACGAAGTTCCAAACATCAGTGGTCCTGGCCCGATTTTGCCCCCTACAGGCGTTTCGGGGTCTCCACTGTGTGAACCTTTAACTCATGCCGCATGGCGCTTCCGATACCCATGTCCACACCCCCCACCCCTGCCGACGCTTCCCCAAGTCACGACCAAGACGTGCTGGAAGGAAGCCTCGCCCAGCTGTTTGCAACCGTCCCCCAGGGACGGTTTTTGCTGGCCGCCCTGGGCCTCGACGCCCTGGTCAACCCCAAGGATCTGGAGACCGTGGCCGCGTTCCTGTCCGTGGGCGAAGTCCTGGAAAAATTACAGGCCGATCCCCAGGCCTTCCTGGCCCAGCTCGCCGCCCAGGCCGGACAGGTCTGGAACCCAGTGCCCGACGGCTCGGGTCCGTGCCTGGAGGCCAATGTCCCCTGCGCCCTCAAGGCGCCGCTCGAAATCGCCTTCCAGACCGCCGTGGCCGCCCAGGCCCAGGCCACCGGCGCCACCGTGGCCGTGACCGTCCAATCCGAAAACGAGGCCTCCATCTCCAATCAGGGAGACAGCATCGACTCCCTGGACGCCATCCCCGCCCTGACCATGGCCGCCGGCTACAACAGCCTGCTCGACCACACCTTCCAGAAGCGCTGGGTCACGGCCGAGCACTTCGCGCCCCGGCCCTGGCCGCAGGTCAACGACCGGCTGGCCCCTTACGGTTTCGCCGATCCGCTCGGGCTTTACCGGGCCATCGGCGTCAACGTGTTCGTTTTTGTCGCCGATCCCGCGCGCCTTGCCGGCCGGCCCGTACCCGATTCCTGGGAGGCGCTGCTGTCGGACGCCTTCGTCCAGGACGTGGTGGTGTGCGGCTCCGGGGACAAGGCCAGCGGCTCGCTCATGCTCCACGTCCAAGCGCACTTCGGCGCGGACGGCGTGCGCCGCCTCGGACGCGGGGTCAAGGCCGGCCGGCATCCCTCCCAGGTCATCAAGCACCTGGGCACGGGCAAGCCCGACTGCCCGGCCGTGGCGGTCATGCCCTATTTCTTCGCTCGCCTGGCCAGCCTGCGCAATCCGGCCGTGGTGGTCTGGCCCCGGGACGGGGCCGCGGCCATGCCGTTTTTCCTGCTGGTCAAACGCCAGGCGAAGGACGCCACCGCGGCCTTTGCCGCCCATCTGGAAGGTCCCGAAGTCGGCCAGATCTGTTCCGGGGCGTTTTTCCCGTCCCTGCACCCGGACGTGCCCTGCCCCCTGCCGGACGAGGCCCGACTGGCCTGGCTCGGCTGGGACACCATCCGCAACCACGATCTCGGGGAGCTGCGCCGCCAGGCCACCGAGGCCTTCGAGGCCGGCCGCCGGGAGGTCCGGTCGTGAGCAAACGGCTGGCCGTGGCCGGCTGGACCGGCCTGGTCTGCCTGCTCGTGGCGTCGGTCGGCATTTCCCTGTTCGTGGGCAAAATGTCGGTGGGGCCGGGTGAGATCGGCGATCTGCTGCTCGGGCGTCTGGACGGACCGCGCCAGGCCCTGGTGGCCAACCTCGTCTGGGGCATCCGCTGGCCGCGCATCCTGGCCGCCCTGGCCTGCGGCGCCGCCCTGGCCGCTTCCGGAGCCGCCTATCAGGCGCTGCTCGTCAATCCCCTGGTCTCGCCGGGCATTCTCGGCGTGCTGGCCGGCGCCTCCTTTGGCGCCGCCCTGGCCTTGCTGTGGTCCTGGAGTCTGGCCGGGGTCCAGGCCATGGCTTTTGTCTGCGGTCTGGCCGCGGCCGGACTGGCTGTGCTGCTCGCGGTGTTCCAATCCCAGAAGGCCGTCACGGCCATTGTCCTCGGCGGCGTCATCAGCGCCGCCTTTTTTACGGCGCTGACCTCCCTGGTCAAATACGTGGCCGATCCCTACAACCAGCTGCCGGCCATCGTGTATTTCCTCATGGGCTCCCTGGCCCTGGTCGATGCCCGCACCGCCACTCTGGCCGCCGTGCCCATGCTGGCCTCGGTGCTGGGCCTGCTCGCCCTGGCCCGGCCCCTGGACGCCCTGGCCATGGGCGACGACGAGGCGGCCTGCCTGGGCGTGCCCGTGACCCGCATCCGCTACGGCGTCATCCTGCTGGCCACCCTGGCCTCGGCCCTGACGGTGGTGCTCGGCGGGGTGATCGGCTGGGTGGGGCTCATCGCCCCGCATCTGGCCCGGCGCCTGACCGGTCCGGCCCTCACCCGGCTGCTGCCGGCCTCGGCCCTGTTCGGCGCCGCCTATCTCGTGGTCATGGACACCCTGGCCCGGACCGCCTTTCCGGTGGAAGCCCCGGTCGGCATCCTGACCGCCCTGTGCGGCATCCCCTGTTTCGCTGTGCTCCTGCGTTCCCGGCGCGGCGGTTTCGCATGACGCCCCTCTATGAACTGGAAAAGGTCCGGGTCGCCTACCAGGGCCGCACCGTCCTGCGCGATGTGTCCCTGACCATTGCCGCGGGTGGGGTCACGGCCCTGCTCGGCCCCAACGGTTCCGGCAAGACCACCCTGCTCAAGCTGCTGCTCGGGTTGCTCACACCCGCCTCCGGCTCGGTGCGGTTCCAGGGGCGCGACCTGACCCGTACGTCCCGGCGCGAACTCGGCCGGCAGGTGGCCTACCTGCCCCAGAACCACCGACCGGTCTTTCCCTATACCGTGGAAGAGGTGGCCATGCTCGGGCATCTGCCCCGGCGCGGCCTTTTTGCCCCCTACACCCGGGAGGACCGGCAGCGCGGCCGGGATTGCCTGGAGGCCCTGGGCCTCTCGGACCTGGCCCAGCGCCCCTATACCGAAATCAGCGGCGGCGAGCGCCAACTCACCCTGCTCGCCCGGGCCCTGGTCCAGGGCGCGGCGGTCCATGTCCTGGACGAGCCGGAAAGCGCCCTGGATTTCGGCAACCAGCAGCGTCTGCTCGGCCGCATCGCCGCCCTGGCCGGCCAGGGCCGGACCTGCGTCTTTTCCACCCATATGCCCGATCACGCCTTGGCCGTGGCCGACCGGGTCGTGCTCCTCGCCGGGGGCACGATCCTGGCCGCCGGGGAAACGGCCTCGGTGATCACGGCCGAACATCTGGCCGCCATGTACGCCATTCCGGTCAGGCTGGCCCACGTTGCGGAAGGCTGGCGGGTGATCCCGCCGGCATTGGTCAAACCGGCAAGCAAGAGGGGAGTCATGAAATGAGGCAATCACGCATCGTATCGGCCGCGCTGGGCCTGGCCTGCCTGCTCGTTCCGGCCCTGGTCCTGGCCCAGGACCAGACCGGCACCACGAGCACCTATTCCTTGGGGGAAACCGTGGTCGTCGGGGAAAAGGCCCCCGGCCCCCTGCAGGAGGAAAAATCCCAACCCGCCACGGAAACCTCCCTGGATCAAGACGCCATCCGCACCTTCGGCGGTCCGGGCCAGACCAATCCCTACAAGGCCCTCAATCTGCTCCCCTCGGTCAATGCCGAAGGCACGGACCCCTACGGGCTGACCCAGGACCAGAACAACCTGCGCATCCGGGGCCAGGCCGGCCTGACCTACAACCGGCTCTCGCGCACCATCAACGGCCTGCCCCTCGGGGTTAATGTCGGCAACGGCAGCATGGGCAACTTTCTGGACATGGAAAACGTCTCGAACCTGAGCCTCGGCCGGGGTCCCATCGCCGCGGACAAGGGCTTTGGCTTCGGCAACTCCGCCGGCGCCGTGGACATGCAGATCCTGGCTCCGGCCGACAAGCTTGGTGTGAACCTGTCCCAACATTACGGCTCCTTCGGCTTTACCCGCACCTTCGGCCGGTTCGACCTCGGCGAACTCCCCAACGTCGGCACCCGGTTCTTCGGTTCGGCCTCCTACAGCCAGGACGACAAATGGCGCGGCACCGGCGGCACCCAGCGCACCAACCTCATGGCCGGCCTGGCCCAGCCCATGTTCTACGGCCATGTGCGCCTGGAAGCCTACGGACTCTACAACCAGTACCGCCAGGACGAATACCGCCCCCTGACCTATGATCAGTCCAAGAACCTCGGCAACTACCGGGGGTTCGACTTCAACAGCGGCCGCACCGGCGTCCCCACGGCCGATTTCGGCTACTACGGCTACAACTGGCAGCACGCCGACGAGTGGGCCGTGTTCGGCAAACTCGAAGCAGATCTCTGGTCCGGGGCCAAGGCGACCTTCAAGCCCTATTATGCCGGCGACTCCGGCGAACGCTATTTCACCAACATCACCACGACGCCCACGGCCAACTCCCTCAACGTCAACCGCACCAACTTCCAGGAAGGCCAGTTCGGTTTCGTGGCCGAGATCGAACAGAAATTCGATCCCTTCAAGTTCAAGGCCGGCTTCTGGCACCAGGACATCACGGTCTATCCGCCGCCGGTGGCCGGGCAGACGGCCTACCGGATCACGTCCACCGGCTACGTCTTCAAGGCCTGGAACATGCTCAACGAGGTGGGCGAGCGGATCTTTAACGCGCCCTACGTCCAGGCCAACGGCGATTTCGGCAAATTCCACGCAACGGGCGGCCTCAAATACCTGTCCGCCAACATGCCCTGGGTGAAAAGCTTCAGCGCCAAGGGCGTGCCCGACGTGTCCTATGACGACGCCTTCGCCTACAGCGCCGGTCAGCTTCCGGCCCGCAATACCAATTCGGCCGAAAAGACCGCCTGGCTGCCCAATTTCGGCCTCAGCTACGACCTGACCGACACCCTGACCCTGCGAGCCATGTACGGCCGCAACTACGCCTATCCCCTCCAGGGCCCCCTCTACAGCGTCTACNCCAACAACCAGGCCGCNTTCNCNGCCAAGGGCATCANCCTGCAGCANCTGTGGAACGAGACCAAGCTCGAAACCTCGGACAACATCGATGTCGGCGCCCGCTACAACAACGGCACCTTCTCCGTGGCCCCGACCCTGTTTTACGCCTACTTCCACGACAAGCAGGTCTCGGCCTACGATCCGGCCATCGGCACGAGCTACCTGCAATCCGGCGCCGAAGCCCGGTCCTACGGCGCGGAACTCGAAGCGTCCTGGCGGGCCAGGCCCTGGCTGACCCTGTTCGGCGCCGCGTCCTACAACAGTTTCCAGTTCACCAAGAACATCCGCACCGCCCTCAACTCCAGCCTGGATGTCACCGGCAACCAGGTCCCGGACGTGCCCCAGTGGATGGCCAAACTCGGCGCCACCGTGACGTATGAAAAGTTCACGGGCACGGTCCTGTACCGCTACATCGACAGCCGCTACGGCGATGCCCAGAACAACGAATACGTCCGGCCCTACAACATCGTGGACCTCAACCTCAGCTACGATCTTCCCCCGGTCTTCCACAACAACGAGTGCAAACTGACCCTGGATATCCTCAACCTGTTCGACGAACGCTACATCGCCATCATCCGCGCCCCCTCGGATGACACCCAGACCGGCTCGGCCAGCTACTACCCCGGCGCGCCCCTGACCGTGGTGGGCGGCATCACGGTGAAGTTCTAGGGAGAGGGGAGGGAACGCCTCCGGCGGCCAGGAGGGGGATCATCCCCCTCCTGGACCACCCCCCGCACGGAACAGCCCGGTCGGGAACGGACACGGAAGGAGACGGCATGCGCATACGAAGTTGGAGATACGGCGGCTGGATGGGTTGCTGGATGGTGACCTGTCTGGTCCTGATCGGGGCGGGCCAGGGCCAGGCCCGGCAAGTGGTGGACGGCTGCGGCCGCACCGTGGAGCTCCCGGACACCATCACCCGGGTGGTCACGGCCGGGGGCACCCCGTCCCTCAACGCCTTTTTGTGCGCCCTGGGCAAGGGTGACACCATCGTCAACGGCCTGCCCCAGGGCCTGCACGGCCGGCAATGGCAATTCCAGACCGTGTTCGCGCCCCAGGTGGCCACGGCGCCCGTGGTCGCGTCCATGGGGCCGGACTGGGCCCCGGATCTCGAAGCCTTGCAGGCCCTGCCCCACGATCTGGTGCTGGTGGCCTCGCGCGAGACCGCCGACCGGCTGGCCGCACGTGGTTTCCGGGCCTACTGCCTGACCTGGCGCGATCCGGATTCGGTGTTCACCACCCTGGACCTNCTCGGCGANGTCATGGACGCCACGCCCCGGGCCGCCGCCCTCAAANCCGCCTTNACGGCCAANCTGGACCGCGTGGCCAAGGCCACGGCCGACATCCCGCCGGACAAGCGCGTCAAGGCCATCTACATCCGGGCCGGCACCATGATGATCCCCATGGTGTCCACGGCCCGCTTCCTCATCGAAAAGGCCGGCGGCCGCTATGCCGCCCCGGCCGACCTGTCCCTGGAGCATCCGCGCATCGGCTACGAGCAGTTGCTGGCCTGGGACCCCGATGTTTTGCTGGTGTTCAACCCCCGGGAAGTGGAGCAGGTCCTCGCGGACTCGCGGCTCGCCGGGTTGTCGGCGGTGCGGCGCAAGGCCGTGTACGCCGTGCCCTTCGGCATGCACGGGTTCACGCACTTCACGCCCGAACAGGCTCTGGCCGTGTTGTGGATGGGCAAGACGCTCTATCCCGAACGCTTCGCCGACCTGGATATGGTCGCCGAAACCCGCGCCTTTTACAGCCGATTTTGCGGCAAGGAGCTCTCCGACGCACAGGTGCGCCAAATCCTGCGACTCGATTGATCCGGGTCACGAAGGCATTTTCCCAAAGAAGAGGAAAAGGGTTGTCGCGGTGCAAAACCTTGCGCTATGGGAGGAGGTGCGCACAAACGGCTTGCTCCCGCGCCGAGGTGATGCCCCATGCAGGCTGCGACTCCTTCCAAAATCAGTTTTCGGGCTTGGCTGTTGTTGCTGTCCGCCTTCGCCTCCCTGCCGATGATCTTTTTTTCCGTGCTGTCCGTGTTTTTTTTGCTGGAAAGCGAACGCAACACGGAAAAGGACCAGCTGACCCGGACGGCGACAGCGCTGTCGAGCGCCCTTGACTCGCACCTGGCGGCCAGGGCCTCCATGCTCGTGGCCATGACCAACGGCGATGCGGCCCGCAACGGCGATTTGCATGCCCTGTACGCCCATGCCGTGCGCCTGGTGGCCGCCACCCCGGAACTGTTCGCCATCTCTCTGATCGACGGCGAAGGGAACATCCTGTTCAACACCATGCGCCCTTACGGCGAGGCACTGCCCCAAACCAACGACCCGGAAGCGGCCCGGCGCGTCATCGCGACCGGCCAACCCCAAGTGTCGTCCACCTTTGACGGAACCATCTCCCACCAGAAGGTGACATCCCTTGGCGTCGTCGTCCGGGTTCACGATCAGCCCCGGTACTGTCTGCGTGCCATCGTGCCCATAACCGAATTGGGCGCCATCCTCGCCCAACAGTACCTGCCCCAGGACTGGGGCGTGGTGCTGTTGGACGGCGACAAACCGGTCGTTGCCCGCCATCCCCTGGTGCTCCGAAAGGCCTCCCCGGGCGAGACAATCGCCCCCCCCGCCTCGGAGTTTCCCAATAAAAAACACAATAATGGCGAGGAACTCATCGAAATCGCTTTGGAAGATGTGGGCTCCTGGGGCTGGCGGGTGGCGGTCAGCGTCCCGGAAACCGCCTTTGTCCGGCCATTGCGCCTGCTGTTGCTGCAATTCGGGCTGGCAGGGCTGGTTTGCCTGCTCGCCAGCATTTTCGCCTCTTTTTGGCTCGCCCGTCGGCTCAGCCACGACATAAACGCCCTGGCCGAGGCTTCGAGCGCCCTGGCCACCGGCCACCCCAGCTTCGACGAGGGGACGATCATCCGGGAAATGGGCGAGGTTCGCGCCTGCCTGCTGGCGGCCAGGGACCGGGAAGAGCAAGCCCTGACCGATCCCTTGACCGGCATGCCTGCCCGGGCCCGATTCTGGGAACTGGCCGGAGAACTGGAGCGGCAAAGCCAAAACGACATGCACCTGGGACTGGCGGTCATGTTCATCGACCTCGACGGCTTCAAGCAGGTCAACGACCGGTACGGACACGACCGGGGGGACACGATCCTTGGCGCCGTGGCCGGGATCATCCGCGAAAGCGTGCGCAGCACCGACGTGACCGGTCGATTGGGTGGCGACGAATTCGCCGTGTGCCTGACCGCCCGTCGCGGACACCTCATCCCGGCGGCCAGTTCCATGGCCGAACGCATCGTCGGCAAGGTCCGGGAAATCGGCTACGGCATCGGTTGCAGCATCGGGGTCTCGGTGTGCGAAATCTGTTCGCCCGACCTCTCCCGCGCCCTGACCCTGGCCGACAAGGCCATGTACGAAGCCAAACGCCTGGGCAAGGACCGCTACGTCATCCACGAGGATACGACCGCCTGACCGGTCGCCCCGCCGGGACGCTCTCAAGGAATACGGCTTTTGCGGCGCCTCGTTTTCCGCTATTTTGTCTCCGGCCCCGAAACGCCCTAACCGCAACGCCGCAACCTGGTGCCTATGCGCAACAAAACGACCGTCTCCTTCCTGATGCTTCTCCTCATGGGACTCCTCGGCCTGGGCTGCCAGGCCACCGGCCGGGCCACGACCAGCGGCCTGACCGCCCCGCAAGCGACCTCACCCTTGGCCGGGTCCGAGCAAATCATCCTTGTGGTGACCGAGACCTGGGACGCCAACCAGGGCCGGTTGCGCCGCTTCGAACGGACGCCGGGCTGCGCCTGGCGGCCCGTGGGCAAGGAAATCCCCGTGAACGTGGGCCGCAATGGCCTGGGCTGGGGCCGGGGACTCCACGGCGACCAGCTTTCCCAGGCGCCGGTCAAGGCGGAAGGCGACGGACGGGCACCGGCCGGCGTGTTCGCCCTGCCCGGGGCCTTCGCCTACCAGCCTGCCGCGCTGTCCACTCCGCCCCGCGTCTCCGTCTACCCGCTCACGGACCACACCGTGTGCGTGGACACCACCACCTCCCGCTTCTACAACCGCACATTCGAGGAAACCGCGGCGCCCGCCAAGGACTGGAACAGCGAGGAACGCATGCTGCGACCGGACGGCCTGTACCGGTTCGGCCTCTTCGTCGACCACAACACGTCCGATACCAAGCCCGGAGCCGGCTCGTGCATCTTCATGCACCTGTGGCGCGGACCGGGGTCCCCCACGGCCGGCTGCACGTCCATGGCCGAACCGGACATGCTGATCATCCTGGCCTGGCTGGACGCGGGGAAAAAGCCGCTCCTCGTACAGCTGCCGCGCCCGGAACTGGCCCGGCTGGCCCAGGCCTGGGGCGCCCCGGAACTGGCGCAATGAGAAGGTGTGGGGAGTGAGGGGGAGAGAGGGAGGAAGAAAGCCTCCGGCGGCCAAAGGGCTTCGCCCTTTGGAATCCCATCAGTTTCAAGACGGTTCTGTCCTGGAACGGGCAGGAATCATAAACAAGGCGGGGCGGTGTGAGCCGCCCCGCCGAAAGTGCTAGAAGTCCTTTTTGAGGAACTTGGGCAGGAGGTTTTTGACGGCGGCCAGGGCCATTTTGCGGCGCAGTTTGCCGAGCTGCTCCTGGAGGGGAATCTCCTTGGGGCAGACGTCCTCACAACCGAGCAGGCCCATACAGCCGAAAATGCCCTCGTCCGTGCCGACGATGTCGAAATACTCCTTTTCCGTNCGTTCGTCCCGNGGATCGAGNATGAANCGCGCGATCCGGTTGAGCGCGACCGCNCCCAGNAAATCCTCGCGCATNAGCGCCGTCCCNCAGGCCGCCACGCAACAGCCGCACTCGATGCACCGGTCGAGCTCGTAAATCTGCTCGGCCAGNCCATTGTCCATGCGCTCTTCCTGGGCCGTCGGATCGAACGTCTTTTTCGTATGCACCCAGGACTCCACCTTCTGGTACATGCCCCGGAACCAGGTGCCGGTGTCGACCGACAGGTCGCCCACCAGCTTGAACACCGGCAGCGGCATCAAGGTAATCTCCTCGGGCAGGTCCTTGGTTTTCGTGTGGCAGGCCAGGCCCGGCCGGCCGTTTATGACCATGGCGCAGGCGCCGCAGATGCCGGCTCGGCAGCAAAAATCGAACATCAACGTGGGGTCGANTTCTTCCCGGATGCGATTGAGCGCAATGAAAAGCGTCATGCGTTCGGTCTCGTCCAGCCGGAACGTGTCCATGTGCGGCTGCGAATCCGGGTCGACCGGATTGTAGCGGAATATATTGAAGGTCAGCATTCTGCCCATGTGCGTCACTCCTTGCGCTGTTATGCGATACCCTTTCCCCCCCTTTCAGGGGGTCCGGGGGGGATGATCCCCCCCGGCCGCCGGAGGCATCTTCCCTCCCCCTGCCCCTATCCCTCCATCGGGATGATCTTACCGCCGCCGTAGCCGCGGTCGCCGGGGGGGAGTTCGAAGACGGCGGTGGCCGGCTCGTAATCAAGGGTCGGTAGGGTATCGGCGCCCTTCCAGGTGGCCAGGGTGCGCCTGAGCCAATCGCGGTCGTTGCGGGCCGGGAAGTCCTCGCGGGTGTGGGCGCCGCGCGATTCGGTACGCTGAAGCGCCCCGTAGGCCACGCACAGGGCGAGCTTGACCATGCCTTCGATCTTGAGCGCCATGGTGAGCTCGGGATTGGCGCCCTTGCCATTGCTGCGCAGGCCGACCTGACGCGCGCGGCCGAGGATTTCCTGGAGTTCGTCCACGCAGGTCTGCAAGTCCGAGCCGTTGCGGAAGATACCCGCGCCCTTCATGATCGAGTCGAACATGGCGTTGCGGACCGTGTAGGGATTCTCGCGGCCCTTCCTACAGTCCACAAGATCGGCGATGCGGGACGTCTGCTTGCTCATGACATCGCGGATGGTGGCCGTGGAGAAGGTCGTTTCCGTGCCCTTGAGGAACTCCACGATCTTGCCGCCGATGATCATGCCGGCGACCACGGTCTCGGCGAGCGAATTGCCGCCCAGGCGGTTGAAACCGTGCATGTCCCAGCACGAGGCCTCGCCGGCCGCGAACAGGCCCTTCAGGCCGTAGGCCGCGCCGTCCTTATTGGTGCGCACGCCGCCCATGGAATAGTGCTGGGTCGGGCGCACCGGGATGAGCTGGTGCACGGGGTCGATGCCGAGGAACGACTGGCAGATCTCGTCCACCTCGCGCAGCTTGTGCCGGATGTGCTGCTCGCCGAGGTGGCGGATGTCGAGCCAGAGGTGGTCGCCGTAGGGNGACGGCACGCCCAGGCCCTTGCGCATGTGCTCGGTCATGCGCCGCGAGACCACGTCGCGGGAGGCGAGNTCGGCCTTTTCCGGCTCGTAGTCGGGCATGAACCGGTATTCGTTCTTGTCGAGCANGGTGCCGCCGTCGCCCCGGCAGCCTTCGGTNACCAGAATGTCGGTCGGCACGATGCCGGTCGGGTGNAACTGCACNGCCTCCATGTTGCCNAGNGGCACCACGCCGGTGTCCAGGGCGCAGATGAGCCCGCCGCCGTCGCAGATCACGGCGTTGGTGGACTCGCGGTAGATGCGNCCGAAACCACCCGTGGCAATGAGCGTGGCCCGGGCCAGATAGGCGGTCAGCTCGCCGGTTTTGAGGCACCGGGCAATGGCGCCCATGCAGGTGGACCCGTCGTGGATCAGGGCGATGGCCTCGACCTTGTCCACGACGTTGACGCCCATCTGGGCGGCCCGGTTGTCGAGCGTGTAAAGCACGCAATGCCCGGTGCCATCGGACGTGTAGCAGGTGCGCCACTTGGCCGTGCCGCCGAAGTTGCGCGAGTGGATCAGTCCCGCGTTTTCGGGTTTCTCGTAGGCGGTAAAGGGCTTGCCGCCCTTGTAATAGGTCTGCTCACCGGGCACGACCCGGTTCCAGGGCACGCCCCAGAAGGCCATCTGGCGCATGGCGATGGGCGCGGCGTTGACGAACAGCCGGGCCACTTCCTGGTCGCAGCCCCAGTCCGAACCCTTGACCGTGTCCGCGAAATGCACGTCCGGGGAATCCCCTTCGCCCATGGCCGAGTTGCCGAGCGCGGCCTGCATGCCGCCCTGGGCGGCCGAGGAATGGGACCGGCGGGCCGGCACGATGGACAGGCAGATGACGGAGAATCCGTTGTCCGCGGCCTCGATGGCCACGCGCTCGCCGGCCAGGCCCGCGCCGATGCAAAGCAAGTCCGTTTGAATAATGTTCATGGCGGCGTCCTTATTTGAGCGGCAGGAAGTAGTAGCGCAGAAGCGTCAGCAGACCNACAGCAATGAAGATGCCCGTGAGCAGNTTCTCCTTGCGCTTGATGATCTTNCGGCCGGGCCGGTCGAGAAAGCCCCATTTGACCAGGATGCGGTAAAACCCGATGCCCACGTGGAGTTCCACCATAGGCAGNAGGAANAGATAGAACACGAACCAGAATCCGGTCTGGATGCGGGCCGCAGACTTGGCCGCGGTNATGGGCAGGTTGGTCAGCACCACCCACATGTGGATGCCGCCCATGATGAGGATGCCCATGGCCGTGGTGGCCTGGACGATCCACANCCAGGTGTCGGTATGGNGCAGGCGTTTGGCATTGGCCCACATGACGCGCTGCTCGGCGGTTTTGAAGGGGATCTTGCGGGCGGCGAGCACGAAATGGACGAGAAAGGCCAGGAAGATGAGCGGGCCGCCGACTTGGGCCATGTAGGTGGTTTCGAAAAACCAGGCCAGGGCGTTCATGGCGCCGGGGCCGATCAAGATGCTCGAGACCAGGATGAGGTGGCACCACATGAAAAGGATCAGGGCGGCGCCGGTGAGCATCTGCACCCAGTCCAGATAGGCCGAGAGCTTGCCCACGGGCAGTCCCGCTTGGGTGGCCGTGCNTGGAACAGACATCGCGTTCTCCCGTGCTCGTTAACGGTTGACTGGGACAGTGGCCGGGGCGGCCTCGGCCGACTCTTCCAAAATCAGCATATCCTCGGGGTCGTCGGCGTACTCGGTATCCGTACCGGCGAGGACGGCCTGGAGCTTGTCTTCGTCCAGGGCCTTCTCCCACTTGGCCACCACGATGGTGGCGATACCGTTGCCGATCATATTGGTGATGGCCCGGGCCTCGGACATGAAGCGGTCCACACCCAGCAGCAGGGTGAGGGAGGCCACCGGGATGGTGCCCACGGTCTGGAGCGTGGCGGCCAGCGTAATAAAACCGCCGCCGGACACCGCTGCCGCGCCCTTGGAGGTCAAAAGCAGGATGGCCAGCAGGTAGAGTTGGTGGGAGATGTCCAGGGGCGTGTTGGTGGCCTGGGCCAGGAACACCGCGGCCATGGTCAGATAGATGCAGGTGCCGTCGAGATTGAAGGAATAGCCCATGGGCAGGCACAGGCCCACGACGGATTTGTCCGCGCCGGCGTTTTCGAGCTTGGCCATCATGCGCGGCAGGGCCGCCTCGGACGAGGACGTACCGAGCACGAGCAGAATCTCTTCCTTGATGTAGCAGAGGTATTTCCACAGGGAAAANCCGGCCAGCTTGCACACGACGTAGAGCACGCCAAAGATAAAGAGAATGCAGGTCGAGTANACGCCGAGCATGAGATAGAGCAGTTTCATGAGCGCCTCGGCCCCCTGGGAGGCCACCACATAGGCGATGGCGCCGAAGGCGCCGAAGGGCGCGAAGTACATGATGTAGTGGACGACTTTAAAGAGTCCTTTGGAGAATTCGTCGATGATCCGGACAAAGGCCTTGGCCTTTTCCCCCAGATTGGCCAGGGCGATGCCGAACAGGATGGAGAAGAACAGCACCTGCAGGATTTCACCCTTGGCAAAGGCGTCCACCACCGAAGTGGGGATGATGTTCATGAGAAAGTCCGTTGTGGACATNAAGGCGCCGAAGGGCGCGAAGTACATGATGTAGTGGACGACTTTAAAGAGTCCTTTGGAGAATTCGTCGATGATCCGGACAAAGGCCTTGGCCTTTTCCCCCAGATTGGCCAGGGCGATGCCGAACAGGATGGAGAAGAACAGCACCTGCAGGATTTCACCCTTGGCAAAGGCGTCCACCACCGAAGTGGGGATGATGTTCATGAGAAAGTCCGTTGTGGACATCTTCTTGGCCTTGCCGGCATAGGCCTCGACTTTCTGGATTTCGGCCTGGTTGGCCTGCAACTTGGACGCATAATCGTCCATGCCGGCGCCGGGCTTGTAGAGGTTGACAATGACCAGGCCGATGGCCAGGGCAAACAGGGTCATGGTCCAGAAGTAGAGCATGCATTTGATGCCTACGCGTCCGACCTTGCCCATGTCGCCCATCTTGGCGATGCCCGTGACCACGGTGCAGAAAATGATCGGCGCGATGATCATCTTGACCATGCGGATGAAAGCCGTGCCAAAGGGCTGCATTTGACTGGCAAAGCCCTTGCTGGCCGGTACCAGTCCCAGGACAATGCCGGTGACGATGCCGAAGATGACCCAGAAGTACAGGGATTTGTAAATTGCCTTGTGGCCACCCATGCAAGATGCTCCTTGGTCGTTGACGCAAAGTCGGATTGCTTGCCCGTGCTTTGCGTGTTGCGCCCGGTCGGCCCCCATGCCGACCTGTGACCGGTCACCGCCACGGGCCGGTCAGTCCCCCCACCAGTCGGTCATCCCCGACGCTTGGCACCTGGGGCGGACCGTAGAGAAGAAAAAGGCAAGGAGCATGCCAGATGCGGCATGCAGGAAAAGACGTCTAATTTGTGTAAAATAAGTAGGTTAGACGATGCAGCTCACGTCGTCGCCTGCCGCTTGTGGGGCACATGCTGGGGCGTTTGCGCCACACATGGGGCAAAAGTGTGGCGTATGCCCCACCTGAAACGGAAGGAAGGCAAGAAGGGCGTTGATCAGGCCAGACCTAAGCGAGCCATGTTGCGGTAGAGCGTGCGCCGGTCCACGCCGAGCAGACGGGCGGCCTGGGAGCGGTTGTCCCCGGTCCGGGCCAGGGCGGTGCGGATGGCTTCCCGGGTGAGTCCGCCCCGGACCGCCGGGCGCAGGGGCAGGGAGGGCAACTCGCAGGAGGTGGCCGACAGTTCCCGAGGCAGGTGGGCGNCCAGGATCTCCGTGCCCGGGCACAGCACGCAGGCATGCTCCATGGCGTACTTGAGTTCGCGCACGTTGCCGGGCCACGGATAGGCCATGAGGATGCCCATGACCTCCTCGGAGAGCCGGGCGATGGGCTTGCCGAAACTGGCCGCGAACTGGCGCATGAAATGTTCCGAGAGCAGCGGAATGTCCTCGGCCCGGTCGCGCAGGGGGGGCAGGCGCACCTCCACCACCTTGAGCCGGTAAAAGAGATCGGCCCGGAACCGCCCCTCGCGGATGCGTTCGGGCAGGTCCACGTTGGTGGCGGCGATGACCCGCACATCGGCCTTGCGGGTTTTGGCCTCGCCCACGCGCTCGAATTCCTTGGTCTCGAGCACCCGCAGCAGGCCGAGTTGCAGGCGCGGGGACACGTCGCCGATCTCGTCCAGGAAAATGGTGCCGCCCTGGGCGGCCTCGAACCGGCCGACCTTGTCCCGGATAGCCCCGGTGAAGGCCCCGCGCACGTGGCCGAACAGTTCGCTGCCGAGCAGCTCGTCGGAGAGCGCCGAGCAGTTGACCTTGACGAGCGGTTTTTTGGCTCGGCCCCCGCCGTAGTGGATGGCCTCGGCCACGAGTTCCTTGCCGGTGCCGGATTCGCCGGTGACAAGCACCGTGGTGTCGACCTCGCCGAGCTGGTCGAGCACCGGGTAGACGTCGCGCATGGCCTTGGATTTGCCGATGAAGCCCCGGTGGCCGTGCAGGTCGGTGAGACGTTTTTCCAGGTTGGCCAGCCGGGTGATGTCGCGGATGATGAGCACCGCGCCCATGAATTCACCGTCGTGGCTCGACAGGGGCGTGGAATTGATGACCACCACCCGGCCCGGGTTCTGGCCCTTGCATTCCACCCGGTATTCGATGAGGGGCCGGCGCGTGGCCAGGGTCTCGCGCAGGGCCGCGAAACAGCCCCGGTGGCAGGCCCCGGACACCACCCGCTGGTCGGACGGGTCGGTCAGGCCCTCGCCCACGAAGCAGACGTCGGTCAGGGGCCGGTTGGTCTGGATGACCCGCATCTGGGTGTCCACCACCACGATGGCGTCGGGAATGGCCCGGAAAATGGCTTCGAGGTTGAGGCGCAGGCGTTCCTTTTCGCCGAGCAGCTCCCGCATCTCGCGGTCCGAGCGGATGCGCTCGGTCACGTCCAGGACCATGGGCATGAAGTACAGGGGCCGGCCGGCCATGTCGCGGATGAGGCGCACGGACAGGTGGACCCAGACCGTGCCGCCGTCGCTGTGCACGTAGCGCTTGTCGATCTCGTAGCGGTCGAATTCCCCGGCCAGCAGCCGTTCGGCCCAGGAAACGGTGTCGGGCACGTCCTCGGGGTGGGTGATATCGAGCATGGACCGGCCGGTGAGCTCGGTGGCGGCATAGCCGGTGATGCGGCACAGGGCGTCGTTGACGCGCAGGAAGTGGTAGTCCAGGGACAGGATGCTCGCGCCGATGGGCGACTGGTCAAAGGTGCGGCGGAACTTTTCCTCGGATTCGCGCAGCACGGATTCGGCCTGTTTGCGGTCCGTGACGTCGCGCACGATCCATACGGCATGGTCCGGGACGCCGGCATGGGCAAAGGCGCTGGCCGACACCTCCAGGGGCACGGTCTCCCCGCCGGCGCGCAGGCCCGTGAGTTCCCCCCGGAAACGGCCGGTCCGGGCCAGGCTGGCCAGGGCCTGGGCCAGGAGCCCCTGGCGGTCGTCGATGACTCCGGCTAGGCCGGTCAGGGCCAGTTCGGATTCGCTCAGGTCGAAAATGCGTTCGGTCTCGGGGTTGACCGTGACGATGTCGCCGGCCGCGCCGCACAGGATGACGCCGTCGATGCTGCCGGTGACGATGGAGCGGTAGCGCTCCAGGATGTCGTTGTAGGCGGCCTCGGCCCGTTTGCGGCTGGTGATGTCGATGTTGAGGCCTTCGATGTANCGCGGGGCGCCGGTTTCGTCGCGCACCACCCGGGCGGCCTGGGAGATCCACTTGCGGGAGCCGTCCTTGCAGCGAAAGAGGGTTTCGAGGCCGGTGACCTGGCCGTATTGGGCCAGGCGGTCGAGGAAGTTGTCCCGGTCGGCCGGGTCGACGTAGAGCTCCGAGCGCAGGTCGGTCAGGGACGCGACCATGTCCTCGGGATCGGTGTAGCCGAGGATGTGGGCCAGGGCCGGGTTGACGGACAGGAACCGGCCCTGGGGCGTCGATTGGAAGATGCCTTCCACGGCGTTGACGAAAAAGCCCTTGAACGTGTCGAGTTCGTTGCGGATGGCCGAAACGTCGGCCAGGGAAAAGACGTACAGGGGTTCGCCGGCCAGGCGTAGCGGCCGCTTGGACAAAAGAAACCAGCGCACGGTGCCGTCCGGACCGTCCCGGCGCACGAGCAGACCCTGGCCGGCCGGGGGTTCGTGCACCGAGGCGGACAGGCCAAGGTCGCGCCAGCGCGGGGCGGCGCTGCCGGACAGGTCGAGGCCGAGCAGCCGGCGGGCCACGGCGTCGGCTTCGGCCACCAGACCGTCGTCCCCGACCAGGACCACGCCCACGGCAATAGGTTCGAAGGACTGCATGGGTCGCCGGGTCGCCTTAGCGCGCCACCACCGTGGAGATGGAATTTTTCGGCGAGCCGGATACGATCTTGCGGCTGACGGCCAGATAGACCAAGGCCTTGCGCTTGGGGTCGAACAGCCGGGTGACTTGGGTGTCCTTGAACAACGCCGAGGTGCCTTCGGAAAAGACCTTCTTTTTGCGGGGGAGCTTGTCCGGCAGGGTGATGGGGCAGGTCTGCCGGCAGTCCAGGGAGAATTCGGACGGGTCCTCGGCCAGGCCCACCGCGCCGGACAGGCCGCCGGTGCGGGCCTGGCTCATGTAGCAGGTGACACAGGGGATGTCCGGGTCTTCGAAGGCCGAAACACAGACCTTGTGGTTGGCGCCGACCAGTTTCCACTCGGTGGTGACGCAGTCGATCTCCCCGGCGCGCAGCGTCCCGGCAACGGCCAGGGACAGCACGAACAGCAATGCCAGCAAAAGGGAACGGCCCATGGATGCCTCACGGTTTTCGGTTGACTGCCGGCGCAAAATCCGGCTTCTCCATGGTACTGCAAGACGGCGGGCCCTGCCAAGACCGGGGGCGTTTGGCCCCGGAATCGATGGAATAGTTTTTGCTTATAGCAAGTATTTACGCTTGCGTCCTGTTCGGATCGGGCCGGTCAGCCCGATCCGGATTCCCACTTGAAATGGCAAGCCGTTCACAGCATGATCGGTGTTGAGCCAAGGAGGATCCGTGCGCTGTATCCAGCTCGCAACCACCGACCCGGCCCTCAACCTGGCCGCCGAGGAGTGGTTGCTCACCAATACCGCGACCGATGTGTTCATGCTGTGGCGCAATGCCAAGGCGGTCATCATCGGGCGCAACCAGAACACCCTGTCCCAGATCGACGAGACCTATATCCGGGACCACGGCATCCCGGTGGTGCGCCGGCTGACCGGTGGCGGCGCGGTGTTTCACGACAGCGGCAATATCAACTTCACCTTCATTGCCGTGGGCGAAACCAACCGGGACATCGATTTTCGGCGCTTCACCCAGCCCATCGTGGACGCCTTATGCGACATGGGTGTGCCGTGCGAGTTTCAGGGGCGTAACGATTTGGTGATCGACGGCAAGAAAATTTCCGGCAATGCGCAGCATATCTGGCGCGACCGGGTGCTGCACCACGGCACCCTGCTTTTTTCCGCGGACATGGCCGATCTGTCCGGCGCCTTGCGCGTGCATCCGAGCAAATACCAGGACAAGGCCGTCAAAAGCGTGAGCAAGCGCGTGACCAACATTGCCGCCCACTTGCCCGAGCCCATGGATGTGGCCACCTTCATGGACCGGCTCATGATCGAGGTGTCCGGTGGGGCGGCCCAGGATGACATCCGCCTGCGGCCGGAGGAACAGGCCTCCGTCAGCCGGCTGGCGGACCAGAAATACCGGACCTGGGACTGGAATTACGGGGCTTCGCCGCAATACGGCTTCACCAAGACGAGCCGGACCTTGGGCGGGGTGCTGGAAGTGCATTTGGACGCGGACAAGGGGCATATCCGGGCCATCCGCATTTTCGGCGACTACTTCGGCCGACGAGCCGTGGCGGAACTGGAAGCCTTGCTGGTCGGCTGTCGGCACGACCGGGAAGCTCTGGCCGCACGTCTGGCCTGCGTCCCCCTGGGCGACTATTTGCGGGACGTGAGCCTGCCGTCTTTTCTCGATTGTCTTTTTTGACAGGTTGTTACCTGGTCGCTTCCGCGGCGATGGCCTGGGGTGCGGTCGCCTCTGGCGGTTTGCCTTGGAGCGGCAGGTCTACGGTTGCAACGTGGAAGAGGGATGCCTTATCCGTTGCTTTATATATTTTCGCCTGTGCGGGGTGAAAAAAAATTTGTACGAAAACAAAAGCAACTGTGTTATACCAGCACAAAGGTTCGTACCGGATGCCCTCAATGTGGTGTCCGAAGGGATCACATGCGTCGGAGGCACTGAGTCATACATGCTGTAAGGTTTGGCGAAACCAAGCTACCGACCGCGTTCGCCACGTGATGTTGTGTCACACATCCGAGGGGCGCTATGTTCACGTTACAACGAAATGGAGATTTTTTCGAGATCTGTGAGGAGGCATCGCTGGGTGGCGAGGTCAAGGCTCCCGCGACCCCGACACGACGCATCCTGCCGGAATGCACAGCCAGCCACCGGGTTGACTATAACCAATGGAAACTTTTCGTAGACAAGGGGAAGTGGCGAGGTCCGCGCCCTCAGGATGCCGTGGCGGCTTCCTGGATGCGCTGCCGGGCCATGCAGGTCGACCCGTCTCCGCGCAGTTGCGGTGATATCGTTTCCATGGACGAACTCGAACCGTTCGTCTCCGTGTGGCAGGAAACGGCTCGGGAAGTCGAACACAAGACGTGCCAGGCCATCCGGGGCAAGGATCTGCTGCTCACCGTGGCCGATGCCAAGGGCCGGATCGTGCGGACCTGCGGCGATCTGCCCGCCCTTCAGGCGGCGGACAGGCTCAAATTTGGCCCCGGTGCCAACTGGACCGAGATGAGCGTTGGCACCAACGCCATCGGCACGGCCCTGAACAGCGGGGTGCCGATGCAGGTCTTCGGCGAGGAGCATTTCTGCGAGAGTCACCATGCCTGGAACTGTTCGGGCGCGCCCATTTTCGACCCGCAAGGGGCGGTGTGGGCCTGCATCGACATCTCCGGGCCGGTGGGCGCGGATCACGCCCTGGCCTTCGATCTGGTCATCGGCGCGGCCCGGGCCCTGGAACGGCAGTTGTTCCAAGCCTATCTGGCCGATATCGAAAACAAGTCCCGCTCCATGTTCGCGGCGGTGTTCAACGCCGTGCTCACCGGCGTGCTGACCGTCGACGCCTCGGGCCACATCACCAATGCCAACGGCGCGGCCGAAGCCCTGCTCGGTCTGCCCGGAAAATCCCTGCGCGGTCGCCGGGCCGACGCCTTCCTGGACTACCGCCAGTTCCTGGCCGCCCGGGCCAAGGCTCCCAACCAGACCGACGCCGTCACCATCGCCTGCCACACCAACCCCCGGCTCATTGCCCGGGCCGCACCGGTGCTCGCGCCCGGCGGCACCTGGTGCCATACCATCGTCACCATCAGCGAACCCCAGCGCCTGCGGCCGACGCAGCCCGTGGCGGCCAAGTCCGCGGGCGTCCCGACCAAGGGCTCGGACAAGGGGTTTGCCGCTATTTTGTCCCGGGGGCCGGCCATGGCCGGGGCCCTGCGCAAGGCCCGCCAGGCTGCTCGCACACCGTCCACCGTGCTGCTGACCGGCGAGTCGGGCACGGGGAAGGAACTGTTCGCCCGGGGAATCCATGAGGCCAGCGACCGGGCAAACGGGCCGTTCGTGGCCGTCAACTGCGGCGCCCTGGCTCGGGAACTGGCCCAGAGCGAGCTGTTCGGCTACAAGGCCGGCGCCTTTACCGGCGCGGACAACAAGGGCCGTATCGGCAAGTTCGAGCAGGCCGACAAGGGCACGCTGTTCCTCGACGAGATTTCCGAGATGCCCCTGGAATTGCAAGTCAATCTGCTGCGCCCGCTCGAAGAGCGTTGTGTGGTGCGGGTTGGCGGCATGCGCACCCACCCGGTGGACGTGAAGGTCATTGCGGCCACCAACCGGGATCTGGCCAAGCTGGTGGCTTCCGGCCGTTTCCGGGAGGACCTCTATTTCCGGATCAACGTGGTGCGCATCCAGATCCCACCGTTGCGGGAGCGGGGCAAGGAAGACATCCGTCTTTTGGCCGAGGCGCATGCCCGGCGATTGTGTGCGTCCTTCGGCTTGCCCTTTGTCGCCATCGATCCGGCGGCACTTCGGGTTCTCTATGCCCACAACTGGCCGGGCAATGTGCGTGAACTGCTCAACTGCGTGGAATACGCGGTCAACGCCATGGAAGACGGGCATATCCTGCCCGAGCATTTGCCGCCCAGCCTGGACCAGCCCCGCCGGCCCGCCGCTGAGCCCGAAACCGCCGGCTCCGGGAGTTTCCGCCTGGAAAGCCTGGAAGTCATCACCATCCGGGAAGCCCTGTCCCATCACGGCGGCAACGTCAGTCAGGCGGCCCGGGCCCTGGGCATCGGCCGCAATACCCTCTACGCGAAGATGCGCAAGTTCGGCATCCTCTAGCATCTGCCGGTTCATCCCTCTCGCTCGCAACAAGGCCGCACGCCCCTGGCGTGTGCCTTTTGCGCGCGCCAAAAGAACTGGCGTCCGCAAGGGGGGTACCCTTGGGACGCCAGGGAGGTCCCCTTCCGGGAAGCGCGGAAGAGGAGCGGATGGCAGGCGGTTTAGTCCACGGGCTTGACGATAATCTTGATGTTCTGATCCTTATTGTTGATCAGTTCCAGGAAGCCCTTGTCCACGATCTCTTCGAGGCCGATGCGGCCGGTGATCAGGGGCTCGGCCTTGAGCTGACCGCTGGCCAGCAGGGCGGACACGCCCTTGAAATCGCTCAGGGTGTAGGCCAGGGTGCCGATGACGCGCTTGTCGGTGCCGCTCAGGGTGAAGAAGTTGAACGAACTCGGCTCTTCGAAGATACCGACGATGACGGCGCGGCCGGCGTTGCGGATGACGTCCACGGCCAGGGGGCCGGTGAACTTGTTGCCGATGCACTCGAAGGACACGTCGGCGCCGGAGCCGCCGGTCATGGCCTTGATTTCGGCCACGACGTCGCATTCCTTCGGGTTGAGGATGACGTCGGCGCCGCATTCCTTGGCCTTGGCGATGCGGGCCTTGGACATTTCGACCACGATGACCTTGCCCGCGCCGGCGGCCTTGGCGCACATCAAGGTGCCCAGGCCGATGGTGCCGGCCCCGAGGACGACGGCGGTTTCACCAAGAATGGTACCGGCTTCGCGCACGGCCTTGAAGCCCGTGGCCAGGGGTTCGATGAGCGCGCCGGCTTCGGGGGACACGCCCTCGGGAAGCACGTAGCACAGCTCGGCCGGCACGTTGACGAACTTGGCGAAGGCGCCGTCGTTCATGAGGCCGGTGAAGGCCAGCTTTTCGCACACATTGTATTTGCCGGCGCGGCAGGTGACGCANTCNCCNCAATGCTGGCAGGCGTCCGGAGCGACCATGTCGCCGACCTTGACGCTGGTGACACCGTCACCGATGGCCACGACGGTACCGGTGAATTCATGGCCCAGGATGACGTCACCCTTTTTGCCGGTCAGAGGATGCGGGGCATCGANNGGAATGAAGATCGGTCCGGCAATATATTCATGAAGATCCGAACCACAAATGCCACACCAAGCTACTTTGATCTGAACCCAGCCGGGTTGAGGGGCGGCGGGGAGAGGAACGTTTTCGACACGGATGTCCTTTTTCCCATGCCAGACGGCAGCGCGCATAGTTTCACTCATTGAGGTTCCCTCGTTTGGTTGCAGGTTCTCCAGGACCTTATAACCCTGACATATCGGGTCGGTTGCGATGCTCTTGCAGTGACCATGCCGTGGGTCCCTGCCTGAGGGGAAATTTTATCACGGAATGTCCGGATGAAAAAGACAGTGGCCGCGCACGGTTGGAAATTTGGGGCTGGCCGTGGGGGGCGGGGCTGGCGGTTCTTGTCGCCAAGCGGGTCGCAAAGCCCGGTACAGGCCGGTTTGGCGTTGTTCGCAAATGGAACGATGCGCGCTGATTGTCCTGAATTGGGACATTTCTTCCCGAAACCTACTGTGTATCCTAATGACACATATTGTCACGAGATCGAGGTTGATCGTGATGTATTGCAATTTTTCCCAGTCCGTCTACATGCCTAGAAAGGAGCAATGCCATGAATCCGGATGTCGATGCGGGCGCGGTGTGGAACGAGGCAGCCGAGGCGATTTATGACGACGTGGTGCACGCCTTGCGCGACGCGCGCGGGGAGGAGATGGAGTCGCTGCGCATCGAACGTCTGGTGGTGGGCGTCTTCGTTACCGGGGTCAAACTTTCCGATGGCCGCGGCGGCGTGGTCTACACGCCCCCGGAACTGGTGCAAAAGGCCGGACGGCGCATCCTGCGCGGCGAAACCTCGCCCATCCGGGGCATGACCGCCCTGGCCGTGGCCCTGGGCGGCGACGTGGGCCCGTTCGGGCCGGCCATTCGGCTGGCCGTCCTTAGTGCCTTGTCCATGCCGGTGCTGGCGGCCCGGGCCATGGAGTCCCCCCTCGCCGACGAGGCGATCTACCGTCCCCTGGTGGCCGGTCGCCGGGTCTGCATGGTCGGCGCCATTGTGCCGTTTATCGACTACCTGCTCCAATTCGGACCAGCCGAGCTGGTCGTGGCCGACCACAAGCACGAGACCCTGGTCGAAGCCCGGGGCTGCACCACCATTGCCGACGAGTGCGTCTCCGAAGCCCTGGCCGCCTGCGACACGGCAATCCTGACCGGCGCCACCATCCCCAACGGCACCCTGCCCGGCCTGCTCGAGGCCGTGGCCGCCGACGCCGTCGTGTCCGTGATCGGGCCAACGGCCGGCATCCTGCCCGAACCCCTGTTCGACCGGGGCGTGTCCGTGGTCGGCACCACCCTGGTCACCGACGTGGATCAGGCGCTGGACATCCTGTCCGAGGGTGGGGGCATGTATCCCATGTTCGACTACTGCATGCGCAAGATCAATCTGCCAAACTTCGAACGGCTGCGGCGCCTGGGCGTGCCGCTCGACCCTCGGGCCTGAACTCGGGCCGTTCGCGAGGAGTTCCCATGGATGCGGAAAAAAGTCGCGAGTATGCGCGGCTGCTGGAAGAGGCCGGCCGGTTTCACGGCGATGTGTGCCGGGGCATCGAAATCGGGACCCGGATGACCATGGCCGGTCTGGCGGCCATCGGCATCAGTGACCCCAAGGGCGCGGACCGCAAAAAGCTGCTCGTGTTCGCCGAGATCGACCGGTGCGCCACCGATGCCATCACGGCTTTGACCGGATGCCGGCCCGGCAAGCGCACCATGAAGGTGCTCGATTACGGCAAGATGGCGGCGACCTTCGTCAACCTTGAGGACGGCCGGGCCGTGCGCATCGGCATGCGGGAAAAGCGCGAGGACAACAAAGCCGTTCTCGATGCCGTGGCCACCATGCCCGACGAGGCTCTGTTCTCGGTCACGCCGGTTGCGGTGGACCTCAAACCCGAGGATCTGCCCGGCACGCCGCTACGCACCTGTACTTGCGCCCGGTGCGGCGAGACCGTCCTGGACGGGCGGGAGGTCGTGGTGGAAGGGGAGACTCTTTGCCGGTCGTGCGCCACGGGACGGACCTACTACCGGGTCCGGGGCGGCGACGGCGCATGATGTCCGAGGCCGATGCCGTTTCCTTCCTGGCCGTGAGCCGGGAAGTGTTCGCGCCGCTCTATCCCTACTACGCGGCTCGGTTCCTGGCCGACTGGGGCCACGACCAGGGGCGCTGCCTCGATATTGGTTGCGGGGGGGGCGATCTGGGCCTGGCCGTTCTGGGGCAAAGCGCCTGCCGGGGGGTGCTGGTCGATCGGGCACCGTTTATGGTCCGGGCCGCCCGGGAGCACGCGGCCCTGGTGGGCCTGGCCGCCCGGGTGACGGTCCTGGCCGGGGATGTCCATGCCCTGCCGCTCGGGGACGGCTGCATCGATCTGGTGGTCAGCCGGGGGTCGCTGATGTTCTGGGAGGATTTGCCTCGTGCCTTTGCCGAACTGTACCGGGTGCTGGCGCCGGGCGGCTTGGCCGTGTGCGGCGGCGGACTCGGGCCGCCCGAGATTCGCGAGGGCATCTGCCGGGAAATGGCCCTGCGCGACGCGCGCTGGCGCAACGGCGTTCCGGCCCCCCGGCCCGGGACCGATCCCGACCGCCATGCCGTAGCCTTGCGCGCGGCCGGCATCCCCGACTGGAATATCACCCGGGAGGACACCGGGCATTGGATCGCCTTGCGCAAGCCGGCCTGAACCGTTGCGGGACGAGCGCCGCCGGGGCTGCGCACGGCCCGCTTCTTGTGCCACGGCCGACGAGTGGCCCGGTTTGCTGGTGGGTTTTCATTGCCAAGCGGTACGCCTCTTGGCTAAAAGCGATTACGAACCGCGCTTTTGACGCGCTTCGCCCCGGCGCGGGCTTGGACGCCCGGGGCGAAGCCGGCGTGAAGCGGGGGTAAGCCAAGGGGGTGTCCCATGAGAAAACGTACAGGTTGCCCCAGGACGGCGACAATCATGGGCCTCCTGCTCTGCATTGCCGTGCTCCTCGGGCTGTTCCGTATCTGCCAGGCCATGTGCACTCTGGAGGAACCGTCGGCGGAGGAGATTGCCATCGAGGAAAAAAAACGTGCGCTTGCCAAGGAATATGGCGTTCAAGACCCCAATCCCGGAATGAGCGCCATGGATATCGTGGCGGAAAAGAAACGGGCGGCGTTTGAGGAGTGCATCCGGGGCAGCGAAAAGGTCCTCAAGAATTTGGGCCAGAAGCGCTACGACGAGATCCAGGTGGAAAACGGTCTGTTTCGACGGGATAAAATCACGGGTCAAATGTGGTTTGTCGGTCCGGACGGCAAACGGGAAATCAAGGTCCACTAACCGGACTTACAGTCCCTCGGCCCGGGCCATGGCCTCGCCGGCTTCGTCCGTCTTTCCCTGAGCCGTGAGGGCCCGGGCCAGTTCCTTCCAGAATTCCGGCCGATCGGGGCGCAGGGCCACGCTTTGCCGGGCCATGGCCTCGGCAATGGCCGGATCTTCCCCTTCCTCCAGATACAGCTTGGCCATGAGGTGCAGGGAAAAGGCGTCCTTGGGATCGTGGACCAGGGCCTGGTGCAGGTATTCCCGGGCCTCGTCCGGCTTATGGCGTTTGAGGGACAGCCGGGCCAGATGGCGCAGGGTCAGGGCCGGGCCGTCCGGGGTCTTGAGGGCGCGCTTGTAGTAGGTCAGGGCCGGGGCGTAGCGCTTGGCCTCCTCGGCCATGCGGCCCAGGCGCAGCAGGCTGTAGACGTGTTCGGGATTGGCGCGCAGGCATTTCTGGAAGGCGCTGCGGGCGGCGGCGTTTTCGCCCAGGCGGCGGCGCACGCAGCCGAGGTTGTACAGGGCCATGGTGTTTTTGGCGTCCGCGGCGATGACCCGTTCGAATTCGGCCCGGGCCTGGGGGAGCCGGCCGAGCTTGGCCAGGCAGATGCCAAGGGAATTGCGGGCCAGGGTGTTGTGCTCGTCGGCGAGCAGGGCGCGCTTGTATTCCTCCATGGCCGCGTAGATGTCGCCCATGGCGAACTGGCGGTCGCCGCTGACGGTGAGCGACAGGGAATCGAAGACCGCGATGCGCGGGCCGCGCGGCAACAGCAAGGCATGGTCCACGGCCTTGCGGCAATTGTCCGGCACGTCGGCCCGGGACGCGTCGAGAAAGGGGTAGCCGGCCAGGCCCACCACCGCTTCCAGGCCGAGCCGTTCGCCCAGGGCGCCGATGAGGTTGCCGGCCGTTTCGCGCAGGGATTCGGCATCGCGGTCCGGCAGGTAGAACAGCAGTCCCGTGGAGCTTGCCCGGCCGCCGAGCACGTCCTGGCCGAGCACGGTCCGGCACACGGTCGCGGCCTCGGCCATGATCGCTTCCACGGGCCGTCCCGCGTCGCGTTCGCCGGGCCGGTCCGGCAGGCGCAGGGCGAGCAGACTGAAATTTTGGCGTTTTTCCCGGTCCGTGGCCAGCAGCCGCAGGAAGTCCCGACGGCCGTACAGGCCGGAAATCGCATCCTTGCGCGGCGGGTCCGTGGCGCTTGGGGCTGCGTCGTCGCTTGCGGCCTCGTCCGGGGCCAGCAACAGCCGGTCCCCGGGCTCGATGGCCCAGGACGGATCGTTGACCTGGGTCACTTCGGCGAAGGCCAGCTCGTCGCGCACCTCCATGAGCACGATTTCCCCTTTGACCATGGTCGGGTAGCGGCCGGAAATGCGCTCGCCGTCCGTGCGGCGGATGTCCGAGGCGCCTTCGTAGCGGGGTGACCAGACCAGGAACCGCTGGCCGGGTTCGGCTTCCACGCTGCGCCCGAGGCTCACCGACACCTGGGACAGGGGCAGGGTTTCCAGCACCACGCCGCCCTCGGCCAGGATGCGGTTGTAGGGCATGACCTGATCCCGGCCCAGGTCCTTGGCCACGGCCAGGGCCTTTTTGGCCTTGCGGGCGAGCAGGCGGGACTGCTCGGCCAGGGGGGCCACGAACTGGCCGCCCCGGATGTCCTGGGGATAGACGGCGTAGCCGGCGCTGGCCGTGAGCGAAAAGGCTTCGCCCGTGGCCGGGATGGGAAAGGTCAGCCGGGAAAGTTCCCGGCGGAAGTTTTCGGCCAGCTCCCGGCAGCGCGTGGCCGAGGCCCCGGGCACGAACAGGGCGAACAGGTCGTCGTGGAGCCGGGCGGCCACGGCTTCTTCGGGCCGCGTGCCCTCCAGCACCTCGCCCACCGTGGCCAGGGTGGTCTCGGACAGGACAAAGCCGTATTGGGCCGCTACCCGGCGGAAATAGTCGAGATCGAGGATAATGAGCCCGAAACAGCCGCGCTGGCCGGTCAGGGTCGGGTCGATGAGGCTGGCCGAACCGGGCAGGATGCGGTCCTGGACCAGGCTGATTTCGCGCTCCATGGCCGTAAGCAGCGCCTGGCCCGTGGACAGGCCGGTCACCGGATCGGTGACCGCGGCCTTGGCCAGGGCCAGCCGTTCCATGGCCATGGTCCCGATCCGGGGGAGCAGGGGCAGCATGGCCCGCGGCGCGGGCAACACCGCTCCCCGGGCCACGAACACGCCCATGAGCTGCCCTTCGTGGGTGAGCGGGGTCAGTACCCGGCGCTCGCCCGGCAGATGCATGGCCGTATCCAGGTTCGGGCCGAAGGAGGCGGTCGGGGAGGCGTCTTCCGGCCGGGGAAAATACAGGCTATGCGCCTTGAAGCTGAAAAAACGGGCGAAGACGTCCCGGATGGCATGCTCGCCGACAATAAGGTCCCGCTGGGTCAGGCGCGCCCCGATCATGACTTTTTCCTCGCACGGACTGGGTATTGGGGCTTCCCTGTACCGTCGAAGGGACCGGAAAACAAGCGAAATGGCCTTGCCCGCCCCCCGGCCCTTGTCGTAGCCTCTGCCTCGCCCGGATTCAAAACGCGCCCGGAGCGGGTCCGATCCTGCCGCAAACGGAGTATTTGCATGGATATCAAGCTTTTTCCCCTAGGCCCTCTGGAAACCAACAGCTATCTCGTCAGCGCCGGCTCTGCCGCCGTGGCCATCGACGTGGGCGGCGACCCGGCCGAGATCCTCGCCCATCTGCGCGCCCGGGACCTGACCCTGGAAGCCATTTT